>Ga0302302_1000119_pt1 | contig 45738 bp, 36 predicted proteins | sample III_Palsa_E1_3_FD_198766 | JGI IMG/M metagenome (GOLD analysis project Ga0302302, IMG submission 198766) | Peat permafrost microbial communities from Stordalen Mire near Abisko, Sweden - III_Palsa_E1_3 | ecosystem: Environmental > Terrestrial > Soil > Palsa > Peat permafrost | place: Sweden...
CGATCAGTTCAAGCTCTATTCGTTGATCTGGAAGCGCGCGGTAGCCTGCCAGATGGCGCCCGCGGTGTTCGATACGGTGGCGGTCGACATGCTTGCAGGCCCCGACGGATCCGAGCGCCATGTGCTGCGCGCCAATGGCTCGACGCTGGTCGCGCCCGGCTACATCGCCGTCTACCAGGAAGGCGCCGACGACGCCAAGGTCGATGACGACAGCGATCATGTGCTGCCACCGATGAAAGAGGGCGACACGGTGCGGCTGCGCGAAATCACCCCGCAGCAGCACTTCACCGAACCGCCGCCGCGCTTCACCGAGGCCTCATTGGTCAAGGCGCTGGAGGAATACGGCATCGGCCGTCCCTCGACCTACGCCTCGATCATTTCAACGCTGCGCGACCGCGAATACGCCGAAATCGAAAATCGCCGCTTCACGGCCACTGACATCGGCAAGATCGTCTGCCGCTTCCTGACCGAACATTTCCATCAGTACGTGGATTATGGATTCACGGCGGCCATGGAGGACGAGCTCGATGCCGTCTCGCGTGGCGAGGAGCCCTGGACCACGCCGCTGACCAAGTTCTGGAAGCCATTCATCGAGCAGGTCGAGGATGTCGAAAAGAACGTCTCGCGCGAACAGGTGGCCCAGGCGCGCGATCTGGGCCTGGATCCGGCGAGCGGCAAGCCCATGAGCGTGCGCATGGGGCGCTTTGGTCCCTTCGTGCAGATCGGCACCAAGGATGACGAGGAGAAGCCGCGCTTTGCCGGCCTTCGCCCGGGTCAGAAAATGGACGCCCTCACGCTCGAGCAGGCGCTCGACCTGTTCCAGCTGCCGCGCACCCTTGGCACCACCGCCGCCGGCGAGCCCATCATCGTCGCCATCGGACGCTTTGGTCCCTACATCAAGTACGGCGCCAAGTACGTGTCGCTCAAGGATGATCCGTACACCGTCTCGCTCGAGCGCGCGCTCGAGTGCATCCAGATCAAGGAAGAGGCCGACCGCAATCGCATCATCCAGGATTTCGGTGTTGACAATATCCAGGTGCTGAACGGCCGCTACGGTCCCTATATCAGCAATCGCGAAAAGAATGCGCGCGCTCCCAAGGAGCGCGATCCCAAGACGCTGACGCTGGAAGAGTGCCGCGCCCTGCTCGCCGCGGCGCCCGTGCGCCCGATGCGTGGCCGCGGCCGCTTCGGTGCGCGCAAAGGGGCACCGGCCAAGACGGCCGCTGCAACCGCCGCAGCCGCTGCGGCCACCGCAGTCGGTAAAGCGGCACCCGTTAAGGCTTCGACCACACCGAAGCCGCGCACTGCGGCGCGCAAGCCGCCCGCCGCCGCGGCCCCGACGGCGCTTGCCGCCCGCAGCACCGCGCCCGCCAAGGTCAAGAGCGGCAATGCCGCGCATCCCAAATCGGCGCATCGGCCGCCCAAACCCGCGGCCGCCAAACCGCAGGCCGCCAAGGGGCGTGCGAAGAGCGTCGCGAAGTCGCAGCGCGCGGTCGCCAAGGGATCCAAGAAGGCCGCCGGCGCGGCCTGAAGGTCGGTGCATTGAGCAAGGCCGTGTGGCCACGGCACGATGAAATATCGCCACAGCTTTCATGCCGGAAACTTCGCCGACGTTCACAAGCACGTGGCGCTGTGCGCATTGCTGCAGGCGCTGCAGCGCAAGGACAAGGGCTTCTTCTACCTCGATACGCATGCAGGCGCCGGCCGCTACGATCTGGCCGGCCGCGACACGCATCACGGCGCCGAGGCCAGGCACGGCATCACGGCGCTGCTGGCCGCCGCGCCGGAACTGCAGAGTCCCGAGCTGCAACAGTACTGCGAGGCGGTGTTCGCGCTGCGCCGCAGCGTCGAGTCGGACGCCGCCTGTCCGGGCTCACCCTGGCTGGCGGCGCAGCACTTGCGCGCGCAGGACCGTGGCCTGTGCTGCGAGCTGCTGCCGGCCGAGTGCCGTGCGCTCGAACGCACCCTCGGCGGTTTTCGGCGCATGCGGGTGGCCTGCCTGGACGGATTCGAACAGGCGCGCGCGGTGCTGCCACCGGCGGAACGGCGCTGCCTGGTGCTGATCGATCCGCCGTACGAAAACCCTGACGCCGAATTCGAGCGCTCACTGGCGATGATTCAGCTGATTCTCGAACGCCTGGCCAATGCAGTGGTCGCGCTTTGGTATCCCATCAAGGACGAGCGCACGCTGGTTCCGTGGTTGGCGCGGGCGGCGCGGGCGCTGAGCGCCCCGGCCTCGACCATCGAACTGTGGCTGTTTGCACGCGATTCGCGCGTCGGTCTGAATGGGTCGGGATTGCTGCTGGTGAATCCGCCGCATCACTTCACTGCGCGCGCGGAACTCTGGCAACAGGAGCTGCGTCGTGTACTCGATCCCGCGCAGCGCGGCGGCAGCTCCGTACACGCGCTCACGCGCGGGGGCTCAAGCGATGACACCGGCACCTGATCGCTATGCGGTGATCGGCCATCCGATCGATCACAGCCGCTCGCCGTGGATCCATGCGCGCTTCGCGCAGCAGACCGGGGAGCGCATCGTCTACAGCGCCATCGATGCGGCACCGGAGGATCTGGCCGAACGCGTACGCGATTTCTTCGCGCACGGCGGATCAGGACTCAACGTGACGGTCCCGCACAAACAGGCGGTGCTGCCGCTGTTACAGGAATTGAGCGATCGGGCGCGCATCGCGGGCGCGGTCAACCTGATCCTGCGCACCGATGATGGCCGACTGCGCGGCGACAACACCGACGGCTCAGGGTTGGTTCGCGACCTCACGCACAATCTGGGCGTGCCAATTGCGGCGCAGCGCCTGCTGTTACTCGGCGCCGGCGGTGCCGCACGCGGGATCATTGCCCCGCTGCTGACGCTGCATCCGGCAGAACTGATCATTGCCAACCGTTCCGCGGCGCGCGCCAATGAGCTGGCGCGCGAGTTCACGCGCTTCGGTGCCGTGCGCGGCGCGACCTATGCCGAACTTCGCCGACAGCACTTTGCGCTCATCATCAACGCGACCTCGGCCGGACTGCGCCAGGAAGTTCCGCCGCTGCCGGTTGCGGTGTTCGACGCCGCGACGGTTTGCTACGACCTGGCTTACGCCCGCGACACTACCCGCTTCGTACAATGGGCGCGCGAGCAGGGTGTGGCCCGCAGCATTGCCGGCGCGGGCATGCTGGTCGAGCAGGCGGCCGAATCCTTCCTGCTCTGGCGCGGCGTGCGGCCCGATACCACCGCAGTGCTGGCGGATCTGCTGGCGCAATAGACGCGTCGGGGTTCAGCGCCGGTTCATCCTCTCAGCGCCAGCATGGATCAGGCTCGGAGACAGCGATGGGGGACATTGACATAAGCGGTCGTGTTCGACGGATGCTTTGTGCGGTAGCGCTGGCAGCGGCGCTGACCGCCGGCATGAGCGTGCCGGTCACGGCCCAGCAAATGCCGACGGATGATGCCAGCGCCCAGGATGCTGACGCGCTCATGGATCCACCGCAGCGCGCGGGCCGCCTCAGCTATCTTGCGGGCTCCGTATCGCTGCAGCCGGCGGGTGTCGATGATTGGAATGCGGCGCCGCTCAACCAGCCGCTGACGGCAGGCGATGCGCTTTGGAGCGACACCGGCTCGCGCGCGGAAATGGATCTGGGTCCCGCGGTGGTGCGCATTGATGCGCGCAGCAGCGTGGCACTGCTCGATCTTAGCGATCGCGCGATCCAGCTGCGACTCGATACCGGTTCGATCGATATCACGGTCAACGATGCCTCGGGCGCGGACGCCTTCGAAGTCGACGCGCCCAACGCCGCTGTGTTGCTGCTGCGGGCAGGCGAATACCGTCTGACCGTCGACAATGCCGGCAACACCGGCGTCGCGGTACGCAGCGGACAGGCGACCGTGCAGAGCGGCGATCAACAGAACATGAATCTCGCGACTGGGCAGCGCGGCTTCTTTGGGTTGAACGGCTCCTACGCAGTAACGCAGGCTGGAGCGCCCGATGATTTCGATCGCTGGGCGCAGCAGCGCCAGGCGCACTGGATGGACGATCAAGCCGTGGCGCAATACGTCTCCAGCGACGTGGTCGGCTACGAGGATCTCAACGACTACGGGCAGTGGCAGCAGGAGCCCGACTATGGGGCCGTCTGGTTCCCGACGCAGGTGGCCGATGACTGGGCGCCCTACACCACGGGCCATTGGGCCTGGGTCGCGCCCTGGGGCTGGAGCTGGGTGGACGAGGCGCCGTGGGGGTTTGCCCCGTTCCATTACGGCCGCTGGGGTCACGTGGGCCGGCGATGGTGCTGGATCCCCTCGCCACGGCATCGGCACGCGGTGTATGCCCCGGCGCTGGTCGCCTGGGTGGGCGGACCGGCCGCGGGCGGCGCCATGGCCCTGGGCGGCGGCACGGCGGTGGGCTGGGTGCCGCTGGGCCCAGGAGAGGCCTATGTGCCCGCCTCGCGGGTCACGCGACGCTATTTCCAGGACATCAACGGCAGCAACTCGGTGCAGAATCGTTACGTCAATCGCGACGTGCCCGGCGCGCTGACCGTTGTGCCGCAGAGCAATTTCACTGCCGCGCAGCCGGTCGGGCGGCATCGGATCGCGCCGCCGCCGCAGTTTCAATCGGCGAATTTTTCGGCGCGCGCCCCGGGGATTGCACCCGAGCGCGCCAGCGTCATCGGTGCGCTGTCACTGAACCACGTGCGCACCCCGCCCGCGGCTGCGATCGATCGCCCCGTGATCACGCATCGGCCACCGCCGCCGGCGCCACCGAGTTTCGAACGGCAGGCACCCGCGATTGCCGCCAACGGCGGCCTGCCGCTCGACACGGCGCAACTGCGGGCGCTGCGCGGCCCTCCGGCGACCCGATTGACGCCCACGACATTCCCGACGCAGCAGGCGACGCCCGCGCCCGGGGCGACCTTGTATCGCGGCATCCCGGAGCGCTCGCCGGTGTTTCAGGCCGCGCCGCAAGCGACGACGACCAACGTGTTTCAGCAGCGCGATCGCGAGATACAGGAACAGCGCCGCGCGCAGCAGCAGGAACAGGCGGCGCAGGAGAGGCAGATTCAGCAGCGGCAGAGACAGGATCGCGTTCAGCAGGGTCAGCAGCTTGCGCCAGCGCAGCCCGCGCCAGCGCCAGCGCAACAGCTCTCCCCGCCGCAGGCTGCGCAACCCCAGGTCGCCCCGCCACCACGGCCGCGCACCGATATCCGCCGCGCGCCCCCTCAGTCCATTACACCCGCCGAACAGCGCTGAGCGGCAAATCCGTCGCGGCGATCCTGCCTACCGCCGCGGCGCATGCGGCATTATGGGAGCCATGGTCGATGGCAATCCTGATCCGCGGGTTCTGTTTGCGGCCGAACGTACGCTGCTGGCCTGGCAACGCAGCAGTCTGGCACTGATGGGATTCGGGTTTGTAATCGAGCGCTTCAGCCTGTTTCTGTCCGCTCTGCGCCACGAGCCGGAGGGTCCAGGCCGGCATTTATTCTCATTGCTGGTGGGTGTAGCGCTGATATTGATCGGCGCCGCACTCGCACTTATCTCAAGTGTCGGCTATCGAAACTTCATCAAGACCTTGCCGAGTCAGGATGTCTCTTCGGGCTTCCTGATCAATCTCGGTCCTATAACCAATGTGGTCATCGCCGCGGCGGGGCTGATATTGGCAGCCTACCTGCTGGTCGGGAATCTCTGACGCGGATCTGATCAGTGGCGCGGATCGATCCAGCCATCGTCACCCTCGAGCAGGCGCGTGGCCTCGCGCGGACCCCAGGTACCGCAGGGATAGTCATAGACGGGGGTGATGTCTCCGAGCACCGGATCGACGACTGCCCATTGCGCTTCGATGGCATCCTGGCGGCCGAACAGCCCCAGATCGCCGCGCATCGCATCGCCCAGCAGGCGCTCGTAGGGCGTCATCGCATCGCCGGGCTGGCGCGTGACCACGAGTTCGACGTCTTCGCCGGCCATGCGCTCACCGGCCACCTTGACGCGCATTCCCAGTGCGATGACGACGTCGGGACTCAGGCGCAGCCGCAGATGGCTCGAGAGACTGGGCACCAGTTCACCGAAAACTTCGCGCGGCGGGCGGCGAAATTCGACCACCACCTCGGTCGAGGTGACGGGCATGCACTTGCCGGCGCGAATGTAGAACGGCACATCGGCCCAGCGCCAGCTGTCCACAAAGAGCCGTACCGCGGCATAGGTCTCAACCGTGGAGTTCTCCGCGACGCCCTCGGCGCTGCGGTAGCCGTGGTACTGACCGCGCACGATGCTCTGCGCATCCAGCGGGCGGATGGCGCGCAGCACGCGCGATTTTTCATCGCGCAGTGCCGACGGAGCGCTTTGCAACGGCGCATCCATGATCACGCTGCTCAAGACCTGCAGCAGGTGGTTCTGGATCACGTCGCGAATCGCGCCGGCCTCCTCGTAGAAGGCGCCCCGGCCGAGAACATCGAAGTCCTCGGCCATCGTGATCTGCAGGCTGCGAATATGGGTACGGTTCCATATCGGCTCGAGAAAGGCGTTGCTGAAGCGTGTGTAGAGAATGTTCTGCACCGGCTCCTTGCCGAGGTAGTGATCGATGCGAAAGATCGATTCCTCGGGAAAGTGCTGATGCAGGATGTCGTTGAGCTCACGGGCGGATTTGAGGTCGCGACCAAACGGCTTCTCGACCACCACGCGCGCGTTCTCGACGCAGCCGGCCTTGGCCAGGCCGCCGATCACGGTCTCAAACACGCTCGGCGGGATGGCGAGGTAGTGCAGCGGGGCGGTGGCGCCGCCTAAGGCCTCGTGCAGCTTGATAAAGGTTGATTCTTCACGGTAGTCGCCATCGACATACTTGAGCAGCGCGGCCAATTTGGCGAATGCCTTCTCGTCGTAGCTGCCGTGCTCCTTGATCGAGGCGCGGGCGCGTTCGATCAGCTTGTCCAGTCCCCAGCCTGAGCGGCCGACGCCGACGATGGGCACTTCCATGTGTCCGCGTCGAACCAGCGCCTGCAGCGCCGGAAAGATCTGTTTGTAGGCGAGATCCCCGGTGGCGCCGAAGAACACGAACGCATCCGACGTGCGCGGCTCTGCCACGGGACTCAGCCGCCGCTCGTGGCGGCCTTCTCATGGTGCCCACCGAAGCCGAGCCGCATGGCCGAAAGCACGCGATTGGAGAAATCGGCTTCGCCGCGAGAACTGAAGCGGGCAAACAGCGATGCGGCGAGCACCGGCACCGGCACGCCGACCTCGATGGCCGCCTCCACGGTCCAGCGCCCCTCGCCCGAATCGGCGACCCGGCCGGCAAAACCATCGAGGGTGGCGTTGCTCGAGAGCTGCCCGGCCAACAGATCCAGCAACCAGGAGCTCACCACGCTGCCGTGACGCCAGAGCTCGGCGATCTCATCGAGCTTGAAGTCGAAGCCGTGGGTCTGCTCCCGGGTGGGCGCGGTCTCGGCATCGACCACCTTGTCACCCGAGTCGGCCCCGATCTTGTGCAGGATATTGAAGCCCTCGGCAAAGGCCTGCATGAGGCCATACTCGATGCCGTTGTGTACCATTTTGACGAAATGGCCGGCACCGACCGGCCCGACATGAAGGTACCCCCGCTCGGCGGTCTTGCCACCGGTCTTGCCATCCGATGCCAGCGCCGCAAATATGGGTTCCAGCTGCCGGACGGCTTCGTCCTCGCCGCCGAACATCAGGCAGTAACCGCGTTCGAGACCAAACACGCCACCACTGGTGCCGGCATCGAGATAATGGACGCCCTTGGGCTTGAGCTGCTTGGCGCGCCGGATGTCGTCCTGCCAATTGGAATTGCCGCCATCGATGACGATGTCGCCGGCGTGCAGGCCCGGCTCCAGCTTCGCCAGCAGCGAATCGACCGCGCCAGCCGGAATCATGACCCAGACGATCCTGGGCGAGGGCAGCTTGGCGAGCATATCGGCCGGGGATGTGGCCGCAACCGCCCCCACATCGGCCAGGGCCTGCGCCGAAGCGGGTTTGTTATCCAGCACCACGCAGGTGTGGCCGCACTTGGCCAGCCGACGCACCATATTCGAGCCCATGCGGCCGAGGCCGATCATTCCGATTTTCACGTGTGCTCCAGCGCGAACCGCAGGCTCGCCATACGATGACGGGAAGCGGATCAGAGCACAAATCGCGTCGGGGGGGAATCAGGCGGCCGCTTGGGCCTCGTCGAGCGTGACGCGATTGCGGCCGCCGGCTTTGGATTGATAGAGCGCGCGATCGGCCCGCAACATCAGCGACTCGAACGGCTCACCCTCACGTGAGCAGGCGATGCCGATCGAAACCGTGACCCCGCCGATGCTCTCGCTGCCTTCCGAGCGGCGGATCCGGCCACGCTCGACCGCGGCCCGCACCTGCTCGGCGATGGCCAGCGCCACTTCACCGGCGGTGTTGAGCAGCACGGCAGAGAACTCCTCGCCGCCGATGCGGGCGGTGGGTCCGCGCGTACCTGCGCAGGTGTGCAGCGCACGGGCCACCGCGATGATGACCTTATCGCCGAGCATATGCCCATGCGCATCGTTGATGGCCTTGAACTGATCGATGTCGACGATCATCAGGCTGCTCTCGCCGCACGGACCGGCCGAAACACGCTGCAACTGCTGGTCAAAGCCGCGACGATTCAGCAGCCCGGTGAGCGGGTCACGCGAGGCGAGGCCCTGCGCAACCGCAAGCTCGGCGCGAAGCTGCTCGACTTCCTGGGCGTTCTTGCGCAGGTGATCATAGAAAGTCTCGGTGCTGGTGCGCACGCGCGAGGTGTCGAGGATCAGCGATTGCACCACTTCATCGAGCTGCTCCTGGCCGATCTCGGTCTGCAGCTTGCGGTGATAGCCATCGAGTTCGTCACCGTACAGGCGCACATTCTTGCCTGCCACGGTCGCCGCACCGTCGACCTCCTCGACCAGGCGTGCGATCTGCGCGCTCACATGGGCCGAGGCCTGCGCGTCGCGGGGGGCAATGTGCGTCTCGTACAGCGCAATGATGTCGGCGTCGGTGAGGCTGTTGCGCTCGGCTAGGTAGGCGTCGAGCGCGGTCTTGAGCTTGGGATTGAGGCCGGCGTGATACTCGTACCAAACGGCATAGCTCATGGGATGAAAGCCGGCCGTGTGCCGCGCCATCTGAGGCACGATCATCCTTAATAGCTCGGCCGTTTGATCGCGACTCTCTTTGTATCGCATTGCGCGGCTAATTCCTGAGAGCCGTCAAAGACAGCGCCTCCCTGCTGCCTCGATTATCCACATAACGGCGCTCCCGTGATAGTGACGCGCCGCGCAAATCAGTCAAATGACGTACCCGTGGCTTCGAACAACCGGTATTGCCAATAGCGCAGTTGCGAGGCATCCGCATAGACGTCGGCATCGGTGGTGTATTCGGTCCCTGTCGAGGCGCGGTTGTACCAGAGTGCATCGAACCAGCCAAGGGCATCGGAGGCTGCCGGTGCGTTCGGCGGCACCTCGACCACGGCTGCCGCGGCAAGATTAAAGTCGCCGAGGTCGATACGGCTGAGGGTCGAGGTCCCGACCATGAGCCAGGCTCTTGTCGCGTTCTGAATCAGCACAAACCCGGGGCTGAATCGTTCCCCATGCGTGCGGTACCAGCGCACCCGGATGGCGCCGTCGCTGGTCGAGATCAGCTCGGAGGCGACCTGGCGGTTCGGGATGCCCGAATGATCGTAACCGTAGCCGTCCTTGTTCGGATCAAGCAGCAGACGCACATTGACCCCGCGACGAGCGGCATCCAGCAACGCACGCACCAGTTCGCGCTGCGAGAAAAACATCGCCGCAATCGCAATGTGATCGCCGCGTTCCGCCGCATCGATGCGGGCCACCAGCGAGGAACCGATGGCGCCCTCGGTAAGGACGCGCGCGCGCGCCGTATCGCCGCCCTCGGGCATTACCAGCCGGCGTTGCGGCTCCAGCAGTCGCTGGGCACGCGCCTGCATGGCGCCGCCATCGCTCCAGCCGGAGAACTGCGCCAGCACGAATTCTGATTCGATGAGCGGCTCGAGCGCGGCGCCCGAGAGCTTCAGCGCGGTGGCCGAGTGAATCCCGGCTTCGGCATGCAACGGACGCGAGAACACCAGCGCATCCAGGCCTGCGGCCCCGTCATCGGCAATCAGCACCTGGCGGTGGCTGCGCTGATACGCGCGCAATTCGCCCCACAGCTGCATCGATACGGTGGGGGGACCGACTTCCAGTGGATTGGGCCAGTCCGGGGAAGAGGATGCGCGGCTCCACCAGCGGCAACACAGGTCCCAGAACGAGCGGAACACCGGATCCGGTGCGCGCAGCCGGGCCACATCGACCGGCAACACTTCCACACCTGAAATCTCGGTGCGTTCGAGCAGCCGCTGTGCGCCATCCATCTCCAGCGTCGAAGGGTCGGTCAAAATGAGAATGGCCAGGTCAGGGTGTTGCGACTTCGCACGCAACAGCGTGTCGACCAGCGCTGCCGCAATCGGCAGCGCAGTACGCAGCCGTGACGCGTGCGGACCGGCGGCCGGCAGATCGCCAAACAGTCCCGTGTCCAGGATGATGAATTGCCGCGCGCGGGACACCATGCCGAACAGCTCGCCGTCGATTTGCTGTTCCACCAGCGGCGCTCCGTTGGCATCCGCCGCCGAGAGATCGCGCAGGAACCGCGGAGCATTCGCGGGCAGTGTCTGCCAGGCACCGACGATGTGCAGGCCGGGCGGCAGTCGCTTGAGCGACAGCCAGATGGCGCCGAGCAGCCAGGCGATCAGCAGCAGCAGCGGCAGGGACCGCAGCAACCAGCGCAGCGTGTTCAGGCCGATACGGGCCGCAGTCCGACGGGCACCGCGGCCGGCAGCAGATTGGCGAACGCGGCGCGACCGCCCTGCTGGCTCTGCAGCAACTGCAGCAATTCTTCGATGCTGCGCGCCTCACCGAACAATTGCCCCTGCGCCATATTGCAACGGCTATGACACAGAAACTCGAGCTGGCGTACCGACTCCACGCCCTCCGCCACCACATCCATGCCGAGGCTGTGTCCCATGTCGATGATCGTGCGCACCAGCACGGCGTCTGCGGGATCGTCAGCCGAATCGCGAACGAAGGACTGGTCGATCTTCAGCGTGCCGATCGGGAACTGCTGCAGCGCCGACAGCGATGAGTAGCCGGTACCGAAATCATCGATCGACAGATGCAGCCCGATGTCATGCAGCTGGTTGAGCATCTGCACCGTGCGGCGCGGATCGGCCATCAGCGTGGTCTCGGTGATCTCGAGCTCGAAGCTGCGTGCCGGGACCTGGTGGCGCTCGAAGATCGAGCGGCAGTTGAGTATGAAGCTTGCCTGCTTGAGCTGCTTGAGCGATAGATTCAGCGAGATCCGGCCCGGATCGGGGATGTGCCGGCGCAGCGCGCGGAAGTCCATGCAGCAACGTTCGAGCACCCACTCGCCGATGGCGCTGATGAGGTTGTTCTCCTCGGCAATCGGAATGAACTGCGACGGCGGAATGTCGCCGTGTCCGGGCAGCCGCCAGCGCAGCAACGCCTCGGCACCCACGACACGGCCATCGCGCAAATCCACCTTCGGCTGGTAGCGCACCACGAACTCATCGCGCTCCACCGCGCGGCGCAGCTTGCTCTTGAGCATCAGCCGCTCAACCGCTGCCGCGTTCATTTCGGGCGAATAGAACGCGTAGGTATTGCCGCCGTTCTGCTTCGAGTAGTACATGGCCGCATCGGCATTGCGAATCAGATCGATGACATTCTCGGCATCGCGCGGACACAGCGCGATACCGATGCTGACGGTCAGAAACACTTCCTGCTGGCGGATGTGGAAGGCCTCACCGGCCGCGTGCAGCACGGTGCGCGCGAGCTGCGCCACCTGGCCGCTGGCCTCGCTCTCTTCCTGGCTGATGCCATCGACGAACAGCGCGAACTCATCGCCGGCGAGCCGGCCCAGGACCGCCTCGGTGTTGAGCACCTGGGTCAGGCGCTCGGTGAGCACCTCGAGTACACGATCGCCCGAAGCATGCCCGAAGGTGTCGTTGACCTCCTTGAATCGATCCATGTCGATGTAGAGCATCGCCACGCCGTTGCCGGCGCGACGCGAACGCGCGATCGCCTGCTGCAGCAGGTGCTGAAACTGCATGCGGTTCGGGATCTTGGTCAGTGCATCGTAGCGGGCGAGATAACGGATGCGCCGCTCGGCACGCTTGCGCTCGGTGATGTCGCGTGCCACGAAGATTTCGCCTTCGAACTGCGGATCGTCGGTGGCGATGGTCGAGCCGACGAAGGACACCGGGATGGTCTGACCCGAGCGCGTGCGCAGTACGGTCTCGCCGGCATCGCAGGCTGCCTGCAGCGGATCGGATTCGCTCTTCTCGGGGACCTCGAGCAGCGCGACGATCTGCTTGCCGATCAGCTCGCTTTCCTCGAACCCGGTAAGACGGTAAGCCGCCTCGTTGGCAATGCGCACCACGCCTTCGGGCGTGGTGACGAATACCGCATCGGTCATGCTGTTGAGCACGCTGTGCAGATAGTTGCGGGTAAAGGTGGTTGAGCGCAGCGCCTGGCGCATGTTCTCGAAAGCCAGTTCCAGGTCGCCGAGTTTGTCGCGACGCGTGGCAACGACCGCCTGGCGGAACTCGCCGCGACTGATCTGCTGTGCCGCGCCGATCAGACCGAGCACCGTGCCATCGAGACGGTTGCGCTGGCGCCAGAGTGCGAAGCCCGGCAACAGGATTCCGGCCGCGGCACAGGCACCTGCCAGAACCAACATCGATTCGGGCAATTGGTGACGGCCGACCAGGGTATCGAGCAGCAGCGCGACGCTTAAGGCCACCGCACCCAGAGCAAGCATTACATATTTAAATAGTGGGCCGCGCATACGGCCTCCGGGTACTCTATGGACTCAAATGATGCCGTATGTGGGGTCCCACGGCTACAAGTGATGGTGGTTCTGGATTCCGAACAATTAACCGGCCGAACGCGCGGCCACGTCCGCGAGCTCGCGGAGCCGCAATGTACGCTGCAACCCGATGCCGCGCGGGCATTTATCGCCCTGCACGCAGCGGCGCAGTCGGCGGGCATAGAGCTGGCCGCCGCCTCCAGTTTTCGCGATTTCGACCGGCAGCTCGGTATTTGGAACGATAAGTTCCGGGGCCGGCGACCCCTGCTGGACCGCGATGGCACCCCGCTGGACCCCGCTGTTATGACAGCCTCGCAGATCGTAGGGGCCATTCTGCACTGGTCGGCGCTGCCCGGCGCGAGCCGTCATCACTGGGGGACCGAGATCGACGTGATTGATCGTGCCGCCCTGACCGAATATGGCGTCGATGGGGTGTTCGCCAGGCTCGACCGCTGGCTGACGCAGCACGCCGATAGCTATGGCTTCTTTCGTCCCTATGACCGCGATCGCGGCGGCGTACAGCCGGAGCCCTGGCACCTGAGCTTCGCACCGGTGGCGAGTGCGGCATTGCAGGCGCTGACTGTCGATGTGCTCAGCGAGGCACTGCGCGATGTCGAATTGGCGGGCGCCGCGGCGGTCTGGCCGCAGCTGGATGAGATACACGCGCGCTACGTGCGCGCGGTGGCTACGCCTTCCGCGCGAGCGCTGGCGTTCAGTCCTGGATCCAGGCCTTCTTGAAGTAGCCGAGCATCAGGCTGCGCACCCGGCCGAGCGTTCCCGGATCGGCGGCATGCAGCGGCGGATTCCGGCGCAGCATGCGCCAACTCTCGCTGCGCAGTACCTGCTCGAGATACTGCATATTGCGATCGATTGATTCGATGTAGGGATTGCGCCCTTCGAACAGAACCTCGAGAAAGCGATAGGCGTGATTGAACTCGCGGTCGAGTCGCCCGGCGCGCGTATTAGCTACAAAGCCGGGGGTTTGCCGCAGCAGGTCCAGGCCCGAGGCGTATTTGACCGCGGGCGTCTGGCCGTCGGCGGACAGCGCAACACCGCCCAGTACGAATTCCGGGTACAGCCGATCGCGGCACTTCTCCAGATAACAGCGATCCGCGAGCTGCGCGATCATATCGGCGGTGCCGAGCAGATGACCTAAGCGCACGTCGCGTGCGTCGTGCGTGACGATCTCGGCAAAGGGCCGTTCGTAACCCGTGAAGTGAATGATCTGCGAGGCGACTTCGATCCATTCGCCCAGGCCAATCTGCGGCAGGTAGTGGCGCAGGAACTCGGCGCCGCGGCTCACATGGTTGCGGGTAAACTCGGCGCCATTGGCCTGTTCGCGATCGCTGGTACGCCGCAGATACCCCACATCGTGGAACAGCGCCAGCACCACGCCGAGCACTGCCCTGTCGGCGCCCAGCCGGGTGGCGTCATCGACCTGTTGTTCGTGGCCGGCCAGCAGACGCGCCATTGCCAAGGTGACATCCAGCGTGTGCTGCCGATCATGATAGACGGTATCGACGCCCGCATAACCGGGCATGCGGCCGGCAAACAGGGCATCGAAATCGTTGAAGGAGCGCTCCACGGGCGCCAGCACGATCTGTGGCCAGGCGGATACCAGCAACTGTTCAGTGGCTCGGAGCACCTCGCGCGGCGAACTGACACGTACCGTGTTGGTGATGTCGAAATCGCTGCGGCGGTTACCGCCCATATCGACACCACCGTCGGGCGGCGGCCGGAAAAGCTCTGTGGGATTGGCCGTCATCGCGCGGAAGTCTAGGACAATCAAAGAAAATTAACCAACGACGCGCTGCACAGTTCCGGTCTACGGCAACGCCCTATGTCAAAGCTTCGGAAGCCAAAACTGTGACTTGCGACTGCCATCGCCCCGGGCCCCGCGCCGCCAAAACCATACGGCATTTTTACGCCTCAGCGACGCAGGATTGCGTTCAATCGGAGGTCGTATGGATCTGTGGTTTGTTGGACTCATCATCGCGCTCGCGCTGCTTACCTGGGGGCTGGCGGTGGTGTGCGACCGGCTCATGAGCCGCCCATGAGCGCGCTCTATTGGTGCGCAGCCATCCTGACGATTGGCCTGTTTGGCTACCTGGTCTACGCACTGCTGCGCGCGGAAAGATTCTGAAATGAGCGCGAATGGCTGGTTGCAGCTGGCGCTGTACCTGATCGTCCTGCTGCTGCTGGTCAAGCCGCTCGGTACCTACATGGCGGCGGTGTTCGAGGGCCGCGGCAACGCGATGCGCCTGCTGCGGCCGCTGGAGCATGGGCTGTATCGCCTGTGCTACATCGAGCCCGAAACGCAGATGAACTGGAAGCAGTACGCGGCCGCGATGCTGCTGTTCAACGTCCTGGGTACGCTGGCAGTGTATGCGCTGCAACGCCTGCAGGCTGCGCTGCCCTGGAACCCTCAGCATTTCGATGCCGTATCGCCCGATTCGGCCTTCAACAGCGCCGTCAGTTTTGCCACCAATACCAACTGGCAGGGCTATGGCGGCGAATCGACCATGAGCTACCTGACGCAGATGGCAGGCTTCGGGGCGCAGAATTTTCTCTCAGCCGCCAGCGGCATCGCCGTACTGGTGGCGATGATTCGCGGCTTTGCGCTCAAAGAAGCGCGCGCCATTGGCAATTTCTGGGTCGATATGACGCGCGCCACGCTCTATGTGCTGCTGCCGCTGTCGCTGATCCTGGCACTGACACTGGTCGGACAGGGCACGGTTCAGAGCTTCCATCCCTATCAAAGCGCGCTGCTGACGAACCCCATCAGCGTCGACCTGCCGGTTACCGGCACAGATGGTAATCCCGTCAAGGACGCCGCCGGTCACGTACAGACGCAGTCCACCCGCATCGACGCCCAGATCCTGCCGCTTGGACCGGCGGCCAGCCAGATCGCCATCAAACAACTGGGTACCAATGGCGGCGGTTTCTTCAATGCGAACTCGGCCCATCCCTTCGAGAATCCCACACCGCTGAGCAATTTCCTCGAGTGCCTGGCGATTTTGCTGATACCTGCGGCGCTGTGTTATTCGTTCGGACTGATGGTCGGCGACACGCGTCAGGGACTGGCGCTGCTGGCCACCATGCTGCTGCTGTTCGTACCGCTGCTGGGTGTGACGGCCTGGGCCGAGAGTCGCCCCAACACCGATTATCCGGCCGTCGTGGCCCAGCAAAACTCGTCGCTGCAGTCCGGCGGCAACCTCGAGGGCAAGGAGACGCGCTTCGGCATCGCCGACTCGGCGCTTTGGGCCACTGCGACCACGGCCGCATCCAACGGCTCGGTCGATGCCACGCACGATTCCTTCACACCGCTGGGCGGGCTGATCCCGATGTGGCTGATGCAGCTGGGCGAGGTTGTCTTCGGCGGAGTCGGCTCCGGTCTCTACGGCATGCTGGTATTTGCCATCATCGCGGTATTCATCGCCGGTTTGATGGTCGGCCGCACACCCGAATATCTCGGCAAGAAGCTCGAGTCCTTCGAGATGAAGATGGCATCGCTGGTGATCCTGATCCCGCCGTTCCTGTCGCTGGTGGGCGCGGCGATCGCGGTGAGCTGTGCCGCCGGCCGCGCCGGCATTGCCAATCCCGGGGCGCATGGCTTCTCCGAAGTCCTGTACGCCTTCTCCTCCGCATCGAACAACAACGGCAGCGCTTTTGCGGGCCTGTCCGCCAACACGCCCTTCTACAACACGCTGCTCGGGCTGGCGATGTGGACGTCGCGCTTCTGGCTCATGGTGCCCGTGCTCGCCATCGCAGGCAGCCTGGCTGCCAAGAAGCGCGTGCCCGCAGGGGCCGGAACATTGCCCACGCACACGCCGCTGTTCGTGGCGCTGCTGGCCGCGACGGTGATCGTCGTGGGCGCGCTGGCCTTCTTCCCGGCGCTGGCGCTGGGTCCCATCGTCGAAGAACTGCAGTTTCACGCTCACTGACGCCGCTTTATGAGCACCGCCGCGCTTGCCCGCCCGCTATTCGACCCGCCGCTTGTCCGCCAGGCGATCAAGGACTCCTTTCTCAAGCTCGCGCCCTGGGTGCAATGGCGCAATCCGGTGATGTTCGTGGTGCTGGTGGGCAGCGTGCTGATCACCGTGCTGTGGATCATTCAGCTCGGTGGCGGACTGGCCGCGGAGGGTCAACCGGGCTTCGTGCTGGCCATTGCGCTGTGGCTGTGGGCAACGCTGCTGTTCGCAAATTTTGCCGAGAGCCTGGCCGAAGGGCGTGGCAAGGCGCAGGCGGCCGCGTTGCGTTCGAGTCGGCGGGATGTCGTCGCGCGTCGCTTTCCGGGCGGCCGGACCGACCAGCCGTATACATCGGTTGCCTCCAGCGCGCTACGGCGCGGCGATGTCGTGCTGGTCGAGGCCGGCGACACGATTCCGGGCGACGGCGAGGTGATCTTCGGCACCGCATCGGTCGACGAGAGCGCCATCACCGGTGAATCCGCGCCCGTGATTCGCGAGGCGGGCGGCGACCGCTCAGCCGTCAGCGGTGGCACGAGGCTGCTCTCGGACACGCTGCACATTCGTATCAGTGCCAATCCGGGTGAGGCCTTCCTCGATCGCATGATCGCGATGGTCGAGAACGCCAAGCGCTCGCGTACACCCAATGAGATCGCGCTCGCGATTTTGCTCGCGGGGCTGACGCTGATTTTCCTCAAGACCACCGCGACGCTGTTGCCCTTCTCTATCTATAGCGTCACCACGGCAGGGCATGGCACACCCATCTCGATCACGGTGCTCGTGGCACTGCTGGTCTGCCTGATTCCGACCACGATCGGCGGACTGCTGTCGGCGATCGGCATTGCCGGCATGGATCGCATGATCCAGGCGAATGTCATCGCCACGTCCGGACGCGCGGTGGAGGCGGCCGGCGATGTCGACGTGCTGCTGCTCGACAAGACCGGCACCATCACCCTCGGCAACCGCCTGGCCTCGCGCTTCATTCCCGCACCCGGCATCGGCATCGAGGAACTCGCCGATGCAGCCCAGCTTGCCTCGCTGGCGGATGAGACCCCCGAGGGCCGTTCCATCGTCGTACTCGCCAAGCAGCAGCACGGCATTCGCGGCCGCGACCTCAACGCGCTCGGCGCGCGGTTCATCCCCTTCACTGCGCAGACACGCATGAGCGGAGTCGATCTGGAGGGCGGCCAGATCCGCAAGGGCGCCACCGATGCCATCGAGCAATGGCTCAAGGCGCACGGTGGCGCGATGCCGCCGGAACTGCAGCGCGCGGTCGACAGCATCGCCCGCCAGGGTGCCACACCGCTGGTCGTCGCCGATGGCGCGCGCGCGCTCGGTGTCATCGAACTCAAGGACATCGTCAAAGGCGGCATCCGCGAACGTTTCGCGGAACTGCGCCGCATGGGCATCACCACCATCATGATCACCGGCGACAACAAGCTGACCGCGGCGGCGATCGCGGCCGAAGCGGGCGTCGATGATTTCCTGGCCGAGGCTACGCCCGAGGCCAAGCTGGCGTTGATCCGCGAGCGACAGTCGCAGGGGCGCCTGGTTGCGATGTGCGGCGACGGCACCAACGATGCGCCGGCGCTGGCACAGGCCGATGTCGCGGTTGCCATGAACACCGGTACCCAGGCGGCCAAGGAAGCCGGCAACATGGTCGACCTGGACTCCAACCCGACCAAGCTCATCGAGGTGGTCGAAGTCGGCAAGCAGATGCTGATTACGCGCGGCGCATTGACGACCTTCAGCATCGCCAATGACGTCGCCAAGTATTTTGCGATCATCCCGGCCGCGTTTGCAGGCACCTATCCGTCACTTGACCGGCTCAATGTCATGCACCTTGCGAGCCCGAACAACGCCATCCTCTCGGCCGTTATCTTCAATGCATTGATCATCGTCGCCCTGATCCCTCTGGCACTGCGCGGCGTCCGCTATCGCCCCTTGGGTGCCGAGGCGCTGCTGCGCCAGAATCTGCTTCGCTACGGGCTGGGCGGACTGATCGTGCCTTTCATCGGCATCAAGTTCATCGATCTGTTGCTGACCGCGGCGCACTGGGCCTGAGGGAACCGCCCCATGGCCAAGCTGCTGCGACAAGCGATTCTCTCTCTGCTGGTGCTAACGGTGCTGACTGGCCTCGTGTATCCGTTGGCGGTCACAGGGATTGCCGGCCTGTGCTGCTCAAGGGCCGCCAATGGCTCGCTGATCCGCCATGGCGACCGGCTGGTCGGCTCCGAGCTGATCGGCCAGCCATTCGATGGCGCGCAATACTTCTGGCCGCGGCCATCGGGCATCTCGCCGCAGCCCTACGATGGCCGCAACTCGGGCGGTTCGAATCTGGGTCCGACAAACCCCGCCCAATTCGACGCCGTTCGAGCGCGAATCGAACTGCTGCGCGCCGCCGATCCGGGCAACACACTGCCGATTCCCGTGGACCTGGTCACCGCTTCGGGCAGCGGCCTGGATCCGGAGATCAGTCCCGCGGCCGCGGCGTACCAATCGCAGCGAGTCGCCCGTGCGCGCGGACTTGCGCCCAAGCTCGTCGAGCAGCTGATCCAGCGCCATACACGCACGCGCCAGTGGGGAATACTTGGCGAACCCGGCGTCAACGTGCTGACGCTGAATCTCGCCCTCGACGCCACCTCCGGCGCTGATCGCTGATTGCCCTCATCGGCGCGATAATGGCCGCAGGCACCTACGTGCCGGCCAGGGCAGGAGAATCAGCTGTGTCGGATGCAACCCGGAGGGCGCTCCGATCGCTGTTGAAATCGACTCCGCTCGCCTGTGGCTGCCTGATGATCGGCATTGAGCCAGCCCTCTCGGCCGAGCCTGATACCAGCGGTGCCCCGATCGCGACGACGCCCGCCACCGCGGAACAGCGCATCGATGCGCTGACACAGGAAGTCCGGGAGCTGCGCAGCCTCGTGCAGAAGCTCGAACATCGCATCGACGAGCTCGAAACCGGCTCGAGCGCGCCGGCACCGGGCAGCCTGGCTTCGAACCCGACGCCGGCGCCGCCCCCAGCCGCACCTGCAACTGCGACCGCACCCGCCGGTAACGTGGCTGCGGCAGCTGCTCCGACGTCGACCGGCAACGGTATCCTGCAGGGCACCACCATCAACGCGATGCTCGATACCTACTACGAATACAACGCCAACAATCCGATCGGGCGCGTCAATTATCTGCGTGCGTACGATGTCAGCAGCAATAGTTTCAGCCTCAATCAAGCCGATCTGGTGCTCGAGAGTGCACCGGACCTGGCCGCCGGCAAACGCTACGGCATGCGTCTGGACCTGCAGTTCGGCCAGGCCACCGAAACACTGCAGGGCAGCCTCGCCAACGAGTTGCGGCCGGAAATCTGGCGCAACATTTTCCAGGCCTATGGCACCTATGAAATCCCGATCAATGGCGAGCCATTGGAGCTGGACTTCGGCAAGTGGGCCAGCTCCCTGGGGTTCGAGGGCAACTACACCAAGGATCAGATCAACTACTCGCGCTCGCTGTGGTTCGACTATCTGCCCTTCTATCATTCGGGTCTGCGCGCGTCCTACAAAGTCAACGACCTGCTGACGCTCGACTACTGGATCACGAACGGCACGCAGCAGACCGAAGCTTTCAACAATTTCAAGGATCAGATGTATGGCTTCGTGCTGCAGCCGATTGCGGCAGTCGTCTGGACCTTGAACTACTATCTGGGCCAGGAACACCCGGACATCGTGTTCGTCTCCAACCCGGGGCCGGGCGATGCGGGCCTGCCAAACCAGCAGGGCATGTCGTTCGAACCCATTCCTAACGCGCCGAACGGCCGCCTGCGTATCCTCGATACCTATGCCACCTGGCAGGCAACCCCGGCACTGAGCTTTGCAGCCGAATCCGACCTGGTGTTCGATCGCCTGTACACCTACTCGTTGGTCCAGCGCACGCAGGGCGGAGCGATTTATGGGCGCTATCAGATCACACCACGCCTGGCGCTGGCGCTGCGGGGGGAGTACATGGAGGACCGCGGCGGCCTGTTCAGCGGCGTGCCACAGTTCCTGAAGGAAGGCACCTTCACGACCGAGTATCGCTTCACGGACGGCTTCCTGGTGCGCGCGGAGCTGCGGCGCGATGCGTCCAATCGAGCCTACTTTCTGAGCGACACGCTCGGACTGCTCAAGGATCATCAGGACACGGCGACGATCGGCCTGGTCTGGTGGCTCGGGCAGAAGACCGGCGCATGGTAGGCTGATGGCGCCGTGCATGCGATGAACGACGGCCGTCCCGACCCGGATCAATTGCTGGCGCGCGTACAGGCCTCGGCCGCGCGCGCCACACGTGGGCGCCTGACCATTTTCTTTGGCGCCAATGCCGGCGTCGGCAAGAGCTACGCCATGCTCGAGGCCGCGCAGCGCCTGAAGCAGCAGGGTATCGATGTGGTCGTCGGCTACGTCGAACTGCACGGCCGCCCGGAAACCGAGCGCCTGCTCGCCGGCCTGGAACAATTGCCGCCGCTGCTGATCGATTTCGGCGGCAGCATGCGCCGCGAGTTCAATCTCGATGCGGCGCTGGCGCGCAAACCGCAACTGCTGCTGGTCGATGAGCTGGCGCATACCAATCACAGCGGCGGCGACCCGCCGCCCCGTCACGAGAAGCGCTGGCAGGACATCGAGGAAGTGCTCGATGCCGGCATCGACGTCTATACGACGGTCAACGTGCAGCATCTCGAATCCCTGACCGACGTCGTCACCCAGATCACCGGTGCGCGCCAGCTCGAAACCGTGCCGGACCACGTGTTCGACTCGGCCGACGAAGTGAAGCTGGTCGATCTGCCGCCCGATGATCTGCTGCAGCGACTGCGCGAGGGCCGCGTCTACGTGGCGGATAAGGCGCAGGTGGCGCTGCAGAATTTCTTCCGCAAAGGCAACCTGATCGCGCTGCGCGAGATGGCGCTGCGCAAAACCGCCGATCGCGTCGATCAGGCGATGCGGGCGTACCGTCACGAAAAATCCGTGCGCGGCGCCTGGGCCGCGCGCGAACGTCTGCTGGTGGCCGTGGGACCGGATGCGCAGGCCGAGCGGCTGGTGCGCGCGGGCAAGCGCCTGGCCGATGGCCTCGATGCCGAGTGGCTGGTGGTGTACGTCGAAACGCCGAACCTGATCCGCCTGTCGCAGGCTGAGCGCAATCGCCGCATCGCCATTCTGCGCCTGGCGGCATCGCTGGGCGCTGAAGCGATTACGCTTGGCGGCTCCTCAGCGAGCGCGGAATTGCTCGAATACGCACGCACGCGCAATGTGACCCGGCTGCTGGTCGGGCGACCGCACCGCGCGCGCTGGCGCCGGCTGTTTCGGCCTTCGACCACCGATCGGCTGCTCGCGGCGCGACGCGATATCGACGTGCTCGTGATCGGCGGCGACGATGCGCCTGCCCGCCTGCGGGCGCTCGCCGATCCCGCCAGCAGCGTGGCACCACCGGGTTCCGACAAGCGCCGCTGGCCACGCTACCTGCTGGCGATCGCTGCGACGCTGACCGCCACCGGGCTGTGCTTCTTTTTCTATGCGTACTTCCCGCGGCTTGGCCAGGCCAATCTGGTGATGGTGTATCTGCTGAGCAGCGCGCTGGTTGCCGTCTACGGCGGCCGGCGCGCGGCGGCGTTGAGTTCGGTGCTGGGCGTGCTCGCGTTCGATTTCCTGTTCGTGCCGCCGCGCTACTCGTTCGCGGTCACCGACGTGCAGTACCTGTTGACCTTCGCCATCATGCTCGGCGTCGCGCTGATCATCGGCAACCTCAACGCCAGCGTACGGCTGCAGGCACGGGTGGCTGGACACCGCGAGCGGCGCACCGCCCTGCTCTACGCCATGACCCGGCAGCTCAGCTTGACCCGCGGTCGCGACGAGATGGCCGGCGTCGCCGCCAGTCATGTGAGCCAGGTGTTCGAAAGCCGCACGGTAGTGCTGTTTGCCGACGAACACGGACGGGTTACCTACCCTCGCGCGACACCGCGCGAGCATTCCTACAGAGACGCCGAGCTGGGACTGGCGCAGTGGGTGTTCGATCACAACAAGCCTGCTGGGCTCGGCACCGATACGCTGAGCGGCGCGGCGGGCCTGTATCTGCCGCTGTCCGGCGGCGACCGCGTTTTCGGAGTGCTCGGCGTACTGCCGCGTAACGCACGCCGGGTGACCCTGCCGGAGCAGTTCCGCCTGCTGGAAACCTTTGCCGCGCAGATCGGCCTCGCGCTCCAGCGCGTGGATTTTGCCGCGCACGCCCAGGCGGCCGAGGTGCGCGCGGAGACCGAGGCGATCCGCAATGCGCTGCTGGCCTCGATCTCGCACGACCTGCGCACGCCGCTGGCCACCATCGCGGGCGGAGCGGCCACACTCGCGGGCAATCTGGACGCGCTCAGTGACGCCGATCGCCGCGCGCTGGCCAACTCGGTCAGCGAGGAGGCCATGCGCATGAGCGAGCGCATCACCACGCTGCTTGATCTGGTGCGGCTCGAAACCGGTGCGATCCAGCCGCGCTTCGCGGCCTATGAGCTTGCGGAACTGGTCGGTACGGTGCTGCATCGGCTCGATGCGCGCCTGCGCGCCCATCGCGTGCGCATCGAATTGCCCGAGAATCTGCCGCTGTTGCAGGTCGATGGGCGGTTGATCGAGCAGGTGCTCGAGAACCTGCTCGACAACGCCAGCAAGTACACGCCGGCCGGTAGCGAGATCCGTATCAGTGCTCGCGCGCTCACGCGCCAGGTTGAGGTCAGCATCGAGGACGACGGCCCAGGACTGCCGGGGAGCGACCCGGAGATCCTGTTCGAGAAATTCCAGCGCGGCTCTCCCGAAGGCTCGGATGGCGGCATCGGCTTAGGCCTGGCGATCTGCCGCACCATCGTGCGCCTGCACGGCGGCCGCATCTGGGCGGAGAACCGCGCGCCGCGCGGCGCCGCCTTCCGCTTCAGCGTGCCCCAGTCCGACGAGCCGCTGCTGGCCCCTGGCCTTCCGGATGCGCCCGCACGATGACCGTTGCCAGCCGTGCCGTGTTGATCGTCGAAGACGACCCGCAGATCCGCCGAGTACTGCGAACGCTGCTCGAACTCGAGCAGTTTCGCATCATCGAAGCGGAGACCGCCGAGCTCGGCCTGCGCGCCGCGCGCACCTACAAGCCCGATCTCATCATCATCGATCTGGGACTGCCCGATCGCGATGGCATGGAGGTCATCACCGGTGTGCGCGCCTGGTCGCGGGTGCCGATTATCGTGCTGTCGGCACGCAGCGCGGAGACCGACAAGGTCGCGGCGCTCGAGGCCGGCGCGGATGACTACATCAGCAAGCCCTTTGGCGCGCGCGAACTCAGCGCGCGCGTGCAGGTGGCACTGCGCCACAGTGCTGCCGCCGGGGCCAGCGGCGAGAAGATCGCGATCGGTGCCTGGCTCATCGATCTCGCGGCCCGCACGGCACGCGACGACAGGGGCGGCGAACTGCACCTCACGCCCATCGAGTACCGGCTGCTCGAGGTGCTGGCGGAGCACATCGGATTCGTGGTGACGCATCGGGTGCTGCTGCAGCAGGTATGGGGACCTGCCAGCACGGAGCAGACTCACTACCTGCGCGTCTACATGAAACAATTGCGGGCCAAACTGGAGCCCGACCCGTCTCGGCCGCACTGGTTGCTGACGGAAACAGGCGTCGGCTATCGCCTCGCACAGCGCGATCAGGCAACCTAGCAGCCAGATGCAAGCCTTTCTGGTTTCGATAGCCGGCGTCGCCCTTGGGGAGCTGGGCGACAAGACACAGTTGCTGGCGCTGATCCTGGCGACGCAGTTGCGGCGGCCGATACCGATCATCCTTGGAATACTGGTGGCGACCACCGCCAATCACCTGCTGGCCGCGGCGCTCGGGCAATGGGCCGGCTCACTGCTCAACCCGCAGATCCTGCGGTGGATCCTCGGGATTTCCTTCATTGCACTCGCGGTCTGGGTATTGATCCCCGACAAGCTCGACGGCGCTCCCCGCGCCGCGGACGGTTACGGCGCCTTCATGGTGACGGCGACGACTTTCTTCATGGCCGAGATGGGCGACAAGACGCAGATCGTGGCGCTGGCGCTGGCGGCGAAGTATCACGACCTGCTCGCCGTCGTTGCCGGCACCACCATCGGCATGATGATCGTCAATGTGCCCACGGTACTGCTGGCCCAGCATGTCACGCGCGTAGTGCCGTTGAAGTGGATTCGCATCGCGGCAGCGCTGGTCTATGCACTGCTGGGCGTGCTGACGCTCACCGGTCGCGCCGGGCTGGGCATCGGCTAGAATGCGGCATGGCTGCCGGATTCGATGATGATCGCCGCGCGCTGCTGCGCCGACTCGCACTCGGACTGACCGTCCTGCCGCTCGCGGGCATGCAGTCGCGCCGCGCGCATGCCGCGGACCTGCCGCTGCTCAGCGAAGGCGATCCCGCCGCCAAGGCACTCGACTACGTCGAAGATGCGTCTAAGGCCAAGGGCGCCCAGTCTGGCTCGCTATGCTCCAACTGCTCGGTTTACGGCGGCGCCGATGGCGCGCCCGCAGGTCCCTGCACGCTGTTCCCGGGCAAGTGGGTCAAGGCTAACGGCTGGTGCAAGTCGTGGAGCGGGCTATGAGCGCGACGCGGCGGCAGCCCGAAGGCACACCGCAAGAGGCGTAAGTAACATTTAATGGATGGACATCGATGTCCATCCATTAAATGTTACTTACGCCCTTTGGAGATGAATTCTCAGACTGCCGCTGCCCTCGCCCTCGTGGACGGCCAACCTCCACCCCTGTACCAGCCGTTAGCACCCTGTATCACCCGTGCAGCTGGTCCAGACATAGAGCTCCGACTGGATGCGCCACTGGCCGGCATCCTTGTGCCACATGACGAGATACCGACCGCGGTAGCTGGCCACCGAGCCGTCCTTGAGGCCGAAGGACCATACCCAGTTGCCGGACTCTGAGGCGGAGAGGCTTCCCTTGGCGACTTCGATTTCTTTTGTGTTACGCATGCCCGAGAAATGGGGGTCGGCGAAGGTCCCCGCCAGTCTCTTGGCGTTGTCATCGATGCCGGTGCGAATCTCGCCGCCGGCCCAGACCACCGTCGCATCGCGGGTCCAATAACTGGCGTAGAGCTCGAGGTTCCGCGACGCCAAAGCGTCGTTCAGATCCTTGCGTGCCAGTCGGATAGCCTCGACATCTGATTGTGCGGCGGGTTGGGATTCTGCGGCTTGCGGGCGCGGAGCGGACACAGCCGCTGCAGCGAAGAACATTAAGGACGCTGCGGCAATTCCCCTTACCAGGTTGCTCATAGTGCGCATTCAGGCCGCGATGCCGTATTGACGCAGCAACGCCGACACTTCGGGCTTGCGCCCCCGAAACTCCACGAACGATTCGAGCGCATCGCGGCTGCCGCCGCGCGCCAGGATGCTGTCGAGGAATCGCCGCGCGGTGGTGCGATCGAAGGCACCGTGTTCGACGAAGGCACTGAACGCATCGGCCGCCAGCACCTCGGCCCATTTGTAGCTGTAATAGCCGGCCGCGTAGCCGCCCGCAAAGATGTGGCTGAAGCTGTGCGGATAGCGGTTCCACTCCGGTATCTGAAGCACCGCGACTTCGCGCCGCACCTCCTTGAGAATTTCGTACGCGCGTGAGCCGCGTGCCGGGTCGAATTCCGCGTGCAGACGCATGTCGAACAGCGCGAACTCGACCTGCCGCAGCGTCTGCAGGCCGGCCTGAAAGCTGCGGGTCGCCATCAGCTGCCGCTGCGTCTCGGGCGCAATCGGCTCACCGGTACGCACATGCGCGGAGATGCGATCGAGCACGTCTCGCTGCCAGGCATAGTTCTCCATGAACTGGCTTGGCAGCTCGACCGCGTCCCAGGCGACGCCATTAATACCGGCAAGACTTGGGTAATTGACCCGGGTCAGCATGTGGTGCAGGCCATGACCAAACTCGTGAAAAAGCGTCACGACATCGTCATGCGTCAGTAACGCCGGCCGATCGCCCGAAGGCGGCAGAGAATTGCAGACCAGGTAGGCCACCGGCAGCGTGGTCTGGCCATTGAGCGCCTTGCGGCCGATACAGTCGTCCATCCAGGCACCGCTGCGCTTGTGCTGGCGCGCATAGGCATCCAGATAAAAACTGGCGAGCGGCGCGCCGCCCGGTGCCTGGACTTCGTAGTAGCGCGCATCGGCATGCCAGACCGGCACCCCGCTGCGTTCGCGAATGCGGACGTCGAACAGCTTCTCGGCCACCTCGAACAGCCCCTGCAGCACGCGCGGCAGCGGCAGGTAGTCCCGCAGTTCCTCCTGCGACACCGAGTAGCGGCTCTGCTGCAGTCGCTCGGAGTAGAAGGTGACATCCCAGGCATCCAGCTTGCGGCCCGCGAAGCGTTCGAGTTCAGCGAGCTCCGCGGCTGCCGCGGGCCGGGCCGCGCGCACCAGCTGGCGCAGGAAATCCGTGACCTCGGGTACCGTGCGGGCCATGCGATTGGCGAGCGCGTAGTCGGCAAAGCTCGTGAAGCCCAGCAGCTGTGCTGATTCGTGCCGCAGCCGCAGGATGTCCTCCATGACGGCGCTGTTGTCGTACTTCGCGGCCGTGGGGCCACGATCCGAGGCACGCGTGGTCCAGGCCTCGTAGAAAGCGCGCCGCAGCGGCGCCGACTCCGCGTCCGTGACCACGGCGACGTAGCTGGGCTGATCGAGACCGAACAGCCAGCCTTCCTGTCCGCTCTCGGTCGCGCGACGCCGTGCCTGCTCGAGAATGCCTTCATTGATGCCCGTCAGCTCACCGCGATCGCGCACCGGGTGCGTCCAGGCATTGGTGGAGTCGAGCACGTTCTCCTCGAACTTGGCCGACAGTCGCGACAACTCCATCATGACGGCCTTGAAACGGGCCTTACGCTGCGGCTCGAGCGCCACGCCCGCGAGGCGGAATTCGCGCAGTGCGTGTTCGATGACCTCGCGCTGCACGCCATCCAGCGACGCCGACTCGCGTTCGCTGACGTAAGCATAGGCGCGATACAGCCGCTCGCTCTGCGCCAGGTCGGTGTGGTATTCGGACAGCAGCGGCAGGCAGGCGTTGTATGCGGCGCGCAGTGGCTCGGAATTCATGACCGCATTGAGATGTCCGACCGGCGACCAGACCCGGCTCAGCCGGTGCTGCAGTTCCTCGAGCGGTTCAACCACGGTCGTGAAGCTCGGATCAGGCTCGGCCTCGATCTGCGCCACGCGGGCGCGCTGCTCGGCAATCAGGCGGGCAATGGCCGGTTCCACGTGCTCGGGCGTGATGGCATCGAAGCGCGGCAGCGGGGTGTCCTGAAGAAGCGGGTTATCGGTCGGGCCTGGGGCCATCGGTTCCACCTTGCGATCCTGTTGCGCTCATTTTAGCCGTGAGCCCCGGGTGTAACATCATCCACTTAACAGCCAATTCATTGCGGACAGGGAACCCCGGCATGGCCTTTGACTACGACCTGATTGTGATCGGCGGCGGCAGCGGCGGACTGGCCTGCGCCCAGCGTGCGGCTGACTACGGCGCCCGTACCCTTGTCATCGAAGGCGGACGCCTCGGCGGCACCTGCGTCAATGTCGGCTGCGTACCCAAAAAGATCATGTGGAATGCCGGCCAGATCGGCCACGTACTGGAAGCGGCACCCGCCTATGGTTTCGATGTCACGGTCGGGCGGCACGACTGGCAGCGCCTCAAGGCCGCTCGCGACGCCTATATCGAGCGCCTGAACGCCATTTACGGGCGCAACCTGGAGCGCCGTGGGGTGGAACTGCTGCGCGGCTGGGCGCGCCTGGTATCGCCCCAGTCCGTCCTTGTAGGCGATCGGGAAATCTCGGCCAGGACCCTGGTGCTGGCCACCGGCGGCCGGCCGCTGATTCCGCAGTTGCCGGGCGCCACGCTGGGCATCAGTTCCGATGGTTTCTTCGAGCTGCCGAACCGGCCCGAGCGTGTCTGCATCGTCGGCGCCGGCTATGTCGCCGCTGAGCTGGCGGGTATTTTCTCGGCGTTGGGAACCCACACGACCGTGGTGCTGCGGCAGGAGTGCCTGCTGCGGCAGTTTGACCGTCTGCTGGGCGAGTCGCTGCTGACCATCATGCGCGATGATGGCATCGAGGTGGTCACCCACGCGGTGCCGGGCGCGCTGAATCGGCATGCCGCCGGGACGCTCGAGTTGCACCTCACCGACGGCCGCAAGCTCGGGCCCTTCGACAGCCTCATCTGGGCCGTCGGCCGCGCACCGACTAGCGTCGAACTGGGGCTGGACGCGCTTGGGGTGCGCCTCGACGCCTTTGGCCACGTACTGACCGACCCTTACCAGCAGACCAGCGTCGAGAATCTCTACGCCATCGGCGATGTCACACAGCACGCCGGCCTGACCCCCGTGGCCATCGCGGCCGGGCGGCGGCTCTCCGATCGTCTCTTCGGTGGGCAAACCGAGCGCAGGCTGGACTACGAGAACATCGCCACGGTGGTCTTTAGTCACCCGCCGATCGGCACCGTGGGAATCAGCGAGCAGGACGCGCGCGCGCTCTATGGTGACGCGGTCAAGGTGTACACGAGCAGCTTTGTCCCCATGTATCACGCCTTCACGCGCCGCAAGCCGCATGCTCACATGAAGCTCGTCACGTTGGGCGAGGAGCAGAAGATCATCGGTATCCATGTCATCGGCGAAGGCGCCGACGAAATGATGCAGGGCTTTGCCGTGGCATTGCGCATGGGCGCCACCAAGCGCGACTTCGACGACACGGTGGCAATTCATCCAACGAGTGCGGAAGAACTCGTGACGATGCGCTGAGGCCACGCCAGGCAGGGGGCAGCGCGGCCCCTGAGGACACCACTGAGATCTCGACCGAGATAGGTTTCTTGTCTTGCTTACATCGCGAGTAAGCAAGACAAGAAACCTATCTCGGTCAAAACCTTGGCGGTGCTCTCAAGATCACCCAAGTCACCTGACTGGCGCCGCGGCTACCTTGTCGAACTTCAGCTTCATGTCATCGAACATGCGGATGGCCGTCGCGCGCCCGGCCCCGTAAACGCCGCCGCCCGGGTGCAGGAACGGCCCGACGAGATACAGCCGCTCGACGCCCGGCACCGTGTACTGCGCCAGGTCCGGTGTCGGCCGGTGGCCGGAGATCTGATAGAAGTACGGCGCCACGCCGTGCACGTCGCCGCCGACCATGCTGGTGGGCATGTTGCGCGCATGATCCAGCGGCGTGACGATGCTGCGCTGGACGATGTTGTCGCTGGTCAGATTGCTGATGAAGCGCTGGTAGTGACGCATGCTGCGATCGCCCATTTCCTCGCGGATTTCATCCCAGCGAGCCGCGCCGCCGTCGGCCAGCTTGTAGGGCGCAAAGGTGATCCCGTGCAGCATGCCGCGGCCGGGCGGCACCCGGCTCGGGTCGTTGATGCTCTCATCGCCGCCCGCACCCAGCACCCGCTCGGAAATTCGCCCGCGCTTGAGCGAGTCGAAATCATCGAGCATGTCCTCGAGGCTGTCGCTGGCCATGAATTCCAGCATGATGGCGTGCGCGACTTCCTCGCCGGCGCGGAATTTGACGTGCTCTTTCAGATCATAGTGGCTGACCATGATGCTGAAAGCGGCCAGCGTCGCCCGTTCCGCCCTGGCGAGCACGCGTTCCGGTACGCCATCGACGAACTGTCGCAGCACATGCGGGTGCAGCGCGGCGATGACGCCGTCCTTCGCCTTGAACTGCTCACCGCTCTTGAGTTCCAGCCCGATCGCGCGGCCGCCCGAGGTCAGCACTTTGCTCACCTCCGCATTGCAGCGCACCTCGCCGCCGTAGTGCTCGATGCAACGGACCAGCGCCTCGCTGAGCCGGCCGCTGCCGCCGACCGGCTGGGAGACGCCGAAGCCGTGCATCAGGCCCGGCATCAGGAACATGCCGAAGCCCGTGCCGAGCTCATCGGGTGCCTGCAGGTTTTCACTGACCAGCCGCAGCAGCCAGATCTTGACATGCTCGCTCTCGAAACTCTGATTCGCGATCTCGAGTGAACTGCGCTGCATGGCCTCGAGAATCTCGCGGCCCTCATCGGTCTGATCCATCATGGCGAAGAAGGCGCCCATTGGCATGGGGGGTGCGTACAGTCCGGCGACGAACATCGGCAGCATGGCCATGGCGCGCTGCGCGAACACCCGATAGGTCTCGGCATCCCGCTGCGAGAAGCGCGCGATGCCCTCGCAGGTCTTGTCGAGATCCTTGTGCGCAATCAGCGTGCGCCCATCGGCGAAGATCATCGCGTAGGGCGTGTTGTATTCGTACTTGAGTCCGAACTTTGCAATCAGGCCCAGCTCATCGTCGCGGATCATCGGGTTGCCCTGGATCATGATGTGCACGCTCGAGTGCTCGTCGTGCCGGTATCCGGGGGAATTCATCTCGCGCGTGACCACGCCGCCGCCGGGCCAGGGCTTGCGTTCGAGCACCAGCACCTTCTTGCCCGCCTTGGCGAGATAGGCGGCCGCAACCAAACCGTTGTGGCCGGCGCCCATGGCCAGTATGTCGTAGCTGTCCCCCATCGGTTTTGCGCTCCGCTATCGTCTTATAGAGTTAAGATCCGGCACCTTAAAGAGCCGGGATCGGTCAGTAAAGAAGGTACTTTTGTGTGCCCAAATGAGTCGGGGGTGAATGTTGAAGCCGTGATGCGCTCGCTCGGGCAGATCCTGGGCGAGGCAGCTCCCGGCAACGAGGCGGCGTTGGCGCAGTTGGGCGCGATGGTGCGCAATATGGCCGCCGACGGCGTACTTCGAGAAGACCCGATGCGCGAGGTGTTTGCGCGCATCGGCGACAAGTGGAGCACATTGCTGATGTTGCTGCTGCGCACCGGCAACTACCGTCACGCCGTGCTGCGCCGCCTGGTCAGCGCGGTGGGCAGCGAGGGACGGATTTCTCAGCGCATGCTGACCCTGCGGCTGCGCGCGCTCGAACGTGACGGGCTGATCCTGCGGCGCGTGATATCAACGCAGCCGCCCGGCGTCGAATACGGGCTCACTGAACTGGGGACGGGTCTGCTGCAGCAAGTCGACATCGTGATGCAGTGGGTCCGGATCCATAACGCCGAGATCAGGCAGGCACGCCTGGAATTCGAGGCCTCCGACGCGCAACCGGACTGAGCTTGAGGCTCAGAGCACCGGCGTCGTTTGCCGCGGTCCCGGTGTGAAGGAAACCGGCAGCGCCTCGATAAAACAGTAGTCGCCGCCACCGAAATGATAGGTCGGGTTCTGAACTTCGATCTTCAGATCCGGCATTCGCCGTAGCAGCTCTTCGAGTAGAACGCGCAGCTCCATGCGTGCAAGCGAGGCGCCCGGGCACGTATGAATGCCAAATCCGAATGTCATGTGCCGATAGTTGTCCCGGTCGATCCTGAAATCGGTGGGTGATTCGAACACGGTGGGATCCCGATTGGCTGCAGCCCAGCCCATGTAGACATCGCAACCCGTGGGTATCTGCGCCCCGGCCACTTCAACCGGTCGCGTCGTCCTGCGGAAAAATCCGAAGAACGAGGGGCGCAGGCGCAATACCTCCTCCACGGCGACCGCAATCTTCGCCGGGTCGCGGATCAGTGCGTCACGTACCTCGGGCCTTACGAACACCTCATTTACCAGGCTTGCCATCGCGGAGGTCGTGCTGTGGTGACCGGCACCGAGGAAAGCTGCCATCAATCCCACGTAGTCGGCATCGTCCAGCTGTCGACCCTCGACCTCCAGGGCAGCCAGCTGACTCAAGTAATCGTCCCGTGGGCGCGCTCGCCGCGCGTGCACCTCTGCCACTGTCAGCGCCGCAAAGGCGGCCTGCTTGCGGCCAAACTCCTCGGGATTGCCCTGTGCGGCAAACATCTCGATTGCCGCCTTGCGAATCGGCGGAACCAGCGCGTCGTCCACGCCCACGAGCCTGCAGATGGTCTCGGCCGGTACGGGCTCTGCGAGTTCGGCGACGATGTCGCAGGAACCTCTTTCAATGAAGTCGTCGATGTGGCGATTGATGTCCTCGCGAACGAATGACTCCATCATCGGGGCGGTCTTCGGTGTAATTGCTCTACTGAAGAGCTCGCGCCAGGCTTTGTGCTGCGGCGGGTCCATCTCGAGTGCCGGGATCGGCTTCCGCGGCAACATCGGGCGCAGCACCTGGGGCTGGGACGAATAGGTCTTGTGGTCCCCCATCGCGCTCCTGACATCCGCATAGTTGAGCAGCAGGTAGAAGCCTTCGTGCTCGTTACTGTGCGCCATCGGGCACTTGTTTCTCGATTCCTCGAATATCTCGAGCGAGCGCTCGGGCGAGGTGGTGTAGCAGCTCCAATGCTCGAGATCATCGGCCATTCAGTAGTATAGGACGCGCTTTTTCGCCGCTTCAAAGCCCAAGCCGGAATAAGCCCTATTCCGGCGAGGCATCCACGACGGCGGCTGCTATTTGACGCGCTGGTCTGCAGCCGGCGGCGCGATGTTCTCGGCGATCTGCTGCAGGGCCTGCGATGTCGCGGCCCCAAAGGCCGCCACCACCGCCTCGAGATGATCGGCGGACGCGTGCGCGGTGCCCTGGGCGGCAAAGCTGACGATGACGCTGCGATCGGTGCGGCGTCCGAGGGTGCAGTTGAGGGTCACGAACACGGTGGGCGCACCGGCATCGATATATTTAGCCTGAAAGTTTGCGATATCGACGCTGAGCAGGTACTGGGCGGCAAACGGCTCGGTGTCCGATTCGACGGTCGCAAAACGGCCGCCCGTGCGCAGCGCATCGATGATCTTCGATTGCAGCAGCGGCGGCGTCTCTTCGACCCAGCGTGCATTGGCGTAGTAGTCGACGCGAGCGCCGGATCGCACTACGGCGATGCGCGAGCCTGCGACTCCCGGGGATGCGCTGGGCCGCAGTACCTGCACCGTTCCCGCGGGTTGCGCTTCGAGCGCCGGCTTCACGATTTCCGACTGCAGCAGGTAGCGCTGCTCGGGCGCGGCCTTGCTGTTCAGGCCGCTGAAGCAGCCCGCGAGCAATGACAGCGCCGGCACCAGGATCAGTGCGGAGAATTTCACGGCGGTATCACCATGCCCGCGGCGGGCGGCTGATAGATCAGGAGCGAGGGGTTGTCGTTGAGATTGCGCGACAGCTCGGTGATCTGCTGCGCGGCGGTGCGCGTGTCGCGCAGCAGCGCCTCGAACTGCGGCAATCCCACGGCTATGAAGCCGGACAGTTCGGCACGATTCTCGGCCGCGAACGCGTTCAGCGTGGAAGTCGTGGCAGCGAGATTGTCGCTGGTCACGCGCAGTTTCTGCACCGCTGCCAGGAAATCCACGCTGCCCGTGCGCGTGGTGCCGTGCAGGTCATTAATGAGTCCCTGCGCCGAGGCGACTGTGGTGCGCAGGTCGCCGAGCAACTGGTTCAGATCCCGCGTGCTGGCGGGCAGCCGCGCGACCGCCTGATCGAGGTTGTCGATCACGCGAGTCACGTTGCGGACATTGTTGTCCGACAACAGGCGCGAGGCGCGGTCGAACATATCGTTCAAGCGGGAGGCCAGGTTCGGCAGGCTGCTCAGGAACTGATCGAAGTCCGAGTGCGAGGAGCGGATGACCGGGTAGCGCTCACTCGGCACGGCCGCGAGGATGCGCCGGCCGCTCTCCTCCTCCCGTTCCTGCTGCAGATCGATGAACAGCAGGCCCGTGATGCCCTGCAGCGATAGCTGCGCCAGCGTGCGATCGGATACCGGGGTGGTCGAGTCGATGTCGGCCACCACCTGCACCCGATTGTCGGCGCGCGGGTCGATGCGAATGCGCTGCACGCGGCCGACGTCGACGCCGAGGTAGCGCACCGGGCCGCCCTCGGTGAGACCGCTCACCGAGCCGTCAAAATAGATCTCGTAGCGCACGAAGTCGCGATGCTGGTGGCTGTCGGCGTACCAGTAGACGAACAGCACGCCCATCACCAGCAGCAGCAGCACGAAGACGCCGACCGCCACGTAGTTGGCCTCACGCTCCATGCTTGGCCTCCTCGAGGGCCGCCGTGCGTGCGCGGGCACGGTCGCCGCCGAAATAGGCCTGTATCCAGGGGTTCGGGTTCCTGACGATGCCCTCGAGCGTGTCGCTGATCATGCGGCCATCGACGATGACACCCACCCGGCTGCAGGTCCGGAAGATCGTGTCCAGGTCGTGGGTAATCATCACTACCGTGAGCTTCAACTGGCGCTGCAGGTAAATCAACAGTTCATCGAAGGCCGCGGCGCTGATCGGGTCGAGCCCGGTGGTCGGCTCATCCAGGAACAGCAGCAGCGGATCGAGCGCCAGCGCCCGCGCCAGCGCCGCGCGTTTGATCATGCCGCCGGAGAGCTGGGAGGGATACTTCAGTGCCGCGTCCAGCGGCAGGCCGACCAGCCTGACCTTCAGCAATGCCAGCTCATCGAGCGTTCGAGGGGACAGCTGCAGGTGTTCGATCATGGGCAGCTGCACGTTCTGCTGCACGGTGAGCGCGCTGAAGAGGGCGCCCTCCTGGAACGTCACGCCGTAGCTGGCCTTGAGCTCATACAGCTCGGCCTCGCTGAGCTGGGTCAGGTCCCGGCCCAGGAATCGCACGCTGCCGGCATCGGGGCGGCGCAGCCCCAGTATCGTGCGCAGCAGCACCGATTTGCCCGTGCCGGAGCCGCCGATGACACCGAACACTTCTCCCGACTCGACCCGCATGTCGAGACCGTCGTGCACGATCTGGGCGCCGAAGCGCGTCACGATGCCCTGGACTTCGAGCAGGGCGGCCATCAGATACGCAGCCTCATATGCCGAGCCTCATGAACACCACCGCGAACAGCGCATCGGCAACGATCACGCTGAAGATGGACGTCACCACCGCGAGCGTGGTCAGCCGCCCGAGTTCGCGCGAGGACCCACGCACGCGCATGCCGCAGGCGCAGCCCGCACCGGCGATCAGCACCGCGAATACCGGCGCCTTGATGAGGCCCACCCAGAAGGTGGTGTCGGTAATCGTGCTCTGCACCCGGTTCAGGTACTGCACCAGCGGCATGTCCAGCAGTGCGTGACAGAGCAGTCCGCCGCCGACCAGGCCGATGAGGTCGGCCGCGACGGTCAGCAGCGGCAGCGAGATCAGCATCGCCAGCACGCGCGGCACCACCAGGGCCTCGATCGGATCGACGCCGATGGCACGCAGCGCGTCGACCTCCTCGTTGAGCTGCATGGCACCGATCTCGGCCGCGAACGCACTGCCCGAACGACCCGCGACGATGATGGCCGTGAGCAACACACCCAGTTCGCGCAGCACCCCCACGGTGACCAGGTCGACCACGAAGATATCGGCACCGAACTTGCCCAGCTCCTGCGCGCCCATGTAGGCCAGGATCACGCTGATCAGAAAGCCCACCAGCGACACGATCGGCACCGCCGTGATGCCCGTGTCGTAGATGTGGCGCGCGACCGCGGTGGGACGCAGTCGGTGCAGGCTGACCAGTGCCCGCAGCAGTGCGATTGACACGCGGCCGCCAAATGCGAGCGCGCCCAGCAGTCCCTGCCAGGAACGCACCGCGCGCCGGCCGATACCCTCGACCGCGCGCTCCGGGTTCAGCCATTCATGATCATCGACGCGGGCGGGGATCTCGCCCGAATAGGTGCGCTCCACCAGCGTCAGCGCCGAGGGCGCGGTGCCCTCGAATCGCGGGTCGAGACCGGCCTTGCGCACCCGGTCGAGGAAATCGTGCAGCAGCCAGGCGCCCGACAGATCCAGGCTCGAGCTGCCCGCATCCAGCCGCGCGCTGCGGGCACCGGTAAGGTCGATGGCCGCAAGTTCGGCCTCGATCGACTCGGCCAGGGTGGCGCGCCATTCGCCCTGCAGCGTGAGATTCAGCTGATCCGCGCTGCGCTGCGCCGTGATGAACATGCCGGTGGATGCCATCAGCGGCGTGCCATCAGCCGGGCGTGGGCCCGTCAGTGTGATTCGGCAGTTCGTGCGCGAAGGCGCGCGCGTCGTGATCGCACCAGTTCTTCAGCGCTGTCGCCATGCGCCAGGCGCCGCCGTCATCGGGCTCGGATTTGCGTGTCGCCGCGTACCAGTTCACGTGCAGACCGCGCCGCGTGACGCGCGCGCTGCTCAGCGCGCCGCTGCGCAGGTAGTGAGCCACCGCCCAGCGCGACAGGATGCTGATACCAAAACCGCCGCTCACGAGCTCGACGATGGCCTCGGTGAGCTCGACGCGCAGCATGCTGCGATAGGAGACCTGCGCCGGCTTGATGAATCGATCGAACTCATGACCTTTCTCGGCGATGGCGCTGTACGAGATGTACACCTGGTCCGACAGATCCTGGGCCGCCACCACGCCGCGCTTCGCCAGCGGATGATCCGGAGCCATGATCAGTATCAGCTCGTCGCGAAACAGCTTCAGCGAACGCGTCGTGGCCTTGTCGGGTGTCGCCGAGGTGACGGCGACGTCGATATCCCGGTCGAGCAGCGCCTGCAGCGGGCGCTGGGTGGCATCGGCGACCACTTCGATATCGATGTCGGCCGCACCCTGCTGGAATACCCGCAGAAAGCGCGGCAGCCAGCGATAGCCGCTGTAGGCGCCGCAGCCGATGCGGACGATGTGGCGCATGACGCCGCGGTCGCGTGCGATCTGCTTCTCGAGCCGCTCGAGCTGGGTGAGGATGCGGCCGGCCTCTTCACTTAAAGTAACGGCCACCGGCGTGAGTTGCATGCGCCGGTCCCGCTGCACGAACAGATCCAGCCCCAGGCGGCGCTCGGCTTCGCGAATCTGGTGGCTCAGCGCGGACTGGGTGAGCCCCAGCATCGCTGCGGCGCGCGTGACGCTGCCGGTGCGCGCCATGGCCTGCAACATGCGCAGGTGGCGCATTTCCAGTCTGGGTTGAAACAAGGCGCTTAGGTTCCTCCGAGGCCATAGCATAGCCGTTTCGGCGGGCAGCGCCGCGCGCTTGCGTTGCTATACTGCGTTCAACGTGATTCTCAAATTCCTGATGAAGCGCGCCCTCCTGTCGCTCATCACGCTCGCCATCCTGTCGCTGCTGGTATTCCTGGGCGGACAGCTGTTGCCCGGTGATGTGGGACGCGCCGTGCTCGGCCCGCTGGCCGATGCCCGCTCGGTGGCCGCTTTCAATCACCAGATGGGCGTGGACCGGCCGCTGCCCGTGCAGTACTGGGACTGGATCACCCATTTCGTGAGCGGCGACATGGGCCGTTCATTCACCTTCCGCGCCCCGGTGGCACCCTTCATCGCCGATGCCCTGTGGAATTCGCTGGTGGTGCCGCTGGGCATCGCGGGCGGCGTATTCGCCGCGTTGCGCGCCGGGCGATGGGCCGACCGTGCCATCGTGCTGCTGGGGCAGTCGCTCGGCATCGTGCCGGAATTCATCTCCTCGATCGTGCTGATCCTGATCTTCGGCGTCTGGTTGCGCTGGCTGCCGATGTCGGCCGACTGGCCCGAGGGCGCCGGGGCGTTGACCCAGATCCGCTACCTGCTGCTGCCGGCCCTGCCGCCGGTACTGATCTTCTTCGGTTATATCGCGCGCGTTGCGCGCGTCGGCACCATCGAGGCGCTGAACGCCGACTACACCCGCACCGCCATCCTCAAAGGACTGTCCTGGCCGACGGTGCTGCGGCGGCATGTACTGCGCAATGCACTGCTGCCCACCATCACGGTGACCGCCAGCCTGATCGGCTACCTGGTCGGCGGCCTGGTCGTGGTCGAGACGCTGTTCCACTATCGCGGCATCGGCGCACTGATTTATACGGCAGCCAAGGCCAAGGACTTCCCCATGCTCGAGGCCGGGGTGCTGACGGTGGGCGCCGTCTATGCCATCGCCTCGGTGCTGGCCGATCTGCTGAGCGCGGCGCTCAACCCGCGCCTGCGTACGGGGCGCACGTGAACCAGGTGCTGGCTGAAAAGCTGCGCCTCGCGCTGCGCTCGGGCACGCTGCTGACCGGGACGGGAATCCTGCTCTTCTGGATCGCCTGCGCGCTGTTCGGCCGGCACATGACGCCGCTGGATCCGTATGCGGACGATCTGCTCTCGACGCTGGCGCCGCCTTCCGGCGCGCACTGGTTTGGCACCGACCAGCTCGGACGCGACGTGTTCTCGCGCGTCATCATCGGTGCGCGCGACATCCTGATCGTGGCGCCGCTGGCGACCCTGCTCGGGACCCTGCTCGGCACCGCGCTGGGTCTGGTGATCGGCACCGTGCGCGGCGTGCTGGATGACATCGTGAGCCGCATCATCGAGGCGCTGCAGGCACTGCCGCTGGTGATCGTGGCGCTCATGATGCTGGCCGCGGTGGGCACATCGAACGCGACCGTGGTGCTGGTCATCGGCTTCGTGTTCACGCCGCTGATCGCGCGCACCGTACGCGCCGCCACGCTCAACGAGGTGGATCTGGACTACGTCGCCGCCGCACGCCTGCGCGGCGATGGGTCCTGGTCGATCATCTTCATCGAGGTGTTGCCCAACGTACTGCCGGTGGCCATCGTCGAGATGACCGTGCGCTTAGGGTATGCCATCTTCTTCGTGGCCTCGTTGAGCTTCATCGGCTTCGGCATCCAGCCGCCTTCGGCCGACTGGGGCATCGCGATCGCCGAGAACTACAGCCTGATCGGCAGCTACTGGTGGACGGTGCTGTTCGATGCCGGTGCCACCGCCTCGCTCATCATCGGCGTCAACCTCGTGGCCGACGGACTCAACGGCGTGTTCGAGCGATGAGCGCCGCTGCCGGCACAGTGGATGCGCTGCGCATCGAGCACCTGGAGGTGGTCTATCGCGTCGGCCACCGGGAACGGCGCGTGATCACGGACCTGAGTCTCGCGATCCGTCCGGGCGAGTCTTATGGACTGGTGGGGGAATCCGGCTGCGGCAAGTCCACCGTGGCGCTGGCAGCCATCCGCTACCTGGCGCGCAACGGCCGCGTCAACGCCGGCCGCATCCTGGTCGATGGACGCGACCTGATGCGCCTGACCAGCAGCGAACTGCGCACCCTGCGAGCGCGCAGTGTGTCGATGGTCTACCAGGATCCGGCGCGCGCGCTCAATCCGACTTTGCGCATCGGCCCGCAGATGACCGAGGTGTTCGAATCCACCGAGGGACTCAAGGGTGCCGCGGCTGCTTCGCGTGCGGCCGAGATGCTCGCGCGGGTGCAGATCCCAAGCCCCGGCCGCGTGATGAACAACTACCCGCACGAACTGTCGGGCGGCATGCAGCAGCGCGTGATCATCGCCATGGCGCTGAGCTCAAATCCAGCGCTGCTGATTCTGGATGAGCCCACCACGGGCCTGGATGCCACGGTCGAAGCTGAGGTGCTGGACCTGATCGAGCGCCTGCGCGCGGAGCTTCGGACCTCGGTGCTGTTCATCAGTCATAGCCTCGCTGTGATCGGCCGCATGTGCGATCGCATCGGGGTGCTGTATGCGGGCGAGCTGGTGGAAGAGGGCGCGGCCGATGAAACTCTCCGCGATCCGCGCCATCCCTACACGGTCGCGTTGCTGCGTTGTGTGCCGAGGCTGGGGCAGAGCAAAAGCCGCGGGCGGCTCGAAACGATCCCGGGATTCCTGCCGACCGCGGGTTCGATCCGCGGCCAGTGCGTGTTCGTTGAGCGCTGCGGCAATGCCACCGACCGCTGCCGCGCCGAGGCACCGCCGCCGGTGATGCAACCCGGCCGCCTGGGGGAACGACTGGCGCGCTGCTTCTACCCCGAACGTGCGCTGGCGCTGCCGCATCACGCCGACGGCGCAGCCCACGGCACGCCCCCGCCGCCGCTGCGCGCCGCAACCCCGCTGCTGCGCACGCAGAATCTTTCCAAAACCTACCAGGTGGGGGCGGTCGAATTCCAGGCTGTGCACGAGGTCGCGATCGAGCTCTGGCCCGGCGAAACGCTGGGCCTCGTGGGAGAGTCCGGCTCCGGCAAGAGTTCGCTGGCGAAGCTGCTGCTGGGGCTCTCGACCCCGGACGCGGGCAGCGCCATCGAATTATCGGGGCAGCCCTTGAATGCGCTCTCGGGCCAGCGCACCCAGGCGCAGCGCAAGGCACTGCAGATCGTGTTTCAGAATCCGGGGCTGGCGCTCAACCGATCGCAGACCGTGCGCCGGCTGATCCTGCGTTCGTTGCGATTGCTGAAACTGCCGCGTGCAGTGCGCGAAACGCGGCTGCGCGAGCTGGCAGCCTCGGTGCGCCTCACCGAGCGTCATTTGAGCGATCGGCCGCGACAGCTCTCCGGCGGCCTGCAGCAACGCGTCAGCATCGCGCGCGCCTTCGCCGGCGGACCGAGCCTGGTGGTCTGCGATGAGCCGACCTCGGCGCTGGATGTCTCGGTGCAGGCCGCCATCCTGAACCTGCTGGTGGACCTGCAGGCCGCCAGCCAGGTGAGCTATCTGTTCATCTCGCACGATCTGAACGTCATCCACTACCTCGCCGATCGGGTCGCGGTGCTGTATCTCGGGCGCGTGATGGAGATCGGTCCCACCGCCCAGGTGTTCGCCGGACCGCACCACCCTTATACCGAGGCGCTGCTGTCGGCGAACCCGGCGGCGCATGCCGGCGGCGCCGGAGGCCTGGGTGTCGCGGGTGTCGCGGGGCGGGTGCGCCTGAGCGGCGAAATACCCAGCACGCTGAACCTGCCCACGGGGTGCGTGTTCCAGACGCGCTGCCCGCGCAAGCTCGGCCGGGTGTGCGAGGAAACTGAGCCGCCGCTGATTCAGGCCGGACCTGAGCACGCCATCCGCTGCCACATTCCGGTGGCCGAACTTCCGCGCGCGACGGACCCCTGAGAGTACTGTCGCGCTTATGAGCAAATTGAATAACCTTAGTGAAAATTCCTGAGTTGTGACGCCAGAAACATCCCGTAGCATATGAATCCATTAGATTAAATGCGTCAACGCAGATTGGAGTCGGCGAATGACGGTGGTGCTCGACAAGCGATGGGACGTCTCGCTCGAGGCGTTCTATCGAGTGGCCTGGGCCCGAGAGAATGTCCGGATTTCAGATGCCGCCATGCGCTGCATCACGGCCGCGCGCACCTCCTTCCTTAACCTCATAGAAGACGACCCCGCGGTCGTCATCTACGGCGTCACGACCTCCATGGGAGAGCTGGCCAATCAGCGCCTCTCGCCCGAGGAGCGCGATCGCCACGCGCGCATCAAACCCTTCCCCGCTGCCACTTCCTTCGGCGACTACCTGCCTGAGCGCGTGGTGCGCGGCATCGTGCTGGCGCGACTGGCGAATTTCATCGAAGGCCACGCGGCCACCACACCGCGCATCGCCGAGGCCGTCGTGCACATGCTGGATGGCGGTCCCCTGCCGCCCATCGCGGCCGCGGGCCAGGGCGGCGCGGGTGAAATCCTGGCGCTGTACCCGCTGTTCGCCGATCTGTCGCGCGCCTTCGATCTGCAGGTCAAGGAGCGCGGTTCGCTCATCAACGGCTCACCCTGCGCCGCGGCGCTGGTGGCCGATGCGGCGCTGTCCTCGCGGCGTCGCCTGAAATTGGTGCTGCAGACGTTCGCACTCTCCATCGAAGCCTTCCGTGCGCCGCTCGAACATTACGATGCGGCGCTCGAACTGCTCTGGGGCGATCCTGACGAAACCGCGGTGCTGCAGGCGCTGCGCGCCCTGCTGGTGGGTGCCGGGGATGGGCGGCGTCACTACCAGGCGCCGGTGAGTTACCGCATCGTGCCGCGAGTGCTGGGTGCGGCGCACCGTGCAGTCGTGGCCGCCGAGCATGCCGCCAGCGTGTCGCTGTCCTCGATCTCGGACAATCCCGTCTACCTGTCGCCCGACAGCGAATACCCGAATGGCCGCTGCATCAGCACCGGCGGCTATCACAACTCGATGGCCGCGCCGGCGATGGATGACCTGTCGGCCATCTGGGCCGACATCTGCCTGCTGTGCGAGCGCCACAGCACCAAGCTGCTCACCGGCCGCGTCTCGCAACTCCCCGACATGCTGGTCGTGGGCCGCCAGCCCGGCGAGAGCGATGGCCGCGGCCACATCGGCTACGTACCCATGGCGGCGGCGGGCTATATCGAACTGGCCAAAGCCAACGCGCAGCGCACCTTCATTCACGGCAGCGATGCCGGCCAGGGACAGGACGATGTGGCATCGCCGGTGTTCCACGCCTGGAGCAAGGAGGAACGCGCCGGGCGTTTGCTGGATGCATCGATGGCCATGCTCGCGGTGGTCGCCTCGCAGGCGCTGCACGTCACCGACCGGCCGATCCCGCCGGCCCTGCGCGATTTCACGGCGATGGTGCGAAGCTACGTGCCACCGCTGATCGAAGACCGTATCCTCGGTCCCGAGCTCGGCCGCCTGGCCGCAGCGCTCACGGCCGAGGCGTTTGCTGTTGAAGAGAAGAAGACCGAATCCGTCTGCGCGTAGCCTCGATGCGCTGCGTGCGCAGTCCAATCCGCTCGAAAACGCCGTTCTCGATGAATTCATGTGCGGCCGGCTCTCCCGGCGCCAGCTGCTGCGCCATGCTGCCGTCCTCGGATTTTCCGCGCCCTTAATCGCCTCATTGCCCGCCGCGCTATGGCCATCGCCGGCACACGCGGACTCGGGCAAGCTCACCGACGGCGACGGCAGCGCCGCCACGCGCGTGGTCACGGTGGGCATGACGGTGCCGGCCGGTTCGATCGATCCGCTGACAGTCGCCGATACGGGCGGCGTCTGCCTGCTGTCGCAAACCGGAGAGTACCTGGCGCTGTCGGATCCGGATCTGCATCTGCAGCCCTGGCTCGCCGAGAGTTGGCGGCCGAATCGTGACGGCAGCGTGTGGAGTTTCAGCCTGCGGCGCGACGTGCGCTTCCACGATGGCCGCGCCCTGACCGCAGCCGACGTGGTGGCCACCATGGAGCGGCTCGCCGATCCTGCCAACGGCTCCGTGGCGCTCTCCGCATTCGCCGGTGCGCTGTCGAAAGGCGGCACGCGCGCGGTGGATGACTACACCGTCGAGTTTCATCTGGACGCACCCAACGGCAGCTTCCCGTATCTCGTATCCTCGGATAACTACAACGCCATCATCCTGCCGGCTACCTATGCCGGCGGTTTCGAACGCGACTTCATGGGCACCGGCCCCTACCGGCTGGAGCGCTATACCCCCAAGGCGCACGCCTCTTTTATCCGGCATGACGGCTACTGGGGCGCGGCGCCCGCCATCGCCCGCAGCCGATTCATCTTCTATGACAGCATCCAGGCGCAGGTGCTGGCCATGCAGGGCGAGCAGCTCGACGTGCTGCTGCACGCGCCGGTGCAGGGCAGCCAGGCGCTGCTCGCCGATCGGCGCCTCAATGTCCTCTCTTTGAAATCCACGGCACACGAACAGGTGCACATGCGCACCGACACCGGCCCGTTTGCCGATGCGCGCGTGCGGCGCGCGATGGCGCTGTGCCTGAATCGCGAGCACCTGGTCACGGGGCTGTTCCGCGGCATGGCCACCGAGGGCAACGACAGTCCGTTCGCGCCGCTGTTTGCGGCCACCGATCCGTCCGTGCCGCAGCGCCGGCAGGACCTGCGGGCGGCTTCCGAACTGCTGCAGGCGGCAGGCCGCCCGCGCGGCTTCAGGGCCACGCTGACCACCGAGCGCTTCGTCGAAATGCCCGACTATGCAGTCGTCATCCAGAATGCCGTGCGGGCCATCGGCGTCGAACTGTCGCTCAATGTCGAGGAGCAGTCCGCCTACTATGGCCGCGCGGTCTACGGACAATCGGACTGGCTGGACTCGGAGCTCGGCATCGAGGACTACGCGCATCGCGGCGTGCCCAATATTTTCCTGACCGCGACCCTGTCGAGCCGCGGCACCTTCAACGCCGCGCATTTCAAAAATCCCGAATACGATCGCCTGGTCGCCGTCTACATCGCGGCGCTCGATCCTGCGGCACAGCGCGAAGCGGCCGGCCGTATTCAAAGATTATTGCTCGATGAGACCCCCATCATCGCCGCCTACTTCTACGATTGGCTGTCGGTCACGACCAAACGCATCCGCGGTGTGCGCCCCACGGCCATGGGACACCTGTTCCTCGATCGCGCGCAGTGGGTCTGAATGGCCGAGGATGCCGATGTGATCATCGTCGGCGCGGGACTCGCGGGTTTGGTGGCGGCAGTCGAACTCTGCGATGCGGGCCGCCGGGTCATCGTGCTCGACCAGGAGCCTGCGCAGTCCTTGGGCGGACAGGCCTTCTGGTCACTGGGCGGCCTGTTCCTGGTCGATTCGCCCGAACAGCGCCGCCTGCGCATCCGTGACTCGCACCAACTCGCCCTGCAGGACTGGCTGGGCAGCGCGGGCTTTGATCGCGCCGAAGATCATTGGCCGCGCCGCTGGGCTGAGGCGTACGTCGACTTCGCCTGCGGCGAAAAACGCGCCTGGCTGAGCGCGCGCGGCATCCGCTTCTTTCCCGTGGTCGGGTGGGCCGAGCGCGGCGGCGGCAATGCCGGCGGTCATGGCAACTCCGTGCCGCGCTTCCACATCGCCTGGGGCACGGGGCCCGGCGTGCTCGCGCCCTTCGTCTCGCGCGTGCAGGCCGCCGCGGCGCAGGGACTGCTGCAGTGTCGTTTCCGCCATCGCGTCAATGAACTCTCGCGCTCGAGCGGCGTAGTCGATGGCGTGCGTGGCGATGTGCTCGAGCCCAGCAGCGTCGCGCGCGGTGAGCAGAGTTCACGCGCAGTCAGTGCCGCATTTGAGCTGCGCGCGCAGGCCATACTCGTGACCGCGGGCGGCATTGGCGGCAATCACGATCTGGTCCGCGAGGCTTGGCCCGCGCGCTTAGGCTCCGCGCCGACGCACCTGCTCTCTGGAGTGCCCGATCACGTCGACGGCCGCATGCTGGCGATCACCGAGACCGCCGGCGGCACGGTCATCAATCGCGATCGCATGTGGCACTACGTGGAAGGGATCGGCAATTGGAGTCCGATCTGGCCGCGGCACGGCATCCGC
>Ga0302302_1000121_pt1 | contig 45292 bp, 39 predicted proteins | sample III_Palsa_E1_3_FD_198766 | JGI IMG/M metagenome (GOLD analysis project Ga0302302, IMG submission 198766) | Peat permafrost microbial communities from Stordalen Mire near Abisko, Sweden - III_Palsa_E1_3 | ecosystem: Environmental > Terrestrial > Soil > Palsa > Peat permafrost | place: Sweden...
ATTGAGCGCAGTGAGGACATCCAGGCACTGGCGCAGACGGTGACAGACAATGGCGGGGTGTACTTTGTGCCGGCGTTCTCGGGACTGTATGCGCCGTATTGGAAGGACGATGCGCGCGGGGTGATTGTGGGGCTGACGCGCTATGCGAATAAGGGTCACCTGGCGAGGGCGGTGCTGGAGGCTACGGCTTTCCAGACGCTCGAGCTGGTGGAGGCGATGGAGGCCGATGCCGGGATTTCGCTGGCGCAGCTGCGGACGGATGGAGGGATGGTGGTGAATGATCTGCTGATGCAGTTTCAGGCGGACATTCTGGATCGCGAGGTGATCCGGCCGGCGATGCGGGAGACCACGGCGCAGGGGGCAGCGTTTGCGGCGGGACTTGCTTCGGGGTTTTTCAAGGGCACGGAGCAGCTTGCCGAAAGCTGGGAGATGGATAAGGTGTGGAAGCCGCAGATGGAGGCCGGGAGACGCGCGCGGCTGTGTAAGCAGTGGAAGAAGGCCGTCCTCCGCAGTATGGATTGGGAGGAAGAGTGAGTCGCAGGGAGGCGCCTGCGGAGGCCGCTGAAAGGGTGTGGCTTCGCGCTGCTGAGAGGCTCGAGTTTGAGGCCCGGGCGGAGGGTTGGGATGGCTGCTGTGGGGCAGGAGATGAGGGTTGATCATGGTAGACTCGGAGCAGAATGAATGACCCTAAGTATGGCGTGGGCAGCGGAGTTTGGAGCCCTGGCCCTGCCCGTTGCCGATCCAAAATTTCCCTCCGAACGGTGAGGCAGCTTGGGTTTTTCCTACTGATGCCTTTGCTGGCAGGCGCTGTGAGTGCCCAGCAGCAGCAGTCGACTCCTTCAGGCTATCCAGATAGTTCACAGGGGTCTTCGAGTCAGGACTGCTCTGACCCGGTGATGGCGAGTTCTGCGGCGTGCACGGGGCAGGACCAGGGCAACGGTCAGAATCTAAACCTGAATCAGCAAGGCGCGGCTGGTGTGCCGAGGGCATACGGCGCGCAGACGCCGAATTCGAACAGCAACTACAACGATACGGGCCAGCAGACGTCGCGGCAGGGCCAACAGAACGGCGCGAATTCTCAGCAGCAGATACTGCTTCCGCCGGAGCCGCTGACGGAGTTCCAGAAGTTTATTGCTTCGACGACTAACCAGGTGCTGCCGATCTTTGGAGCGAATTTGTTTCGGCGGGTGCCGTCAACATTTGCACCCTTGAACATGACGCCGGTTCCCGCCAATTACGTAATTGGTCCTGGCGACGAACTGCGCATACGCGTGTGGGGCCAGGTGAACTTTCAGGCCAACCTGCAGGTGGATCGGGCGGGAGAGGTTTACCTGCCGCAGGTAGGACCGGTGCACGTGGAGGGTATGCCCTTCTCGGAGCTGGATGGGCATTTGCGCAAGGCGATCGGGCGGGTGTATCGCAACTTTGATTTGACAGCGGACATTGGCCAGATTCGAGCGATCCAGGTGTATGTGGCGGGACAGGCGCGGCGCCCGGGCGTGTATACGGTGAGTTCGTTGAGCACGCTGGTGGATGCGGTGTTTGCCAGCGGAGGGCCGTCGATTCAAGGGTCGATGCGGCACATTCAGTTGCGGCGCGGGAGCGACGTGGTTACGGACTTTGACTTGTATGGCCTGCTGGTGCGCGGCGATAAGTCAAAGGACGTGAAGCTGCTGCCGGGGGATGTGATCTTCATTCCGGCGGTGGGGGCTGAGGTGGCGATCACAGGCAGCGTGCGGACGCCGGCGATCTACGAGTTGCGGGAGGGCGAGTCGTTGGACGGGCTGATCGCGGATGCGGGAGGTGTGTCGGCGGTGGCGGCGGAGGCACGGGTCTCGATCGAGCGCATCTCTGGGCATCACGATCGATTTGCGATGGAAGTCGCCTATGACGCAAACGGCCTGAAGACGACGTTGGCAGGTGGCGATTTGGTGCACGTGTATTCCATCGTTGCGCAGTACCAGAAGACTGTGACGTTGCGCGGCAACATTGCGAACCCAGGGCGATTTGCGTGGCACCCGGGCATGCGTGTGAGCGAGCTGATTCCGGATAAGGATTCGCTGATCACACGGAACTACTGGTGGAAAAGGGCGCAGCTGGGCTTGCCGGCGCCCGAGTTTGAGCCAATTCCTTCCTTCTCCTATATGAGGCAGCCGGTTGACGGCAACGCGATTACGCTGCGACCGCAGTCGCAGGGAGGAATGAACGGGACCAATGGGTACGGCTATGGGCAGCAGGGCCAAAATGGCTCGCAGCAGAACGGTAACGCGAATGGCAACGGGTCGAACAACGCTGCCGGCATGAACAACAGTCAAAATGGCCTCGCGCAGGATCAGATGGGGCAGTACGCGGATGGTTCGCAGCAAGGGCAGTACGGGCCGCAGAACGGCTTGCAGCAGAATCAGCAGCTGAGTGCGGAGCAGCGGGCAGGCAACTCTTCACTGGCTGCACAGCAGGCGAATAATTTTGTTGGTCCAGCGCCGGCGCAGCGCACCCAGGTGCAAAAAATCGCGCCGGAGATTGACTGGGATTACGCAGTGATCCAGCGCCAGGATGCGGATACGCTGAAGACGACGCTGATATCGTTTGACCTCGGCAAGCTGGTTATGCAGCATGACAGCTCGCAGGATATGGAGTTGCAGGCAGGCGATGTGGTCTCGATTTTCTCGGAAGCTGACATCCGCGTGCCGATTGCGCAGCAGACGAAACTGGTGACGTTGAGCGGGGAGTTTGTGCATTCGGGCGTGTACTCGGTGCAACCGGGCGAGACGTTCCACAACTTAGTGGAGCGAGCTGGCGGACTGACGCCGAATGCCTATTTGTATGGCTCGGAGTACACGCGCGAATCGACGCGTGCGATGCAACAAGTGCGCATTGACGAATACGTGCAGAACCTGAGCATGGAGATTCAACGCAGCAATATGGCGATCGCGGCGTCAGGGACCGGATCCCCGCAGGATGCTGCGGCAGACTTGGCGGCACAGACAAATGAGCAAAACCTGCTGACGAGCCTCCGGCGGATTCGCGCGACCGGGCGGATCGTGCTGACGTTTGTGCCAACGAGCAGCGGGACCGGCAATCTTCCGGACATTGCGATGGAAGACGGGGACCACTTTAGCGTTCCGTCGGTACCAGCTACCGTGAACGTGGTGGGCGCGGTGTACGACCAGAACTCATTTTTGTACGGCACCGGCAAACGGGTTGGCGCCTACCTGGGGCTGGCAGGGGGACCGAACCGGGACGCTGATTATAAGCACTCGTTCCTGATTCGCGCGGACGGCGAAGTGGTCAGCAGCGACCTCGGAAAAGGACTCTGGGCGGCCAAGTTCAAGGACGTGCGGGTGTATCCGGGCGATACGATTGTAGTACCGGAAAAGACGTACAAACCCGGAACGTTGCGTACCGTACTCGCCTATTCGCAGCTGTTCTCATCGCTAGCGCTGGGCGCTGCGGCACTTACCATAATTGCCCCGTAATTCAATAGCAGGGACCGAATGACTTTGAAGTCTCCACTTCCGACCGTGAGCGAGCAGGATGAAACTCTCTCCGTTCCCACCGCCGGGGAGCCTGGCGAGGCGAATGAAGAAATCTCTCTGCTCGATCTGATGATTGTGATCGCAGAACGCAAGCGCGTGGTGCTGAGGACGACGTTGATATTTGCGGTGGTTGCGATTGTGGTGTCTCTGTTGCTGCCTGCGCGATATACAGCGACGCTTACCCTGCTGCCGCCACAGGAGGGCAGCTCGATGGGTGCCGCGCTGTCCTCGCAGTTAGGCAATCTCGGCGGGATGGCGGCGCTGGCGGGAGGGAGTCTCGGCCTCAAGAACCCTAATGATCGTTACGTGGCGATGCTGCAGAGCCGAACAGTAGAAGATGCCATGGTGAAGCGATACGGTCTGATGCAGGAATACCACAAGCGCTATCTATCGGACGCGCGAAAGGAGTTCCAGGACCATACAGCCGTCGATGGTAATGGCAAGGATGGTTTGATTCATATCTCGGTTGAAGATCACGACGCACAGAGAGCTGCAGAGCTGGCCAACGGCTATGTGGACCAATATCGCGATCTGTCGCAACATCTTGCTATTACAGAAGCGTCGCAGCGCAGACTCTTTTTTCAGCAGGAGCTAGAGCAGGCAAAGAACAACCTGGCCAATGCCGAGGTGGCGCTCGAACAGACAGAGCAGAAGACGGGAGTCATCCAGCCGGACAGCCAGGAAAGAGCGCTGATTGAGTCGGCGGCATCGCTGCGGGCACAGATTACGGCGCGCGAGGTGCAGATCCAGGGAATGCGGACGTACGCAACCGGAGAGAATTCGGAGTTGGTGCAGGCTCAGCAGGAACTGGCGGGCCTGAAAGCGCAGCTGGCGAAGTTGGGCGGCTCCGAAGATGCGTCTGGCAAAGATTTCCTGATACCCAAGGGACTGGTCCCCGAGGCCGGCATGGAGTATGTCCGAAGATTGCGCGATGTGAAGTACTACGAGACGATCTTTGACATCCTGGCGCGGCAGTTTGAGGTGGCGAAGCTCGATGAGGCGAAGGAGGGAGCGGTGATTCAGGTGATCGACCCCGCTGTTCCACCAGATCGGCGATCCTTTCCGAAGCGCAGCCTTATTGCGCTCGGTGCTACGGTAGCGGGACTCTTTATCGGAATTTTCCTTGCACTGTTTCAGGCTGGGTTTCAACGCCTAAAGGACGACCCGGAAAGCACGCAAAAACTCAGCATTCTGCGCAGGGCTTTCTCAGCTAAACGTCTGTGACCATGCATCGCCAGCATATAGGAGGACAGTGACGCTCGAGCGTTCACAAACGCACCGAAATGGGCGATTACCCGCTGGCGTTTCCGTCTAGAACAATTCCATACGACCAGCAGCCAGAAAATATCTGACATAGAGCTTACGGTAGAATCAAGAGTTGAAATACATGACACAAAGGGGTCATTAGAATAACGTGGCGAAGATTGCTTTAATCACCGGCGTAACCGGGCAGGATGGCTCCTACTTGGCGGAGTTTCTTCTTCGCAAGGGCTATCAAGTCCATGGCATCAAACGGCGCAGCTCTCTCTTCAATACTGACCGCATCGACCACCTCTACGAAGACCCCCATTTCGAAAACAGGAACTTCGTCCTGCATTATGGAGATCTTTCGGATGCATGCAGTCTGCTTCATATTATGCAGAAGGTTCAACCGGACGAAATTTACAATCTCGGCGCGCAGAGCCATGTAGCGGTGTCGTTCGAGCAACCGGAGTACACGGCGGACATTGACGGGCTGGGAACGCTGAGGATGCTGGAGGCTATTCGTATCCTCGGAGCTGAGAAGAAGACGCGGTTCTATCAGGCCTCGACTTCGGAGCTATACGGATTGGTGCGGGAGGTTCCGCAGACCGAAAAGACGCCGTTTTATCCCAGGTCTCCGTATGCGGTGGCGAAGCTTTATGCATACTGGATCACTGTGAATTACCGTGAAGCCTATGGCATGTATGCGTGCAACGGCATCCTTTTCAATCACGAGTCACCTGTCCGGGGCGAGACATTTGTGACCCGCAAGATCACTCGGGCACTCGCGCGCATCAAGTTGGGCCTGCAGGATACGTTGTACCTGGGAAACCTGAGTGCTCTCCGAGACTGGGGTCATGCCCGCGACTACGTGGAGATGCAGTGGCGGATGCTTCAGCAGGAGCAGGCAGAGGATTTTGTCATCGCAACCGGGGTGCAGCATAGCGTGCGGGAGTTTGTGACGCTGGCGGCCGAGATGCTTGATATCAGGCTCAGTTGGGTTGGCGAGGGAATAGACGAGAAGGCGGTGGATGAGAACGGATCCACCGTGGTTTCGGTGGATCCGAGATATTTTCGTCCGTCGGAGGTGGAGACCTTACTGGGCGATCCCAGCTATGCCCATGAACGATTGGGATGGAAGCCGAAGGTGAGCTTCGAGGAACTCGTGAAAGAGATGGTTGACGCCGACCTGTTGGCGGCTGAGAGGGACCAACTTGTCAAGAAGCATGGATACAGCGCCTATGAATACCACGAATAGTTCCCCACTTTTCGGCTCTAAGGTATATGTGGCGGGGCATCGGGGGCTGGCGGGCTCGGCCATCATGAGACGGCTTGAGCGTGAAGGTTGCGTTGACATCGTTACACGGAGTCATGCAGAGTTGGATCTGACCGATGAAGCAGCGGTGATTCGGTTCTTTGCGGAAGAGCGGCCGGACTATGTGTTTCTCGCGGCGGCGAGGGTGGGTGGCATCCTGGCTAACAACACACGTCCAGCAGAATTCATTCAGGATAACCTCAACATCCAGGCCAACGTTATACAGGCTGCGCATGATTTCGGTGTGAAGCGCCTGATGTTTCTCGGGTCAAGCTGCATCTATCCGCGTGACTGTCGCCAGCCGATCCGGGAGGAGTACATGCTCTCCGGGCCGCTGGAGTCGACCAACCGTTCCTATGCTGTGGCCAAGATCGCCGGCATCGAGACCTGCTGGGCTTTCAATCGCCAATACGGAACGCAATTCATCTCGGTGATGCCAACCAACCTCTATGGACCGAATGACAACTACGACCTGGCAGGTTCCCATGTGCTCGCCGCGCTGATGCGCAAGATGCACGAGGCGAAGGTGGCGGGTGCGTCCGAAGTTTCTGTTTGGGGGACCGGCACGGTGCGCAGGGAGTTTCTGCATAGTGACGATATGGCGGACGCGTGTGTCTTCGTGATGAGCCTGCCGGATGCAGTGTATGGGCCCATTATTGACTCCAAGTCGCTGGCCCCGCTGCTCAACATTGGTTGCGGCGAAGATCTGACGGTGCGGGAACTTGCGGAGCTTATTGGCGAGGTGGTGGGTTTCAAGGGCCGGCTGGTTTTCGATACGTCCAAGCCGGATGGCACGCCGCGGAAATTGCTTGATGTAACGCGCATGAAGGAGCTTGGCTGGGAGGCCGGCATCTCTCTGCGGGAAGGGCTTGCTGCTGTCTACCGGGAGTATTCGACCATGCATCGGGTGGCGCAGGGATTTCGAGGCGAAGTTACAGAGGTCGTTGAGTGATCCAGTCAGCTATACGGAGGATTCGGCAGCTACTGCATCTCCGGGACCAAAGCAGCCTGGAAGACCATGAGCGTGGGACCGAGAGGAACCGTCGCGCAGTGCTAACGGGCAGCGCTTCGACGCTAGCGCGTGTCGTGCAGATCGGCACCTCGCTCATCACTGTCCCTCTCACTCTGAAGTATCTCGGCAATGAGCGATTCGGCCTGTGGATTACCATCAGCTCTGTGCTGGCGATGGCGGCGTTCGCGGACTTCGGCGTGGGCAATGGCGTGTTGAATACCGTCGCCAAGGCCTTCGGAAAAGACGACGTAGAAGGCGTCCGCAAGGCCGTGTCCAGCGGGTTCGCTGTGCTCAACACCATCGCCGTCCTGCTTCTGGTGTTGTTCTTCTCTATCTACAGGTTCGTCAACTGGGGGAATTTCTTCCGGGTGTATTCGCCGCAGGCCCGAGCGGAGGCAGGTCCGGCACTGGCAGTGTTCGCCATTTGCTTCGCCTTGAACATCTCGATGGATGTGGTGCAGCGTGTGCAACTCGGTCTACAGCAGGGGTATCGCTATGGCCTTTGGCAGTTGTGCGGGAGCGTCACGGGTCTTATCGGCGTGGTAGGAGGCATCTGGCTGCATGTGAGCCTGCCAGTCCTGCTGATCGCGATCGCCGGAGCGCCCATTGTGTCCACTGCGTTGAATGCCATCCATTTCTTCGGCTTCGTCCGACCCGACCTGCGGCCAACCCGGGAGATGGTCTCTCGCGACGTGATCTCCCAGATCGCAAGCCTCGGCGGCCTCTTTTTCATATTGCAAGTAGTCGTCGCCGTATCGTACTCCGCCGACAACTTCATCATCGCCCGAACGCTGGGCGCGGTGAATGTTCCAGAGTATGCGATCCCGCAACGCATGTTCGGGCTTATTGCCATGATGTCAGGCATGCTTATCGCGCCCCTTTGGCCTGCATACGGTGAAGCTATCTCCCGCGGCCACATGAAGTGGGTACGGCACACACTCAAGACATCCTTACTGCTTGTCCTCGGCGCCACGTCTGCGGCTTCATTCACCCTGTTGTGCCTTTCGCACCGTCTCATCCACTGGTGGGTCGGATCCCGTATCCATCCGCCGTTTTTCCTGCTGCTGGGGCTTGCCATATGGACGGTGATTGGCTGCTGTGGCGACGCTCTCGCTTCATTTCTCAATGGTGCGGCGGTTATACGGTTTCAGGTGATCGTCGCGTCGACTTTTGGGGTCGTATGCGTCACGGCCAAGATATTCTTTATCCATCGCTACGAAGTAACAGGCGTCCCTTGGGCGGCCATCATCACCTACCTGTTATTTGCTGCCCTACCTTTTATCATTTATGTTCCACGTCTCATCGACCGAATGGATACTCAAACACCGATGTTGCTCGACCCGGCGAAGAGAAATAACATTTTGGAGATATAAGAAACTCTTCAGGCTGCGATGAGCGTATGACTTGACTCGGGACAATCGATACAAAACAGAACTCATTATTGATGAAAGCTATGCGAGACAAATGAATATTGTGTTGAAGGCAGTCTCCAGGCTGCTAGCAATGCCATCCCGCGCGTCGGAACGTCTTGAACTCTCCCGCAAGAGGGAAGGTTGCGTAGCGGGTAAAGGCGTGCGTTTGCACCCCGCAAGCAGGATCGACAATTATCGGCAGGATCCGTGCGCGATTACTATCGGGGCAGGCTCCCAGATACTGGGTCAACTTTTGGTGTTGGGACACGGCGGATACATTTGTATCGGGGAGTGCTGCTTTATTGGAGAACACTCACGCATCTGGTCCGCGGATTCGATCAGGATCGGGGACAGAGTTCTTGTCTCGCACAATGTGAATATTCACGACCACAATGCTCACTCTTTGTCTGCTTCGAACCGCAGCTTGCACGTCGCCCAGATTTTTAGGGCCGGTCACCCTAAGACTCTTGAAGATGTATCTTCGGCGCCCATCGTGATCGAGGACGATGCTTGGATTGGTTTCGGCTCGACCATTCTCAAGGGTATAACAATAGGTAAAGGTGCAATTGTGGGAGCTGCTGCAGTCGTAACCAAGAACGTACCGGCCTATGCCATCGTAGTGGGTAATCCAGCAAGAATCGTCGGACAAGCGCGACCCTAGGCATGGTCTGTGCGACAGACGAAGTTCGTTGTACAGTTGGCCGGATTGACTTCACGAGACCAGATGACTTCACGAGACCAATATCGTCGCCTCACCTTCCACGGCAACAAGATATGAGGAGTGCCTCGAATGTTTGTTTCAGCTCTTAAGAACTTTGCGCGCCGCGTTTGCAGCATTGAGGAGCGCAGCAAGAAAATACAGGAGGCTTTGGGAAGGATTGAGGAGAGGCAATTACGCGACCTTCCAGCGGCGGATATCCAGGGTGCGGAGTTCAGGGTCTTCTCCCAGTGGGGAGAAGATGGCATCCTACAGCATCTGCTGCGCCACATCCCAGTCTCCAAAAAGATATTCGTCGAGTTTGGGGTAGAAACTTACACGGAATCGAACACCCGATTCCTGTTAATAAACGACAATTGGGCTGGGTTGGTAATCGACGGAAGCCCCGAGAATGTCGACTATATTAAGAAAGACGAGATCTACTGGCGCTACAACCTGAAGGTGGAAACCGCCTTTATCACCAGGGACAACATTAACGATCTTATTCGCCGCAACGGAATCTCGGGCGAGATTGGCCTGCTATCTGTCGACATCGATGGAAACGACTATTGGGTGTGGGAGGCGATCGACTCCATACTTCCCAGCATAGTTGTTGTGGAGTATAACTCCCGCTTCGGCCCGGAGCGGGCCGTCACCGTGCCGTACGATCCCCGATTCTTCAGAACGACTGCACACTATTCGAACATTTACTATGGAGCATCGCTTGCGGCGTTGTGCCTGCTGGGCAAGCGCAAGGGATATTCCTTCGTAGGTTGCAATACGGCGGGCAATAACGCCTTCTTTGTGCGAAGCGAGTTGAGGTCCGCCGGGCTTCCCGAACTCACGCCAGCAAAGGGCTTCGTCCAATTACAGTTCCGTGAGTCCCGCGACGCTAGTGGCAAACTCGCGCTACTGACAGGGGACCAAGAGTCCACGGTCCTAGACACGCTACCGCTCACCGAGGTTCGATGAGATGGAAGGGACAAGGATAGTTGTCACCGGAGCTTTTGGATTCCTCGGTCGCCATGTGGCCCGCTTCTTCGCTCAAAAAGGACATACGGTTCTGGGGATTGGCCACGGAGAATGGGACCGGGAAGAATGGAAATCATGGGGACTGAGCGCGTGGTGCCAAGCTGATATAACACTCGCGGCGCTCAAACAATACGCAGAGTGTCCTTCACTGATTGTCCATTGCGCTGGCAGCGGGTCAGTCGCCTTTTCGTTCGAGAGTCCCCTGGCGGATTTTGAGCGCACGGTCGTCACTACCGCGCATGTGCTCGAGTATGTCCGCCTGCACGCGCCATCTTGCCGCGTCGTCTATCCATCGAGTGCGAGCGTTTACGGCACGGTGGAGGCCATGCCCATCCGGGAAGACCACCGCGCCGCACCCATATCTCAATATGGTGTACACAAGTTGATGGCGGAGGAGATGGTCGCGTCTTATGGTCTCCAGTTCGGAATATCCGCCGCCATCGTGAGGCTCTTCTCAGTGTATGGTTGCGGCCTACGCAAGCAACTGCTTTGGGACGCCTGCCGCAAGTTCGCAAACCACGACACCGTCTTTATGGGCACAGGAGACGAAGTGCGCGACTGGCTGCATGTGGAGGACGCGGCCGAGCTCCTGCTGGCGGCGGCAGAGCATGCCTCGCCGAAGTGTCCAACGGTCAACGGCGGCAGCGGCGAGGGCGTCTCTGTGCGCGATGTGCTTGATCACCTTGGAGACCTCCTCCGATGTGACCTGACGCCAAGCTTCTCTGGCACGCGGCGAACGGGCGATCCTAGCACGTACGTTGCAGACACTAGGGGCTCAACCGTATGGGGATGGCAGCCAAAGCGATGCTGGAAAGAGGGCGTGGCAGAATATGCCGCCTGGTGGACGAGGAATTCGCTGTGAACAATGCACAGAGCACGCGCGTTGGATTTGTGCTGTCCTCGGACAATTGGCTAGGGGGACGCAACTATCTGCGAAATGTTTTTTCCGCAATCGGAACCCTGCCTGGCCATCCGATAACCCCCGTCCTCTTCGCTGGGAAGCGTCAAAGCGATTTCTCCGCAGATTTTCCAGGGATAGAACTCGTACTCACTTCGCTTCTCGATAACAAGAGTCCTGCATGGTTTGCTCGGAAAGTCCTGGCGAAAGTCAGTGGCCAGGATTTTCTGTTGCGAAAGCTGTTGGAGCGGAACAACGTCTCGGTACTCTCCCATACCTATCACCTCGGTCGCCAGGCCTCGATCAAAACAATTGGATGGATACCCGATTTTCAACATGTTCACCTGCCGGAATTTTTCACACCGGAGGAGTGCCGTCTCCGCGACCGTGAATACATGGCAATCTGCATGGGTTGCGACAAGGTAATTGTCAGCAGCGAATGCGCCCGCGCAGACCTTCTGTCCTTCTCCCCGAAGCATGCCGATAAGGCGGAGTTGCTCCATTTTGTTGCCAGCCCAGTGCCTATTGCTCGTGCGACCAGCCTGCCGGAGCTACAGCGGTTATATGCCTTTGAAGGGCCATATTTTCTGCTACCCAATCAATTCTGGGCGCATAAGAACCACCGCGTTGTCCTCGACGCTCTCCAGATATTGACGACACGTAACCAGCCGCTGCTCGTTCTGGCAACGGGATCGCCCCAGGACTATCGCAATCCCTCCTTTTACCCGTCGCTGCTACGGTACGCCACCGAACTAGGTGTGCTGGATTGCTTCCGAATCCTTGGCCAGATTCCCTTCGACCATATTGCCAGCCTGATGCACCATACAGTTGCCTTTATCAACCCCTCACGGTTCGAGGGGTGGAGCACCAGCGTCGAAGAGGCCAAATCCATGGGAAAACAGATCGTACTCTCCGACATCACTGTACATCGGGAGCAAGCGCCGGAGCGGAGTTTCTTTTTCCCGTCGGAGGATCCCGAAGCTCTGGCCGACTCCATGCAAGCTGCATTCAATAGATTCGACGCGCAACACGATGCCGCCATTCAGGACTCGGCTAGGGCGCACTTCCCCGCTCGACAGCAGAAGTTTGCAGAGACTTACTGGGATATCATAAAGAGACTGTCAGAGAATTGAATCTCCTCCAAGTGACGTGCAAAAACTGCTCCCGGACCGGAGTATTCATCAGGAGTTGCAATGCAGACCGACCATGAAATTAAGTCTGGCGGAATGCGAACGAGGGGAGTTTTACGGCAGAGTACTTTGTATTGTCCGCTGGTTACAGTTGTGACGGCGGTCTTCAATGGGGAGCCGTATTTGGAGGGATGCCTGGAGAGCGTGCTGAGACAGGATTACCCGAACATCGAGCACATAGTGCTCGACGGTGGATCGAGTGACCGAACGCTGGACATTCTGCGCCGGTATGACAACCGGATCGCCTTATGGAGGAGCGAACCAGACAAAGGTGTCTATGACGCATGGAACAAGGCTCTGGCTGAGGCGAGCGGAGAGTGGATATGCTTTCTAGGGGTGGATGACGAACTGCTTCCAGGAGCGGTAAGTGCATATCTGGCGTTGGCCGCAAAGCATCCCGAGGCAGAGTACTTGAGTTCGCGGGTTAGGTGGGTGCATGACTCCGGCTACGAGCGAACCAACGGCCGGCCATGGGCGTGGCCGGAATTTTCACGATGGATGTGCGTCGCGCATGTGGGCAGCATGCATCGGCGCACGCTTTACGAACGCCTAGGCGACTATGACACCTCCTACCGCAGCGCTGCGGATTATGAGTTTCTGCTGCGGGCGCGAGGCAAACTCAACGCTGCCTATATGCCCATTACAACGGTGGTGATGCGCGCGGGGGGCGTGAGCGACGACACCTCCGCTCTGGCCGAGGCGACCCGTGCAAAGATAAGAGCTGGGGGGCGGAACAAGACGCTTGCCTATTTGGAATTCTGCATCGCCAAGGCGACGTTCATGATCCGCCCGCTGCGCCTATTTGTAGGAAGGATCACAACGTTTAGGTTTGGTCGCGGCATAGGCGGCTCCCGTTGAACAGCCCATTGCAAGACACGGCTCACCGTTCCGGCAAGAGCGTTCGAGCGCTCAACCCATCGCTTCGAACCTATATCTATTACTCCACGCTGGTAGGCGTGTTCAGCGCTGTCTTGATGATTCGAGTGCCTTTCGCCATTCGATTGTTCGACGTGATTATGCTGACAAACCTCCTTTTGATGTTCCTGCTTATCAACTTGGAACGCGTCGCACCATGGGTACTGTGGCTCATGTTGTACCTGGCTCTGAGTGGCGGCATCGGAATCGTGAATGGAACTGACTCGATTTCGCTGGTTGCGAAAGAACTTCTGGGAATATCTGTCAGCCTTCTATATTTTTACAGTTTTTTTAAACTAATCCATAACGACTTTGAGCGGGCATTCTTGACCTATGCAAAGTTCGCCTATTGGTTTGCTATCATCGCGTTGCCTCTATGGGCGGTTTCCTGCTTTGAAGTTCACGGCTACGAACGTCTGCAAGGCCTCACGAGCGAGCCTACAGCATTTTGCCAACTTGTTCTACCCGCCTTCTATTGGTACGCGAGTCAATACTTCACGTCGCGCAAACACGGAGTCGAAGTTGCGATTTTCACGCTGGCAATTGTGCTCTCTGGATCGTCAAATGGTTACCTTTGTGTCGCATTCGGAGCCATCCTCCTTCTGTCCGGGCGCAGGAAGCATTTACTCGGTATCCCTATCGTACTGGGAGGACTACTCGGCTTGGTATACGCTGTATCTCCCGACTTTCGAATGAGAATTGATGACACTCTCCTGGCTGCGACGACGGAGGACGTTAGCGGAGCCAACCTCAGCACCTACGCTCTCATCTCCAATGTGATTGTCACGCAGCAGGTACTCAAGGAAAGCCCAATTATTGGGAAAGGACTAGGGTCCCATCCCCTATCCCATGAGAAATTCATGGGCGACGTTCCGGGTATTCAGTCATTCGTTGATGAGGGAATGTCCAATCTCAACGCGTCCGATGCAGCATCCTTATCCTTGCGCGTCCTGTCGGAACTTGGTCTATTGGGATACGTTGGCGTTCTCACCTTTCTCATTTATTTCCATGTCAGTGGCGGCGGCCCGCGCGCGGCCATGAGCAATGCGCTCCTAGTATACTTTTTCCTAAAACTCCTTCGGGGTGGGCAATACTTCGATCCCGAGCAGCTTTTTTTTATCTTCGTATACATATTCAACCATCGACAATTCAAGCGTGAAACACGAATAGCTGATGATCTTGGCACATTACGGCATTCAACGACAAGCATGAAACTGGTAGAAGATTAGCCGGACAAAGGGACTGCTCGATGAGCAAGAATCAAAAGGCATCATTACGGCTGGCACGCGGATGCGTGTAATGAGAGAATATAACTTTACCTCTCACAGGATGGACCTGTCTTGAAACAGACCATCGTGCTTTCAGGTGTCAACTTAACTGATATGGGACCTTTGGCTGTCTTCAAGGACGCCATTGCATTGCTTGCGGAAGAGTATTCAGATACGCATGAAATTATTGCGCTCGTTCATAGGACAGCCCTGTTCGACATTCCGGGCGTCACGTTCATGGAATATCCAGACGTAAAAGCTTCATGGCTCAGGCGTCTGCGATTTGAGTACTTTGAATGCCGGAGGATTAGCGAAGAGCTAAAGCCTTACTTGTGGTTTGCGATGCATGATATGACGCCCAACGTCCGAGCTACGATCAGGGCTGTGTACTGCCATAATCCCAGTCCGTTTTATCCGTTTCGGATGCAAGAGATGCTGCTGGACTGGAAGTTTGGCCTCTTTACCTTGCTCTATCGTTTTTTGTATGGGATCAACATTCGATCGAATGACTTTGTGGTTGTGCAGCAGGATTGGATGCGGAAGCAGTTTCGGTCGCTGTATGGCGTACGCACGATTGTCGTCGCACATCCATCCTTGGACTACCTACAAATCGAAGGGGGAGAGCAGGTTCACCCCTGCGCACACAAGCGCTACCGATTTTTTTACCCGGCCTATCCACGGACATTCAAGAACATAGAACAAATATTAGGAGCCACCAGAAAATTGGAGAACGACGGCTTCGATCAGTTTGAAGTGTGGCTCACGATGAATGGAACCGAAACACGATACGCGGCTCGGTTAGTGCGGGAATTCTCAGACCTTACTACCGTGAGATGGCTGGGAATTCTGCCGAGAGCAGACGTTATGCGTCTGTACGGAGATGCAGACTGCCTGATCTTTCCCTCGAAATTGGAGACTTGGGGAATGCCAATCACCGAGTTCAAGGCAACTGGGAAGCCGATTCTCGCCGCGAATCTTCCTTATGCGCACGAGACGGTGAGCGAGTATGGAAAGGTCGCGTTTTTCGAAATTGGAGACGACTCACAATTGGCGGAGATGATGCAGCAAGCGGCTAGTTATGGGGGGGCCTTTAGCGCGTCTGAAGGGATCGTTCCGGATTATCCGTTCTCTCAAAATTGGAGCGAGCTATGGAGTATCTTGCTGACGTCGCGGGGCCAGTAAGCTCAGTTTGTCGGTAAGGATGTCGTTGACGCATTTTCGGTTGTCGACGAGTGAAGTAAGATAAGACTGCTAGAGGTAGAATCTGTCATTTAGATACATTGAACTCTATTATTCTGGGCTAAAGGCTTTCTGAAATACTGCCCAGCGATCTGGCTAGAGAATCAATTGGCGACGCAAGCTCTTTCCGCGCATAAGTAATTTATGACTGCATATCAAGTTAGCGCATCTATCGTTGTCTATAAGAACGATCCTGAGGAGGTGGCCTCGGCAGTTAGGAGTGTGCTATCCGCGCCGTTGCGGGTTAGATGCACAGTCGTCGATAATTCTCCTACTACAGCCCTCCGTCAATGTGTCACGGATTGTGGTGCGACGTATATCTATGTCGGAGGAAATCTGGGTTTTGGGCGTGGGCACAACCTTGCGATGCGCTCTGATTGCGAAGCTTCGGAGTATCACCTTGTATTGAACCCCGATGTACATTTTGCCCAGGATATTCCTGCGATTCTATATCGCTTTTTGAATGACAATCCAGATATTGGCCTGGTTATGCCACGGATTCGCTATCCCGACGGGTCGGAACAACAACTTTGCAAACAAATTCCAGCACCGATTGACCTAATAAGCCGACGATTTGGCGGAGCCATTGGCAGGTCAATCTTCGCCAAGCAGCTTAGCAGATATGAGTTGCGTGATCTGGATATGAGCGTCGCTCGCGAGATACCGTGCCTTTCAGGCTGCTTTATGTTTATTCGGTCAGAAACGTTGCGCGAAGTCGGTTTTTTCGACGAACGATATTTCATGTATATGGAAGATGTCGATCTCTGTCGGAGGATAGGATCAAAATATAAGACAGTTTTTTTTCCTGAAGTAGCTGTTACGCATGGATATGCAAAGGGATCCTACATTGATCGCAAGCTACTGAAGTATCATCTGCGGTCAGCTTTGAGATACTTCTGGAAGTGGGGCTGGATTTTTGATCCCGAGAGACGCAGATTGAACAAGAAGACGAACCCTCTCCTTAGGGGCTAAATGCATCTTCGCTTTGGCTACAGCAGCCCTGCTGGACGACGCGATAAACTATTCAAGAGATCGGGTAGACCGCTCGTAATGACCGAGGGCAAGGCGGACTAAATGTTGGCAAAAACCATATTCGTTACGGGTGGAGCAGGGTTTATCGGGTCTAACTTTGTGTTGCATTGGGTTGGGTCGGGTAAGGGGCGGGTCGTCAATGTGGATGCGTTGACGTATGCCAGCAATCTGCGCAATCTGGATTCGCTTCGGGGCCATCCGGACCATGTATTCGTGCATGGGGATATCTGCGATGCGGATTTGATGGCCAGAACGCTGGCGGAGCATCGGCCTCGTGCGATTGTTCATTTCGCGGCGGAGAGTCATGTGGATCGGTCGATTATGGGGCCGGATGCTTTCTTGAAGACAAATATCGCTGGGACGTTCACGTTGCTGCAGGCGGCGCGCGCTAATGTGGAGACGCTGAACGCGGAGGAACGGGAGGCGTTTCGGTTCGTGCATGTTTCTACCGATGAGGTGTATGGGACGCTGGGGCCCGGGGATCCGGCGTTCTCTGAGACTACGCCGTATGCTCCAAATAGCCCGTATGCCGCTTCGAAGGCGGCTTCCGATTTCCTGGGGCGGGCTTGGTTTCATACTTACAATCTGCCGGTGTTGATTACCAACTGCTCGAATAACTATGGGCCTTACCAGTTCCCCGAGAAGTTGATTCCGTTGATCATCACGAATGCTCTGTCGGGTAAGCCGCTTCCGATCTATGGGGACGGGCTGCAGGTCCGCGATTGGCTGTTCGTGATGGACCATTGCAAGGCGATCGTTGAGGTGCTCGAGAAGGGTGTGGTTGGGGAGACGTACAACATCGGGGGGAACAACCAGCGCAGCAACCTGGAGGTGGTGAAGACGATTTGTGCACTGCTGGATGAGCTGGTGCCGGAGTCGACCTACAAGCCGCATGCGCAATTGATCACTTATGTGAAAGATCGGCCAGGCCATGATCGGCGATATGCGATTGATGCGCGAAAGGTTGGGCAGGAGTTGGGGTGGAAGCCCGAGGAGAGTTTTGAGACGGGCATGCGCAAGACAATTCAGTGGTACCTGTCGAATGGGGAGTGGATCGAATCGGTGACGGGTGCGGCCTATCAGGAGTGGGTCGCGACGAACTACACTGACCGCAAGCAGAAGGCGGAGGGCTGATGAAGGGTATTATCCTCGCGGGCGGTTCGGGAACACGTTTGCATCCAGTGACGCAAGCGGTTTCGAAGCAACTGTTGCCGATCTACGACAAGCCGATGATCTATTACCCACTGACCACACTAATGCTGGCGGGCATTCGGGAGATTTTGCTGATCTCGACACCGAAGGATACTCCGCGATTTGAGGCACTGCTGGGATCGGGAGAACAGTGGGGCATTCACATACAGTATGCGGTGCAGCCGTCGCCCGATGGCATCGCTCAGGCGTTCCTGATTGGCAAGAAGTTTCTTGCTGGGGAAGGGTGCTGCCTGGCGTTGGGAGACAATATCTTCTTCGGTCATGACTTCGTGAAGGCAATGCAGCAGGCGGCTGCGCGTACCGAGGGTGCGACGGTATTTGCGTACGCTGTCACCGACCCGGAGCGCTACGGCGTGGTTGCGTTCGATGCCAACCGGAAGGTGACGTCTCTGGAAGAAAAACCGTTGAAGCCGCAGTCGCGGTACGCCGTTACGGGGATTTATTTTTATGATGCGCAGATTGTTTCCGTCGCCGAACAGATGAAGCCTTCGCCACGCGGAGAACTCGAAATTACCGACGTGAACTGCTGGTACCTGGAGCGAGGACTCCTGTGCACTGAGTTGCTGGGACGGGGCATGGCGTGGCTGGATACTGGGACGCACGACGCGTTGCTGGATGCGTCGAACTTTGTCCAGACGATTGAGCGGCGACAGGGTTTGAAGATTGCGTGTCCGGAGGAGATTGCGTTCCGCCTTGCATACATCTCGGCTGCGGAGCTGGAGACGCTGGCGAGCCAGATGGGGAAGAGCTCGTACGGACAGTACCTAAAGCGCCTGCTGACGGAGACACTCTACTGACGCCGACGAGCAACGGTCCCATTTTGCTACTCGGTGCTCATGGCCAGGTAGGCAGTGAGGCGTTGCCGCTGTTGCGCGAGCTTGGGGAGGTTGTGAGCCTTGGGCGGCCCGACCTTGACCTCACCGACGGCGCGGCCATTCGAGCGGCGGTGAGAGATCTGAAACCGCGATGGATTGTGAATGCGGCGGCCTATACGGCGGTGGACAAGGCCGAGAGCGAGTCGCGCGCTGCGTATGCGCTCAACGGCGACGCGCCAGGAATACTGGGGGAAGAGGCGGCTCGCATTCGAGCGGCGGTGATCCATTTTTCGACCGACTATGTGTTTTCGGGGGAGGGTGCACGGCCGTGGCGGGAGGATGATCCTACGGGCCCACTCAACGTGTATGGAGCTTCGAAGCTTGCGGGTGAGAGGGCGCTTGTGGCAAGCGGCGCAGGGCACTTTATCTTTCGCACGAGCTGGGTGTTTGGTGCGCGTGGGGAGAATTTTCTGCGGCGGATCCTTCAATTGGCACTCGAGCGCGACGAGTTGAAGATCGTCGACGACCAGGTGGGATCGCCTACTTGGTCGAGGACGCTGGCGAGCCTGGTGGTGCATACGATTCGTAGAACGGAAGATGGGGCGAAGTCCAGTGGCGGCCTGGAGGAGGCGGTGAGGCTCGAGGGAGGGGTCTACCACGCCTGCAGCATGGGGGACACGACGTGGTTCGGCTTTGCGTCCGAGTTTATACGGATTGCCCGCGAGGCGATGCCGAAGACGCCGTTGGCGAAGCTGGTGCCTATTCCCTCGAGCGCTTATCCTACGGCGGCGGTGCGGCCGAAGAATTCACGGCTGAACTGCGAGAAACTTGCCAGCGGCCTGGAATTCAAGATGCCCGACTGGCAGTCCCCCACGCGTGAGGTGATGGAGGAAGCACTTGCGGAAAAGCGTATATGATGAGGGGAAAGGGACTTACCGCTTTGAGCACGTTACGCGATGGGGTGGTGGAGGTCGAGAGGCGCGGGAAGTTCAGAATCTTGCAAGGAAGTTCCTTTAGCGTCCTTCGCTGAGATCAAGGGCGCTTCGATTCCGTCGAGCGGCCAGGCAATATTCAGGGTTGGATCATTCCAGCGAACGCAGCGTTCTCCAGCCGGACAATAAAAATCGGTGGTTTTGTATAGCACATTGGCGGTCTCGGATAGGACGACGAAGCCGTGCGCAAAACCCTCGGGGATCCACAGAAACTCCATCTCGTCACCATGCAGGTGAAAGCCTGCCCATTTGCCGAAGTCTGGGGAGTAGGGGCGAAGATCTACGGCGACATCCCAGATGTGTCCTGATAGGGGACGAATCAACTTACCCTGCGGCTGCAGGAGTTGATAGTGAAGGCCGCGCAAAACGCCGCGTTGGGAGAAGGACTGATTGTCCTGCACGAAGCGCTCGGGGAGACCGGCGACAGCGAAGGTACGGGCATTGAATACCTCTGAGAACCAGCCGCGCTCGTCTCCATTTTTCTGCGGGCGAAGGCGTTTTACGTCGCGCAGGCCGGTGTCAAAAACTTGCATACCCCATTTTAGCGTGGACGAAATTTCTGACGGAGGACGACGCACGATGCGGCCAATGGTGGGGAGTCTCGAAGGTATATACGCCCCCCCATCTTCGAGGTCTGTGATGCGAATTGCTTTCCGCCAGTGTGCGCCGAGCGTGAGCGCAGGCTACTACGGCGCGACGCGCATTCGCATTACTGGGACCAGCCAAACGCATGAAAACACTCAGCTGCGCGGGGAGCTATGTAGTTGTTTGAAGGGCGGACGATGGAAAGATTTCAGGCGGCAACCAAGCGATCGTTTCCATTGGTTCCAAGCGAAGGAGGAGTCTCGAACCTCAGTGTGTTCGCACATTTCAAAGATTTGTAACCCATTGAGGAAGGTTGCTACGTCTATTGCTAGAGCAGGAGAAGGAGTCGTGATGCGGGGGGTTCTGGTTCCCGAATCGGTATTAGACCCGTAGCAGGAAATTCATGATGACAATCTGATTTCGCAAGGATGGATCACTGAGATCGGCCGAATTGCTCATGTACTATGTTTACAACGACAAGCAACATCGCACCTACGCGGAGTCTTACGGCTAACAACCGACGAAAAAGGGATGGGCAGTTTTAATGGCAAAATCGCGGGCCGAAGTCGATCGAACCCCTAAGTCGGAAAAGAGGGTTTCTGAAACATTCGAAGCACATCTACGGGACAGGTTTTCTGCCGAACCGATGTTTTGCCCCCGCTATATAAGTGGTTGGTGCATGTCGAAGCGTAAGCGATACTTCGATTTGGTGCTGAGCGTTATTGCTCTGGTCGTATTTTCGCCGCTGATGTTGTTGATTGCCTGGTTGATCCGGTTCACGTCGCAAGGGCCGGCCTTGTTTCGCCAGGAGCGAGTTGGTTTGCATCAGCAGACGTTTATCATCTTCAAGTTCCGGACAATGGAGAACCGCCGCGAGCTTCTAAACGCCGGACCGGCCGTGACGCGGCACGGTGATTCAAGGATGACGACGATTGGCGCTCTGCTTCGCCGCCTGAAGCTGGATGAATTGCCACAGCTTATCAATGTGGTTCGTGGCGAGATGAGCTTCGTTGGGCCTCGGCCAAAGGTTCCACAGCATGAGAACCTATGCATGCTGTGCCGCCCCGGGATCACGGGAGCGGCGACGATCGAGTTCTCTCACGAGGAAGGTTTACTCGCGGGCGTTCCGGAAGAACTTGTGGAACGTTATGTCGTGACAGTCCTGAATCCTGAGAAGTGCAAGCTGGACATTAAGTACATCGAGACGACCAGGTTTGCAACCGATCTCAAGATTCTGATGCACACCGTCTTCAAGCTCAGCAACCGGTCGAGACGCACTTTCTCCACGGAGGCCGCGCGTTTTCTCAAGAATACGACGAGCATGGAGATGAACTCTTCCAAGGCGCTCAATGCAGCGGAGGGATCAGATTTTGCTGGCCACGAGGTTCGACAGTCTGCGTGATGATTCACGCGGCACGTGATCCTGTTGGTGCGCTTCTCTTCTTCTCTTCCTGTGCTCGAGGCTTGAGCTGAAGGCCTATTCCTTGTGCAGGAAGTAGGTTAGTTGAATTGTCCCGATCACATTGTGCTGTTGGCCCTGGGCAATGAAGGGCGCCTTCCACAATTCACCTTGCACGTTCGCCTTGACTTCGAGGTTATGCCAGGGGCGTAAGACGAAGTCGGCGGAAAGATCGTTCTGGGTTGTGCCTCCAGGGATGAAATCAGATGCTGCCTTGGCTTGACGATATTGCAGTTGAATCTGCTGATCCGGGCGAAGGTGCCACGTCAGCCACGCCTGGCCACCGGTTCCCTCTCGCCCTATCCAGTCGCCGAGAATGTATCCCTTGTTGGTGTAGCCCTGCACCTGGACGTTTTCCCAAAGGAGTAAGTGACCACCGTTGCTTTCGGGATCGTGGACATTGGTAGTAAATCCTTCTGCGCGGAAATCCACTCGGGAGAGGCCGGGCAAGCGGGCGACATAGAAGCCTGGGCGCAGGCCGGAGCGTCCGAGGTTGCTGATGGGGAAGACGTTGTCGTGGGCGAATGAATCCATATAGACGGTGACGAGGTGATTATCCCAGGGTGTTCTCCAGGTGAAGTCGAAGGTGCTGAAGCGGGCCCCGGGATTCTGCCTTGAAAACTTGACGTCGGGCTGTGCGGCCGTGACGCTGAAAAAACTGCGAAGAAACGTGCCGATCGTGATGGGGACGTTGCATGTGGGCACGACGGAATCTATGGTCTCCGGGATAGCACACTTTTGCCCATGCCCACCCCAGATCACGGAGCGCATGAAGCCGACCTCGAGATCGGGGATCACTTTCATGCTGATCTTTTCCATATGGATCCAGGGGTCGCTGGGATACTGGTGTCCTTGTAATTCGCCGACCATGAAGTCATAACGAAACAGGCCGAGGTAGCGGGAGAGGCCAGGAATATAGAGCGGCTCTACGCGATTGATCCGGAAGCTATAGATGGCCTGCGCATTGTTGGACCAGCCCATGGCGGCGCCCAGTGCAGGACTGACCCATTCATCACTTCGGCCGAAGGAGACTTCGTTGCCCAAGAGATGGACGGAGGCATTTGCCTCCTGAATCTGGACGGTGTCCTGGGCGGGAATTACGCCTGCAGGGATGGTGGTTTGAGGGAGGTTGGGAGTTCCATCGATCGCGGCGAGTTGCGCGGCGACAGACGGAGAGTAGCCCATCGACGACGGAGCGTGTTGATACTCCGCGCGGACGATGAGGCTGAAACGTCCACCCTGCGCTTCGGCGGTGACGCCCGTGAGGTTGTTGAAGCCCGGCTCATTAGGACGGCCATAGTCGTTAATGATGGTCTGGCCGAGGTGAAAGCTGTCATCCAGGATCTGGCCGTGGATCTCACGGACTCGGGTATAGGCGCTGGCTGCACGGAGGGTGGGGCTTCGATCGCCGGCAAGCTCTGGGGCCAGTTCGCGGCGAAGGCGTGCGTTGATCTCGACGGCCTCAGCAGGGGCGTAGGTTGAGCGCAGCGCCTCCTGAGAAAGCGTGAGCATGTGCGCGAGCGAAGCGCGTGTCCAGGGACGCATATCAAGGTACGCCGTTGGAAGGTAGCCGAGGTAGTAAAGGCGCAGGGCAGCTGAGTACATCCAGTTGTCGACGGGTATGTAGGCAGAGCCCGCGGTGTCGGCTGACACGGCGGCTACCTCTTGATGCGTCGGCATGGTCTCGCCGCGCTGCGCGAACATCGAGGTCGCGAGTATCGCCATTGCGGAAGCAGCGATCAGGATGTACCGGTAGACCGGTTGTTTCACGCGCGGAATGGAAGTGAAGGGCGACCAAACTGATCGGCCGGGGAAGCGCTGGTAACTGGCAGGATACTGGTCGATTGCTGCCTCCAAGACGGGATGCGCATGCAGGAATTGCATCCTGGAACCTAAAGCAGATTGTTCACATTGCATGCGGCGGCCTGGACTCACAAATTCAAGGTTACACAAAGATAGTATAAGTCCTGCGCGGGGACTCGCTTGCAGAGGCGGGGGGATGGAGAGGGCCGAATGGATTGTGGACTCGTGATTTTGCAGGCTCAAACCGAGCGAATCTTCACTCTTGTCCTATGGAAAAGTCTCAGCGTGCTGCCGATAGCTGGTCTGCATCCGCGAGGGTGCGTGCGGCGGTGAGCGATGAGTGGACAGTGGTATGAGGAAGACAGTTCCTATTCAACTACGAACTTGTTTTGCGGAGAGGAGCCGGCAGAGGCTCTGTTCGAATCCACTGGCACATCGCGCATACCCGACCAGATTCGAGAGTTGCTGGGCGAAGATTGTGAGCTGGAGGCGAGCTTTCTTGAAGATAGCTGGGCGTCCGGCCGACCGATAAGCTTGGCAAGCTGCCGACGCAAACGGAATCAGGCTACAACCAATGACGAAGATGTCACTTTTGCAAAGTGGAATACACTTGGCAGCTTCTCTTTTTCAGCGCCGAATGGGGAGCTGAGCGGTCGCCCCTTTTATGCCTACAGCACTGATTCAGCGAATTCCTATAACGCGGCATGGTTGCGGCATCCTTTAGAAGGGTCTGCCTCACGGACGGACGATCACGCTTCGGCGGAGGATACCGCGGGCTGCAAAAATCATGTCTACGGCGAGGGCATGTTGGGCTCGATGACTTTTTTGCGCGCCTGTGCATTGCTTGGCGTGAGCGAGGACAGCACGGGAACGCAGATCAGGGCAGCGTATCGGCGGATGGTGAGCGAGTGGCATCCTGACCGGATGGAGCAGAGCGGCGATAAGGTGCGCGCGTTCGCGACAAAGCAGATGACTGCGATCAATGAGGCGTACCACTTCTTGCGGGAGGCTTCACCTGCGCGAGCTTGCTGACACGCGGCGACTATCCACAGGAGGCTACTCCGGGAGAAGAAGGATCACCAGGACCAGGGCCTCGACGGCGAACATACGGAAGGCCGCGTCCTGACCATTCCACAGTTTCGATTGCCACATCAGGAACCACTCGGCGCCGACGCAAAGAAACGCGATGAACCACTGAAGCATCCCGGAAGTGAGCGCTACTACGCCAACCTGCTTGGCGCGATGGAATTCTGGCTGGGGACCGCGGAGCGCCCGTAAGAGGGCAATGCTTCCCCACCCGCTCAGGAGCGCGTTGATGATCTCCCACGCGATGATGCCGAGATAGAAGGCAAGGTGAATCCAGGGCGCGCGAATGGCACGCCACAACCCTTGGTTACCGGGGAAGGTGGAATCCATCATGAGGACGTGCCGAACGAACTGATAGTTGGAGTCGAAGTCAGTCAGGTTATTGAAGGCAACGAGGGTAAAGAAGAAGGACATCGCGGCGAGCAGCAACATCTTGCAGGTTCGAACGGCGATCATCGAATGGTTTCCTGAAAACTCGCGAAATACCGCCGCAGTGCGTTGAGGGTCGCATCGTCATACTGTGGGCTGGACGCCATTTGCGATTGCGGAATGATTTTCTTTGGATGGAGAACGTAAGCGTCGAATTTAGTTGGATTAGTCACCGCCTCGTGCGTTAGGTCATGCCAGAGCAGCATGGACTTCTTACCGCCTTCGCCGGAGCGGCTGTGGCAGCGAAAACAATTTTGACGGGCGATCGTGTATCCCTGCTGCACGATGGGGTCGTTGGCCGCTGCTCCTTGGGGCTCGATGGGTGCGTAGACGGTTTGTTCTCGGCGCAGATCGAGACGCACGATAGCCCACGGGACCTGCGCTTCGTCATCGTGAGACAGTACCCGGAAAGAAGGTTTGAAGCTGGGATGCGACACCATGTAAGGGCCCATAGGCAGCCGATCGACCCCCAGGGGCCAATGATCCGGTTTCAGGCCATTCACTTTGAGGACAAGCAGCGGGTGATGGGCATGAATGTAGGACGCTGGGTAGTGCGCTGCATATTTGTCGTCGCAGATGGCGATGACCATGGATGCTCCACTCTCCGCACCGAGCCAGGCGGGCAATTTCTCAAGGGAGACGCCGCTGACCTGCGCCGTGGTTCCGAAGTTCGTGTCGTCGGTAACGGTGTAACTCTCTTGAGGGAGAGAAAGGAGTGATTCGTACGACACGAATCGGGTCTCGCCCCGCGGAACATTTTGGAGCGACCCACCGACCTCGAGATCGCTGGGTGCTTGTCGCTCAGTTTGAAGCACGAGGCGATGTTCCGTCTGGAAGGCGGCCGTACATACAGTCATCCCGCACAGCACCAGAAGTGCCACCAGAGACCGGCTTGTATGGGTCATGCGGTAATAGTAGCCGAAAACCGGCGAAGTTCAGCCGCTGGATGGCGGACCAGCATGCTAAAGTAACCTTCACTATGGACCCACTCGAAGCGCTGCAACACCTTGGTCTCGTGCTGCCGTCGCCGCCGGCGCCGGGCGGCAACTACACGTCGGCGAAGACTGCGGGCAACATTGTTTACCTGTCTGGAGTGATTTCCCAGACTGGAGACGGCGTTTTGACCGGTACCGTCGGGCTCGACCATTCGATCGATGAAGGCTACGCGGCTGCCCGTGCCTGCGCGCTCCTGCAGCTTGCGGTGCTGCAGAGGCATCTCGGCTCGTTGAACAAGGTGCGAGGGATTCTGACGGTGAACGGCTACGTGAATTCGATTGCGGGCTTTGCCGATTCGCCGAAGGTGATCAATGGGGCGTCCGATTTGTTTCTTTCGATTTTCGGCGAAGCTGGACGCCATGTTCGCGCGGCGATCGGCGTAAGCGGCCTGCCGCGTCACGCGCTGGTTGAGCTGCAGATGACGGTGGAGGTGTAGTGGCCGAACATACGCTGTCCGCCGTGCCGACGCATTCGCGATGGAACGCGGCGCTGCCGCCGCGGCTGACGATTGCTCCCGGCGATGTGGTGCATTTCGAGTGCCAGGACTCCAGCGGCGCGCAGGTGCGTCGGGGAATGACTGTGGAGGAGTTTCAGGGGATTGATCGCGGATTGATTCACGCGCTTACCGGGCCGGTCGCGATCGAGGGCGCGGAGCCCGGCGATGTGCTGCAGATCGACGTCCTGGATGTTCGGCACAAGGGGTGGGGATGGTCGAGCGTGATCCCTGGTCTCGGGTTTCTCAAGCAGCGCTTCACGGAGCCGTTTCTTTTTCATTGGCAGCTGGAGCCGCTGATCTCTCGCTCGCTGGGCCCGGCGATTGTGCCTTTGCGACCATTCTGCGGGATCATGGGAGTTGCTCCAGCGGAGCAGGGCGAGTTTCGTACACGTCCGCCAGGTATTTTCGGAGGCAATATGGACGTGCGTGAACTGGCGGCGGGGTCGTCGTTGTATCTGCCGGTATTGCAGCCGGGCGCGCTCTACTCCTGCGGCGATGCGCACGCAGCGCAAGGCGACGGAGAGGTATGCATCAACGGGATCGAGTGCCCTGCCGATGTCTCTTTCCGATTTCATTTACACAAGCATCAACCGCTCGCGGGCCCGCTGGTCGAGTCATCTGTAGCGCCGGACGAACATGGAGTGGCGTGGGTGGTCGTAGAATCATCGACCGACGCGCTCGCTTCGGCTCATGGCGCCACGAATCGAATGGTCGACCTACTGGCGAGTCGATGGGGATTTGATCCTGTGTACGCTTACCTGCTGTGCAGCGTCGCAATGCACCTGAGGTTCAGCCAGGTGGTGAATGAACCCATCATCACGGTATCGGCGTCCATCGCCAAGAGCATTCTGCCGAATCGCGTTCTGTTTCCGACGGGTAACGAGGGTTGAATGCAGATCAACGATCCGGAAGTCATTGCCGAAATTCGCGCACTTTATCCGGTGTACGAGGCTGCACTGGTCAACAACGACGTTGAGACCCTGACGAAGATGTTCTGGGCATCGCCGCACGCGATTCGGTTTGGGGCTGGCGAAAATCTCTATGGCGTGGACGAGATCGAAGCGTTTCGCAAGTCCCGGCCTGCGGTGCATCTTGCGCGGCGCGTGGTTCGGCTGGAGATCGCGAGCTTCGGTAGGGACTTCGGCAGCATTACGCTGGAGTTCGAACGAGACACTCCCGCAGGTGTTGTTCGCGGCCGACAGAGCCAGGTCTGGGTTCGACTGGATGAAGGCTGGCGGATCGTCTCCGCGCATGTCTCGATGCTTCGCTAAGCGGTGACTGTGACCGCCACGCTCACGGTCTCTGCACGGTTCAACGCCTCGCGAAGATCTCCCGATGTGGCAAATGTCTCCGCTGGCACAAATCGGGCCGGGAACGTCAGCGAGATCTGAGGCTGCGAAAAGGGGTAGGGCGATAGCCGAAAGGTGCGCTCTGCTATGCGTTGCACGTTGATCTCCGTTGTCGCGCCATCGATGGTTGTGAACGGATGCAGCAAGGTTGCGTGCCCATCGAAGTCAACGCAGCTGAGGAGAGATAGGTTGTCGCAGGCCTGCAGTAACTGAAAGTGATGGCGAAGGGTTGAGCGCTCCAAGTGCGCTGGCACCAACTCGTTCGCCGCGATGAGTTGATCGCGCAGGGCGGTTTGCAGGCTTACCTGCTGTTCAAGGAACGCGTCCAACAAGGGCAGCTCGTCTTCGCGAATCGTGCTGCGATCGGCGCGCTCCGAGAGCAGGTTGTAGGTGTGCATCGAAATGAGAATCGCGGCATACGGGTACTCCCTTGCCATCAGCTGCACGGCTTCCCGACGGACGGCGAGATAAGCGCCGAAATCGATGTCCTCGAAGGCAGAGTACTTCCCTACCAGCTCAACGGAAAACGCGGCGGGGCTTCCCTGCTTGGTGATGACGGGCTGTGCATCTCGCACACGCCAGCCATCGTCATGGCAGTGGATCCCGCGCAGCACGTCTTCGCGCGGCTCGGGAGAGGCGAAGAACTCGTTACCCCAATACTTCGCAAACTCGCCAGCAAGGTGAGCGTGGTCAGGATGGGTTACGAGCCACCAGCCGCCGTCCGCCTTTGATCGCAGCATCTATGCCTCCCGTCGTATGCTTTTTAATGCACCGGACTTATCCATTCGTGGCGTCAGCATTCATGGCGGATTCGTGCCATTTGTGTAACGCGAGCCACTCGAAAAACATCACGGTAAAGAAGAGGGTAAACCCAAGCAGCGTGGCGGCGATGACAAGGGCGAAGAGATAGGCGGTTTGGAGTTGCGCCTGAGCGTAGAGAATTGAGTAACCCAGACCGCCTTGTCCGGCTCGGCCAGAGCCTGCAAACCACTCGCCCGTAAGTGCGCCGATGACCGCGACGCCACTAGAGATTCTGACTCCTACGAAGAGATAGGGCAACGCATGCGGCAAGCGCAGCTTGGCGAGAATCTGTCCCTGCGAAGCGTTGTACATGAGAAATAATTGCACCAGGTTTTCATCCACACTGACTAAGCCCTGCGTGGTGTTCGCAATAATTGGCGCGAGGCAGATGACGAACGTTACGACGCCGACTGCGAGCAGGCCGGGGCCGATCCAGATGATGATCAGCGGCGCCACCGCGAGGATCGGAACCGTTTGCAGAAGGATGGTGTAGGGGAAGAACATCTTTCGAACCCAGGTTGAGCGTGCAAAGATCAGGGCAATCAGGACGCCTACCACGATACTGGCGACGAGACCTCCGAGGGCTGCTTCGGCCGAAATCAGGAGCGACGCCCAAAGTTCCGGCAGGCGCTGAATGGCCACCTTGACCACTGCAAGTGGCGTCGGCAACAGATAGCTCGGTATATCGAATACAAGAATCAGCAAGCGCCAGAAGATGAGCAGGCAGCAAAAGACCAGAGCCGCGCTTCCGCTGAAGATCAGACGTTTCTTCATACGCGGTGGGTCTCCCGCAGCAATCTTGAGGTGCGATTCACGAGGTCATCATATTCTTTCGATTCGCGCATTTCGGAGGTGCGTGGGTAAGGCAGATCCACGCGCAGATCATGAGCGATGCGACCGGGGTGCGGCGCAAGAACGAGTAGGCGAGAGGAGAGGAAGACGGCTTCCGCGACAGAGTGGGTCACAAACAGAACGGTCCAATGGTGCTCGGCGCGGAGTCGCAACAGTTCTTCGTTCATACGGTCACGCGTCATCTCATCCAACGCAGCAAAGGGCTCATCCATCAGTAGAATTCGTGGCTTGGTCGCGAGGGCCCGCGCAATAGAAACGCGCATTTTCATTCCGCCGGAGAGTTGGCGCGGATAACTTTGCGCAAAGTGCGAGAGGCCAACGAGTTGCAGGAGCTTCTCGGTGGTCATTGCGGTTTCGTCGCGGGTGCGCCCCTCCAATTCGAGCGCGAGAGCGACATTTTTCTGCACCGTTCTCCAGGGAAGGAGTGTCGCATCCTGAAAGACGAAGGAAACGATCTCGCGAGCGTTGACGGGGGTCATGCCGTTCACTTGAATCTCACCTTGCGAGCATGGAGACAAGCCCGCTACCAGCTTCAGTAAGGTTGATTTGCCGCAGCCCGAAGGACCGATGATGGAGATGAACTCTCCTTTCTCGACGGAGAGACTGATTTCCTCCAGCGCCGGTGTGGATGCTGATGAGAAGCGCTTGCCTACTGCTCGGAAATCGATTTCTGGAATGGTCATGAGACCACCGGTAGATGCAAAGCGGATTGGTGCTCGGCATCGTGATAGATCATATGGGTCGAGCGCTGCCAGCTCCAAGGCGACATCTCGCTGGGCTTCATAGTGGTAGACGGATTGCGGTCGTAGAGAGGGAACGCGCTTGCGGCGATTTCCAGACGCACGCGATCTCCTGTGGCGAACACGTATGAAGTCGACTCCAGGTGGAACTCCCAATGATGAATCTGATCAGCCTGATACTGATCGCCGAAGAGGTGGGTCGAACGCGCGATGCCAATACAGCAGAACTCGGCGCGATGGGAGGTGACGCGGATTAGCTTTGCGGTGAGATCGGCGCACGATGCCGAGGTGGAGGCATAGACGATGATGCGTGGTGCACCAAAGACGTGCAGGGGCTCAGCCAGCGGTTCGCTGGTATAGACGAGCAGATCGTTTCCTGACTCCAATGCGCTTTGATCAAACATGCCGCTGAGAGCCAATGGGCCACCAGGTGCGAGTACTGGAGCCTCTGGATCATAGAGGAAGATGTCGGCGGGTTCCTGGTCCGCATGGCGTGAAGATAAACTTCCGTCGCCCTTGCGTGACTCGGCTCGGCCTTGGCTGTGAAGATAGAGAACGGTCTCGGCGTCGCCGCGAGAGTCAGACGCTTCGTGCCATTGGTTGGCGCCGAGCGCGAAGTGGCGTACGCGCGGCTCCGCTGAAAACGTTCCAGCATCCTTCAGCCAATGGTCAAACCATCGCAGGAGCAGAGCGTCGGTGTCGAGTAGAGCTGCTTCGCCGAGATAGGCGTCACCTGCGCGATCGGCCCAGGGGATATGAATCCACGGGCCGGCAAGCAGATATTGATTTTGACGCGCATGCTCGGAGCCTGCATGTTGGCGGAGGAGTTCGAAGCCTTGCATGCTACCTTCCAGGTAGGTGTCATACCAGCCCGAGACGTGCAGCGCCGGCACCAAAATTTTCCCGGCGGATTTCGTTAGATCCATTGCAGCCCAGTAGTCTCCCGGCGCGTCGTGCTGAAACCAGTCGCGAACGTAGGCGGGCAGCCTAGGGTCTGTGATCGCTGGATGCTCGGCGTAAGGCAGGTGCAAGGGCTGAACGCGCACATTCGACCATGCTGTTTCGAGCTTTGCGCTTGCTTCATGCAGTCCAAGGCGTCGCGCGTCTTCCTTCAGCATCTGCAAACCCCATCCCAGCGAGGAAGCCAGGCGGAGAGCGCCGTTGTGATAGAACCAGCCGCGGTACAAGTCGCAAGTTGTCATGGCAGGCGCGATGCACTCGAGGCCTTGTGGCTGTTCGGCGGCCGCGAGCAACTGCGTTGCACCCTGATAAGAGAATCCGTACATGCCGATGCGGCCGTTGCACTCAGGTCGGGACCGAAGCCACCCGATAGTCTCTGCGCCATCTTTGCCTTCGTGCCGAAATGGATAGAAGGTGCCCTGCGAGCCGCCGCGGCCGCGCACGTCCTGAATTACAACGTTGTATCCCTGGCGAGCGAACCAGATGGGATGAGCATAGACCACCGTCGACGCGATGTCTCGACCGTAGGGCTGGCGCATGAGAAGGGTCGGGTGCGGCCCGCCGCCGACAGCGTAGTAGTGGTCTGAACAAAGCAGAACGCCGTCGGACATGCGGCACTCGACGCCCCTCTCGAGGGTTACGCCTCCTCCACAATCTACTCGTTTCTTTGAGCTCATCCGCTCCTGCGCGTGATTCAAGACTTACGGTTGGTAATGATTCTGATAGTGGAACGCAGCTTCTAATGCAGATGCGACCTTGGCTGCCGCCGCGGCAACCCATCTTTCTCCATTGTCGGCGGTCGCCGGGCGCGGGTCGCCTAGTACACCGCTTGGCGCAATATCGCGTGTGAGCCACGCAAAATTAACCGCACCCTGCTCGGGCGACAAGATGGTTTCGTCTTCCAATCGCGCAATGTAGTTCGCCGTGTAGGCATCGGTGTCGACCAACTCTGGGGCCGCGCGGAGAAGTACGGCGGTCTCCCACTCACCTGCATGGAATCCATACTTTGCCTCTTGCGGGCCGAGACCTTCTGGCTTTGCGCCTGCACTGGCGCTCATGTGGAAGGTGCGCAGGCCGAACTCGGCACGCAGATCCCGCGCCATTACATCGTTCAACGCCGTGTTCCCGCCATGGGAGTTATATAACACGAGTTTCTTAAAGCCAGCTGCAGCTAAGCTTGCGCCGACGTCGTGAAGGACAGCCATGTAGGTGGTGGCCGACATGGCGATGGTTCCCGGAAATCCGATGTGTTCGTTACTCTTGCCATAGCAGACCGGCGGCAACGCATAGATAGGAAGTTCGGGGCTCATTAGGTCAAGTGCGCGGCCGAGGAGAACGTTGTTGATCAGGGTGTCGGTCGCCAAGGGTAGATGATGGCCGTGCTGCTCTATGGCGCCGGTCGGCAGCACGAGCAGCGTGCGGTCTTTGGGGAGCGCGTCGACCTGCTTCCAGTTGAGATAGGCGAAGTTTCGCGCGTCAGGAATCCACGTCTTCATGCAGTCTGAACCTCGTTCTCCGCGCGGCGGACGAAGGTCGCCATCTTTCCTGGGTTCATTAAGCCTCTCGGATCGTATCGATACTTTGTCAGCAGCTGCACGTTATCTTCGCGGTAGCGGCCACCGCCTTCGACGTGGTTGACATGAGGGTTCGCGACAAAGACACCAATTTCGCGACAGTAGTCAATCATCTCATTCAAGCGTGCCGGCGTGGTAAAACGCACGATGGGTATGGAGCCTGGAATCACGATGCCCGCTCCATTTTTCATCCACTCGATGTGGAGGAGGAAGTCAGCGCCGTACTTCTTCTTCAGGAGGGCGATCTGCTCGCGCACGGTCTCCGGATTGAAGCCGCACTGCAGGTACGTGTAGGCAGGGTCAACTTTCATTGCCCATAGGGTGGTGTGATTCCAGGTGTAGTCAGAGAGCAGCGGTGTTGACTTGAGGCCGGCGTACGGCTCGGCGAACGAAACGGAACCGCCGGCAGTGCAGGCAGCGGCAAGGAGCTCTGTGCGTTGGGTTTCCGCGATCAGGAAGAAGATTGTTGACGCGCCATTTTCAATCACTTGCTTTATGGGCGCGAAGAACGAAGGAATGGGCGACTCGAACACGGTCACAAGCCTCTTTGTCCAACTAGCCTCCGTGGCGATGGACTGACTGAAATCAAAGGCCCGGTTGAAGGTTGCGAAGTTTACGACGACCTGCGCCCATTGCACCGCTGGTGTGAGGGCAAACCAGATACGGGTAATGACGCCATTCGTTCCCCAGGCATGGAGCACGTCGTGAACGGCCGCGCCTTCGTGGAGCACCATGCGCGGCTCATGTTCCATGGTGACGACTTCGAATGCGCGGACCGTTTGGAAGTCGCGCAAGCCACCATGTGCGACGGAGCCGATGCCTCCTGAACCTCCTCCGAGAAATCCTCCGAGAGAAGCCTTTGCGATGGTGGATGGATAGCAGCGCAACTCCCATCCTCGATCGCGTGCGTAGTTTTCGAGTACGCCGAGCTTGACGCCGGGCTGGCAGACAGCGATTCCCTGCACGTCGATTTCTTCGATCCGGTCCATGCGTTGCAGGTCGAGGACGACGCCACCGTGAAGCGGTACAGCCTGTCCATAATTTCCAGTGCCAGATCCTCGCACGGTCACAGGGATTTCCTTTAGATAGCAATAGCGGAGTACGGCTTGGATTTCAGTCGCACTGACCGGCTGAACGATGACGTCCGCGTGCTTGCCGTCGAGTTGCAGCTTCAGAATGGGGGAGTACCAGTAGAAGTCACGCGACAGCCGCTTGACGACCTGCGGCTGCGTCAGTACTCGCGTCGGGTCGCCGAGAATCTCGGCTAGATCTACTGCCAGAGTACTCATCGCCGTTTGCTCCAGAGGCGAAAGGCCTTTTGCATTTTGGGATGAGTGAAGAGCGCAAGACACAGCTCGTGCTCGACGGGGCCTTCCACTGCACAGATCATGTCGGATCGTTCCGCTATTTCGGTTGCTGGAATCCGAATCTGGCGACAAAACTGGTTGGCATCCTCGATGGTCGCTCCGTAAACCACGCGATCGAGGCCCGCCCACAACGCGTCCGCCATGCACATGGGACAAGGTTCGCAAGTGGTGTAGAGGGTATAGCCCTTCAGCGAAAAGCCGTCTAGCTTCTTGCATGCGAGACGGATTGCGCGGACCTCTGCATGCGAGCTTGGATCATTTTCTTTGCCGACAGCATTCGCGGCACGCATCAAGCGCTCGCCGGTCTTGCTATGGAAGATGTCTGACCCGAATGGCACCGGATGCTCGGTCTCGAGCGAACGCGCCGTCCAGGCAGCCAAGTCGCGCATTCGTTCTGCGTCGAGCGCGGCCTTTCGGGCGTTCGTTCTGGATGTTTTGGGGGCCATAGTCGAAGGTAGCATGACATGGCTTGCTGCTTCGATAGAAATCGTTTCGACGTTTCAGCTTACCTAAGTTTTGAGAATAAGTGAGCAAACGGAGATTGGGTAGAATTCGACTATGGCTGATGGAACTTCACCGATCGCTGAGGTTCGGCAGATGTATTGCCGCGATGAGGTGAGCCCCGAAGTGGTAATCGAGAATGCGCTGGCAAGATCAAACAGCAATGCCAGCCGTAACGTATACCTTTCCCGGGATGAGGAGTGGTCTCGCGACGAAGGCCGCAGGCTGCGCAGGGATGGAATCGACGTCCAGCCACTTTGGGGCATTCCAGTCTCACTCAAGGACTGCTTCGACCTCACCGGTTTTGCTACTTCTTGCGGCTCTGCTTTCTATCGCGATCAACATGGTGTCGCCGTTGCGGATAGCTGGGTTGCTGAAAGGCTGCGACGTGCCGGCGCCGTGATTACCGGCAAGACGCATCTGCACCAACTGGCGTACGGAATTACGGGAGAAAATCGAGATTTTGGCGACTGCCTGCAGCCGAACAATGCAGCCGTGTTGACTGGTGGATCGTCGAGCGGCGCGGCGGCAAGCGTACAGGAGGGTTCTGCTCTGGCGGCCATCGGGACGGACACCGGCGGCTCGATTCGCGTTCCGGCCGCATTGTGCGGTATCGCCGGTTACCGATCGTCCGTCACGATGAATACCGAAGACCTATGGCGCGGGGGATATCATCTCGCCGGCAGCTTTGACACGCTTGGGTGGCTGTATCGCGATCTTCGGGATGGTCCGCTGCTTGGTCACGCTTTGTTCGATCTTCCGATCGCGACTGCTCCTGCGGTCGACGGACTTCGTATCGGAGCGCCCGATTCAATATTGATCGGTGATTGCGATGCGGAAGTTCTGGCAACGCTTCAATCCTGTCAGTCGCTGTTTGAGGAGAAGGGCGCGATAGTCGGAAGTTTCGCTGCGCCGTTCTGGTCGGAGGCGATGGCGATTTATGCGCCAATCCAAGCGAGCGAGGCGGCGGAGTTACACAAAGATCATTTCGCTCATTTTGAGCCGACGATTGCGGAGCGGCTCGCGTGGGGCGCGTCGATCTCAACTGCCGATCTTTCGCTGCTCCATCAGCGGCTCGGCGAGTTCAAGGCGTCCACTTACGCACTCTTCGGGAGATTCGATTACCTGCTGTTTCCCTGTGCTCCGATGTCATCAATTATTGCGGGCGCGGATCACGCTGCCACCCGCCCGCGCATTCTCCGCTATACGACGCCTGTCAGCCTGGCGGGCTTGCCCGTCGTTGTGTTGCCGATGCTTCGGGACGGGGCTGCAACTGGCGGGATCCAACTGATTGGGCCGATGGGGAGCGACGCTGCCCTGCTTGCGTTGAGTGCTTCGCTCTCAGAAAAAACGGAAATCGGTGCTAGGCTGCATCCATGAGGTTCCGACGCCCCTACTCTCATGCGACCGCACTGCTGCTTTCATTAGCGTGCCTTACCGGCTGTCATTCGCGCACAAACTCCTCTGGCCTGACTCCGGTAAAGTTCCAGGCAGACTGGTACCCGCAGCCGGAGCACGGCGGCTTCTACGACGCTGTCGTGCAGGGGTATTACAAGGATGAAGGCCTCGACGTGGAGATCATTCCGGGGGGCCCTTACGTATCGAGTGACGCTCTGGTGGCTAGCGGCGCGGTTCAGTTCGGCATGAACTCTTCTGACCACGTACTGCAGGCGATCGCCAACGCGAATGAGCCAATCGTCGCGGTGGGCGCAACGATGCAGCATGATCCCCAGGGCATTATGCTGCATGCGGATTCACCCATCCACACGTGGGCCGACCTGAATGGGCATACGCTGGCGGTAAAACCTGGGTCGACGTGGTGGGACTTCATTCAGAAGAAGTTTCATCTGGACGGGGTGCACGAGGTGCCCGCCACGTACAGTGTCGCCAACTTCATTCAGGATCCGACTTACATCCAGCAGGCATTTGTTACGTCGGAACCTTATTTCGCCCAACGCGCGGGCATCTCCACGCGCATGCTGCTCAATCGCGACGCTGGATACGATCCGTACCGCGTCTTCTTTACGTCACGCGCCTTCGCCCAGGAACATCCAGAGATTGTTGCCAAGTTCACCAGGGCATCGATTCGCGGTTGGCGCGATTACATGAAGGATCCCGCGGCGGCCAATGCTCTTATCGAAAAGCTCAACCCGGCGCTGAATCCCGATTGGGGGAACTTCAGCTACCAAGCGTTGAAATCGGGAAATTATGTGAGCGGCGACGATCCCGCAGGGGATCAGACGGGACAGTTTGATCCGGAGCGCTGGGCGACACTGTACAAGCAGCTTCTCGATCTCCACGTTATTCAAAAGCCGATCGATCCAGCGAGCGGATACAGCTTGAAATTCCTTGGGAATGGGGCTGGAAAACATTGAGTTGAGGTAAATGGCGGAGAGTGAGGGATTCGAACCCCCGATAGCCTTGCGACTATGTCTGATTTCGAGTCAGGTGCATTCAACCGGGCTCTGCCAACTCTCCGCTGTAAGCCATTGAGGCTCAATCACTTGCAACGCATTGACGAGACCATGAATGCGGTCGTGTCGCTACGAACCAGGCATCTGGAGTGGCACGAAGATGCCGTTTGCCATGGCAAATGAATTCGGACCGAGAAGCTCTCCGCAGGCGGATATCCCGTCAGGTCCTAGATGAGTGTACCGGCAAACGTATGCCGCTTGCAATGTCCTCAAGGGACAGCCGTCGGCGGATGATTGCAGTCGATTGGAGGTTCTGACTACCTAGCCGTTTATCGCAGCGAGCTGAATCGAATATCACTAGTGTACGTTCCATAACTACTATGATTAGACTTCAGAAGCCCAACGACCGGATGGAACTCTGACGCGAATTCTTGGAAGCACCGACGCGCGTTACCTTTGGAGGCAATCATGGCTACGATACCTGGAAAGACGGCCGCACATCCTGCGTCGACACGTGTTCTGTCGACGAATATTCATCTCATCCGTTGGGTAGAAAAGATGGGGAACCTCACGCAACCGGCGGCCATTCACTGGATCGACGGGTCCGCTGAAGAAAATGAATATCTCTGCCAGCAACTGGTAGACGCCGGCACCTTTACCAAGCTCAACGAGCAGCTTTGGCCGGGATGCTATGCAGCACGCTCGTCGCCCAAGGATGTAGCGCGCGTGGAAGATCGCACGTTCATCTGCTCGCTGTCCAAGGACGATGCGGGGCCGACGAACAACTGGGAAGCTCCCTATGTAATGCGCAAGAAGCTCAAGGAACTTTTTCGCGGCTCGATGCGTGGTCGGACGATGTACGTTCTGCCCTATTCCATGGGACCGATTGGATCGCCCATGTCGCGTATCGGCGTGCAACTGACGGACTCAGCATATGCCGTTGTCAATATGCGGATTATGGCGAGGGTGGGCCTGCCAGTGTTCCAGGAGATCGACAAGGATATTCACCGGGTTGTGCCCTGCATGCACTCTGTCGGAGCGCCACTGGCGCCGGGGCAGGAGGATGTGCCGTGGCCGCAGAATGACACGAAATACATCGTGCATTTCCCGGAGACCCGCGAGATCTGGAGTTACGGATCGGGCTACGGTGGCAATGCCCTGCTGGGCAAGAAGTGTTTCGCGCTACGCATTGCGTCCAACATCGCACGCGACGAAGGATGGATGGCCGAACATATGCTGATCGTCGGCCTGGAATCTCCCCAGGGCGAAAAGACATACGTAGCCGCTGCGTTTCCATCCGCGTGCGGCAAGACCAATTTCGCGATGATGATTCCACCCAAGGGATTCGAAGGATGGAAGATCTGGACGGTTGGAGACGATATCGCCTGGATCAAGCCAGACGAGTCCGGACAGATGCGGGCGATCAATCCTGAGGCCGGTTTCTTTGGTGTCGCCCCCGGAACCAGCGCCAAGACGAACCCCAACGCAATGGCGACGCTGAGCCGCAATACGATCTTCACGAATGTCGCAGTAACGCCCGATGGCGGGGTCTGGTGGGAGGGCATGACGGACGAGCCACCCGCTGAGTGTATCGACTGGCGCGGCGAGCGTTGGACGCCAGAGATTGGTCGCGAAACCGGCAGACCAGCCGCTCATCCGAACGGCCGCTTCACAGCTCCGGCAACGCAGTGCCCTTCCTTCGATATGGAAGCTTCGGAGTCGCCCAACGGTGTGCCGATTGCCGCCTTCCTGTTTGGCGGGCGGCGCGCTACTGCGATCCCGCTGGTGGTTCAGGCTTTCAACTGGTCGTCCGGCATTTATCTTGGCGCTACGATGGGATCCGAGACAACAGCGGCCGCCGAGGGCGCTGTCGGAAAGGTCCGCCGCGACCCTATGGCGATGCTTCCCTTCTGCGGGTATCACATGGGCGACTATCTTCGGCATTGGCTCATCATGCAGCGCAACCTGTCGATCACGCCGCGTGTGTACCAGGTCAACTGGTTTCTCAAAGATGAGAATGGGAAATTTCTATGGCCGGGCTTCGGTGAGAATATGCGTGTACTGAAGTGGATTGTTGACCGCGTGCGTGGACGTGCGCAAGGAAAAGAGACACCGATCGGGTGGACTCCGCACTACGAGGACATGAATTGGGAAGGCCTTAATATGCCCGAGGAGCGTTTCGATCAATTGCTGAAGATCGATCGCAAACAATGGCTGCGCGAAGTGATGGACCACGAAGAGTTGTTCCTCGCGCTGCACGACCACCTACCGGCGGAAATGATCTATGAGCGCGAGTTGCTGATCTGCCGCTTGTGAGGTTCGTCAACCGCGACGAAATAGTGCGTCCAATAATTGCGGGATTATCTTCCGAATGCTCGATTCATCAAGCACCTTTGGGCTAAATCGAGCATTCAGCGCAAATCCTTCGAGAATGGCCTCGACGGCCAGCGTGTTGCAACGCATCTTCGCGGTATTTCTGCGTTTCTCAGGAAACAGGTCGGAAAGCTCCTGGCGATTCACCGACGCGCTGGCTTCCAAATGTTTCTCCGCAAGGTCTGCAAGCATTGCAGGATGGCGAAGAGCAAACAGCTTGAATTCAATCTGCAAAAGCTGGGTCTGTGTATCGCATATCTGCTCGAGGATGTAACGAGTGATTGCCTGATACCGCTCCTCCTCGTCCGTCACATCCTGGATGCGCTCACGCAATGTTCTCGCGTTGCGCCGAGCGGCGAGTATGCGCAAGGCGAGGAACACTTCGGTCTTGCTTGCGAAGTTCGCATAAAACGCACCGCGACTCCGACCGGCCTCCGCGGCAATATCCTCAATGCGCGACGCTTCAAAGCCGTCACGTGCAAAAATCACTTCGGCCGCGCGCAGCAACTCTGCGCGCGTGCGTTCTGACTTCATCGCTTGTTGCGAGCGTGATACGGAAATTCGGTCCGCGGCGTGCGTCTGTTTGCGATGCGGCATCTGATTAAGCCGGGACATTTTTGAATCGTTCCTCGAGGCCTAAGCATAATATACACACGCGTATATTATCCACTTCACGTACTGCGATCGAGTAAAACTTTACCGAGGTTCGAAACTATGACGTTCCGCAAGACCCTGCAAAGCGTGGTACCACTTGCCACCGTATTATCTGCAAGTTGCGTAGGATTCTTGGCTGGATGCAAGAGCGGAGGGCCGCCGCCGGGCGCGGCAGGCTTCGGACCGCTACCCGTGCAGGTCAGCACCGCCGTTCAGCAGGACGTTCCACTTACGGGAGAATGGGTCGCAACCACGGATGGGTTCGTGAACGCGCAGATCCAGCCGCAGGTCTCCGGGTACCTCATTCGACAGGATTACAAGGAAGGCAGTGCAGTCCAGAAGGGGCAGGTCCTGTTTGAGATCGACCCGCGGCCGCTGCAGGCCGTTCTGGATCAGGCGAAGGCCAGCCTCGCGCAGGCACAGGCTCAGTACGAGCTAGCCGGGATCAACGTGCGTCGAGACACCCCCTTGGCGGAGGCGCACGCGATCGCCCAAAGCCAGCTCGATAATGATATTCAGACTCAGGCTGCCAACAAGGCCGCCGTTGCGAATGCTCAGGCAGCGGTGGAAGCTGCCGAACTGAATGTTGGATTTACGAAGGTTCGGTCGCTGATCGATGGCGTGGCCGGGCAGGCGGCACTGCAGGTTGGCAATCTGGTGAATACCAGTTCGGTCCTCACTTCAGTCTCGCAACTCAATCCCATCAAGGTTTACTTCTACATCAGCGAGCAGGAGTACTTGACGCTGTCCGCGCAGGCGAAGCAGCGTGGGGTAGCGGACCTGCTGCGCAGCGGCAATGTAATTCCACTGAAGTTGAAGCTTGCAAATAACCAGGTGTTTCCGCAGACGGGTCGCATCATCTTTGTGGACCGTGCTGTGAGCGGTCAAACGGGCAGTATCCGCATGGCAGCTCAGTTCGCAAATCCTGGAGACTTGTTGAGGCCCGGTCAATTCGGACGCGTCTCGGCGGAGACTACAGTTCTGCATAACGCGGTAGTCGTTCCGCAACGAGCCGTTTCAGAGTTCCAGGGCATGAACCAAGTGATCGTGGTCGGAGCCGATGACGTCGCGCATATTCGCACGGTTCAACTAGGAGCTCAGGTCGGTCCCAATATCGTCATCACGAGCGGCTTGCGTGTCGGCGATCGAGTGGTCACCGCGGGCAATGAAAAGGTGAAGGACGGCATGAAGGTCGTGCCTCAGGCGGATAATTCACCCGCTCCCACAGCGGCCGGGCAGAACGCGCAGGGGAACTAACTTATGATCTCGAAGTTCTTCATACGCCGGCCAATCGTGGCCATGGTGATTGCGATTCTCATGGTGATTGGCGGGCTTGTTTCTTTGCTCAGCTTGCCGACCGCGCAGTTCCCGAACATCGTGCCGCCTGAGATCTTAGTGCAAGCGACCTATCCCGGAGCCGACGCAAAGACGCTGGAGCAGGCTGTCGCTACGCCGATTGAGCAGCAGATGAATGGCGTCGACAACATGAACTACATGCAGTCGACCAATGCCAGCAATGGTCTCACGCAGCTCACAGTCGACTTTGATGTTGCAACTAATGCTGACACCGACCAGATTCTTTCGCAGCTGCGCGTCGACCAGGCGCAGAGCCAGTTGCCTGCTGAGGTCACAGTTGCTGGCCTCACGGTAAACAAATCTCTTACGTCGCCGCTGATGCTGCTGGCGATCTCCTCGCCGAACTCCACGTACGATGGTACCTTCCTGGCAAACTACGCGTATATCAATCTGGTGGACCAGGTGACCCGCGTCAAGGGCGTCTCGCGTATCCAGGTCTTCGGCGCCGGTCAGTATGCTTTGCGCATCTGGGTTAAGCCCGACCAACTTGCCAAGCTGGGCGTCACGATTCCGCAGATCGCCGCTGCATTACAGGCTCAGAACAACGTAAATCCCGCCGGCCAGATTGGCGGTGAGCCCGTTCCCAGCGGCCAACAGTTCACCTATACGGTCCGCACGCAGGGACGTCTTATTACCTCGGAAGAGTTCGGCAATATCATTCTGCGCGCGAATCCAGACGGCTCCATCCTGCACCTCAAGGATGTCGCTCGCATCGAGCTGGGTGCTCAAACGTACAATCTCAACGGCCGATTCGAGGGCAAGCCAGCGGCCGTCATGGCTATCTATCAACTCCCGGGCACTAACGCTGTGGAGACAGCGAAGAACGTTCGCGCGGAGATGGATCTACTCACCAAGAGCTTCCCGCCGGACATGGCGTATCACGTTGCGCTCGATACCACGGCAGCCGTGAACGCCGGCATCCACGAAATCCTCGTAACGCTCTTCATCGCTTTGGCGCTGGTGATCCTGGTCGTCTACATCTTTCTGCAAGGCTGGCGCGCGACACTCATTCCGCTGCTCGCGGTGCCCGTGTCGCTCATTGGCACGTTCATGGTATTCCCGCTGCTGGGCTTCTCTATCAATACGCTATCGCTCTTTGGCCTGGTACTCGCGATTGGCCTGGTCGTCGACGATGCGATCGTCGTGGTCGAAGCAGTCGAGCACCATATTGAAGAGGGCATGACACCGCTTGACGCCTCGTATGCGGCAATGGAACAAGTCGCGAGCCCGGTCATCGCGATCGCCCTGATCCTGGCTGCGGTCTTCATTCCGACAGCCTTTATTCCCGGAATCACCGGACGCCTCTACCAGCAGTTCGCTGTCACAATTGCTATCTCGGTGTTATTCTCGGCCTTCAACGCTCTTACGCTTAGCCCCGCGCTTTGCGCCCTACTGCTGAAGCCCAAGACGGAATCCAGAGGCCTTCTGGCTCGATTCTTTGACTGGTTCAATCGCGTGTTCAAACGAACGACAGACGGCTATGTCAGCACCTCGGGATGGCTGGTGCGTAAGTCGGTTGTGGGTGTGGTGATCATCCTGGTACTCAGTGTATTTGTTGTGCTGCTGGGGGCCAGGCTTCCGGGCGGCTTCCTGCCCACCGAAGATCAAGGGTATGCATTCGTCGCGCTGCAACTCCCGCAAGGGACCTCATTGCAACGTACCTCCGAGGCTTCGCGAGACGTGGAGAACGCACTCCACAAGGTTCCCGGCGTGCAGAGCGTGACTTCCGTCATTGGCTTCAGTTTGCTGAGTTTCACCCAGGACACATATCACGCCTTCTACTTCGTCACGCTCAAGGATTGGGATGAGCGCAAGAGCGCCGACCAACAATTCACCGTGATCCAGCAGAATCTGGCGAAGCAACTCGGTGGCGTCAAAGAAGGTCTTGCGTTCTCGTTCCCACCTCCAGCGATCCCCGGCCTGGGTAGCTCGGGCGGCGTCAGCATGATCCTGGAGGACCGCTCCGGCAGCGGCGATCTAAATTACTTGACCGCGAATACGTACAAGTTTCTCGGCGCGCTTTCGAAACGGCCTGAGATCGTTGCGGCAATCCCTTCCTTCGCTCCAGCCGTGCCACAGCTGTATGTTGATGTCGATCGCGAGAAGGCAGCGCAGCAGCAAGTCAATCTCGCGGATGTTTACACAACGATGCAGGCCTTTATGGGCGGCACTCTGGTGAACTACTTCAACCGATTTGGCCGGCAGTGGCAAACCTATATCGAAGCCGAAGGTGACACCCGCACGAACATCGACAACATCGGCCAGTTCTACGTTACTTCGGCGAACGGCACTCGAGTTCCATTGAGCGCGATCACCACGGTGCGGCGCTCGGCCGGCCCCGAGTTCACAACGCGCTATAACGAATACGAAGCTGCGCAAATTACCATCGTAGCGACTCCCGGCTACAGCTCCGGCCAGGTGATGAAGGCGCTCGAGCAAACCTTTGCGCAGACAATGCCTGCTGGCATGGGTATGGATTATTCCGGCATGAGTTTCCAGGAACACAAGGCGCAGCAGAGCATTCCGGCCTGGGTTGTGTATGCGCTCTCAATCGTGTTTTGTTTCCTCATCCTGGCCGCGCAATATGAGAGCTGGTCGCTGCCTTTCGGCGTTTTGCTCAGCACACCCGTCGCTATCTTTGGAGCCTATCTTGCTCTGACCATACGACATCTTGAAAACGACGTTTACGCGCAGATCGGCCTGGTCATGCTCATAGGTCTCTCGGCGAAGAATGCCATTCTGATCGTAGAGTTTGCGAAGGACGAATACGAAAAAGGCGAGACCATCTTCCATGCGGCCATGAACGGCGCGCGCCTCCGCTTCCGGCCCATCCTCATGACCGCCTTCGCGTTTATCCTCGGCTGCGTTCCGCTCTGGTTCGCCTCGGGCGCTGGCGGTGTCTCACGCCAGATCCTCGGCACGGTTGTGATCGGAGGGATGCTGGCGGCGACACTGATCGCCATCTTTCTTATCCCCGTCACGTTCTCCATCGCGGAACGGTTCGCCCAGCGCTTCGGTTCGGCGCACAATGCGGGTCTCGACTCCGACCACGACGCCGGACCGCCAAAGACGAAGGCGCCCCTGCAGGGAGGACAAGCGTGAACCATACCTTCCGCAGCCTCTGCGCACTCTCACTCATCGCGACCATCGTTGGCTGCAAAGTTGGGCCGAACTACAAGCGACCAGCCGTCGCTACGCCGGCGAGCTATCGTGGAGCGCTCGCGCCGGACATAGGAACCACCGCTACCGCGACGCCGCTCGGCGCGCAGAAGTGGGACGCCGTGTTTACCGATCCAGTGCTGCAGCAGTTGATCGCCGAAGCGCTGAAAAACAACTATGACGTAAAGATTGCGGCCGATCGGGTGTTGGAACAACAGGCCCAACTGGGCATCACAAAGGCCGCCCAGTATCCGACTCTCAATATCGGCGGAACCTACGATGCGCTAGGCCTTCCCAGTAGTCTGCTAAACAGCGTCAACACCAGCTCCAACAGCTCTAACACCACCGGCCAGACCAACTATTACGCCGGCGGAATCACAGCGTCCGTCGCGTGGAATCTGGACTTCTGGGGCATGTACCGCCGCCAGACCGAGGCTGCACGCGCCAACCTCCGCGCCACTGAGTGGGCAAAGCAGACAACCTACGCCACACTCGTCGAAAACGTAGCAACGTCGTACTATCAACTCCGCA
>Ga0302302_1000130_pt1 | contig 43486 bp, 28 predicted proteins | sample III_Palsa_E1_3_FD_198766 | JGI IMG/M metagenome (GOLD analysis project Ga0302302, IMG submission 198766) | Peat permafrost microbial communities from Stordalen Mire near Abisko, Sweden - III_Palsa_E1_3 | ecosystem: Environmental > Terrestrial > Soil > Palsa > Peat permafrost | place: Sweden...
CCTGACGCTGGACGGCGGACATGGCCAAGAGCTGGGCGGTGGTGGCAGGCGCCTGCGCGTTGCGAAGGATGAGGTAGGTACCGATGAAGGGGGCGATGAAGGTGCCGACGGAGTTGAAGGCCTGCGCGAGATTGAGGCGACTGGAGGCGGTGGCTGCCGGACCGATGACGGTGACGTAGGGGTTGATGGCAACCTGCACGACGGTCATGCCCGCTGCGAGGATGACGAGGGCGGTGAGGAAGAGAGAGAAGGTGGCGAGGTGCGCGGCGGGAAGGAAGCAGAGGGCGCCGAGGGCCATGACGAAGAGGCCGACGACCATGGACTTCTTGTAGCCGAAGCGTTCGACGATTTTGCCCGCGGGGTAGCTGAAGACGAAGTACGAGGAGAAGAAGAAGAAGGGGATGGATTGGGTTTGCGCGTAGTCGAGCGCAAAGATTGATTTGAGGTGCGGGCTGACGATGTCGTTGAGGCAGGTGAGGAAGCCGACCATGAAGAAGAGGGCGGTGGCGACGCTCATGGCGCGCGTGTCGGTGTGAACCTGGGGATCGTCGGTGTAGCCGGGGGAGCTGATGTTGCGAATGGGGACAGCCAAGAAAGTACTCCTTCGTGCGGGGTTGCGCGATGTATCCGTTTCAAGAGTAATTGTTTTGCTGGGTTCTGGGTGGGGCGGGCTAGCGAAGGACGATGGTCTGGGGGCGGCCGGTGTCGGGAATGGTGATGGAATAGCCGAGTTTGGTGGGGTCGAGGGGTGCGGTGTGGTTGGCGATGATGGCTTGCGAGGTATGGGGAGTGAAGCCGATGGCTTCGATGCGGAAGTGGGTCCACCAGGGGTTGAAGTTGCCTTCGCGGGCGGGGATGTTGAAGGTGAGCGCGCCGTCTGTGGAGAGCGAGCAGGTTAGGTGTAAGCGGAGATAGGCGTTGTGGCGGAAGTCGAAGGTGAGGCCGTCGTCGGTGTAGAGATCGCCGACGCAGGGAGCGGTTGAATCGGCGGGGACGTAGACGCGGAGGGTGAGCGGGCCGGCGGGTTTCTCGTCGGTGGATTGGACGAGTGGCTGCATGGGGATGATGGCGCCGGCGTGGACGTAGAGGGGGAGATCGCCGAGGGCTGGTTGGACCATGAGGGGAGGGAGTTGAGGCTTGCCGGTGTCGGTGGGGTTGCGTAACTCAAGATCGCGCGAGGTTAGGGTTTGGCGGCGGTCGAGTTTGACGCCGGTCCAGTAGTCGTACCAGACGCCGGGGGGAAGATGGATTTCGTAAGGTGCTACGTCGTCGGGGAGTGGGGAGGCGGCGACGAGGATGGAGGGGCCGAAGAAGAATTCGCCGGGGGCGTCGTTGTCGAGGGGATGGTCGTCGGCTGTGGCGTGGGGGTACTCGAGGAAGAGGGGACGGATGATGGGGATGCCGGTGCGAGAGGTTTCTTCGGCGGTGGTGTAGAGGTAGGGCAGGAGGCGGTAGCGTTCTTCGATGTAATGGCGGCGGATTGCTTCCTGTTCGGGGCCGTCGGCCCAGGGCTCGTGGGGGCGGGTGCCTTTGGCGGCGTGGTCGCGGTCGATGGGCTGGAAGGCGGCTAGCATGAGCCACTTGGTGAGGAGGTCGGGGGAGGGGCTGCCGCCGAAGCCGCCTACGTCGGCGCCGGAGAGGGAGAAGCCGCTGAGGCCGAGGTTGAGGAGCTGCGGGGTGGTCATGCGGAGATGGTTCCAGGTGGCGAGGTTGTCGCCGGTCCAGGTGGCGGCGTAGCGCTGGCCTCCTGCGTAGGTGGCACGGGTCATGACGTAGGGGCGGAGGTTAGGGCGGAGGGTGAGCTCGCCTTCCATGGTGGCGCGAGAGTTTTCCATGCCGTAGACGTTGTGGATCTCGGTGTGGAAGGCGAGGCGGGGGGCGAAGCCTTCGGGCTCTGCACCGCTGATGCGGTGGGTGACGTCGTCGGGCATGGTCTTGGAGGGGTAGGTGAAGACGGCGGGCTCGTTCATGTCGTCCCAGAAGCCGGCTACGCCGTCGGCGACGAAGTCTTTGTAGAGGGACGCGAACCAGGTGCGGGTGGTAGATTGCGTGAAGTCGGGGAAGACAGAGGGGCCGGGCCAGACGTCGCCTACGTATGCCTTGCCGTTTTCTTTCACAAACTGGTCGGTCGCTGTGCCGGTGTCGTAGGGGCGGTAATTTTGGTTGGGGGCGGCGGCTATGTGGAGGTCGGCGATGACGATGGTGTGGAAGTGTTGGGCGGCAAGGTTATGGATGAGGCCGGGGAAGTCGGGGAAGGTGGTGGGGTCGACGGTGAAGGGGCGGTATTTGTATTGGTAGTCGATGTCTAGCCAGATGCCGTCGGCGGGGATTTTGTCGCGGCGGAGGTGGGCGGCGATGGCTTCGACTTGGGAGCGTGGAGTGTAGCTGTAGCGCGATTGCTGGTAGCCGAGAGACCAGAGGGGTGGGAGGGGTGTGGGACCGGTGAGCCAGGCGTAGGTTTCGACGACGTGTTTGGGGTCAGGGCCGTAGAGGATGTAGTAGTCGAGCGGGCCCGCCGGGGCAGAGAAGGTGTATTGGGTGGGGTTCTGGCGGCCGAAGTCGAAGAAGGTGCGGAAGGTGTTGTCGAAGAGGACGCCGAGGGTGCGGCCGTCGTGCATCTCGAGGAAGAAGGGGATGGACTTGTAGATGGGGTCGGTGGATTCCTGAAAGCCGAAGCTGTCGGAGTTCCACATGGTGAAGGCTTCGCCGGCGCGGTCGAGAGGGCCGGGTTTGTCGCCGAGACCGAAGAAGTGATCGACCGGGGATTTCGTTTTGGTGACGGTGAAGCTTTGCGGGGTCCAGGTGACGGGTAGGACGTCGGATTGGAGGATGTGGCCAGCGAGGTCGGAGACGGTCAGGCGGAGGTCTGGGGTGACGGCGACGCGGAGGTCGGCGGTGGAGAAGCCCGCGGGCTCAGGGGTGACGGCGATGCTGGCGGTGCGGGCGGCAGGGAGGACGGCCCAGGAGGCGTCTTCGGGCGGGTGGTTGTTGGGGTAGAGGCGGACGCGGAGGACGTCGGGGCGGAGGGCGTCCACGCGGAGAGTTAGGGTTGGGTCGGAGAGTTGGAGGCCGGTGGAGGTGTGGGCGCTGGAAGGGAGAGAAGCAGGTGTTTGGGCGAAAAGCAGAGGGGTGAGAGCAGCAAGAATGGAGCAGCAGACGGCAAAGGGCCGGGTAGAAACAGTGCGAGGGGCGAGCATAGTTGTATAGAGAATCGGTTTTGCGACTTCACCGCAATGCAGAGGGCGCCCAAATTAGCTCATTTGTGTTTCAACAGGGAAGCTGTCTGGAATGAGCGATTTGTTGGAGCAGGTAAGCTCGCGGGGAGGGCTGGAGCTATTTGAGATCGAGGGAGTAGAAGTTTCCAGTGAAGATGCGGGCGCGGATGAGGGGACGATTGTCCTGGGAGAGGCCGCCGAAGACGTAATCGACGGCGTCGTGCTCGCGGGAGTCGGCGAGGCGAACCACTTCGTCGACGTGGCCGTCGGGGATGGAAACGCGGTCGATGGGTTGGGCGGGATCGAGGGAGGCGTGGAGGAAGAGGTAGTGGCTGTCGGGGGACCAGACAGGGTCGGCGCCGGACGGAACCGCGAGGGTGGTCCAGGTGCGGGTGGCGACGGTGTAGAGGCGAACCTGGCGCTGGTCGACGGTGAGGGCGGCGATGTAGCGGCCATCGGGGGACCAGCGGGGACTGAAGAGGCCGGTGGAGTTGGGGATTTCCTGGAGGGCGCCGGTGGCGACGTCGACGGTGTCGAGGGTGCGGGTGGCGTTGTCCTTGCCCATGGCGTCGTTGGTGCCACCGAAGGCGATGGTTTTGCCATCGGGGGACCAGGTGGGGTCAGCGGCGTTGCGGGTCTGGTGGAGGAGAGGAGTGAAATCGCCGCCGTTGGCGCTGGTGAGGTAGATCTGCCAGGCCTTTCCGGCTTCGCGGGCCATGACGGCGATGCGAGAGCCGTCGGGAGACCAGCGGGCGAGGAAGGGGAAGAGGGTATCGGGGGTGACCTGGAGTTTTTCGGTGCCGTCGGAGCGGGCGCGCCAGAGGTGGGTATCGGTGTCGGTCCAGACGACCCACTTGCCGTCTCGGGTGTACTCGACACGCACGGCATTGGAAAGAAATCCTTTTACGGGGATGAGTTGGCCGGAGGGAGAGACCAAATCGAGCTCATAGCGGGAGTCGGCTCCCATAAAGAAGATGCGGTTGCCGGAGCGAGCGGCGACGGGAGATTCGAACTCAAGCGGGCCATCGGTAAGGCGGGTGGGATTGGAGGTGGAGAGGCCGGAGAGCTGCCAAAGATCGTTGTTGCCGCCTTTGAAGGACTGGAAGACGAAGGAGCGGCCGTTGGCGGTCCAGACGCCGCAGCATTCGGCGGCGGGCTGATTGAAGTCGGCCAGGATGCGGCGGGGGGTGCGGTCGGCGGGGGTGATCTGCCAGATGGAAAGGGTGTGGGAGATGGGGTCGAGGATGGTGAAACGGAGGAGCTTGCCGTTGGGTTCCCAGCGGAGCCAGAAGGCGCGGCCGGGGGTGGTGGCGTAGAGCTGCGGGGTGCTGCTGGTGATCGATGAGAGGTAGAGGTTATTGCCGTTGGCGTAGAGGATGCCGCCGTTATTAGGCATCCAGGTGGCGTCGTGGGCGAGGACGTTGCCGACGCGGAGGGCAGAGCCGCCGGTGGTGGGAACGATCCAGAGGGGCTGCTCGGACTCGGGCGAGAGGTGATCGCGGAGGAGGAGGCGGGAGCCGTCGGGGGAGATGTCGCCGAGGGCGGGGCTGGCGACTTCGGAGGGGATATTGAGGGGCTCGACGAGGCCGCCGGAGATGGAGATGGCGGAGAGGACGGAGTGGCCACCGTCGATGGTGGCGGCGTAGAGGTGGACGCCGTCGGTGGCAGCGGCGGCCAGGTCTTCCATGCTGTCGACGCTGGGGGCGAGGTGGCCGTTGTGGGTGATCTGGACGATGTGGGGTGGATCAGTGACGGTTCGTGAGGACGCGATGTAGTAGCCGATGACGCCTGCGGCAAGCAGAGTGATCGCGATGAGCGACCAGAGAAGGAGGCGTGAGATCCGGTGAGTGCGCGCGGCTGGGGCGATGCTAACGGGGGTGGTCGGCAAGGCGAGCGTGGGTTCGGCGACGGAGGGCTGGAGGCGAGGAGTTACGGTGAGGCGAGTGGCGGAGAGGCCGTTGGTCGCGACGTCGGTGGGGGCGGGCTCGGTGACTGGGGGTTCGATGATGCCGACGGGGGCGATGAAGCGGTAGCCACGGCGGGCGAGGGTTTCGATGAAGCGGGGGTTTTCGGCTGAGTCGCCGAGGGCCTCGCGGATTTTATTGATGGCGGTGCCGAGGGAGTGGTCGAAGTCGACGACCGTGTCTTTGCCCCAGAGTCGGGCCTGGAGTTCATCCCGGGTAACGACCTGGCCTGGTCTCTCGAGGAGGATGGTGAGGACTTTGAATGGTTGACCCTGCAGCTTGATGCGGAAGCCGGCTTTCCAGAGCTCGCCGGTCTGCACATCAATCTCGTAAAGCCCAAAACTGAGCCGCGCGTTGGTAAGCTGGCCGGTCATTTCCATGCAATTCTCGCCCTAACGAATTTACCACCTAGTTGGATTAGATGACGTGTTCTACGCAAATGCATGAATTGGGGAGACTTATCAGGAGATGAAAAATTGAACCACAAAGGGAATGGAGAGGATTGCGTTGAGGTGGGGTATTTCCCCAACGTTGCGAGCGAAACTTCCCCAGGATCTTCTTTGAAGTGAACAAAGGCGATCCTGAGGCGGGGAAGAACTTTGGAGGCAATATCATGCGATTGAATTTTAGGACCGGACGTACAGGACGCAGAGTTTTGCGCGTACTGATGACGGTTTGCTTGTTGGCGATATCGTGGACAGTTTTGAGGGCACAGTCGGGTGGCGCGCGCATCACCGGAACAGTAACCGACTCAACCGGCGCCGCTATCCCCGGAGCCACCATCACGCTGACGGATACCGACACCAACGCCGTGTCCAAGGTGACTAGCAGCGGAAATGGTGACTTTTCAGTAAATGCGTTGCCGATCGGCAATTACCACGCCAAGGTGGAGATGGCGGGCTTCGCGAGCCAAGAGCAGGACTTAAGGCTCGACGTGGGTGCGGTACAGACACTGAAGTTCTCGCTGACTGTCGGCGCTGAAACGACTACGATCAATGTGACGGGCGCCACCGCGAACGTCGATCTGGCGAGCTCGTCTACGGGCGAAGTGATCACCGGCCGCGAGTTGTCGGATCTCCCGCTGAACGGCCGCAACTTCACGCAGCTTGCGCTCCTGCAGCCCGGCATTTCCCATGGCCAAAGCAATAATTCGGCTACGGGCTACAACAAGGGGCAGCAGCCTGTTGAAACGCTCCGTTTCAACGAGACCGGCGGCGCGTCGCTTTCAGCGAATGGTTTGCGTCCGCAGGCCAACAGCTTCATCCTGGATGGCATCGACGACAACGAATCGCTCGTGAATACGATTGTTCTCTTCCCAGACGTGGAAGCGCTGGCAGAGTTTCGGGCGACGAATTCGCTCGAGCCGGCAGAGTATGGCCGCGTTGGTGGTGTTCTGACGCAGGCAGTGATCAAGAGTGGCACGAACCAGATCCACGGCTCCGCCTGGGAGTTCTACCGTGACTCCGCGCTGGGGTCGGCCAACCCGAACTACTTCTCTCCGGGCACGCCGGAGCCCAGCTTCCACCGTAACCAGTTTGGCGCAACCCTGGGCGGACCTGTTTGGAAGAACCACCTTTTCCTGTTTGGCGATTACCACGGCTCGCGCCAAACCATTCCTAACTCCGGCCTGTCGATCAACACGGTTCCGACGACAAGAATGCGCACCGGCGATTTCGGCGAACTGATCGGGTCGAGCCAGACGAGTGTGCCCGCCTTCTACACCGGTGCCGGATCGTACAGCCCGGATGGCTGCGTGACCTTCACGACGGTGCACGGCTTGGTTCTGACGCCGACTTCGGGTACCACGGCGAGTCCAGATGATCCGACCGCCGCGCTCAACGCGAGCGTCGACAACGGCGCGATCTTCAATCCTCTGACGTGCGCCCAGTTCGGCACCATCGCAGCGCCGAACGTGGTCCCGAGCGCCCAGCTCAACTCGGTCGCGATGAAGTATCTGAATTTCTTCCCTACGCCGAACCGCACGCCGATCAACAACGTTATTAACAACTATCAAAACCAGCAGGTCTCCAGGACCACCGACAATGAGTACGACGCGCGCCTGGACTGGCGCATCGGCAACCGCGACAACTTCTTCGTTCGCGGCTCGATCGATAACTATAACCAGGTCCTGACCACTGCGCTGGTCGGGGTACCTTCGGGGTACGGAGCGGGCAACAACGATACCCACCCACGCCAGTTGGCTGCGGGTGAAACCCATCTCTTCACGCCCCTCCTTGTGAACGACGTGCGCTTTGGCTACACACGCGACTACTATTCGTATCTGAATCCGCAGAACGGCACGGCGATCGACACCGAGCTTGGTATTCCGAACGGAAATCGCAATGCGCTGCTCGGTGGCATCTCGCTCATCGGGGACAACAACACGCAGCTCTCGTACACCGGAGACGGCGGCCAGTATTCCGTACCCCAGTACACCTACGAAGTCAATGATGCTGTGAGCTGGGTTCATGGGGCGCACAACTTCAAGTTCGGTGCGGACATCATTCACCGTGAAGTGGACTTCTTCCAAGCGGCGTACTCGGCCAAGGGCTTCTTCAACATGTACAACGGCGCCTTCACGGGTTTCGATACCTCTGAGCTGGCAGGCGGTTTCGTCAACAACTATGACATTTCAAACCCAGGTTTTTTCAAAACCATCTCCTGGGAAACTGGCTACTTTGCTCAGGACGATTGGAAAGTGAACAGTCGCCTGGTCCTCAACCTGGGTGTGCGGTATGACCTCTTCACGCATCCGTACGAAGCGAACAATCAACAATCGAACTACGACATCGCGACCAACACACTGATTGTTGCGGGGCAGAACGGCGCTTCGCGCTCGCTGATCAACACGAACTTCAATAACTGGGCTCCGCGCGTCGGCTTCGCCTATGACGTGTTCGGCGATGGCAAGACGGCACTGCGCGGCGGCTACGGCATTTACTACTTCCTCGATCGCGGTGGTGTCGGCAACCAACTGTCCAACAACCCGGACTTCAACGGCACGTCCGACTACAGCTCGTATTCGGGCTACCGCATCAATCTCAGTGGTCAGGCGCCGCCGGTGGCCGACTCCGCCACCAACAGCAACACGACCCCTGGCCCTTACGCCGGAAACAACCCTACCCTCGCAACGGGAGCGCTACCGGCTGCAACACCGACGGTGAGCCTCATCAATCCCCAGAACGTTGCTCTGCTTTCCTATCCGGTCCACAGCCCCACGTCGATGATCCAGGAGTGGAACCTGAGCGTGGAGCAGGCTTTGGGCCCGCGGATGTCCATGACGCTCGCATATGTTGGCACCAAGAGTGATCACCTGTTGAACTCCGTGGACTACTCTGCTACGCAGCTTGGCAGCAACGTGTCTTTCGGACAAAAGTCGGGCCAAACCATCACACTCAACGAGACAAACGGAACCTCGAAATACAACGGTTTGCAGGCTAAACTTGACCGGAAGCTCTCGAACGGACTGCAGTTTATAGCGGCGTATACGTGGTCTCACACCACGGACGACACCATCGGACCCTTCTCTGAAACGGGTGCGAGTTCCGTGCCCACGACCGCTGCGGGACCACAGTTCCAGCTGAACCGCGGCGACTCCGACAGCGACATCCGCCAAGTTTTTACATTTGCGATGCTGGCAGAACTGCCGTTCGGCCATAACAAGAGGTTTGGTGGCAATGTGAATTCAGTCGTCAACGCGTTCATCGGTGGATGGCAAATCTCCCCCTTCCTGCAACTGACCAGCGGTTCTCCATTCGACATCACCATTGCGGGATCGGGTGGTGGTCCTTCGGTACGGCCTAATCTGATCAGCGAGTCAAACCTGCATCTTCATCCGACAGGGGCAAACAACTACGACATCCTGAACCCGTACGACTTCGCGGGTCCTGCAACGAATGCGGGTGGGTTCTACATCGCGCCGGGCAACGTACACAAGAACGAGTTCCGCGGATCGAGCTACTCGAACCTGAGTATGTCGGTGTTCAAGGACATTCCGATTCATAAACAGTTCGTGGCGCAAATTCGTGGTCAGTTCTACAACCTGTTCAACTCGCCCGCATTCGCACCGCCTTCGAACACGCAGCTTCCTGCTGGGCTCGCGCCACCGACGGCCGGCGAGGCTCCTTATACGTTCTCCAACCTCAATTACATCGACTACTTCAGCCAGCGCCTCACGGAGCTTGCTTTCCGCATCCAGTTCTAGGGCGCAGCTGAATTCCTCTACGGCGCTGCAATACACTTTGCAGCGCCGTATTTCTTTCATTTTTTTTCATTGGAGGCCGCAGCGGCGGCGGAGATGCTTCATGTTCTCTCATTTCTGCGAGCGCTGGTTTTCGCGGGGCGCCAGGCTGCTTCCCCTTGCGACGACGTGTCTTGTCTTGTGCGGAGCCACCGGTGCACAGACATTGGGCGCGCTTTCCAGCAATGGCGATGTACTTAGGATCACCAAAGTGGATCCGCCGAACTGGTGGGCGGGCATGCCGAAGCCGATGCTGCTGGTGCGTGGTGAGGGATTGAATGGGGCGAAGTTTTCGCTGAGCGATCGTGGGCTGAGGGTTGAGAAAGTGGTGGCGTCGGAGAATGGGCATTGGGCGCAGGTGTGGCTTGCTGCGTCGCCGGGTGCGGCGGAGACGGTGAGGCTGCGCGCGGAGGCGGGGTCGGCGAAGGCGGAGATGCCGTATCGATTTGAGAAGAGGCGTGCGGATGGTGACGGATTTGCCGGGTTCTCGTCGCGGGATGTGATGTACCTGATCATGACGGATCGGTTTGCGGATGGGAATTTGCGGAATGACGGGCTGGATGGGAATAGCGCCGAGAGTAGTACGCAAGCTGCGGCGGAGCGGGCGAAGCCTCGCGGTTGGCATGGCGGAGATCTGAAGGGGATCGAAGAGCATCTGGATTATTTGCAGGAGCTGGGCGTGACTACCGTGTGGACCACGCCGGTGTATGAGAATCACGAGGCGACAAGTTATCACGGGTATGGTGCGACGGATTTGTATCGGGTGGATGAGCACTATGGGACGTCGGAGGATTTGAAGGCGCTGGCAGTGGCGCTGCATGCGCGCGGAATGAAGCTGGTGCTGGATACGGTACCGAATCATGTGGGGCCGGCGAATCCGTGGGTGAAGGATGAGCCGGCGCCGGATTGGTTTCACGGGACGGAGGCGCATCATCTGGAGGCGGAGACGGATTTTCAGGCGCTGATCAATCCGCATGCTCCGGACCGGGACAGGGTGGGGACGCTGGAGGGATGGTTTGCGAATACGCTGCCGGACATGAATACGGATAGCCCGGTGGTGGCGCAGTATCTGCGACAGAATGCGGTGTGGTGGATTGAAGAGACGGGCGCGGATGGGTTGCGGATCGATACGTTTCCTTATGTGAATCGCGAGTTTTGGAATGGGTTCAATGGGGAGTTGAAGGAGTTGTTTCCGCGGTTGACCGAGGTGGGTGAGGTGTTCAATGGAGACCCGGTGATTACGTCTTCGTTTGCCGATGGGGTGACGCGGGCGGGTGTGGATACGAAGCTGTATACGCCGTTTGATTTTCCGACGTACTTTGCGCTGCGCGATGTGTTTGGGAAGGGCGCTCCGATGAGTGAGTTGGCGAAGGTCTTGGGGGAGGATGCGTTGTATGTGCATCCTGAGCGGCTGGTGCCGTTCATTGGTAATCACGATACGGAGAGGTTTGTTACTGCGGCAGGGAGTGAGGGGGCGTTGAAGTTGGCGTTGGCGTATGTGCTGACGACGCGGGGGACGGCGCAGATTTATTCCGGCGATGAGATTGCGATGCCGGGGGGTGGGGACCCGGAGGACCGACATGATTTTCCGGGAGGTTTTCCGGGCAGCGCGGGTAATGCGTTTGTGGCTTCGGGGAGGACGGCGGTCCAGACGGAGACGTTTGAGTGGGTGGCGAGGCTCGCGGCTGTGCGACGGAAGCACGATGCGCTGGGTTGCGGGGCGGAGCAGGTGCTGGCGAGTAACGATGACTGGATAGTGACGTTGCGGGATGCGGGAAGGGCGGCTGAAGGTAGTTGTGGAGCGTCCGGGGAGCGGGTGCTGGTGGTGATTCATCGGGGCGGAAAGACTGGCGTTGCTTCACCGGCGACGCTCGATGTGAAGCTGGGGATGACGTGGATGGAGGGATGCAAGCTGGGAGCGGCGGAGGTGGAGTCGGGTGGTGCGACCTCGGAGGTGCAGGGGGAAAGTTTGCATCTGCAGGCGACAGGCGATGCGGTGTGGGTGGGGAGCTGCGAATAAGCACGGCGAGGGTGCGGGCGTAGTAGGCTACGGGAGGCGGCGTGGCGGTTCGCCGCGTCGATTTGCTTGTGGAGGCGTTCGGGCATGGGGTTGCGTACGGAGGCGAAGCGGATTGGGCCGGTTTCGTTGCGGCCGATTTTTTCGGAGCGGGTGTGGGGAGTCGAGAAGCTGCCGCAGTGGTATGCGCAACCGGAGGCGGGGAAGCCTGTGGGTGAGGCTTGGCTGACGGCGGAGACTTGCGTTGTGGATGCGGGGGAGTTTGCGGGCGTGTCGCTGGAGGAGATGACGAAGAAGTTTCCGGAGGCGTTCGGGGGTGGGGATTCGGCGGAGTTTCCATTACTGGTGAAGACACTGTTTCCGAAAGAGAAGCTGTCGGTGCAGGTGCATCCGAATGATGCGCAGGCGGGGGCGTTGGGGTTGGGGCGGGGTAAGACTGAGTGCTGGTATGTGGTGTCGGCTGAGCCGGGAGCGGAGTTGGCGCTTGGATTTCGCGAGGAGATTTCGGCGGAGGAGATCCGCGCGGCGATTGCGGATGGAACGCTGGAAGAGAAGTTGAATTATTTGCCGGTGAAGGCTGGCGACATGGTGTTTGTGGATGCGGGGACGGTGCACTCGATTGGGCCCGGGATGGTGATCCTGGAGACGCAGGAGTACAGCGACATTACGTATCGGCTGTATGACTTTGGGCGGCCGAGGGAACTGCATGTGGATGCGGGGCTGGCGGTGACGCGGACTTCGAGTAGTGCGGGGTTGGTTGCGCCGGTGGCGATGGATGGATTTACTCGGCTGGTGGCGTCGGATTATTTCTTGGTGGATCGCTTTGAGGCTGAGGATGCGGGCGTGTCGCTGGGGTCGAGCGGGAAGATGCAGATGCTGTTTGCGCTTAGCGAGGGCGTGTCGGTAGAGGGTGAGACGGGTGTGGTGGGGCTTGATCCGTGGCGGGTGTTGGTGCTGCCGGCGGAGGGTGTGGAGTATTGGGTACGGGGTGCGGGTGAGGTGATTCGCATTGCGCAGCCGTAGCGGGCTTAGCTCATAGCGAAGGCTAGCAAGAAGCAGATCCCTGCGGGAAGACAGCCAGAAGACCAAGAGCAAGAGCCAATACAGGGATCTCTCCACTCCGCATCACAAAAACAAAGGCGTGATGCTCCGGTCGAGATGACGACGTTGGGGGCGGGCGCGAGGGGGCGCAAGGCTGCTGTCGAGATGGCTGGTTAGGCGGAGTAGCGCTGCTGGTGCCAGGCCCAGGCGCTGGCCAGGATGTCGTCTAGCTCGGGGTGTTTGGGTTGCCAGCCTAGATCGGACTTGGCTTGCTTGGAGCTGGCTACGAGGCAGGCGGGGTCGCCGTCGCGGCGGGGCTTGATTTCTACTGGGATGGGATGGCCGGTGACGCGGCGGGCGGCTTCGATGACCTGCTTGACGGAGAAGCCGCTGCCGTTGCCGAGGTTGAAGATCATCTTGTCGCGATGGGCGAGGGCGTTGAGGGCGAGGATGTGGGCGTCGGCCAGGTCGGCGACGTGAATGTAGTCGCGGATGCAGGTGCCGTCGGGGGTGGAGTAGTCGTCGCCGAAGATGAAGATTTTTTCGCGGCGGCCCAAGGCGACATCGAGGATGAGGGGGATAATGTGGCTTTCGGGCTCGTGGGCTTCGCCGCGGTTGGGGAGGGCGCCGGCTACGTTGAAGTAGCGGAGCGAGGCGTAACGAAAGCCGTGGATGCGGTTGAACCAGCGGAGCATGTGTTCGACGAGGAGCTTGGATTCGCCGTAGGGGTTTGTGGGAGCGAGTTTTGCTGACTCTTCGATAGGGGTGACTTCGGGCTCCCCGTAGACGGCGGCGGTGGAGGAGAAGACGAGCTTGTTGACGCCTATGGCGAGCATGGCTTCGAGGAGGCTAAGGGTGGAGGCGGTGTTGTTGCGGAAGTAGATTTCCGGCTTCTGCATGGACTCGCCGGCTTCGATGAGAGCGGCGAAGTGGAGGACGCCGTCGGGCTTGAGGTCGCGGAGGAGGGACTCGACGCGGGGGCGGTCGGCGATGTCGGCCTCGACGAAGGTGGCACCAGCGGGGACCTCGTGGCGCTTGCTGTGGCAGAGGTTGTCGAGGATGGTGACCTGGTGGCCGGCTTGCATGAGGATAGTCGCGACGGTTCCGCCGATGTAGCCGGCGCCGCCGGTGACGAGGACGTTCATTCAGTCTCCTTGGTTAGTGGGTCAAGCTTTGGCGATGGCATCGCGGAGCGTGGCTGCGGCCGATTCGGGAGTGATGTCGCGCTGGGGTGATCCCAAAAGTTCGAAGCCTACCATGAATTTTCGCACGGTGGCGGAGCGGAGAAGGGGTGGATAGAAGTGGAGGTGGAGGAGCCACTCAGGGTGGGGCTGGTTGTCGGCGGGCGCGGGGTGAAGGCCCATGGAATAGGGGAAGGGCGTGTCAAAGACGCGGTTGTAGGCGCTGGTGACCTGCTTGAGGATGGCGGCGAGGCCTTCGCGCTGAGGGTCGGAGAGAGCTTCTACGCGGGCAGCATCCTGTTTGGGGAGCAAGAGAAGTTCAAAGGGCCAGACAGCCCAGAAGGGAACGAGGGCGGCCCAGGTGTCGTTTTCAGCGACGATGCGTTGCCGGTTTGCGAGCTCCAGAGTGAGGTAGGCGGCGAGGAGTTGCTGCTTGTGTTCGGCGAGATAGGCGAGCTGAGCAGCGAACTCGACGGCGGGTTCATTGGGGATGTGCTGGGTGGCCCAGATTTGGCCGTGGGGATGGGGGTTGCTGGCGCCCATCATGGCGCCGCGGTTTTCGAAGATCTGGACGTACGCGATGTCGGGGCGGGCTCCAAGTTCTGCTGATTGATCGGCCCACATTTCAACGACGCGGCGGATGGCGGCGACGTCCATGGTGGCGAGAGTGAGGTCGTGGCGCGGGTCGAAGCAGAGGACGCGGCAGATACCACGCTCGGTTTCGGCGCGGATGAGGCCGGCGCTGTCGATGTCGAGGGCGGCGGGGGGAGTTTCCGGCATGAGAGCGGCGAAGTCGTTGTCGAAGACGTAGGTGGCGGTGTACTGCGGAGTCTTGTGGCCGCCGGCGCGGGTGTTGCCGGGGCAGAGGTAGCAGGTGGGGTCGTAGGTGAGCGAGGGAGGCTGCGCTGTATCCTCGGTCTGGCCCTGCCAGGGGCGTTCGGTGCGGTGGGGCGAGACGATGACCCACTCCTGCTTGAGGGGGTTCCAGCGACGGTGAGGCGACTCCTGAAAGATCTTTGTGATCATGCACGTTCCTGGATTGCGCGGCTGGTGGGGAGAGATGCATTGCGAAGCCAGGCGCCATCTACTGCGTCGCAAAGATAGGTTTCGGCTTCGATGTTGAAGTGTTGTTTGTATGCGGCTTTGAGGTCGGCGGCGAAGGCGTCGGTGTTGGCGCGTGCGACGAGATTGACGGTGCAGCCGCCGAAGCCGCCACCGGTGAGGCGGGCTCCGAAACAGCCGGGGAGGTTGATGGCGGTGTCGACGAGGAAGTCCACTTCTTCGCAGCTGGCGGCGAAGTCGTCGCGATAGCTGACGTGGGCCTGGAGCATGAGCTGGCCGAGGGACGTTGGGTCGCCGGAGAACATGGATTCGCGGGCCGAGCGCACGCGGGCGTTTTCGGTGACGACATGGCGGCAACGGATGAAGGCTTCGTGCGACATCTGGTCCTGACATTGGTTCAGCTGGTCGAGGGTAGCGTCGCCGAGGTCGCGGAGGCTCGGAAAGGTGGTGCGCAGGACGGACTGACCTTCTTCGAGCTCGCGGCGGCGGACGCCGTATTCGCCGGTGGCGACGGAATGCTTGACCATGGAGTTGCAGACGATGATCTGGGCTTCGGCGAGGACTCCCTTGTTCATGGGGAGGTGTTCGTACGTGAGGTCGCGGGTGTTGAGGAGGAGGGCGTGGCCGGCCTTGGCGGCGGTGATGACGAACTGGTCCATGATGCCGCAGGGGGAGTGGACGTAGTCGTTTTCGGCGCGGCGGGAGAGGACGGCGATGTCTTCGATGGAGAGCGAGACGCCCGTGAAGGCGAGCAGGGCCATGGCGGTGGCGACTTCGACGGAGGCGGAGGAGCTGAGGCCTGCGCCGAAGGGTACGTTGCCGGAAAGGTGGAGGTCGAAGGCTGGAGGCTCGATGCCTCGTTGCTGGAGCTGGCGGAGGACGCCGACGGGGTAGTCGGTCCAGATGCGACGCGCGGAGGAGCGGTCGTCGCGGTTGAGGGCGAGGGTTTCGGGGAAGAGCTCGCTGGTAAAGCTGTAGAGATTGTCGGAGCGGGGGGAGATGGCGGCGTGGGTGGTGAAGGGGATGGCCATGGGGAGAACGAGGCCACCGGTGTAGTCGGTATGCTCGCCGAGCAGATTAACGCGGGCTGGGGCGACACAGTGAAGGGGCTGGCCGGTCGCGCTTTGGGCGGGCTGAAAGGAGGGGTTGCTGATGGATGACAAGAAAGTTCTTCTCCGCTGCCATCATAAGGCAACGTTTACTTAATGACATGTGCCGAAAGTATGTGTGGGTAGATTTCGCGATTTAGGGAGTCAGATTGGAGGCAGATGCGGCGCTGAGCTGGTGAATGGCAAGCCAGGTTTGCTGGTAGGCATTGAGCGCGTTGAGGGTTGTGGAGCGGGCGTCGCGGAGGGCGTCGAGGTAGTCGATCAGGGCGATGCCGCCGTGCTCGAACGCGAACTGGGCGATGGAGAGGACGTCTTTGGACTCGTCGAGGTAATGAGTATTGTAGCGGTCGGATAGACGCCTGGCCTGATCGTAGCCGACCCAAGCTTGATCGACGTCGGAGATGACCTGATAGCGGGAGGCGGTTTCGGTGAGACGGGAGGCCTGGGCCTGGAAGCGAGCGGTCTCCTTGTTGCCCTGGTTGCGATCAAAGATGCGGAGGGGGATGTTGATGTTGAAGCCGAAGGAATTTTCGGTGCCGGAGCGATCGTATTCGCCTTCAAGAGTGGGGTCGGCGGTGCCATTGGCGATGGCGAGGTGAGCGTTGGCATCGGCCGCTGCAACGCCGAAGTGAGTGGCGGCGTAGTCGGGACGGTTCGTGAGCGCGGTTTGGACGAGCTGATCCTTGGTCTGGGTGACGATGGGCGGGACGATGTCGCCAGTGATGTCGAAGTCTTCGGTGGGGGACTCAATACCAATGAGGGTTTGGAGCTGATCGCTGGCCTGGCGGAGGGTGATGATGTCGTTGGCCTGGTCGGACTCATACTGACTGAGCTGGAGGTCGAGGCGTTCGAAGTCGAGCTTGCCGAGGTCGCCGGCGGTGTAGCGGTCGTGGGCGATGTCGACCTCGTGGCCGAAGTCCTTGAGGCTAGCGTTGGCTAGCTCGAGCGATTCCTTGGCGATGAGCATGTGGGTGAAGGCGGTCTTGACGGTGAGCTCGGTCTGGCGGATGGAGTCTTCAAGCTGAGCCTTGGTCTGGTCGGTGGTGGCACGTGCATCTTCGAGGCGCCACTTGCGCTTTTCGCCGCGCTCGAAGAGGCGTGAGACCTGGACGCTGTAGGCGTACGGATTATTGGACGAGGCGGGCTCGGTGACATTGGTGCCGGTGAAGCCGAGGTTGGGATTCTGGCGGACGCCGGCTTGGAGCTCCTGGGCATGGACGGCTTGGAGGTTCTGTTCGGCGGCGAGGAGGGTGGGATTTTTGGTGCGGGCGAGGTCGAGGACTTGAGAGAGGGTGAGGGCGCCGGGTTTGGAAGCAGGTGAGGTGCGCGGGTCGGGACCTGAGTTGACGCCGGCAGCGTAGGCTGCGGCTGCGGTCTGGGCCGCATTGCTGGCGGAGGAGCTTGAGCTGGACTGGGATTGATTGGTGTTCTGGGACGGAGCTTGTTGTGAGCGGAGTGCGGACGCGCCCAGCGTCGCGAAGGCGAGGAGGGCGAGGAAAGCGGGTTGGGGTTTGCGCAAGATCTTCATGTTAGTTCTCGAATTCGGTGTCAGGCGGCGGGAGGATATCCGCAGGGCGCGCGATCCATACGTAGAGCGTGGGAAGGAGATAGACGCCCATGACGAGGGCTCCGACGAGGCCACCTACGATGACGATGGCGAAGGGGCGCTGCGAATCTGATCCGATGCCGTGGGAGAGCGCAGCCGGAAGAAGGCCGAGGGTGGCAACCAGCATGGTCATCATGATGGGGCGGAGGCGAAGGACGGCACCTTCGACGGCGGCCTCGCGGACGGCATAGCCACGGGCACGAATCTGGTTGATGCATTCGAGCATGATGATGCCTGTCTGTACGGAGACGCCGAAGAGAGCGAGGAAGCCGACGCCGGACGAGACGCTGAAGTGGTTGCCGGTGAACCACAGGGCGACGAGGCCGCCGACGGGTGCGATGGCGACGTTGGCGAGGACGAGCACCGCCCACTTGAAGGAGTTGAACATGCCGTAAAGGATCATGAAGATGAGCAGGATCGTGATGGGGAGGACCATCATGAGGCGGCGGGAGCTGCGCTGCTGGCTGGCATACTCGCCGGCCCAGTCGAGGCGATAGCCAACGGGAAGCTTGACTTGCTTATCCACTTTGTTCATGGCTTCTCGAACGGTGCTGCCGAGGTCGCGGCCGCGGACGCTGTACTTGATGGCGACGAAGCGGCTGCCGCCTTCGCGATAGATTTCTTCGGCACCGTCTTCGACCTTGACGTGGGTGAGTTGGGCGAGGGAGACGCGCTCGCCGGAGGGGGCGAGGAGGCGGATGTTGGAGATGGCCTCGGGGGTTGAGCGGAAGGCGGGATCGTAACGGACCATGACGTCATAGCGCGCTTCGCCGTCGAGCACCTGGGTTACGGGGGCTCCATTGATGGTGCCACCGACGGCACCTTCGATGGCGGCCTGAACGTCGGCTACGTTGATCCCGAAGCGAGCTGCTGCGGCGCGGTCGACTACGTAGCTGAGGTTGGGCTGGCCGATGACGTGGAAGAGGCCGAGGTCGGCGACACCAGGGATGGAGCTCATGGTCTGAACGATTTCGTTACCCTTCTGTTCGAGGGTTTTGAGATCGGTACCGTAGAGCTTGACGGCGAGTTCTCCCTTGACGCCGCTGACGGCTTCTTCGACGTTGTCAGAGATGGGCTGGGAGAAGTTCCAGACGGCACCGGGAGTCTTCTCCAACTCGCGGTCCATGGCGGCGATGAGCTCATCCTTGTTCTGGTGGAAGGCTGGACGCCACTTGTCTTTGGGCTTGAGGTCGACGAAGTATTCGGTGTTGAAGAAGCCTGTGGTGTCGGTGCCGTCGTCGGGACGTCCGATCTGGCTGACGACCTGGGTGACCTCGGGAAAGCTGGCGAGGGTTAGGCGGGTTTTGTTGGCGATCTCGAGGCTTTCGGTGGGGCCAGTACTGGGTGCGAGAGAGCCGCGAACCCAGATGGCGCCTTCGTCGAGATGGGGAAGGAATTCGGAGCCGATGACTCCGCTGAACATGAGGAAGGCGCCCAGGAGGAGCATGATCGCGGCCATGGCGAAGGGGACGAATTTGTGATCGATGCCCCAGGTGATGCTAGCGCGATAGCGATCTGTAAGCCAGCGCATCACGGGGTTTTCCCACTCGGTGGCGCCGTTGGGAAAGAGGAAGCTGGCGAGCACCGGGGCGAGCACCATGGAGAAGATCAGGGAGCCGAGCAGGGCAAAGGCGACGGTCCAGGCCATGGGCTTGAAGAGGCGGCCTTCTACAGATTGCAGGGTGAAGATGGGGAGATACGCCGTGATGATGATGGTGATGGCGTAGAAGACGGGACGCTGGACTTCGTGAGCCGACTCGCGAATCTGCACCATCACGGACTTGTCATCCTGACGGTGATGGCTGAGATGGCGGACGATGTTTTCGACCATCACGACGGCGCCTTCGACGACCATGCCGAAGTCCAGCGCGCCGAGCGAGAGGAGGTTGGCCGGGATGTGGCGGAGGTCGAGGCAGATGGAGGCGAAGAGCAGGGAGAAGGGGATGGTGATGGCGACGATGAGGGCGCCGCGCAGATTGCCGAGGAACAGGAAGAGGATGAGCGCGACGAGGAAGATGCCGACGGTGAGGTTATGGAGCACGGTTTCGGTGGTGAGACCGAGAAGGTCGCTGCGATCGAGGAATGGAACGATTTTGACGCCCGGCGGGAGGACGTGCTCGTTGAGCTCCTTGACCTTGGCGTGGATGGCGTCGAGGGTGCTGTCGGAGTTATCGCCTTTCTGCAGGAGGACGACGCCTTCGACCACGTCGCTGTCGTCGATCAGCTTGCCATTGTCCCGCCGAATTGCCTTCTGGTCTTCAGCGCAGGTGCCGGCCTCGGGTTTGCATGTTTTACCGATCTGGCCCAGGCGAATTTTTGGGCCCTGAACGACGCGTGCGACGTCCGAGACGCGGATGGGTGTGCCGTTGGAGGTCTTGAGAACGACCTGCTCGATGTCGTGCACGTTGGTGAAGAGGCCAACTTCCTGGACGTTTATCTGCTGGTTGCCTTGCTCGATGAAGCTGCCGCCGGCGTTGACGTTGTTGGCATTAATTTGTTGCTGGACTTGCTGGATGGTGAGGTTGTAGGCGATGAGCTTTTCGGGGTCGACGATGACCTGGTACTCGCGGGTGATGCCTCCGAAGCTGGAGACGTCGACCACACCGGCCACGCTACGGAAGGCTTTCTCGAGCTGCCAATCCTGGATGCTCTTGAGTTGCATCGTGTCTACGGACGGATTGGTGCTCTTAAGGGTGTACCAGTAGATCTGACCGACGGGACTCCAATCGGTACCGATTTGCGGCTGAAGGCCGGAGGGGAGGGTGACCTGGCTGAGGCGCTCGAGGACTTTCTCGCGGTTCCAGTCATCTTCGCTATCGTCGTCGAAGATCATGGTGACGCTGGAGAGGCCGGCGAGCGTTGTGGAGCGCAGGTGGGTCATGTGGGGGATGCCCGCCATGCCATTTTCGAGAGGAACGGTTACCTGCTGCTCAACGTCTTCGGCGGAGCGGCCGGGCCACTGGGTGATGACGTTGACGTAGTTGTTGGCGACGTCGGGATAGGCCTCGACGGGGAGGTTGTGGAAGGAGATGGCGCCCCATCCAAATAGCAACAGCGCCGCTACGAGCACGATGAAGCGGTTGTTCAGTGCGAAATCCACCAAACCCTTAATCATTGCTGCTCCGCCGCGTTCTCGAGGTCGAGCGCGTTGTTGACGACCTGGTCGCCGGGCTGGACACCGGCAGTGATCTCGAGCAGGTTGCCAGGAAGCGTATCGCCGGTCTTGACGAGCACGCGCTTGAAGGTACCGTTGCCGGCTGGCTCAAAGACATAGGAGCGGTCGTGCAGCTGTAGGACAGCAGCGGCGGGAACGACGGTTCGCTGTTCGGCGCGTGCGCCTTCGAGGGTTGCCGTGGCGAACATGCCGATGCGAAGGAGATGTTGCGGGTTCTCTACCTGGATGCGAACCTTGGCAGTGCGGAGGCTCGGGTCGAGCTGCGCGCCGATATCGCTGATGGTGCCGGAGAAGGTTTTACCGGGGAAGGCATTCAGGGTGATGTCTGCGTGCTGGCCGAGATGGACGTTGGCTAGGTCGTTCTCGTAGACGTCGCAGATGACCCAGACGTGCGAGAGATCGGCGATGGTGAGGGAACCAGCGGCGCCCGCGTAGGTAATGCCGGCGGCTCCGGCGGCCGTAACATTTTGAGCGGTGACGACGCCGCCGGTGGGCGCGTAGATTCTTACGTTCTCGCTGGGGTGATTTCTGTCGACGCCGAGGATCTTGAGTTGCTGCTCAGCGGCGGTGAGGTCGGCCCTGGCATCGTCTTCGCCGTCCTGTGCGGCCTGCTGCTGAGATTTCGGAATGGCACCCTTGTCGAGGAGGAGGTTGTCACGCTCGAGGGTAACGGAGGTAAGATGTTCGTCGTTGACGGCTTTCAGGTAGCCATTGAAGGCGGTGGCGACGTCGGGGCTTTGCACTTCCATGACGAGCTGGCCTTTGCGGACGGTATCGCCCAGGCCAACGTGGAGGGCGACGACGCGGCCATTGGCGAGAGAGAGCACGGGGATCTCGCGAGAGACGTCGGGGTTGACCGAGCCAGTGACCGAAAGCTTGCTGCGGACGGGCTGGGTCGAGGCCTGCACGAGCGAGAAACGACCGGGTCCGTCGACATGAACGAGGCTGGAGCCGTTGACTTCTTCGACCTGCGGGGCGGGCGGAGCCTCAGCGGACTGGGGTGCGGGAGCCTGTTTGCAGCCGGCGAGGCTGAGCGCAAAGAGGAGAAGAGGCGCGCCGATGCGATACAAGCCGGCGATACCTTGCTTCGGACAGTCTTGATCTTGCTGCATTTTCAGCTTCATGGTCATAGATTTCGAGGGTCAATCCGTAGGGCTGGTGGGCAATGAACCATTAGTTTAAGGGTAAACCAAGTGGAATGTTCGCCGATCACGAGTTCGATCAATCTTATGATTGTCAGTTTTATCTTTCGATAAGGTGCGTTGCTACTGTCTGAATTTACAGATACTGAAAAGATAGCGATGAGATCTGTAGCCACCATGATGAAAGGCCGTACCTTCCGACTCGTGACGGGGCTGCTGGGGATCGCGTTGATCGGGTATGCGGATCGGAGGCTGAGCGAGGCAATACCACTGGCGTTGCTGTACCTGGCACCGGTCATCCTGATGAGTACGGCGTTGCGTCGGTGGCAGATTCCTTTGCTTGGCGGGATATGCGCGGCGGTGGTTGAGTTTGCCAATGGTTATCCGTGGACATTGCGGGATGGGATAGCGCGCGACTCCCTTTATTTTTTCGCGTACACGGCAGCGGGTTTGTATGTGTCTGAGGTTTTGACGCGCCGGGCTACAGAAGAGTCGCATTTAGATGAGCTGGAATTGGAGGTTGAGGCGCGGCGGGGAGCGGAGGAGCAGCTGCGGCTGGTGGTGGCGAACTCTTCGATCGCGATTATTACGTCGGACGAGACGGGCACGATCCTGCAGGCGAATGATGCGGCGGAGCGGATGTTCTGGGGAGACGAGCCGATGGGGATAACTCGGCTGGAGGGTTCGTCGCTGCACGTGTTTGTGCCCTCGCTGGCACGGGTGCAGATTCAGCGACGGGGATGGGAGCATCTGAAGACGATGCTGCAGTGCCAGGGATTGCGGGCGACGCAGGATCCATTTCTGGCGGACGTGTGGGTGTCGTCGTACAGCACGTCGCGGGGTGGAAGGCTGACGGCGATGATCATTGATGCGTCGACTGAGGCGCGCGATCGAGAAGAGGCGAACCTGGAGCAGGTGCTGGTGGGATCGAGGCTGGCGGTGGGAGCGTTGTTCCACGAGATTCGCAATATTTGCGCGGCCATCTCGGTGGTGCAGCAGAACCTGCGCGCGACGTTTGTACTGGAAGAACCCTCGGAGGACTTTGAGGCGCTGCGGCAGTTGGTGACGGCGCTGGAGCGAATGGCGTCGCTGGAGCTTTCGTTGGCGAGGCGACAACCGACAAAGTTGCGGGTAGAGTCTTTCCTGCGGGAACTGCGGATTATTTTGACGCCATCGTTGCGCGAGTCGGGGATTGAGCTGGGATGGCACGTGGAGGCGAATTTGCCTGAGGTCTGGGCGGATCAGCAGAGCCTCCTGCAGGTATTTCTGAACCTGGTGCGGAATGCGGAGAAGGTGCTAGCGCCGGTGGATCATGCGCGGCTGGAGCTGCGCGCGGCGCAGGTGGATGGGCTGGTGCAGGTGAAAGTTTCCGACAATGGGCCGGGGGTGAGAGACCCCACGAGTTTGTTTCGGCCGTTCGGCGAAGGCCCATCGAGTTCGGGGCTGGGGTTGTATTTGTCGCGCGCGATGATGCTGAGCTTTCATGGGAATCTCGCGTACCAACCGAGCGCATCCGGTGCTACGTTCGTCGTTGAGATGATTCCGGTTGAGGTGGAGGGATGAAGGCGAAGAGTTCTGGAGAGTTGATCCGGTTACTGCTGGTGGATGACCACACTTTGTTTCGTGAGAGCCTGCGGCGGCTGCTGGAGAGCGAAGATGGCGTGGAGATTAGCGGTGACTTCGCGAATGCGGAGGACGCGCTGGCAGCGGTGGAAGTGGGCCTGACCTTTGATGCGGCACTGGTGGATTACGAGTTGGGCGCGAGTGGAAATGGGCTAGACCTGGTGCGAAAGCTCCGGAGGTTGAGGCCGGATGCGAGGGTGCTCATGGTGACGGCGGGGATGGGGTCGGGGGATTTAATGCGGGCGGTCACGGAACTGAATGCGGGAATTTTTCTGAAAACGGAACCGACAGTGGAGCTGATGCTCGCGATCGAGCGAACGGCGAAGGGGGAACGGTGGATCTCGTCGCGCGCGTCGCTGGCGCTGATTGCGTCGGGCGGGCTTGCAGGAGGGGAGCGACCGGTGGCGGATCGACTGAGCGTGCGGGAGTCGGGGGTGTTGCGGGGCGTGCTGGAGGGGCATAGCAATAAGGAGATTGGGGCGCAGCTGGAGATGACGGAGAGCTCGGTGAAGGCGGTATTGCAGAAGCTGTTTGAGCGGGCAGGGGTGCGCAGCCGGTCGCAGCTTGTCCGATATGCGATCGAGACGCAAATCGACCCCAGATAAGTGTAAAAACAGTGGGCTATACTAGAGGTACAGGTGATCTGGTGCATGCCCTCTGAGCCGTTTTACGACCCGGCAAAGTCGTATCTGGACAATTTTGAGCACGGCCCGTTTGGCCTCTTCGCCGACACCTCTCCCGCATTTCCCGACACACAACCTAAGCATGAGTTTCTCGGACATCCGGTGTTTGCGCCGTTCGGCATTCCTGCTGGACCGCTGATCAACGGAAAGTTTGTGAAGGCTGCGCTGGATATGGGGTTCGATATTCCGGTGTACAAGACGGTTCGGACGAAGAAATATGCGTGCCATCCGTGGCCGAATGTTTTGGCGGTGAAGGTGGAAGGGGATCTCGCGCCGGATCGGACGCTGGTGGCGAATGAGGACTACAGCGAGCCGCTGTCGATCACGAATTCGTTTGGTGTGCCGTCGTATGATCCGGAGTTCTGGCAGCGTGATATGGCGGATGCCGCGGCGTATGCGCGGCCGGGGCAGGTGGTGGTGGGGAGCTTTCAGGGAACGCTGCCTGAGAATGGTCGTGTCGCGGATTACATACAGGACTTTGTGCTGGGGGCGCGGCTAGTGAAAGAGACGGGCGTGCCGGTGATCGAGGTGAATCTGAGCTGTCCGAACGAGGGGACTGCGAACCTGCTGTGCTTTGATATCCAACGATCGCGGCAGGTGGTGGAAGCCATCAAGGACGAGATTGGTGGCGTGCCGCTGGTGATCAAGATGGCGTTCTACAGGGACGAGAAGAAGTTGGAAGAGTTCCTGCTTGAGGTCGGTAAGACCGTGGATGGAATTGCGGCGATCAATACGATTTCGGCGGAGATTGTGGATGAGGATGGGAAGCAGGCGCTACCGGGCGACGGGCGGCTGCGGAGTGGGGTATGTGGCAGTTCGGTGAAGTGGGCGGGCGTGGCGATGGCGTCGAAGTTGGCGCGGATACGGGGCGAGTTGGGGCAGAAGTTCGCGATCGTGGGCGTGGGTGGAGCGGGGAGCGCGGCGGCCTTCGATGAGTATCGTCGGGCTGGGGCGGATGTGGTGATGTCGGCTACCGCGGCGATGTGGCATCCCGATCTTGCGAGAGAGATCAAGGAGCGGGCGCATGAGCTTTGAGGCCGGAGGGACCAGCTATGAGGAACGAAGTCGCGAGATTGCCGAGGCGTTGATTGCGATCGAGGGCGTGGGCTTTCGACCAGCGGCTCCGATTTCGTTCAAGTCGGGAATCAAGTCACCGGTGTATTGCGACAATCGGAAGTTTCCGTTCTGGCCGGAGCAGTGGGCGAAGGTGATCCGCGGCTTTGAGGGTTTGATCGCCGAGCGCGAGATCGCTATGGATGTAGTGGGTGGAGTTGAGGCTGCGGGAATTCCGCACAGTGCGGCGCTCGGATTTTCGATGCGGACGCCTTCGGTGTTCATACGCAAAGAGCTGAAGGACCATGGCACGAAAAAGCGTGTCGAGGGCGGCGATGTAACCGGCAAGCGCGTGGTGCTGGTGGAAGATCTCGTGACTACCGGCGGGAGCAGCATTGCGGCGATTGAGTCGCTGAGGGCTGAGGGTGCGGTGGTGAGCGATTGCCTAGCGATCATCAGCTACGATTTTCCGGACGCAGTGCATTTATTCGCGATGTCGGGCGTGCAGTTGCATGCGGCGACGACGTTTCCTGTGGTGCTGGAGTGCGCTTTGAGACAGGGATTGATTGATGAGGATGGAGCAGCGGTGGTGCGGGATTGGCTGGATGAGCCGCGATCGTGGGCGAAACGGCATGGGTTTGAATAGGAGCTGGAGTCGAGAACGATGAGCGCTGCGATGGATAAGTTCGAGCGGAGAGCGGATGCGGTGGGCTCGCTGGTCTGCGTAGGATTGGATCCTGAGTTTGAGCGGGTTCCCGAGCCCTTCAAAGGCGAAAAGTTTCCGCTGTTCGCGTTCAATCGCTGGATTATTGAGCAGACGCATTCGTACGCGACGTCCTACAAGCCGAATATGGCGTTCTATGAGGCGCGAGGAGCGCTCGGCCTGCGCGAGCTTGAGCTGACAATGGAGTATCTTCGCAGCGAGCATCCGGACATATTTACGATCTGCGATGCCAAGCGTGCGGACATTGGAAATACGAATCGAGGGTATGTGGCGTCGATCTTCGATGGGATGGGGTTTGATGCGGTGACGCTGCATCCTTACCTGGGGAGAGAAGCGCTGACGCCGTTTCTGGAGCGGCAGGACAAGGTGAGCATCGTGTTATGCCGGACATCGAATCCGGGGGCGGGCGAGTTGCAGGATCTGGAGTGTGACGGGCGTCCGCTTTGGGAGAACGTGGCGTCGCGGGTGAATGCGAGTTGGAACGTTGCGGGCAATTGCATGCTGGTGGTAGGCGCGACGTACCCGGAGGAGATGAGAAGGATTCGAGCAATAGCGCCTGGAATCCCGTTCCTGGTGCCGGGAGTGGGCGCTCAGGGCGGGGATGTGGCGGCGGTGGTGGCTGCGGGATTGGATGCGCGGGGATTGGGGTTGCTGATCAGCAGCTCGCGGGCGATTTTGTTCAGCGATGATCCTGCGGGCGCTGCACGAACACTTCGGGATGAGATCAAGGTGGCACGAGAGGCGGCCCATGCTGCGTCTTGAAGGAGTGATTGCGAATCACGATCGAACCTTTGAAGGCGCGATCGAGATCAATGCCGAGACGGGATTGATTGAGCATGTGGGGCCGCGGACGGGCAAGAGCGATCTTGATCTCGAGGGGCAGATTATTTTTCCAGGCTTTGGCGATATTCATATTCATGCTCGCGATGATGCGAGCAAGTCGCAGATCTACAAAGAGGACTTTGCGACGGTTGCGGTGGCATCGATCCATGGGGGCGTAACGCAGGTTGCGGACATGCCGAATAATCCGGTGGCGCCAGTTGACGATGAGCGGTACGCGGCGAAGCAGCAGTTGACGAAGGCGTCGGCGGTGCACGTGACGCTGTATGCGGGGATTGGTCCAGAGACGAATCCGTTGCGCCGGCATGTGCCGTATAAGGCGTTTATGGGACCGTCGGTTGGTGATCTGTTTTTTGCTTCGCAGGATCAGCTTGAAGGAGTGATCGCGAAATATCGCGGGAAGAACGTTAGCTTTCACTGCGAGGACCCGACGATCTTGCGCGAGAGTGCGGCGGAGCCTACGCACGAGCAGCGACGGCCGGCCAGGGCCGAGATAACGGCGACGAAGTTTGCACTGTATTTGATCGAGCGTTATGAGTTGATAGGGAAACTTTGCCACTACTCGACCAAGGGCGGCCTGGCGAAGATTGCGGCAGCGAAGGCGCGCGGGGTGCGGGTGACGGCTGAAGCTACGCCGCATCATTTATTTTTCGATGACTCGATGCTGACGGATGAGAATCGGTTGTGGCTGCAGATGAATCCTCCGCTGCGGGGGCCGGCGGATAGGCTGGCGTTGATTGAGGCGCTGCGCGATGGGCTGGTGGATTATATTGCGACGGACCATGCCCCGCACACGATCGAGGAGAAGATGGAGGGCGTCAGCGGGGTGCCACATCTCGACACCTATGGAGCGTTTGCGACGTGGCTGATGGCGGAGCACGGATTTTCCGCGCAGGATATTGCGCGGGTTTGTGCGTGGAATCCGGGGAAGTTTGTGAAGGAGTTTTTGCCAGGGGGGTTCGGCGAAGGGTATGGCGCGATTGAGCCGGGATATATGGGCTCATTGACGATTCTTAATCCGAATGCGCCGTACAGGGTTCGGCGCGAGGACATGAAGACGAAGTGCGGCTGGTCCCCGTTTGAGGGATATACGATGCCTGGCCGCGTGACTTATACCGTTTTGCGAGGCAGGGTTTACCCGGCAGGTTGAGGGAGTGTTTGCTCCGATGGAAAAGCTTCGGCACGTTATCAGCGCACGACAGTTCAAAGATCCGGAATTCTTATTGTGGCTGTTTGAGTCGGCGCACCAAATGGAGCGCGACGATGTATTTCGTGCGCTGACTGATCCGCTGCGTGGACGAATCCTGGCGACGTTATTCTTTGAGCCGAGTACGCGAACGAGGTTTTCGTTTGAGGCGGCGATGCAGAAGCTGGGCGGGGGTGTGCTGACGGCGGAGAACGCGCGGGCCAACTCGTCTGCGACGAAGGGCGAGACGATCAGCGATACGATTCGCGTGGTGAGCGGGTATGCGGATGCAATTGCGATTCGGCACTATGAGCCGGGGACTGCCGAGGCTGCAGCGAGGATATCTCCGGTCCCGATCATCAACGCAGGTGACGGGGTAGGAGAGCATCCGACGCAGGCGCTGGCGGACATGTACACGATCAAGAAAGAGCTTGGGCGGCTGAGTGGGTTACGCGTTGCCCTGGTGGGTGATTTGTTGAATGGGAGGACGATCCATTCGCTGCTGCCGCTGCTTTGCCTCTATCCAGGAGTGACGATTGATTTAATTTCACCGTGGCAGCTGCGGCTGCCGTTAGCGTATCGCGAGTACCTGATGGAAAAGGGCATCGTCTTCCACGAAGGAGAGAAGCTCGAGGGTGTGATTGAGCAGGCAGATGTTGCGTACATCACGCGGGTACAGAGCGAGCGGTTTGCGTCGAAGGAAGAGTATGACGCGGTAAAGGATGTGTATGTGATCAATGCGGAGATCGCGGATCGATTGAAGCCGGAAGCGATCATCATGCATGCGCTACCAAGGATTAATGAGATATCGCCAGAGGTGGATGCGAATGCGCGAGCGGCTTACTTTCGTCAGGCAAAGAACGCTCTGTACATTCGGATGGCGCTGTTGAAATATCTGCTGACTTAGGGTCGCTATGCAGCACCTAAACGTGGGAAGCTGGAGTGGCTGCGCGTTTGATGAGGATGCGATCATCAAGACCATTGTGAGGGGAACGAAAAGGGGAATTGAGTAATGAGTCCAGCTTCTCCGTTCCACGTGTTGCAGCCCGGCCAGGTCGAGGTAGCAGTCCATCCTCACGAACATTTCGACGACGCAAGGGCTCTGGAAACTTTGCTGCGCTCCAGGGTGCGCGGCGAAGTTCATTTTGACAGCGTTTCCCGCGCACTCTACGCAACGGATGCCTCCAATTATCGGCAAGTGCCGATTGGTCTTGTTGTGCCGCTTGATACAGCAGATGTCGAGGCAACAATCGCTGCCTGCCGAGAACTGGGTGCGCCCGTGCTATCACGCGGAGCCGGAACTAGTCTCGCCGGTCAATGCTGCAACACCGCGGTCGTTCTCGATTTTTCGAAGCACCTGCACGGCATTCTTGAACTCGATCCTGACGGCAAGACTGCGAGAGTTGAGCCTGGAATTGTCCTCGATGCGCTTCGGGTTGAAGCCGAGCGCTTCGATCTGACCTTCGCCCCAGACCCCGCGACCCATAGCCGCTGCACCCTGGGTGGAATGATCGGCAACAACTCTTGTGGCGTTCATGCCCTCATGGGTGGTAAGACGGTCGACAACATCCAGGAGCTTGAGGTGCTGCTGTACGACGGCACCAGACTCCGCGTCGGACCTACACCCGATGATGAGCTCGAGCGCATCATTGCTGGCGGCGGTCGCCGCGGGGAGATTTACAACCGGCTGAAACAACTGCGTGACACCTACGCAGAACTCATTCGTAGCCGTTTCCCCGACATCCCGCGGCGGGTGTCAGGTTTCAATCTTGATCAACTTCTGCCGGAGAACGGATTCAATGTCGCGCGAGCTCTGGTTGGAAGTGAAGGAACCTGCGTAACGATTTTGGAAGCTGTGTGCGAACTCAAGCCGAGCCCGCAGCATCGGCGCCTGGTTGTTCTCAGCTTCGAAGACGCTTTCACCGCAGCCGATGACGTTCCTGAAGTGCTCGAGTTCAAGCCGATTGGCCTCGAGGGTTTTGACGGTTTGCTCGTGGAATACATGCGGCGGAAGAGCCTCGCACTCGACGACGTGAAGTTGCTGCCTCCCGGCGAAGGTTTTCTGTTATGTGAATTCGGCAGCGACAGCCCAGAAGACGTGGACGCCCAGATGGCAAGATTTCTGCCGGCCGCACAAAACTTCCAGGGAAAACCGACAATCGTTTTGTATACCGAAGAAGAGGCTGAACGGGTCTGGAAAGTTCGTGAATCGGGCCTCGGCGCCAGCGTCTTTGTGCCGGGCGATATTACCGGGTACGAAGGCTGGGAAGACGCAGCGGTACCGCCTGCAGCACTCGGCGCTTATCTGCGTGAGCTCTACACGTTGATGCGTGCGTATGGCTATACCAGCCCGATGTACGGGCATTTTGGTCAAGGGTGCGTCCATCTTCGCATCACCTTCGACCTCGAATCGACAGAAGGCATCGCAAAGTATCGCAGGTTTATCGATGAAGCTGCAGATATTGTTTTGAAGCACGGCGGATCTTTTTCCGGCGAGCATGGCGACGGCCAATCGCGGGCCTGCCTGTTGCCGAAGATGTTTGGTGAAGAGTTGATGGGTGCGTTTCGAGAGTTCAAGGCGATCTGGGATCCATCGAACAAAATGAATCCCGGCAAGCTGATCGATCCGGTTGCGGTGTACGACGCCGTCGACAACCTTCGAACCATTTACAAGGGAAGAGACGTCAAGACTCTCTTCCAGTTTCCTCAGGATGGCGGTTCCTTCGCGCGCGCCACTGGCCGCTGCGTTGGGGTCGGGGCTTGCCGCAAGACAGATCGCGGAACCATGTGCCCCAGCTATATGGCCACTAGCGAGGAGCGCCACTCCACCAGGGGGCGTGCTCATCTCCTTTGGGAATTGATGCACGGCGATGCGATTGCTGACGACTGGAAGAATGAGCAGGTGCATGAGGCGCTCGACCTTTGCCTGTCCTGCAAAGCATGCAAGACGGAGTGTCCTGTTGGGGTGGATATAGCGACGTGGAAATCAGAGTACCTCTCGCAACACTATGAAGGGCGCTTGCATCCGCTGCATCATTACGCGTTCGGCTTTATGGATCAATTCGCAAGTCTGGGATCGAAGTTCGGTTCTCTTCCGAGCTTGACGTTCCAGCTTCCCGGACTCGAAACACTGGTGAAAAGCGTCCTCGGCGTTGCGCAGCAGCGGCATCTCCCGCGCCTGGCGGGCCGGTCCTTCCGAGCGGAGTTTCACTCCTCGCAAATCGCCAGACAAGCCTCCCCGTCCTCGCCCGTTTTGCTGTGGGCAGATACCTGGAACAACTATTTCCAGCCGGATGCCTTGCGGGCCGCACGCGAGTTGCTGGAAAACAATGGACATGCTGTGCAGGTGTCCCGAAAGCATGTCTGCTGTGGAAGGCCTCTCTATGACTTCGGCTTCCTGAAGCAGGCCCGCACGTATTTAGAAGGCATCCTCGATCAGTTTGGAGATTCGATCGATGCGGGAATTCCCTTCGTGATGCTTGAACCTAGTTGCGCAAGCGTGTTTCGCGATGAGCTGTTGAACTTCTTCCCAAACAATGAGCGTGCTGCGAAGCTGAGCCGACAGACGATGTTGCTGAGCGAGATCCTGGCCAAACAGTCTGCGCCACGCAAAGTCGCTTCGCTCACCGGGCGTCGCATTGTGGTCCATGGGCATTGCCATCAAAAATCCTTGATGACAATGAGCGATGACATGGCCCTTCTGCGTGAAACAGGAGCGTCCGTGGAAATGCTCGACTCGGGTTGCTGTGGAATGGCAGGCCCGTTCGGATTTGAAAAGGATAAATTTGCGGTTTCTCAAACCTTGGCGGAGCGCGTTCTGATGCCAGCTGTACGAAGCGCAAAGGAAGAGGACATCATCGTCTCGAACGGGTTCAGTTGTCGAGAACAGATCTCTCAAAACTCAGATCGCCGCGCCGCCCACCTCGCTCAAGTCCTGGCAGGGAGGTGCTAGACCGATCGAGGACGAGACTATGACTCAGAGGATTGCGTGTGGCGAGCCCCATCTCACTAAAACCGGCAATAGTGGACTGGATGCCGAAAAGAGTGTTCAAACTAGCGAATGACCCGCATTGGCTGCGTTCGAGCTTTTCCGTGGACGACGTGAATGTAACTCCCACCTATAGGACGCCCTTCGACATAATCTTTGGAAGGACTAGCTTTGAAAAATGGTCGGGGCGAGAGGATTCGAACCTCCGACCCCCTGGTCCCGAACCAGGTGCGCTACCAGACTGCGCTACGCCCCGAACAATGGATAGGTGAGTGGTTGGTCGTTGGTGGAGGAACACAAAGCTCCGGGAAACGGCATGAGCTGCGACATCCACTGACCAACCTTTTGATTTTAGCAGAAGTTGAGAACGGCCACGATTGGGGGCGCGGTCGCTTCTGGATCAGGCGATCCACTGATATCCCGTCTACTGCGGAGCCGGACTGCTGGTTGGGGCAGGAGGCGGGGTGGTGACGGGCGCAGTTGTCTGCGTCTCAGGGGCAGCCGTCTGCGGTGGGGTTGATCCGGGGGCAGGAGCGAGAGCCGCGGGAGACACTGGAGTTACTATCGGCACTGCGGGTGCTCCGGGTGTGGATGACGCGGGTGCGGGTGCGGCCGCAGGTGTGGTCGATGGTGCGGGTTGATCAGCAGGCGCGGTCGGCGCGGTGGCCGGTATAGCGGGTGCAGTGGTTGCGGGAGCGGATGGAGCGGGCGCTGGCCTTTCGAAAGCCGCTCCGCGAGGCCTCGACGTCCCGCCGTAGCGAGAGACGCCATAGGCCTGACCGTGGCGGACAATGGTCTTTTCGTCGAAGGTGTGGGTGTCGGGACTGTTGAAGGTCGCGCCTGCAGGTACCAGCGTGTTGGTTACGACCATACCGGTGGGAGCGCCGACGCGGAGTTCGATGCGGGTGGGATCAATGCCCTTTTCCTCAACCAGATATTGGCGGGCGTTGAGAGCACGCTCTGCCGCGGCTGAGGGCTTCTCATCTGGCGTTGAGTTGCCGACCATGACGAGGTGAGCGTCGGCCTGCTGGCTGAGCGTGAGGGCGATATCGTCAAGGCAGCCCTTCGCTTCGTTGTCGACGCGCACGGGGCGACGGCGATCGCGTGTGAAGCTCAGGCTGCAGAGGTCTTGAGTTTGCGGCACAGAGATGACAGGAGCCGTGATGATGACGTCGGTGGTTGCCTTCGCGGTTTGTCCGAGATCGTCAACAAGGTTGCATGTGACGGTGATGGTCATTGGGCTCAGGCCCGCGGTGGTGAGGACGGCGGTGGGTCCGGAGCTCGCGATGTTACCTGCCGTGGCCGAATAGGAATAGGTGAGGGGACGATTCTGCGGGCTGACGCCTACGGTGCTGATGGCGATATCGGTACCGGACACTGCAGTACTGGGGTTGGCGCTGCAGGTGAGGGTCGGGGCCTGGAAGGCCATGATGCTGAAGGGCGCAGCGCACGATGCCTGTTGGCGAGGCTTGGAGCCTTCCTCTACATGTCCGGTGACGACGTAGTCCCCAGGCGCAAGGCCGGTGGTGTCGATGGTGGCTTCAGGGCCGGAGGCGGTGATCTTGCCGCCATTGGCAGCCCAGGTGTAGACCGGGGTCTTTTTCGGATTCAGATGCAGGGCGTTGGCTTCGACCTTAACGGGATCGCCAGGAAAGACTTGAGCGGGCTGAGCACCGCAGCCGAGCATGACGGGAAAGGGTGGCTCGACGTCGCCCATCCGGACGACGAGTCCGGCAGAGAGCTTCAGGTTGGTGAGCGTGCTGAAGCCGCCCTCTTGTCCGGCGGGAAGGAGCAGAGGGCCGTACACGACCTGGGAATATTGATAGTCCGCCTGAATGGCGCGGATGGCGAGGTGCTGGCCCCAGAAGGGAAGAACGTAATCGAGGCCGACGCCGCCGGTGGTTCCCCAGCCCCACATGAGCGATTGAGCGGCGGGGCCATTGGTGCGTTCACCGCCGCCCAGGATATGTGCGAAGGGCACCCAGCGTCCCAACGGGTACCGAAAGATGGGGCCGCCTTCGGCGGTATAGACCAGTTGGCTGCAGGTTTCTCCGGTGCAGGCCGGCAGATATTGTTTGTGCTCGGTGGTGCCGGAGAAGTAGCCAGCTTCGAGTTCGACGCCAAAGTAGCGATTGAACCACGTGGAAACGCCGAGGGTGCCGTTAGGATTGTAGACGCTCTGAAACTGATAACCGGCGACCTCGCTATTGAAGGGATGGAAGTAGCCGTAGCCGCCGTAGATGTCGACGCGCGAGTCAATATGCTGTTCGCCACCTTTTGCCGTCTGCGCAGGGGAGACCGCCGCAGCAGCACCAAGACTGACGAGAACTAAGAGAAGCGAAGCCCATTGAGTCAAGCGTTGCATTGCGGCGATTCCTCCAAAGGACCCGTAGAGATTGAAAGGTGTTTCATGGAGCAGAGGTTCCAAGAAGCTGCATGGAATGAGGCGCGTGCGCCAGATTCACTTCTGTAGTATCCCCTAGAAGGCAACGAACGTATGAAGGAAACGTGGTTTAACTGCTGACTCAAGCTTGATGCTCGGCTTCGAAGCGAATAAGCTCTAAAGGATGGAAGTCTTCAGTTTACGTAATGCGCGATGTCCAAAGCAACGTTGGCTTTGTTGAGCGAGCACGCGAGTGTCGATCTTATTCCGTAACGGCTTTCATCTAAAACTTCCGATGAGTTCATAGTAACCCTATCGAGGTTTTGAGGGGCATTCCATCCGCGACAAAACTGGGCCGTGAGGTCTGCAAGGGGAGGATTCTTGCTTACTGACAGAGCCGCTGGCGAAGGTATCGCGAAACTTCATCAGAAGCGGCTAAATCATCTTGAGGCACTGGAGGCAGAGAGCCTGTATATCCTGCGGGAGGCGGTTGCTGAATTTGCGCGTCCCGTGATGCTGTACTCCATTGGCAAGGATTCCAGCGTCATGCTGCGGTTGGCGCAGAAGGCGTTTTATCCGGGAAGGATTCCGTTTCCTCTGCTGCACGTTGATACCAGCTATAAGTTTCCTGAGATGATTTCCTTTCGCGACAGTTACGCCAAGGAGATTGGGGCGGAGTTGATTGTGCATCGCAATGAAGAGGCGATCGCTGATGGAGCGAGCCCGTGGAAGCTGGGAACGCAGAACTGTTGCGGGGCGCTGAAGACGCGGTCGTTGCTGGACGCGCTGGAAGATGGCGGGTTTGATGCGGCGTTTGGCGGGGCGCGGCGCGACGAAGAGAAGAGCCGGGCGAAGGAGAGGGTCTACAGTTTTCGCGACGCCGCGGGGCAGTGGGACCCGAAGAACCAGAGGCCCGAACTTTGGAGTTTGTATAACTCGCGGCTGCGCAAGGGCGAGAGCATTCGAGTCTTTCCGCTTTCGAATTGGACTGAGCTGGACGTGTGGCTGTATTTGTATGCGGAGCAGATTCCGATTGTGCCGTTGTATTTCGCGGAGGAACGGCTGGCGGTGATTCGCGGCGGCATGATCACGCTGGTACACGAGGGAATGCATTTGCTGCCAGGAGAGAAACCCGAGTTGATGAAGGTCCGGATGCGATCGCTGGGATGTGCGCCATGCACTGGCGCGATACGAAGTGAGGCAGAAACGTTGCCGGAGATCATCGAGGAGCTTATTGGCTTCCGCCGCAGCGAGCGCGAGGGTCGCGCAATTGATCACGATGAAGAGGGATCGATGGAGTTGAAGAAGCGCGAGGGCTACTTCTGATGAGTACGTTGCCTTCAGCTAAGAGATCTGTAAGTGAGACGAGCTTCCGTGCGTTTCTCGATAGCCATCTGGAGCAGGAGATGCTGCGATTTACGACGGCTGGCAGCGTCGACGACGGCAAGAGCACGTTGATTGGGCGGTTGCTGCATGACACCAAGAGCGTGTATGAGGATCAGCTTGCATCGATCCGTGCCAGCAGGGTGAATCGTTCCGGCGGCGCGGTCGACCTGTCGCTATTGACAGACGGGTTGAAGGCGGAACGCGAGCAGGGCATTACGATCGACGTGGCTTACCGGTACTTCTCCACGGCGAAGCGCAAGTTCATCATTGCCGACACGCCGGGGCATGAGCAATACACGCGCAACATGGCGACGGGCGCCTCCACCGCAGATGTGGCGATTGTGCTGATCGATGCGAAGGCGTTTCAGCGGGCCGGGGAGTTGCTGCCGCAGTCGCGGAGGCATACATACATTGCGAGCTTGCTGCGGATTCCGCACGTGGTGGCGGCGATCAACAAGATGGATCTGGTGAACTACAGCGCGGAGGTTTTTGACAAGGTGTCCGCGGAGTTTGATGTGCTCGCGAAGCGGCTTGGCCTGAACAGCGTCGAGGTAATTCCAGTGAGTGCGCTGGCGGGCGATAACGTGGTCGAACACAGCACCAACATGGGATGGTACAGGGGGCCAACGCTGTTGGAATACCTGGAGACCGTGCCGCTGACGATTCGCGAGGCGGCGGATGGGCCTTTGCGTTTTCCGGTGCAACTGGTGGTGAGACCGAACGCGGAGTTTCGTGGGTTTGCGGGGCGGGTTGAGCGCGGCGAGGTGGGGCCGGGGATGCGGGTGAAGGCGTTGCCGAGTGGCCGGGTTACGACGGTGAAGAGCATCGTTACCTATGATGGGGAGCTTTCGGTGGCAAGCTTCCCGTTGAGCGTGACGCTTGAGTTGGAAGACGAGATCGACCTTAGCCGCGGCGAGATGTTGATCGGGGAGGGGCAAACTGCCCCCCGGATGAGTAGAGCGTTTCGCGCGATGGTGGTGTGGATGCACGAACAGCCGCTGATTGCGGGGCAGACGTATCTCGCCAAACATACGACGCGAACGGTTCGGGCCACCGTAAGGAGGATTCTCTACGGGGTGGATATCCAATCGACAGAGCGGCGCGAGTGTACACACCTGCAGATGAACGATATCGCGGAGGTCGAATTCGATACGAGCTTGCCGCTGTTCTTCGACGGGTATGCGGAGAATCGCGAGATGGGCGCCTTGATCCTGATCGATCCGGTGACGAACGCTACGGTGGGCGCAGCGATGATTGTTGATGCGGTCGAGCCGGCGGGGAGAGAGACGGCGGCTGGAAAGGTTGCCGGGTTTGTGTGGCTGCGGGACAAGCCGAGAGAAGCGGCTGCGTTTCGCGATGCTTTGCGAGAGCGAGGCCGGGCTGCGGTGATCGTCGATGACGCGTTGATTCCGGAGGTGGCGCTTGCAGGTGTCGTGCGGGCTTTGCAACTGGCGGAGGTTACGGCAATATCGGCACGGGCTGCGCTTAGCGATTCGACGATTGAAGCAGTGAGGACGGCGGCTGGGGATAGCTACTTCGAGTCGGTTGCGGACGCTTCGAAATGGCTCGATGGCTCATCCAATGCCGAGGAGATACCGTGAGTCAGGATGGGATTGCATTGGTCGATGCGAGTGAGACGCTTTCGGCGGAAGCGCTGGTCGCTGCAGTTGTGCGGGAGACTGAGCGGGAAAATGCGTTGGCGAGCATTTGCTTGACAAGCAGCTTTCAGACCGAGGATATGGTGGTGCTCCACATGTTGCGTGAGTACTTGCCGCGGGTTCCGGTCATCTTTCTGGAAACCGGTTATCACTTTCCTGAGTTGATCGCTTATCGTGACCGGATGGTTGCTGACTGGGATCTGAACCTGGTGAACGCGCTTCCCAAGACGACCCTGGAAGAGCACGAGCGGGAGTTTGGTTTGCTGCATATTGTGGAGCCGACAAAGTGCTGCGCGATCCGCAAGGTGGAGCCGCTGATGCGTTCGCTCGAGCCATATTCTTGGTGGTTTACCGGATTGAGGCGGGAGCAGTCGCCTACCCGGGTGGGGTTGAGGAAGGTGGAGGACCATCGTCTGCCTACGGGGAAGAGCCTGAAGAAGGCGAGTGTGTTGGCGGACTGGGAGTGGGGGCGGGTGGAGGGGTATGCGCTCGCGCATGGGATTCCGCGGCTGGAGCTGTATGACCGGGGGTACACGAGTATTGGGTGTGAGCCTTGCACGGCGGTGCCGGCAGCGGGGGCGGATGCTCGGAGCGGGCGTTGGGGCGGCAGGAAGCTGGAGTGTGGCATCCATACGTTTAGCGAGAAGGTGTAGGGAGGCAGCATGCGGGAGCGGCGGCGGATCGTGGAGCTTTGGCGGCGGGGCGATGCGGTGGCGCTGGTGACGCTGGTGCGGGTTGAGGGATCTAGTTACCGGGAGGTTGGGGCGCGGTTGCTGGTGGCGGGGAAGGGGGAATACGCGGGGTCGATCTCGGGGGGATGTCTGGAGGCCGAGGTGGTGCGGAAGGCTGGCTGGATGGTGCGCGGTGGCGCAGTGGTGGAGAGGTACTCTACGCTGTTCGACGACACGGCAGAGATTCCGTATGGGCTGGGCTGCGGCGGGACGGTGGATCTGCTGGTCGAGCCTGCGGGGACGGTGGAGTTTGAGGGGTTGATGGAGGCGCTGGAGGCGTCGTTGGAAGGGGTTGAGAGTCGGGTGGTGACCTGGCTGCCGGAGAATGGGGAGGCGCTGCGGCGGGTTGTGGGAGAGGTGGAGACGCGAGGTGGGTTCGAGGAGAGGATTGAGGCTCCGCAGCGGCTGGTGGTGTTTGGGGCAGGCGACGATGCCCGGCCGTTGGTGCAGATGGCGGCGCTGATGGGATGGAACGTTGTCGTGGTGGATGGACGAGCGCAGTGGGCGCGATCGGAGCGGTTTCCGGAGGCTGTGCTGGTGATGGTTACCGAGGGTTTTGGGGAGTTGAAGCCGTTGGGGATCGGGGCCAAGGATGCTGTGGTGATGATGACGCATAGCTATGAGCAGGATCGGGTTTGGTTGGAGGGAGCGTTGCGGTGTGAGCCGCGGTATTTGGGGTTGCTGGGTGCTAGACATCGCAGTGCGTTGCTGGTAAGCGAGACGGCTGCCCGGTTGGGATGGAGCGTGGAGCGGGCTTGCGAAGGACTGTTCGCGCCGGTTGGTTTGGACCTGGGCGGTGATGGTGCTGAGGCGATTGCGTTGGCAGTGGTTGCGGAGATCCAGGGTTGTTGCGAGGGGAAGCTGGGGAGTTCGCGGCGGATGACTGCGGAGATGGTGGAGGAGCAGATTGCGCAGGGTGGCGCTTCAAGGTATCTACAGGCTCAGTGCGCGCTGTGAGAGTGGCTGCGGTCGTGTTGGCTGCGGGAGCTTCGCGGCGGTTGGGTCGGGCGAAGCAGAGTGTGGAGATTGGTGGAGAGACGCTGTTGGAACGCGCGGTTCGGGTTGCGGTTGAGGCTCGGCTCGAGCCGGTGATTGTGGTGGTGCGCGAGGAAGAAGTGGGGAAGTTGCTGCGCGGTTGTGACGTGGTTGAGAATGCGTTGGCGGATGAAGGGATGGCGAGTTCGATCCGGGTTGGCGTTGCTCGGGCTGAGGAGTTGGGCGTTCAGGGTTTGGTGGTGATGGCTTGTGACCAGGTGGCGCTGCGGGCGGAGCATTTGAGGGCGTTATGTGGCGAGGTGGATCGGGTTACGGGTTCGGGATATGCGGGGAAGGTTGGGATTCCGGCTTACTTTCCGGCGGAAAAATTTTCGGAGTTGATGGAGTTGAGGGGCGATGTGGGGGCTCGGGAGCTGCTGCTCGGGGCGGCTGTTGTGGTGGATGAGTCGTTGGGGTTGGATGTGGATACGGAAGCCGACCTGGCTCGGGCTCGGGAGCTGATAGGGTACCCCCCCCTCCCCCCTCCCGGGAGTGATTTTGGCTCCTAACCCGCTCTATTCAGGTAGGTTAAGGGTCAAAGTCTCTGCCCCAATTGGGAGCGAAAACGGGTTGTAACTTATTGATTCTGGATAGGATACATGCGGAGATACTACCCCCGGCTTCCTTGTGGGAATGGACTCCAAGTCATTGATTCTGGATGCTTCTCAGACCATTTCCCACCGGGTTGGGGAGAGATTGGGCTTGGTTGAAATTTATCCCCTAGTTCTATTGTAGAGAGTTGGTGGGGGTAAGTATGCCAAGTTTTGAAATGTTTTATTTGGTTTATTTTCAGGGGGTTGCGTGGATTTGGATGGGTTTGGGGGGTTGACAGGTTTTCGGCAGGAGCTGGGTTGGTGGCGAGGTGCATGAGGGCAGGTCAGTCGCTTCGCCTGCGGCTGCGCTCCGGCCTTCGGCAGAGTGGAAGGGTCTTCGACCCGGGCGGTTTTATGGCACGGCTGAAGCCGTGCCCCTTCGAGGTCTTGGCGGGTGGGAGGGTGGTGGTTGGATGGGCATTCGTAAACCCACTCGTGACGGTGAAACAGTCATGAATGGGGTACCCGCCGTGTATCCGAACGTAGCCGCCCGCATTCATGGATGGAATATGCTTCCACGTCCTATACGACTGCTGTACTAGGGTGACGGTTCCACTTCCCGGCAGTATCCGCGGGCTTTGACCAAACACAGGAGAGAAAGTTGGCTGAGAACAATCCTCAAGACCAAAGACTGAGGTTTTTCATTATCCGGAAACTTTGCGTTTGTGCGGCTTGACGAGTTTCTTCGCCGCGCGCTCCGTTTTGGCCCTGGCTTTCGTTTCCTCGCCAGTTTGCGGCTTGTTGTTGATGAGCCGTCTCAGAATCGCGTCGAATTTGTCTTGGTCGGTTTTATCTTCGGGCATAGTATTCTCGTTGCTAAATCTTGCGGGCCTTCTCTGCCATACTCCAACCAGCAAGTAGGTGAAGAATTGACAGGCGATCCCAGTCATGAAGAACAAGAACGTCTCCCAGGCGAAGCTGATGTTCCTCTTCTGCAACCCGCCCCCAGCGAGGAACGGAAAGAATGGGAAGCTGAGAAGGCAGCCGAAAATGCCTACAAGAAAAGGCAACTCACGATTGCGGAAGATCAAGTCAAGGTTGCTCAGTCCAATCGCAATTTGACGAGGATGCTGGCGGGATTCACCCTGCTCGGGGTCATTGCGGGAGGTATTCAGGCCTACTTTGCTCGTAAGGGAGTGGCGGCGGCTAATAACTCTGCCAAGGCCGCGCAAAATGCAGCCTACCAGTCTTGCTTGGGGGCGCAAATTTCTCGAAATATGCTGTTGCAGAGCCAGACCGTCGAAAATGATGCTCACGGGTCGGCAGTTGCCGCGATCTATCAGGCCATGGCCGCGACTGAATCCGAAAGGGCAGAAATGCAGTTGATTTTGGGAAATGCGGAAATAAGAGTTGGCAAGGATATGGGGGTATCTTTCAACACGAATAATGCTGGAAAGACCGCCGCTGTGGGTTTGATCATGAAATTCAGGATGGTGTTTCTGTCTAGAAGCGAAGATCCCAATTTCCTGTACCCCGAAGAGCAAACCGCGCGCGGAAACAATAGTCGAGCAGAACCGGGGCCGGGTTTTCAAACAGGGACGCATCGGCTTGTCGTGCTCACGCCGGATGGAAGCGCAGTGGTTCCAACGAACAGCGATTTGGCTGACTACCAAGCCGGAACTAAGGATTTGATCCTCTACGGTCAAATGGACTACAGAGACATTTTTGGAGGACATCATTGGCGTCGCTTTTGCCAACCGTTTCAAATCTTCACAGAAGGGGCCGTAGTTAAAAACGTGGGCCACCAGAAATGCACCAACTACAACCAAAGCGACACAGGAAGTACTCTTGTAAAAGCCACATCGCTTCCGATCCTGCCCTCCTCGCTCCCGGAAATAGTGTGCACTAATCCTGCGCAAGAGTGAGCTTCTTCTCCACTTTCCTCATAAGCATCTTGAAACAATGGAGCCGAATGCGCGCCCTACAGACTGCCCGTGCGGGCGGGAATCCTAAAACTCCTGTAGATTCAGTCTGTTTCCTCCGGCGCTTCGACTACATTCGTAATAGCTCCCGCGTAAGAAGGGGACCTGGATTCAGGGTAACGCGATTCCTAACGCAGGGAAGAAGCAGATCCCTGCGGGATGACAGCCAGAAAAGCAAAAGCGGGGCTCAAGGCGAGGCGAAAGGCGTTGGGCCGGTCAGGGGGAAGGAGGTAGTTAGCGGCAGGCGGGGTAGGGGGTTAGGAAGGTGGGGGCTCCGCAGGTTACGTACCAGGCGGCGAGGAAGAGCAGGGCGAGGATGGGGGCGGCCCAGAAGAAGAGTTGCAGGGGGAGGGCGGAGGTGAGGGGCAGGTGGGCGTCGGGATTGGTGCGGGTGGGGAGGCGGAAGATGAGGGCGCTGAAGAGGCAGACGGCGGCGGAGAGGGAGAGGCGGGCGAGGGCGAGGAGGAGGCGATCCTGCCAGTCGAGGCCGGGGAGGAAGAAGGCGCTGAGGGCCGTCCAATAGAGGGCGAGGAGGCTGGCGAAGAAGGTGGCGGCTTTGGCGAGCTCGAGCATGGGGCGGCTCCGTGGAGACCCATTTTGGAATTATTTTAGGGTGACTGCGAAGGGTCGGCTTCAGATTTTAGGCTTTCTGTCCTGAGGGGAAGCTGCTAGGTTCTGCATAGGCTTTAGAGAAAAACCGAAGGAAACGGTAAGAGTAACGACAAGACCGGACAAATGTAGGAAATGGTTCCTAATGCCGGGTTGCTACTAGCGACTTTAGTGACTATCGGCTATAGGACCTTTGGTGGGGGGTTGTAAACCTTTTGGGCTCTTGCGTCGGCACCATAGGTGGACAAGAATGACGCTCATGGTGAACGCACATGAAGACCACAACAGTTGGATCTAGATGGGTCGGAGCGGGAGTGCTGGGACTGGTTAGCTTATTTGGACTGGTCGGATGCCGGCATTCGGGTGTTCGGGATACTGTAGCCATGGCGACAGCCCCGGACTTTCAAGAGATTCATGTGAACCAAGACTGCTTGATACTTCAGGATCAAGTGGACGGCGTAACGGGAGTGAGTGTGCCGGGAGCGAAGCCAGTAGGTGGCGGAGCGAACGGTGCGGGTGGTGAGCGGTCAGTCGCTCAACTGGATCTGGGAGTATGCCATCTGGACAGCCAGGTGACGGCGAACCAGGTGAAGGGCGAGCTGGTGAATGGGGCTGTGCAGCGAAGCGTCGTGGTGATGAAGGAAAAAGACTATTTGATGAAGAACCAGTTCGATCGGGCGGTGGTGTTTGTAGTGGAACAGCCGGTGCCCGAGGGATGGCAGATTGCTACGGAGCCGGGCCCCGACAAGATGGTTGGAAACGTCGCGTTGTACAAGGCGGTAGCGTTGCCGGGCCAGATGGTGCGCCTGCATGCGGGCGAGCAACATACGATTCAGCTGGCCGAGTAGTCGGCGGCAGGTGATGACGCGAAAGGACGCCATGGCGGCGTCCTTTCGCGGCTTAAGGCTGGCGGGGGAAGAAGCGGATTCGCTGAGACAAAGACTGCCGGTTGGGGCTGCTGCGTGGTGAGGGGTTACGTCCAATAGGGGTGAGGTGAATGGATGAGTGTGCCCCAGTATCGGCCTGCACGATTGTTTGTTACGGAGAAGCAGAAGAGCTTTGCGCCGGTGATTTCGTCGACGCCGGATTTGCCGGTGATTGATTGGAGCGGGGTGGGGCAGGTGGCTCCGGTGCTGGTGGGCGCGGGGAGTGGGAGTGGTCTGCCGACGGCGGAGGTGGTGGTGATTACCTGGGCGGATGCGGAGTGGGCGGCGATGCAGCATGTGTTCTGCGCGAGTGGGGTGGCGATGCCGTATGCGGATCGAAATAACGGGAGCTGGAGTGGGTGGACGACGTATGCGGTGGGGTTGTCGAAGGCCA
>Ga0302302_1000139_pt1 | contig 42551 bp, 67 predicted proteins | sample III_Palsa_E1_3_FD_198766 | JGI IMG/M metagenome (GOLD analysis project Ga0302302, IMG submission 198766) | Peat permafrost microbial communities from Stordalen Mire near Abisko, Sweden - III_Palsa_E1_3 | ecosystem: Environmental > Terrestrial > Soil > Palsa > Peat permafrost | place: Sweden...
AAGTAACGACGCAGCCGGGAGACTCGACGACCTTCGAGCAAATATCGACCGGCAATGTCGGAACCGTGCTATCGAACGTAATTGATATGCAGTCGTATGGTCAGGGCTACAACCTTGGCAATAACGGCACATCGGCGCAGGGCTGGTCCACGCAAAACGCGCTTACACTGAACTCCTACACGGCGACGCGCGGCATCATGCAGGGCTTGAAATTGAATTGCGACAAGAACGCCGAGGGCGACTTCTCCTGCATCTACGGCTACCCTGAGTGCTACGGGGGATATGTTGATACCTCAGGCGAGGGATGCCAAGGCATGACGTTGCAAATGACGCAGACGCCTTGGTACAACGGCACGCTCGTTACGCCTTCAGTTGGCACAGTAAGTGGCCCACACAGCTCATCGACTTCGGGCATCACTTACGTCTGGATCGGTGGTAACGGTGGCCCGGTAACTTTCCAGACCTCAGGCACGATGCAGACCTTTTCGGTGGTGTTCACGGGCAACACAACCGCGCAAACGGTGGACATCGGACTTGCGACTCCCAATGGAACCAACTCGTTTATCCTCGGCACGCCTATTGGAGTCTCGCTTTCCGCGCTGACTTGCTCCACAGGATCGCCCTGCACTGTGACGTGGACGCCCTCTGATTTCGGAACTGTGACGCCAGCGGCAGGACAGACGATTTATTTTTACGCCGCCACCGGCAACTCTCCGGCAAACGGATCGATTGCGGGGACAGGATTTTCGGGGGCTCCCTCCGCTGGTACATTCTCCACGTCCTCGCAGGCTGGTTTGCTGATGACCGCCAGCCTTGCCGCTCCAACCAACGGCGCAAATTCGGTTACGCTGGCCGCGCTGAATTGCAACATCAACTGCACGAATCCTCATCCGCACGATAACTTGCCGGATGGCGGAATCCTCATTAATACTTCTGAGACAACTTCGTCTGTGACGCTCGGAGCCGAGAGCATTATCCAGAACGGCATGTCCTACGTGCTCACAGCAGGGACGGTGCCCGTTTCGACCGCATGGGGCACGCTTATCCCCGGATCATGCACAGGCAACGGCAACGGACAGTATCAGGCATACACAGCGACAACCTGCACGGTGACGCTCGGAACCTCTCCTGCTTCGCCGGGACACTTTGCCGTATCTGGAGGAATCACCAGTTGCCCAGTAGTCGCCACCTCGCCTGGAACGTCACTGGATATCCATCTCTCCGGACCATTCGCTGAAGAAGCTTATATCATTGCGGTGACGACTGGATCAACAACTGACTCGATCACCTTCTGTACGCGCAACGCGTGGAATAATGGCAACGCGGCCCGCGTAATGCAGGGTGGCCCTGTCAGCGAGGCGTTCGTTTCAAATGCCGCCATAGGAGTCGGATGGCCGGTGGCTTACATCATTGACGGGGCGTTCTCTTCAACTCAGCTTGCGTTTAGCAACTGCGTCGGTGGAGGAGTAGGAGCCTGCAACGGCAACGGCAGCACAGGAAACATTCTCGCCAGCGGCACCGCTGTAACGATCTACTCGGCTGCGCTCATTACAGGTTCTGGCAATGGCGCGACGAATACGGCCACCCTCGCAACCAACATCATGCCCCTGACTCTGGCTGACAATCTAGTTGGTGCCCCTGCAGCCGAAATTTCAATGGAGGGCATACGTTTAGTCTGCGGCCAGTGGACGCCGAACGATTACTCTGTGCCAAGTAGTTGTTTGCAGATGAATGATGTGGGCGGAACTCCGCTGCCGTACATGATGAGGTTTGGAAACGGCGCGTCAAGCGGCAACCCATCCTTGGCCCTCCTCCATACGGATGCCGGATATTGGGAAGATACCATGTACCTAACGGATGGTCCTACTCGGTCGCTGATGTATCTCTTGCATTCGCAGACGACTACGAGCATCTTTCAGACGAATGATAGCTTTGGTAATCTAAGTTTCACTCATACCGGATCGCCATTCTACGACGAAACTCTCAATTGGTCGGAAACCTTCAATGCCTTGGCGTACGAGGTTGGAGGTAGTCTCGGAATTGCTGGGCAGGTATTGACAAGCGCAGGACCTACGGGCCTAACGATGTGGGCCGCGATACCGTGGGCAACGCCTGGCACGATCGGTAGCACGACACCCAACTCTGGAGCCTTTACCACGCTGTCCTCATCGAGCACGACGACTCTGGCCGCCGCAACGACAATCGGAGGCAATGCAGTCTGCTTGGTCACAGGGACTAACTGCCCCGCGGACGGCATCTCGGGCGGAACAACGGGATACGTGGCAATCTTTGGTACCTCGTCAACGATCACTAGTGGTATCGCCTTAGGCACCACGGGTAGTGACATTCCGCAATTGTCCTCGGGCCTGCTCGCATCATCCATCGTTCCATGGGGTTCTCCAGGTACGATCGGATCAATAACTCCGAATAGCGGAGCGTTCACCACCTTGACGGCAACGAGCCTTGCGCTTGGATCATCGCCTCCGACCTGTGGCGCTGGAGTATCTGGTTGCGGCGCTTTCGCGGAAGCAGGAACCGCCGTAACCCCTGCTGCCGGCGTGGACACGATACGCGCAGATTCCTCCCATCTATTCATGGTCGACCTCAACGGCGGCTCAGAATTCACGTCACTAATGAACTTCTCAACGGTGAACTTGGCGAGCAGCGCGGCCGGTGGGGTGACTGGACTTCTGCCGAACGCGAACATCGCTAATCCCTACACCGCGATCTCCAACCCGATTACCTCAGCCACGGGTGGAAGTGGAACAGGAACGATCACTTGTCTAACGGCGGCCTGCACGAATCTCCGCGGCACTTACTCGGTAGCTGGGGGAACATTCACCACGGGCACGTTCTTAACGTTGGTGTGGCCAACCACCACGGCCGCCTATGCATGCACTATTACTCAAAATGGCGGGGCTGGGTTAGGTGTTGGAAACTCAGTCGCAACTGCAACGGGCGTTAGCTTCTCCAACACGGCCACGCTTCTTGGCACCACTGTAACCGTGAACTATAACTGCCAGCCATAGGTGAAAACGATGAAGAAGATTCTTTGCGGATTAGTGATGTTAGGTGCTGCGGCGATCGGGAGTGCGCAGTCGACCCCACCGCTGCGGACAATCATGCTGTCTTCGGATGGTGGTAACACCTTCCAGCCCGATACGTCTTCCTCGAGTGTCTTCCTCGGCGACCCCACCGCAACCCCCCCAGGCTTCGTTCCGATGTGCACAAGCACCGGTGGACCGCCCTTCTCGCAATGCTCTTTCGGTGGAGGCGGAGGATCTGGAACGGTCACATCTGTCTCTGGCCTAACGCCAATCTTCAGCGTCACCAATCCTACGACCACGCCGATCTTCGCCCTTAGCAACGCAGCAGGCAACACTCTATTCGGCAATTGCACAGGCACGTCAGCCGCGCCGAGCTACTGCTCGCTTACGGTGGCCATGCTGCCGACTGGGATACCGAATGCGAATCTAGCTACCCCATTTGGCGCGCTCTCTGGCGATGCAACCAGCACCAGCACAGGCGGGGCTACGACAGTACAGGGAATCAACGGCACGCGGCTGTCTGGGTTGGGCACAGGTCTTTTAGTCAACACAACTGGCACGGGCGTTCCTACCACCTTGGCCTCAGTCAACGGCGAGTGCGCGCTGGGTTTTGCGGGGAGTTGGGTAGCTGGGGTATGCCCGAATAACATCGTCTTTCCTGTTGGACTTTTATTCGGGGCTGGGGCTACGTCGGCTCCTACGGTGGCAACGGCAGCGCAGATCCAAACGGCTGGACTGGACACGCGTCCAAGTATCATCACGACAACCGGCAAGACGGGCGTTCTTTTGGCTGGAAGCACGACGCAGGTATTCAATGTAGCCAGCGGAAACGCAGGCACGATCACCTTCCTCCATTTGACGATGGGTAATGTGGTCGGGGGAGACCTCCCTAATATTATCCAGAATAGTCAAATTGAAATCTCCTGCGACGGGCGCATGGTCGCGGTTCCGCTTGGCCTGTTCTTGATGTCTCAGGATTATCCCCAAGCTTTTAGCACGGGTCAGATCAGCGTGCCATTGTCCAATAGCTCGTTCTATGATTCATTCTCGTTCAATCGCCGCGTAAACATTAACTACTACAACGGCTGTACGATTGCACTAGCGAACGCGAGTCCTTTGGGCGACATTTCAATTTACTTTGATACGAGCTACCGTCCGGGTACTCCAGTCGGACCACCCTCCACAGGATATTGGAATGCTTATCCGACCTACTTCCCATCGCTTGCCGCGAACACTGGGGCTTATAACGCACAGCAAGTGGCACTACTCCCCGCAATCACCTCATCTGGCGGGGGGCAACTTGAATCCATCGCGCAATGGGTAAATTCAAGCGTGAATTTCACTACGATAGAGGCCACCCCCACCGTGACAGCGGACTCGATTCTGGCGGCTACAGCGAATGGCGGCGAGGACTTCTTTGGGTGCGGATTCTATTGTGGAGATGGAACAAACGCTTTCCATACCGACAAGTGGGGCATTCTTTGGGCGGTTCAAGGACTTACGAGTACAACTGCGGGGTTAGCCAATCCCTTGGGCACTTATGACTCGCTGGGCTATAGGTTCTTTACATCCACTCCCCAAGACAATCTGATCTTCAACAGCACACTTCAGGTGAACACGGCTAACGGAGATTCTGCGGTGAGTCCAGGTACGGTCAATCTTGCGGGGCTCGTGACATATTTTACAGCAACTCCAACGGCCAGCGTTGCATTCAGTCCAATACCGGCGACCTATACCGCCTCGCAAACAGTGACATTGACAGCCTACCCATCCTCCGGGGCTACCGTTTGCTACACAACAAACGGCGCTACTCCCGTGGTGAGTGGAGTCGGAACCTGTTCTACGGGAACCGTCTACACAACTCCAATCACGGTTAGTAGTACTGAAACTCTTTTGGCGGCGGCGCAGGCGGCTGGATATAACAACAGTTTGGCGTTAGGTGGAATCTACACGATTGAATCGCTCTATCTGAATACGCGATTCACCGAAGCTTCTTCTGGCACCAATCTCGCCGGAACCATCCCGACCGTTTGCACCGCTGGTTCTGGATGCACATGGACGAACGCGGGTGGGACCGACTTCACCTATCAGACTGGAGGAGGGGTATCGGTTAGCGGACCGACGACAAATCCAGACCTAATCAATACTGGCCAAACCAATGAGGTCATTCGCTTCACCCTAAATGCATGTGCTGGGACGGGATCGGTCTATTGCGGGTTTTATCTTCGGTACACGAACGTCAACAACTACATTGCCATCAATTCGTATTCGGGTGCGAACGGGATAAACATCTACGACGGGGTTTCTGGGACTTTCACGCTGAAAGGAACTATCCCAGTAAGCGCCGCGAGCCCCAACACGGGTAGCTATACGGTGACGCTGAATGGAACGAGTGCGAAGGTTACGGGTCCGAGCGGTGCGTCCGTTTCCTTCACCACGGCAAACACGACCGGGACAACCTTTGGGTTTCTCGCGGCCACTGGCGCAACATCAATGAAGATAACGGCTCTATCGGCGGCAAGCCAATGATTGATCTTTGGATTATTTTTCCCATCGCTATGTTCTGCTGTGTGGTCGGCTGGTTCGTGCGCAAAGAGGATCGTAAATGAAAACCCTCCTCTTACTCGCGCTCCTACTCTGCTCCCCTCTAGCCTTCGCCTCGCCCGTCTGCATGTACCAGGATGTGCAATCGGGTCCCGCAAGCGGCGGTGAGGGCGGTGGTGGAACTTACGTGGACGTATTCGGCGTAGGCTTCGGCTCAACCCTTGGGAGCATAACGGGTACGGTCAACGGTACGGCGATCACCAACTTCATCTATCTTGGCGCTGATCCAACGGGCAATCGTCAGAAGATAGGGTTTCAGGTACCCAGCGGGGCGACCGGCTCGGGAAGCATCATCCTCAATTTCCCTGGCGGATCATGCTCAAACATGGTCTTTGCCGTCACGACGGGCCACAGCATTTATTACATCGGCTCGGGCATCGACAACGTTACAACTGGATCATTCACCTGCGCGAACCTGAAGAACGGAACCGCTGGTGACGGCAGCGGCGGAAGCGGCACCTACGCAAGCCCTTGGACGCTCGGGAACGTAGCAGCCGTAACCCTCAACGGTGGGTCTGGGAACTATGGGCCTGCGGCCAACGCTCGCACCCCGCAAATGTATTATTCCTGCATCTCGCAAGGCGATACCCTCATATTCCTCAACGGCGCGAGCTACCCCTACGGCGGCCCGAGCGACTATGCGGGATTGGCATTCAACAACGGATTCACCACAGCGAACGTGTATACGTCTGTGGGCGCGCGACCGGGAGCTATTGTAAGCATCGGAGGGGACGGATATTCGTCCTTCGGCATACGCGATTACTCCGACCAATACATGCAGGTTTTCGGACTCACGCTCGATGGAACATCGACGTCTGCGAACGCCGGAGGGGGTCTGACGTTTGGGGAGACCGCTTCTGGACCTCAAATGCGCGCAGTCGGCAACACAGTGCATTGCAACGGGTGCTATGGATCAAGCGGTGCCTTGGCTGGCGGATTCGAAGGCGACATCAACACCGCCCTTGAGATCCTGGGGAACTATATCCCGAACGCGAGTTGCACCGCGCCGGGAGGGCTGTCAAACAAGCAATATCACGCCCTCTATACCTATGGAAATGGACAAGAGATTGGCTGGAACAAGATTGCGAATGTCTGCACCTATAACGGGATACAGGTGAATCTCGCATCAGACTCTAGCCTCGGATTTGGTGGCCTCAGCATCCACGACAACGATATTGAAGGGGCGAACGGAGCCGGGATCAACCTTGCCACGCTCGACCCAACGCAGGGCGCGATCAACGTTTACAACAACATCATTCACCACGTCGGGATTCAGGCCGCTTCGGACTCGGACGGAAACCACGCCTGCATCGCCTCACCGGGCGAGGCTCCATCGGCAGGCTCCGGCACAGTGAACATCTACAACAACACGATGTGGGACTGCTCTTCTGACTTGAACGCGAACAATGTCAACAACGCGAGCGCGATCCTTTATTTCTACGAGACTGGGCAGACTGGGCTCACGCTAAACCTGGTCAACAACATCATCGCGGCACCAGCGTACACCAATACCGGAACGCAGAATGTTTACCTCTCGAATACGGGAGTCTCAGGCCCCGCACTAGCGGGCAACAACAACCTCTTCTATAGCGCCTCGACGCCGGGAAGCACATCGCCAGCCTCTAGTCTAACTTCGCAGGCAATTCCAACCAATCCAGACTTCTCGAACACCACAACACAGGGTCCTTGGACGAATCTTGAGTTGCAAAGCGGATCACCCGCAATCGGTGCAGGGACTTCCAGCCTCGCCTCTACGCTGGACTTTGTAGGCGTCACGCGGCCTAACCCGCCAGCAATCGGTGCGCTTGAACCAGGTGTGGCACCGCCAACATTTCTCGGAGTTCAATTTTCATCTGGAGTAGCCTTGTCATCAGGCACGTCCGTACACTAAGGAGAACCATGAAAACGAAGTTATCGCTACTCGCCGCTTTACTTGTCCTCTGCCTGCCAGCCTCGGCCCAAACCAAACATGCCATGCTGGGTGTCGCCTTCGGGCAAACGAGCGGAGCGCCTTCCGCCACCCTCACATGGACAGCCTCGGCTACCCCTGGTTCAACTGTGACGGTCTACCGCTGCGTTGGAACGTCCTGTACAGCGTTTACCCAGATTGCGACAGGCATAGCGGCTGGCGGCCCGTATGTAGACACCACGGTCACAGCAGGGGCATATTCCTATTACGTGACGGCAACCGTGAACGGTGTGGCGTCTGGCCCCTCGAACACGGCGACTGGCACGCTCTCTCCTCTGCCTCCCACCGGCTTGTCCGTCGCCACCGCCAATTAGCTGGTGGGAGAAGCTCTTGGATTGGCTGTTTGGATGGTTGAAGGACTTGTTCTGAGGCCTCCTCGGGGGTGTAGTGGAGAATCTAACCAGAGGTGGGGGCAGTGGAATCTAGTTTGCGAGAAGAGGTACAAGCGATGATTGGCGCAAAGATGCTAGAACTGCATGGACAGAACCTCGAGCGGTTCGGCAGGATCGAAGAGCGCATAATTGGCATCGATGGCAACGGCACTGGGCGCGAGGGTGCACTCCAGCGCCAGGACAAGGTGCTCAAAGCCATCGATGCCAAAGTTGACCAGCTCGGGGATAACGTCGCAACCCTCGTAACGGCCACCACCACTGTCCGTAGGGATAAGGTCTGGGGCGTGGTGAAGTGGCTGCTCGGCGGTATCGGTGGTTTGGGCATGCTAATTCTCGGTCACTATCTGGGAGCAAAGTGAGCTTTACCAAAGCCCAAATCGCTGCGGTATGCATGGAGTTTGGTCCTAAGGTTGAGCCGCTTCCGGATGGCGTCGACGGCGCACAACTGCTTTGGGCGCTATCCGGCAATGAATCCAGTTTTGGCCTAAATGTGACTCCTCGGCATGAGCCAGCCTATGACTTTGGTGGATCTTACGCGGGGTCTGGAAATATGCCCACACTCTTGGAGGAATACGGTCATGCCGCAGCGTGCAGCTATGGGCCATGGCAGGTAATGCTGACTAATGCTGCGACGTTCGCGCCTGACGACTTCACCGACCTAGAAACGGCGTGCCAGGCCAGCGTTAGTGCCCTCAACAGCCTTCTGCGGCGGTTCAAGCCTGGTTCACTCGTGCAGATCGGGCAGTGCTGGAATCATGGAGAACCAACGTCGACGCCTAACGCAGGGGTTCTGGCGTATACCGTCGAATTGCAGCAGAACTACAATATTCAAATGCCGGAGGAATCATGAGCGATACCCAAACCTACATCCTTACCGACCCAACGGCGCTAGCTGCGAAGATCGAGGCTGCGGGCGGTCCTCAACTCGATCCCACCAAGCCCACGGGCACGGCAGAGGCAGACGGCGTAACCATTGGCTGGACGATTGCAGCTGGCAAGATCACCGTTACTCTGCTCCGTAAGCCTTGGTTGCTGGGTGACGGCGTTATTTGGGGCCATGTAAACAGACTCCTAGGAGACCCGTTATGAACAAGTTGAACGTATTTTGGCAGAAGATTCCACCGCCCGTAAAGCAGTGGCTGAAAGGCCTAGAGGTCGCTGTGGTGACCGGCTGCATCTCAGCTATCGTGGCCGCGCCCTTCGCCGACTTTGGCACCAAGGCGGGCATCACCAAGTTTGCGCTAACAATCGTCGCAACAGCTGGCGGGTGCGTGCGCTTATACTTGGCTCAGTCGCCTATCCAGGCCGTCCTCAAAGAATCTGTAGAGGTCAAGCAGGAAACTCCGGCCGGGACCACAACGGTCTCCGCGGAGAAAATCTCTCAATAAGGAGCCTCACCCAATGAAGCGCTACTTGCCCTCCGTCGTAATCGCTATCCTTTGCTCAACCCTCGCATTCAATACGATTGGCTGCAGCGGCCAACAGACCGCCGCCGAGCTAATCGCAACCGTTGGAACCGCTGTCGCCGCTCTGGAAACCCTTGAGGGCAACACCGCTAATGTCGCCAAGATTCAGGCGGACACCCAGGCTGCCGAGACCGCCATCGCCAACTGGAAGACGGGCACACCCGCGCAGGATGTTCTGCAGGTGCTGTCGATTCTTCAGTCGGACCTCAGCCTGTTGCCCATCGGCGCGCAGGACCAAGCCCTAATCCAGCTTGCCCTTGGAACGGTGGAGCAGATCATCATGCTGTTTCCGACCTCGACTCCAGCAGTTTCCGCAGTGCGTCAAGTGCATCTGACGGTAACCGTCCACAACAAGGGTGATTTCCGTAAGCAGTGGAATTCGATCATCGCGGCAAACCCCGCATTGGCCGGCGCTGCAATCAAGTAGATGGCCGATCTAATTTGTCGGTTCATCAAGACGAAAGACCCCATCGCCGACGGTATCGCCTGGTGGACAAACTCAGAGTGGGACCATTTTGAGTTTGGGACGCCAGATGAGACCTGGCTGGGAGCTCGGGCGGAAGGTGGGGTGCAGGAACGTTTCGCGACGTACTGCACCCCCATCCGCGAGCGACGGTATGCTCGCACTGTGACCGACGAGCAGCTCTCCCTGATTATGTCCAGGGCGCGGGCGAAGGTGGGCACCAAATACGACTTCATGGACATCGCCGGCCTGTTGCTGCACAATCGGTGGCTAAGCCTCCAGCCCACAGACAAAGAGATTTGCAGCATGTACGGGACCGAGATGCTGCTGAGCATCTACCAAGCCAGGGATCTCCTCAACGTCCTCCCCAACTTCACGCCGCTCATCACCCCTGAGATGCTGCACCTTAGTCCTCTGTGGGTAGAGAGTGACCTTTGCAAGTGCATCTATTCGCTAGGAGTCTGACCCATGAGCCACATTCTCAATGTCCGCAAGGATACTTTTGATCCTCGCGACCACGTAGTAGCCCCCAACGCTCCCGCGTCTCCGCTGATCATCAGCTACCGCTCGCAGGTGCCATACATCAAGGATCAGGGACAATTGGGCAGCTGCACGGCCCACGCCGCAACGGAACACTTTGAGCGGGCCGTCCGCCAGATGAAGTCTCAGGTACCCCTAAGCTATGCCCGAGCCACCATCCGCCTCTCTCCCCTCTTCCAGTACGCCCAGGAGCGCATCGCCGAAGGAACCTTTGCGGAGGACGCCGGCGCAGACTCCCGCACCATCTTTACCGTGCTGAGCTCGGTTGGGTGCTGTCTTGAGTCCTCAGATCCCTATGCCTCCACTAATCTGCTAAAGATGCCCACCGCAGCACAAGTGGCAGAGGCGGCCAATTTCAAGTTTCAGGCCTACCATCGCATCATGGACGTCGCCACCGCAAAGACGGTCCTGCAATCGAACTACACCTTTACTGTGGGAACCCCACTCTTCCAGCAATTCCAGAGCGACCAGGCCGCGGAGGACGGATTGATTGCCATGCCATCGGGTTCCTCGATCGGCGGCCACGAAATGCATGTTATAGGCTGCGATGATACAAAGCAGGTTCTCGGGCAAGTTGGGGCATTTGAGTGTCAGAATTCATGGGCGGACACGTGGGGAGATAAGGGATTTGCGTGGATCCCCTACGCGTACTTTGAAGCGCTGCAAGATCAATGGGATTTTTGGCTCGGACACTATGGCCGTCAATGGCAGGCTCAGTAGGCGTTCCCGAACTCGCCCTGCACCGGGGTACCCTCGACCTCACCCCACCGCATGTATGCTCCGTTGAATTTCACTTGGCAGGTTCCGGTATCGCCTTCTCTCTGCTTGGCGATGATAATTTCGTCTGGTTCCTGGCTCTTGCGATCAAAGTAGATTGGCCGATGAAGGAACTGGACCATGTCGGCATCCTCTTCGATATCTCCTGAGTCTTTGAGGCTGTCCATGTGGGGGCGTGCGTCGCCTTTGCCATCGTGCCGGCGAAGTTGGCAGAGCAGCACTACCGCAATGTCTATCTCCTGTGCGGTCTGCTTTAGGCTGTCAGTCTGCTCTCCGATGATTTCGTGCTTGGGCATCCCCTTGCGGTAAACGTCGGTACTCTTCAACTTTGATAGCTGGTCGATAAAGGCTATGTCAAGACCTCCCCGGCGCTTCATGGAGCTGCACATGGCCCGGATGCGTGTGCAGGTCATCCTGGTGGAGTCGGTGATGTACAGCGGAGCGTCCATAATGCGAGACTGGGCGTCTTGCATCCCATGGCGCTGTTCGCGGGTAAGCGTGCCACCTTGGATATCTCGATAAGGCACGCTGGCGACGTTTGAAAGCATGCGGCGAATAAAGTCGTTCTTGTCCTGCTCGAGAGTAAAGATCGCCGTTGGACGCTTCAGCACTACTGCTGAATGATAGGCGTCGCAGATCATTCGAGCGGTTTTGCCCATGGAGGGTCTGGCCGCGAGGATACTCAACGCCTTGGGCTGGTAGCCCATAGTCATCTTGTCGAATTCCGTAATGCCCGTGTGGATGCCCTGCACGGTCGCCATGCGCTCGTACATCTCATCGATGCTTCCGTAGGCGAAGAATACCTTGGAGACGTGCTCGAGCTCTTGGGTGACCCCTTCCGCGAGTAGGTTCTGCATTTGCTCGGCGATGGCGGGGATTATGGTCTCGGCGCTCTCTTCGTCTGCCGCGGCGACCATGCCGTCATTGAAGACGTTGGAGAGGCGCCGGCCCACACTCTTGGCCTTTACGATCTTCACATAGCTGTCGACGTTTGGTTTTGCGGGGATGCCCTCGGTGAGCATTGCTAAGTATGCGGGCCCGCCCACAGCATCAAGCTCTTTACGTTTCCCCAGCGTGTCCATCACCGTAACCAGGTCAACAGACTGATTATTGGCCAGCATGTCCCGCATGGCACGGTAGATGCGCTGATGGCTATCTAGAAGGAAGTCCTCGGGAGCTAGGGTGGCAACGGCGTCCTTGACGGACGCCGCGTCCTGCATCATGCTCCCCAATACTGCTATTTCAACGTGGGACATGGTGCCTTTCTACATCTTGAGCAGGTTCTTCTTCGCTCTACCTACATCGGCAGGCTTGTCTGGATCTGGGACGTGAATCTCAGCGGCAAGATCCTCGGGGCTGACGGCTTCGACCTCCCCACCTTTGCCGAAGAATGTTGTGGCATTCTGCATGGACTCTTCAGCGCTGAGGGTTGGCACATCGTCGACCAGCGGAAGCTCCGCCTGGCGCTCGGCTTCGGTAAGCGGGCGTACCTTGGCAACTTCGCCATTGTCGACGCGCCGGTAGGTCAATTCATTCGGGTTGGGCACGTCGTACTCAATGGCGCACTCGACGTTGCGCATCTCGAACTGGTTAGCGAGGTTGCGGGAGAGCTGGCCAATAGCCTGCTCTACGCTCGCTCGGCGTTCTTTGAATTGAGACTTTACGACAGCTTCCTCAGCGTCGATGTCCTCTTGGCGGTTATAGGCGGCCGCGAGTTCATCACCCATCTTCAGGCGTTCCTCGTGGGTAAAGTTGTGGCGGAGATATAGAGTTTCTTTGGTGAGTCGCTTTGCCATGCTTGCCTTTCTGGTGCTGGATTACCACTCATCTTCGAGCGGGAGTTCGGGCTCTGCTACTTCTGTCTGCACCAACTTCTTAGGTGCAAACCGAATCTTGTTGGTGACGCCGTGCGTGCGTAAACAGGCGTGCATGTAGGATCGGTCTCGTGGATCCTTCCACTCCTCTAAAGCCTGCATCAATGCGATGAAGAAATTATAGTTCAGAGAACCCTTGAGTCGATTGCAATCTTCACAAACTGCTCGAAGATTATCCAAGTCGTGCGAGCCGCCATGTGTAACGGGTACAACGTGGTCCCATACATAATTTGCGAGGGTGATCATGAACGCTGGGCGGCCAATGGCGCGGCAGTAAGGGCATGGGATAACGCCGGGACCAACCTGCTCAAGCGCGCGCTCCCATAGGTCCGCAGACGTAAAGGAAAGCTTCTCAATGCCAGGAACGCGAACCATACCCTTGCGCTTGCCTGACTTCCAGAGCTTTGTTTTGGCACGGCGCAAGATGTCATATCTTGCCTTCGTACACTTATCGCGCAAAGCTTGTTCATTCATCAACATCACTGGGTCCTCGCAAACTCACCATGCATAGATATGGCAGCTTTGGCATATGCGGTGCTGGCGTGCTCCGGAGAGTCATAAAGTCCTATGTGGATAGCGCGATTTTTACATCCGATACTGGCTCTCCATTTTCCGCTGGCCTTATGAAAATTGACTCCCTTGAAGCCGCTCTTGTTCCTCTTTGATATTTTGCTATTCGCTAGATTTCCCGCAACAGTAGAAGATCGAAGATTAGCTCTCCTGTTATCTAAAGAATATTCAGCGTTCTTATGGTCGGCAATTTCCCAGTTGAGACCACGCGTTATGCGCTGGTGCAGATATTCGGTGAATTTGCAACCACTGGTCAAATTTCTTACTGCGTAGTAGTTTCTACCCTTCAGTGTTGCGTACCACTGGTACGGCTGAATTGCAGATAGGTCTTCTAAATCGATCAACGCATATTTCCCTTGGGTCAAAGGGATATAAGCGATGGAAGGACCGATAGGGACAATGGGAACTCGTTTCGGGGTAAACTGATTGGGCATCGGTGGTTCCTCCAGAACCTTTGCGTCGGTAGGCGTTACAAGCGCGTATCGCGACGATGCTTAGATTCTACTCTCATCCATCAACATCACGAGCCTCCAAGAAACTCTCCTGCTCTTCTGGTGCAACGCCATCTAGCCGAGGATTTTGGCAATCTCTGTGCATCACTAGGGACCCTACAACGTGCCACCTGTGCCCTTTGCGTATCTTTCCATGGCACTGAGCGCAGAGCATCCCCGATGCATGAGGTAGTCTCTGCCCGCACTCGCTACAGTAGCTAGCCATTACTCCCGCTCTTTCTGAGTGTCCACCATCTCCCGATACGATGCCACCACGGCCAATTCCTCCCGCGTCAATGCCGGCACGCGGATAAACTCATCATCCGAGCGCAACGCCCTGGCTAAGTCCTCCAGCGCTTTGACTTGCTCTGGGAGGGTCACAGTGTCTCCTTGGGCTGCGGAGGGTCCACGCTGATTCCGTTCTCCTCCAGAAGTCTCAGCCTGCGCGTGGCCTCGGTCTTGAAGATTTTGGCGTCCTCCCACGCGGCTTTTACCTCGGCCTCCAACTCCCTTACGCGGCCCTCTAGCGCCGAGACTTTCTTTTGCAGAATAAGAATCCCGCATGTGTCGCAGTGATAGTTCCCATCTGGCGAAGAAAATTCGGTCCCGCAATCTACGCATGTCTCAGGGGCTGGGGCTTGGGATGCCGCAGGAGCCTCCTTGGGTTCGTCGTCGGGGATAAAGAATTTCTGATGCTTCTCCCACGGCGCCCCAACGCACCAACGCCATCCTTCATGCATTGCTTTGAATTGGCCGCAGTTTCTGCATCCTGGCTGGGTGGGTAATTCGGCTGGCTGCTGTGGCTTATTCATGGTTGGCCTCTACGTTCAACTTCGGGCTACAGTCTGGGTGTTCTAGCGCCCACTTCATCATGCGAATTGTCCCATTTCTATCTGCCAGTTGGCCCTCTAGGTAGTCCATGTAGGATTGGCACGCATCATTGAAAGACTCTTGCCGGATAAAATGTCTTCCATCGGGCCGCTTAGGGGCAGGAGCTTGGGATGCCACAGGAGCCGCCCTATATCCAGCATCATGTAATGCTTTCACCGCTCCAGACGCGGCAATCATCTCGCCAGGATTCTCAAGGTTGAACTTGAGCGGCTTCGGCTCCTCGCTCCCTGCTGCTGTTGGGGCTGCCTTCCAGTTCTTACACTCGGGAGTTTTCTTGTGCGGCCCTTCGAGTCTGTAATCGCACTCTCCAAGAATCTCCTGCGGCTCTGAGAGGCTAGCATCATCTTTTTGGAGCTTGGAATAAGCCGCCTCAATGGCACCCTCTCTCGTTGGCTCCCCGGCAGCTAAGAGCGTGTCTTCGGTCATCGCTATGTGGCTCCATGCTGACCAACGCTCATGGTAGCGCCCCGTTGTAATTACATTGAATTGCAGGAACACTTTACGCAACCGCGCTTCCATCTCTTCTACGCTCAATTCGCTCTGGTTCTCTTTGTTACTCATGGCTGCTCCGTTTCATTCTTTCTTCATCTCGCTTGATTGTTTCCGTGTAATCTGTCAGCCGCCCGCCCGGATAGAGGTGGTAAAACTTATCGTCCACCCAGCCGTACATATCTCGGTTTGCAGTGACGACTTGCGTGAGGAACTCATCTAAAGAGGCGAACCGTCCGGCCCTCTTTGAAGCCTCCAACCTAAATTCACTCATGACTCAGTCCTCTTTCTGGATGGGGTGGGGCTCAAACTCTTACTTCCGGCAGGTTATTCCCTAGATCGCCAATGGTTCCGGGAACGTAAAGCCCCTTGTCAATAATGGCCGCGAGGATTGCTGCTACGTGGCTACCAGTCGCCCCACAATAGCCGCCGTATTCAGTGGGGACATTGATGTCCCACGTTTTGATTTCCGCCCAAATCGCGTTGAACATTGGGTCGTATTTCATCCACGGCGGGACGTCAGATATGTAGTTGTATGAGGCCGGTTCCATCTTGTTTAGGCGTCTTATCTCTTCGGAGGCGTCACGCGCTTTCAATCTTCTCTCGTCAGATTCGGTCATCATCTCTCTCCTTCTGGTGCTGGGGTAAGGGGCTACTCAGGGCTTGCTACTGGTGAGGCGTTGGATTTGAACGCCCATTTATGTCCTCCGGTAGCTTTGTCGATGGCTCGGTTAACTCTTTGGGCAATTGCTTTCCCCTCTTCCGACCCTTGCCAACCATTTATGAACGGCTGGAGTTCGATTAATGCTTCCAGCATGTCAAACGCAGACCCTCGAACGCGATATATTCTTTGTTTTAGTTCCGTGGGCTGCTCTTTATTTGTTGATCCGCACTGCTCAGCCGCGCTAACGTCGAATTGTTTTACTGAGTCCGAATAAATTAATTGTTTCATCTCAATCCTCTCCTTTTCTGGTTATACTGCCTTCCATATCAACAAACAGCATCCAAAAGGAGGCCTCTCGTTGGGGCCTATTCCTTTCTTTCCCACATTAACAAAGCGTGGTCTTCCGGGAAGAAATTCGGCGCAGAATCCCTCGTTCTGATCACGAAATGGTTCCACCATGGACTGCCACCAGCGCTGCTCTGTTCTATTGGCAGGAAGTAGCATAACGATCAACTCACAGTTGGTGGATTGGCTCCAAGCCCTCTCGACCCATGCGGGTATATTGCTATAGGGAGGGTTGCACCACACACGGCCATACCAGGAATACTCGAGGCCGCTGCACTCCCTAGTAAAGAAATCTGCAACCTTGTAGTTTTCGTGGGATGACGCAACATCCAAGCTGAACCCCCCGAACCGTTTCGACAATTTGTCGAATAAAGCTGGGTCAGTGCCTCGGTCGTCGATGTGATCTTTGGCCCCAGTCTTTCTAACTTGCTGGGGATGATTATTCGATTTGTAGCCAATCAAGCTCATCTTCTCTCCTCCCAAGGGCGAACGCCCCTAATGCTTAGTTGTTGGTTCAGCGCGCTTCCATATCCGAATCTTCTATCCAGTCATCCGAACCATCTATGACACAATCACAATCTCCACACTCGGGGCACCCTCCGCATATTCGACACGGCGGACAACTCATATCCCAATCGTGACCACAATCCTCATACTCCTCGTCATCCAGATCGTCGCTCATAATCCTCTTTCCCTCTAGTGCTGTGATGGCAATACATTGCGAAGCGCCGACTACTGCATCATTGTCCAAGGCTGGAGACGTACTTGGCCGGCGCCTGCATATTCAATGAACCCAGCAGACTTCATGCCGCTCAATGTGTTATTGAAATAGCCTCCACGTGCTTCTACCGCACCAGATAGTTCCTCTCGACTGAGAGAGTCTGGATAGTCCTTTACCAGCCTATGCATGATGCGTTCTGGTAAGCCGGTTCCAGCTTGGCGCACTACAGCCTGAAAGAAGTCTTTTGCATTTGCGGGGCGTTCGCAGCGTGGGGCGCGTGCCGTACCGTCTGAAGTGAGTGCAACCATGCCCGATGATCGGTACTCAACCAAACCTTCAGTCTTCATCTTAGAAAGAGTGTTGTTGAAGAACCCACCCCGAGCCTCTGCCCATGCACTTAGGACGTTGCGCGGAACCTCATGGCGGCCGATGGCGGCAAACTCAGCAAGGGAGCGCAGGATGCGGTTGGGGAGAGCGCCTTCCTTGCCTAGCGGCGCATTGGAGGGTGCTGGAGCCTCGTATCTTGGCGTCTGAGAGATTGTGCGAGCGATGGCAGCTGAAGGGGCTACAGGGATATGCCGAATCGTCGGCAGCACCACATCCTGCCCAGCGCGCGCATTGGCAATGCACGTATCCATGTCATCAAGGAAACGCAGGAACTTCTCAGCGCGGGTCTCTGCGACCGCAACGCGTTGCTCTAATTCGTCGACCCGGGCGGCCTTTTCCTCGAGTTCCTGTACGTGCTTCATCAATTCCATGTCGGGTTTGCCTCCCTTGGCAACTTCCTTTTCTAGTTCGGCGATACGCTTTTTTAGGAACTCCGGAGACTCCTCGCGTGTGCGTTGAACACTGGCGGCAATCTCCTGCCCCAACTTCTCAATGTCTACCTTCGCCATCACCTTAGGCTCAATCCGGCGCTCCCCAGGCTTAGGGGTGGCGCCCGAGTTGAACGTGTTGCGCTTGCGAACATCAACGCGCTCCCCAAGGTTGAGAGGCGCAGAACAGAAAAATGCCGTTCCTACTGGAAGCCTAGGAAGTTCTGCCTCAACTACTTTGGCGAAAGGGATGTCGACTTCGCTCTTTATCCAATCCGTGGCCGCTTTGATATCTAGCGGGTGGCTCATTCGGAGCACGGTAAGAATATCGACTTGGGACAGCACGTCTTTGTTCATGCTCGCCGGCCGCTGGGTGATCATCGTGAACCCGATGCCGCGGATGCCGCCCTGCTTGACCAGGCGCGAGACGGTCCCAAGACACTTGTTTTGAAGTAGTCCCAGGGGCTTCTGTGGCGCAAACGTGTCGGCTTCATCCATGAATAGGTGAACCGCCGTGCGATTCAACCGCAGCATCTCCGAAGAGAAGTCCATCACGAATTGAATCTGCTCCTCGGTGTGCAAGTTGCTGACGTCGAAGATTGCGGAGAATCCCTGCTCAATGAAGGCTCTTGCCATAGCTTTGCCTGCGCGTGGATCCAGCGGCGCATCTGAGTGATCTCCCCCAAATACGACAATGGGATATCCCTCACCCTCACCATTCGCAGAGGATCGCAATCCCCACCATGCTGCGGTGGGGTCGAAAACGCCAATCTGCTGCCCAGCTTTGAGAAGTTCCTCAGCTTCTACGCTGGCGGTATAGCTCTTGCCACTACGTTTCCGCGCGAGGATAGCTTGGGTCGACGTTACGAGGTCCACCGCAAGCTTGAACAGGTGCCCGTCGCTCTTCTTACCGATATTCAGCATTACCCTCTCCAATTTGGATCGCAGGCTCGTATGTCGTCGTCGGTGATTCCCAGTTCTGGGTCTATCTCTTGAGGCTTTGGCTTGGGTGCGAAAAGATCAGGATTCAACTTTTCCAGCTTCATTAGCAATTCCAAAACTTCGCCAAGGAAGACATTCACACCGGCCTCAATCTCTGCGATGCGCTTCTCATCTCTAGGTAATCGTGCAATGAATAGTTGGTGGCGTAGTGGCAGCCGGTCGTCAAAAGACGTGAAGTCGCACCACTCGCGCTCTGAGCACACTATCTCCGCGTAGCACTGATCCCGATGCTCTTCTGGAACCACACCGTCTAGCATCCATTGGATATGCTTTTGGGTCGTGGGGCATTTTCCCTCCCAGACGCCATCCTCGCTAATCAATCCGTCCGGCGAAGCCATGAACCTAGTGATGGTGGGGTGCACCGCAATTCCTACTTGCTCCACAGAATTACCCGTTTTGACTTCGTAGGCAGCGCGCGCATACTTCTCAGTGACGATGCCGTGTTCCATCGCTGGGGTTACGTAATGTTCCACCGCAAAGCCGGTAAGTATCTCGCTAACCGTGTCGATCAGGTATTTCTTTCGCTTTTCAGACGGCTGCCCATTCTTTAGGAAGTCCATCACATCCTTGATGCGGGATCCAGTGCACTGGCCAACCCGCATCTCCAGCCACTCAGCTGTACCCTGCTGCACATTTATCAGACTCATGAAAGTTCTGCCTTTCGCTTGTCTTTGATTTCAAGGAAACTTGCCATCGCATGCTTGTCCCCCATTGCTTGAGCCTTTTTATAGGCTTCGATGTAGACGCGCTGTAGAGATGCAAGAGTATCTGCGTTTTCTATGGCATCGCGATACTCAAGGTACTCCATCTCCACAAGCCCTGGACCGCTTGGTGTATTGCCGTCCGTATCATCCTCGCCCACTGCTACATTGAAAATCATCTTTAGCAGATAGCGCATGCCGTAAGAAGTTGCCGCGCCAGAGGCATGCGTCTTGGTCATGACATCGCCACCTTTAGCGCCTTTACCATCGTTCGGCATGTCTTTTTGGTACATCTTGCTATAGCCACCGTGGGTGACTTCGCAGAGCACGCGTTCATGATCTGGAAGTGGGCAGTCGGCCGTGTTGAAGGAAAGGGCAAATCCTTCTTTGGAATAAATTGGCCGCAAAGCTCTATCCAATTTGGCGTAGGATGCATACTTGCTCTTTGTCTGCGGATTGTTCATGTCTGCCCGAATAGGTGTCATTGCCGACTGCGCCCTTTGCATGGCATCGTTGAACTCAATCTTGTCCTGGTACACCATCATCTCCCGTTGTTGGGCGAGGATGCGGTCTACCACCTCAAGTGCCGCGCCATGTTCGATGGCGACCATGAAAGCGCGGCTAAGCATCTCCATGGGCGTGATAGCCGTCTCGCGTGGTGGAGATACTTCCAGTTCAGTGCTCACTTTGACTCCTTCGGAAAGCACCGCGCACGAACCTCAGCGGCGATGGTTGGCAACTTAGTTTCGGACAGCGCTTTCTTCTCTGCAACAGAGAAGCGCGCAAAGACTACCTCGGTAAGCTGAGACTTTGGTCGGCCGACCTTCTTTTTCTTAGCGGTAGTCATCGCGTCCCTTCTTCATGGGCACCTGGTAGCGGTTGTTTTCCAGTTTTTCGTGCACGATTGAGGCAATAACCACTGCCACGCAAAAGTGCACGAATATTGCCGCCGCCGGGTTGCCATGCCAAAACATCCAATAATATTTCACTCGAACCCTCCTAGATCAATTTCGCAACTTCTTCAATCCCATCGAGCTTGGCCTCAAACTCTGTCTTGCGAAGATCAATGGTCTCCAACTCCGGTGCGTTCTCATACCAGTGCTTTTGGATACTAGCGTAGGTCTCGACTACATCCTTGACCTCTTCGCGGGCGCGCTCTTGGCCGATCCGCACACCGTTGATCCAGATAACCCGGCCCGATATTGCAGCACCAGCGGTGAAGCCTACGGTGATGAGGATTGTCCCGATCATGCAAGCTTCTCCGCAGCGCACTGCGTGTTCCACAGCTCGCCGTCAATGACAACCACGCTATCCTTTGTGCGCCACTCCCATACGCCGGTGTGCTCCAGGTCGAGCTCATCTTCGCCGCAACCGCAAGTGATCAGTGGTGCGCCGCCGATGATGTGCTCTTCGCACACGATCAGCTCGCCGAGGGGAGTATCGACCGTGGCAAAGGTATCCTCGTCCAGGTCGATGTGCCGGTGACCGCATTTGTTGGCATAGAGGCACGGTTTAGATAGGTCGCTGGGGCTGTACTCTGCGGGGGTTTCGCGGGTCTCGGAGTGGAGTTGGTGTCTCACAGTTCACCTACCTTCTCAAGGATTGCGCGGATGCGCGTGACGTGCTCTCCCATCCATAGAACCCGAGAATCTTCCGCGCCATCGTAGCGATTGTCCAACTCGTCAAAAATTTCTTTTAGCGCACTTATCATTTCAGGGATGGGCGATTGATCTTCGGGACTCGCCTGCCACCTGAAGGATTCTGAAGAAAACTCCATACGGCTATGCGTGCGATATTCCTCAGACATGCTTGGGTCAAAGTGATCGAAGTGGATAATGTCACCGTCGATCGCCACAACCCTAAAACACAACGGAGCGCGACCCTTTACCGGGTATTCGCCACCTACTCGAATCGGCCATGCTGCAGTTTCAGTTGCCATAAATCCTCCCTAGTTTGTTGCTGGAATCGGTTCGAGCCTTACAGGATGCGCCCAAACCAGTCTGCCGTCGCTGTCATGCCGAACGAGTACATCTCCAAACACTGCATCGATCCGACCTGTCACTACGATGCAATCGAACTTGCTGCCGTTTGGTGCGGTATAGCGCATTGGCATATTTGGGATCATGCCGCCATCGTCCAGCGTGTAACGATTTTCAGGCGGCGCTGCATCCTACGAGTAATCGCCCTGTATTTCGCACGCGGTTGGCGCTTTGCCTCAATAAGTGCAATCTTCGGCTTGTGCGGCTGAAAGACGTAAGGCGAAGCTACATTCGGACTTGCCATCACAACTCCTTCAAGGTTCCGTATCGCTGACATGTTGGCTTTGTGCATCTCGAGGGCTTACCATCTCTCCCCGCTACCCTCTCCCCACATGCTGTGCATTGATAAGCAACCCATGGGCGGAGAGGAACCTTTGGCGCAAGCCTAAGCTGCTTACCAGGAGAAGTTCGCATAGCCAGAGAAGATCGGGCCAAGGCTGTAATCCAGAATGCCAGAGACGACCGCAAGCACTACGCCGCAGATCATGATGATGGGGAAATTGTCGTTGTAGAAGTTCCGAAGGTTGGTCATTTGTTGGGCCCTCACGCCCGCTGTTTCGATGTTGAAGCTACTCTAATCCTTTCGCTTGCAAAAATGCAAGAGAAATTATCAACTATTTTCGTGCTATGTTGAACACGTCCCCTAGCGGCGCCTCACACGCGGCTGGGGGCTTACTATTTCACTTGCTAAATGGGTGGGTATGGTGCATAGTTAGGCATCCTGTGAGGAGGACTGCATGACCTGCTCTGATTTACTCATACGCGTTATAGAGGCTGGACCGCAAGGTTTACGCCGCGACCTAATATCCGACCTTCCAACCCTCGAATACCTTCAGAATCTAAAACTTGTGACTGATACCTGCATTCCGTACTGGGCTGGGCCTCGCATATTTGTGCGCGCAGAGAGAACCGGCCATTATGGCGTTATTGAGAATATTTCATCTTGGAGGAGTTGTCGGTGAGCGGCGTAAAAGTCTACCGAGATGGGCGGGAATGTTGCCAAGATAACGCTGCTGGCCGCAGAGAGTACAAAGCGCGCATAGCCCTCATGTGGGAGCGTCAGCTAGGCTTATGCGCTATTTGCAGACGTGCAATAGCTCTTGAGGAAGCCACGTACGAGCACGCAATCCCTAGGGGACATGGTGGCGGAAACCGCAATGATGCCTGCAATTTTCCCGATGGGCGCTGGCGGAATGCAGCAACGTGCTGGAAATGCAACTCAGCCAAGGGTTCAAAGCGGTATGAGTGGGTGGACAGCTGCTTCGTGCCCATCGGATCAAAGATTGTGTTTGGAAACGAGGATCAACCATGGCTGTAGACCTGTTTATCCCACCTGCTGGTGCAATGCAGTTTGAGCTAATCCCGAACGGCATCGACGATTCACCGAGAGCCGCGCTCCAGTGGGCGGATAAAGAGTGTGATGTTATCTGGGTGCACATGCCGCCTCTATCGAATCCTCGGTGCAGTTGCCCGGTCGCTTACAGTGTGGTGCTTGAGTCGCTTCCATCCCGCATGAGAGCTATTGCGGAGATGAAGATGCGCGCGTGCAGCAATGCTTCGCGAATCCTGGTCTGCAATTGTATGGGCCGACTGATTGAATAATTCTCTTGCTCTCTAAGGCAACCACGTGCAATAGTGGTGCATCGTCCGCCAAGGTCGATTACTGCGTAGCGGCTGGGAGAACTCGAAGGCTCCCGGCCCTCGCTTGCTCTACTTCGAGAGAGGAAGATATGCCTAAGCCCCGCAAGAGTCCAGAGGACGTGTGCATTGAGTACGCCATAGCCGCAGAAGCTGTGCGGGAACAAACTCGCATTATCCGAGCAAATCGCTGTACTGTTGCTGACCGACCATCCGAGCGCAGTTATACCGAAGGGTCAATGACGCCCTGCTTTGACGACGAGGGGCTAGACCGGGATGAATGGTGCGAGGCCTGTAAGGTGCGCGAGATAGCCGTAGCAGCCCGCAAGCCAGCCCGCCAGCGCATCAAGACCGCCAAGCGCAGCATAGAGGCCGTGGGGAAGCGCCTGAACGCGGAGGTGAGCCATGTCTAAGCACATCCCTTGCGTCTTCCGCCCCATTCCCGCAGGACCAAAGAAGGATACCGGCATCTGGATCGTCAAGAATGGCTCACAGAGCATCGTCCTCGGCACGGTGAAGTGGTGGGCGCATTGGAGGCGCTACTGCTTCTTTCCTGAGGCAGACATGCTCTTTGACGCCAACTGTTTGTGGGATATTGCGGATTTCTGTGCACGCACGACCACTCAGCACAAGGAAGCTCGGGAGGCTCGCAATGTCTGAAACTGCCTATTACCCCACAAAGCGAGAGTGGGTAGAAGCATACCTCGCATGGAAAACTGCACACCCACACCTTGCCACGGAAGCGATGAAGCCCTTCCGGTCCAAACTGGTGCGCGGATGCAGGCGGAAGGCTTGGCACCCCTCCTACGCTGCGGCTATGGCCATTGTGGAGAAGCTTGAGTGCCGGCCTGGGCGTGTTGTGCATGCCTACCGATGCGATTTATGTGGAAATTTCCACGTTGGTAACACTTCAGCTGCGCTAATGGGTAAGAAGGATCTGAAGTGTGCAGCCTGTCATCTAGGTTTCTGCCAGCACTGCACTGGGTGTGCGTGCACGAAGAATGTTCACGAATAAATTTCACTTGTAACGCAGCTACTTTTGCAGTAAGGTGTGCAGATGCAAATTACATCATTCGTCCCGCTGCCCCCACGCGCCGGCCGTCCGCCCAAATACGATTGGGAGTCGATGGGTGTGGGGGATTCATTCTTTCGGGAGGGCATCAGCGTCAATTCGATGTCATCTTGTGCAAACAGAGCAGGTAACCGTCTCGGTATGACATTCACATGCCGCACCGTTTGCGAGGGCGGCGCTGAGGGCGTTCGAGTGTGGAGAGAGTCCTAGATCATGGCAGAACGCCTTGCACCTCTTGATTACTACAAATGGCACTGGAAACGCTTTAGGCTTAGCCGAAACGTCCAAAGACTTCATTACGTAGCCCGCGGCTTCTATCGCGAGCTTCTAGATGAGCAATTCGCTGAAGGTTTCATCCCAGATGATATACACCTGTTGGCAGATATTTGTGGGTGTCCGGTTGCTGTGATGCAAGAGCATTGGGACTCACTAGAGAAGTTCTTCCCTTTGGCAGAGCCCGGGCAGCGGGTCAATCCCAATCAAGAATCACACAGGACTGAACTTGATCAAAAGCGTGCCGCACAGTCAAGGGCAGGGCAACTTTCAGCCGCATCAAAGGCGAAGGCTAAATCAACAAACGTTGAAGGTTATTCAACGAACGTTGAACCCAATTCAACGGATGTTAGTGAATCTCCAACATCAACTAACAACTGTTCAACACTGGATGAAGAATTTCCAACAGATGTTCAACCAGAAGAGAAGAGAAGAGATAGAGAGAAGAGTAGAGGAGAGAAGAGACCTTCTCGCTCCAAAGTCGCGAGCGTTCCTGATCCACGGCACACACCATTCCGGACCGCTTTTGAGAAGTACTTCCTGTTTATGAATAAGGGGGTTCAAAAGGCTCCATGGCACCCTTCTGACGGGAAACAACTATCAGAATTCCTAAAAGCAAATCCCACGTTCACCACAGAGCAGTGGGTGAAGATGCTGAATAATCGCGTGCGCAGCGACGTAACGCATGGAGAAAACCTGCGCGCATGGGTGGGTAGAACCCTAGTTTGGGCTTCTGGACCCACAGATGCACGAGGAAAGCAAATAAATGGAGGAAACAATGCCCGACCAGCCACTACAGCCATTGACAGCGCTAACGATCAACTCCTCAGCAACCTACGATCAGAAAGTATGGATTCTGGAGGCCATTTCTCTGGCCGAACGATTGAAGCCAGGGACGCCGGTGTTGGATCTGAAGGCGCGGGAAGCGCTGGTGAACTTGTACTGCGCGCTGCTGATTGAGATTGGGCAAGAGCGCTTTGAGGAAGCGTTTCAGCGCGTGCTGAACTCCTCAAAGTTCCGCCCAGACATCTCAGAGCTGCGAGAAGCGGCCGGCGCGCCAATGCAGAACCCGTACCATGTGCAAGCGCTTGAGGACCTAAAGACATTGTTCATCATCATGCGGGAGCACGGAAAGACGATCAGGCCCACGCGCCAGAAGGACGGGAGCACGCTAACCCCGCCGCGCTTGAATGAAACAACCGTGCTAACGTGCAGAGAGTTGGGGTTTGGCGACGCTTACGCAGGGTTTGAGTTCGTGTACAACCATCCGGCTTTGGACATCGCGCGAGGGCTGAATGAGACCGCAGAGCTACCTTTTCGGTCCGCAGAGAAGATCGAAGCCAAGTTTGTGCAGACATGGGTGAAGGTGAACACCAAGTGAAGCCAACAATGGGAAGTCTCTTTGCTGGCATTGGAGGCTTCGATCTAGGCTTTGAACGCGCTGGTTTCGAGACAACCTGGCAGGTAGAGATTGATCCGTGGGCGCGGAAAGTGCTTGCGAAGAACTTCCCGAACGCAGAAAGGTTTGAAGATGTCCGAACAGTTGGAGCGCACAACCTCAAGTTCGTCGACGTTATCTGCGGCGGCTTCCCCTGCCAGGACATCAGCAACGCCGGTCTGCGTGCCGGTATTGAGGGAGCACGTTCAGGACTCTGGAGCGAGTATGCGCGAATCATTCGCGAGCTACAGCCCCGATTCGTCCTCGTGGAGAACGTCGCAGCTTTGCTTGGACGGGGAATGGGCCGAGTTCTCGGAGACCTGGCCGAAATCGGGTATGACGCGGAGTGGGAGGTCGTATCCGCTGCCGACGTCGGCGCGCCGCATCTCAGGGAGCGCATCTGGATACTGGCCTACCCCTGCGGCACAATCGCCGGGCGCGGGACCGAACAATTCAAAGGTGGAGAACCTGTTGACGGGCAGCCGACACAGCTTCTATCTGAGCCATGCGGTGGAAGCGGAGAGGCGAAAGCCTGGGATCATTACAGGGATGTGGCCCACGCCGGACACAAGGGGATTCTCGAACGAGGGTGGGATAGCGGCACTGGCGCGGAAGACAGATTCGATGGACGAGCTAAGGGGGATGTCCTATCGAGCGAACCAGCGCCACAGGGATCGAGCTATGGCGAAGATGCTACCGTCGCCGACGGCGAGCAACACGAAGGCGGTTCACCTGCGCACGAATGGGCGACCGCCGCGGAGCTACCTGCCGACGCCAACGGGGACAATGGGCGAGAAAGGCGGGCGAGGCGACTTGCTGGCGATTGTGCGGACGGGCAAGGTGAGCGGTCGGAAGCACTGGCCGACGCCGGCCGCGCAGGACGCGAAGAACTCGACGCTGCCGCAGTCGCAGTCGCAGTCGCAGAGGGGTTCGATACCTGGGGCGCTGCTGAGGGAAGGTTGCCCGGTTGGTGGGCAGTTGAACCCAGTGTGGGTCGAGTGGCTAATGGGATACCCAAGCGGGTGGACAGACTTAGGGGACTCGGCAACGCCGTAGTGCCGCAGATTCCAGAAATGTATGCACAGCGTATCAAGCAACTATTGGAGAATTCATGATCAACACCAGCATCTACCGCCCAGGCATAGCAAATGAGCTCGCCAAGATCGAGAATCTGCCCAAAGACTCACGGCGCCGGCAGAAGTCACAGCGTTGCACAGTGGGCAAGCATGACACCTGCAGCGGTAAGCGGCTGGATAAATACATGCGGATTCGGGTTCCGTGTGCTTGCAGTTGCCACGACACGCCCGTAGTAATGGACCCCACACTCTAGGAGGAAGAAATGGAATTTCCCAAAACGTTCGATGAAATGAAGGCAGCAAAGTACACTTTCGACAACGATGCGACCTGCAGAGGTTGCGGAGATGAAATCGAGTGGTGGATCACACCGACGGGTAAAAAGCTCCCCATGAACCCCATGACGAGCGGTAACTCTCCAGCCATAGCGCACTGGGCGACATGCGATAACCCGCCAGAAAGGAAGTTATGAATTTCGATAAAGAGGTCGCTTGGGCAACTGGATTTTTTGAGGGAGAGGGAACGGTCAGTGTAATGAAGCCACGACAGCGGAACTGGGGCTCGCTGTGTGTCTCAGTCGTCAACACGGAAAGGCATTTAGTTGAGTTTTTTCAAAGTCGCTGGGGAGGTAGGATCCGCGAAATGAAGATGTCAGGAAACCGCAAGAGGGCATGGAGGTGGACGCTCTCTTCGCGGCAAGCGGCCAAGTATCTCGCGGACATCCAACCCTACGTATTCGGACAGAGGATGAAAGATAGGGTTTTCTTGGGGCTTGCTTTCCAGGACAACAAATGGTCCATGAATCGCCATGTTTCGGAAGCGGAGCGCGAGGATTACTGGAAGGCTAACGTTTGGTATTGGAGGCAGTTCTACCACCTCAATCGCCGCGGTTTGTGCAGCGATGCTCCAAGCTTTCGCAAATAGTCGGGCCACAAATCCACAACGAGGTAAGGCAATGTTCCTAGCTATCGCACTGGCAGTAAGCGGATTTTGGCATTACAACTCCTTCGCCAACGAACTCCACTACGTCATCCCAACCGGCCAAACCTGCGGAGCCATCGGCAAGTCCTCTGGTGGCATGTTCTACGCGGACGTAATGGCCTCTGGTGGTGCCGAGTCCTCCGGTTCGACGGAATTCAACACGATCGACGCAGCAGAGCGCCACGTCGAGCAGAAATGTCGTGCACGATGATTGACTTCTTCCGGTTCATCTTCAGCATGGCGCTGGCGTTTGTCATCGTATTCTGCATCTTTTGGGGAGCATTCTTCCTCATTTTCTGGGGATTTCAGGTGATAAAAGCATTGTGGCAAATCCTGTAAAAGCGAATTCTCTCTAGATGAACCACGGGAGATAACCATTTAGGCCCATGCGGTAAAGTGAATCTAGGCACGCATTCTGCATCAAGAGGACACCCCGCCATGACATCCCAACCCTTATCGCTATTCATCATCAAGCGCTTTTACGACTACGGCGGCGCCTATCAAGTCTCAAACGGGCTCAAGCGCTCAGCTCAATTCGTGGTAGATATGCTTTTGAGTGAAGGACATAGAGCTAAGCTTGAGGAAGCAATCGATGCCAACTGCATTGACCGTTTGGTGAGCGAGAACAAGCCCCGAAAGGTCGTGATCGAGGCGCTGTGGGTGACGCCGGCCAAGTTCGCCGAACTGCAAAAGCTTCATCCCAAAGTGGAATGGACCGTACGTGTGCACTCAGAAATTCCCTTTCTGGCGAACGAGGGGATCGCAGTGGAGTGGATCGTCGCCTACTTCGCCCAGGGCATCAAAGTTGCATTCAACTCCGCGGAGACCGCCAAAGACTTCTACATCCTCGGGCCTGGCATGTATCTCCCCAACTTCTACCCACTCCGCAAGCCGCGACCGGCGCAAGACCCATGGATGTATCTGCACGTTGGATGCTTCGGCGCTGTCCGTCCAATGAAGAACCAACTAATCCAAGCATTCGCCGCAATCACCTTCGCGAAGCAACGGAACCAACTGCTGGTATTCCACATGAACGGCTCACGCATTGAGCAGTCGGGTGAGAACAACCTTCGCCAAATCAAGGCTTTATTCGACGCCACGGGACAAGAGCTTGTAATTCATCCATGGCTGGACCATGAAGAATTCCTGGAGCTCGTCTCGGAGATGAACATTTGCCTCCAGGTATCCCTCACAGAGAGCTTCAACATCGTCTCCGCAGACGCTGTAAGCATGGGAATCCCTCTGATCGGCTCATCGGCTATCGACTGGCTTCCAAAGCGCTCCAAGGCCCGCGCAGACAGCGTATCGAGCATTTGTGCAGCAATGGGACGCGCCGACCACGCTATGGTGCAAATGAACCATGCCGCGCTCGACACATTCCTCGAAACCTCACTTGAAGCTTGGAACGACTGGATCCGCAAATAAATTATGAGGTAAAACCGATGCTCGCATTGATTTTGCTACTCGCATTAGGACTTCAAGCCAAGCCCACTCCACCAGTGATCGAGGAAACCCAACCACTTGATCCGCTCGACCACATGGCTAACCCAACCTGCCAAAAGTTCGGCAATTTCTACGAATACGACGGTTACGACGGCCTTGCAGGATATTCCACAGATTCCTGCAACGCTGCATACAAGAACTGGCAAACCGTTGTTGCACCAAAACCACAGCGTCTCGCGTAAAACCATCGTTGTAGAATCTTCATGGGGGGACTAGGGGGGCCTAAAACCTCCAATTCCAAGCCCAGGAGCCACCATGCCGCAGAATGTTTCCGTTTACGCAATCCCCGCTGCTGGCTCAACGCCGGTGATCATCCGCTGCACGCGCGTCACAAACCGTATGGAGATAACCGAGCAGCCTGGGTTTCAGGGGTTGATCTACCAGCAGTTGACGCCTAAAGGCTTTGGCGTGAACACTGTAGGTCCTGCGGTGGAAGTGCAGGATAGCCAGCAGCCGATTGTTTTTGCGGGGGGCAAGGGTGATCATTCGCCTAATGCTGCGCCTATTGGCAATGGCGGAAGCGGATCGCAGCCGGTGGCACCTGGTGGGCCCGAGACGTTGGGAACGCCTATTTGCCAGTTGACTTCGGCTAGTGCGGTGGCAACGTCGGTGAGCGTGGTTGAATATTACGAATAAATGCCGTGTGTGCTATTTACACTTTCCTCTGGTGGCGTGTACATTACCCACATCGGAGGAAACACAGATGGGCAATGTAACGATTGAAACGATGGTGAGCAGGTGGAGCGGTCTTGAGCGTCCGCTCTTCAAGGGTAAGTTGATTGATGGCGACGGATGCAAGTGTGCGCAAGGAGATGTTTTGGCCTGTGCCGGCTTTACCGATGACCAGCTCCGCGCGATGACGCAGGATAAGGCCGACGCGGAAGTGGCCGCGATCCTGGGCATTAGTCGCACGCACGCGGTTCTTCTGCGCAACGTAAACGATAAGGTTGGCGGTGCGCCTCAGTTGGTTCTCTCTGACCCAGCGCAGATCGTTGGCGACAAAGCCCCCATCCTTCTGGCTTTTTGGTTGCACCTTGATGGCTTGTCGGCCACAGCCTGGGCCGCAGCCAGGGCCGCAGCCTGGGACGCAGCCTGGGACGCAGCCAGGGCCACAGCCTGGGCCGCAGCCAGGGCCGCAGCCTGGGACGCAGCCTGGGCCACAGCCTGGGACGCAGCCAGGGACGCAGCCTGGGCCGCAGCCAGGGCCGCAGCCAGGGCCGCAGCCTGGGCCACAGCCTGGGACGCAGCCAGGGACGCAGCCGCATATGCCTCTTCCGAGATTCAGGGTATAGACCTGCTCGAGAAGCAAGGACGCGAGCCCTTCTTCCTCGCGCCATTCGGATTCAAGACGTGGGATGAAGTTCGTGCGCTGGTCAAAGAATGAGCCAAGTAAACATCCTCTGCAATAAGTGCGACGTGTGCGGTCACTCTTGGATTCCCCAGCCAGGAGTGACCTACTCGCATTGCACTAGCGGAAAGTGTCGGTCACGCAAATGGAATTCAGGAGCGCCGCAGGGCGGTGCCAGGCCTCCAAAGCCTAGCTTGGTTGGTTCGAGTCCAACCGCTCCTGCCAAAGTTTTCCAGCGCGAAGATGGAAGCTATCACACCGACGCAAACGAGTACGCCATCGCAATGAAGAACTTAGCCCGACCGACTCCACAACGCCAGGTTTGCAAGGAATGTTCGGCGCTTGGTGGTCTCCACGCACGCGGATGTAAGCTTGCAAAGTAGGGGGGCCAGCCATGAGCATAGGTGGATTTTGGGGAACGGACAGAGATTTGCGCAAGATGAAGCGGGCTCAGGATTGCGCAGACAAAGGCATTCCAACAGCGTTACTCTTCAATGGCAGAGAATACAACCTGCCACCGAGAGAGCAAGCAGTGAACGAAGCGCTTCAGCAGATTGAGGCATGTAGTGCAGATTTAGATCCTGATGGAACGAGGTAAGGCCGAATGTACACATGGGAGCAATACCACGCGCTGATCCGCCAGCACTCTGGACCGATGAACTTTCTAGACATGCTCGCAACCTTTGACGCTTGGTGCGTCTACAAACGCCAGGTGGGTGCATGAACCGTCGCAACTTCCTCCGCATCTTGGCCGGCACAGCTGCCTCGCCCATCATTGCACCAGCGGTGACGTACTTCCTTCCGCCTGTGGGTGGGTGGCCAATTCTTGAGACTGCAATAGGGCAACAGCCGCCTTATCGTGGACTCGTTCGCCTAATAAGCAACCCCAGCGGTCCAAGCTGGGTACGGGATCAATTTCTAGTGCCGGGCCTTCCGCAAGAACTCTGGGGTTTGCAGTATTGGCAGGTGAAGCCGCCCTACATCTCGGACGAGTATCTAGGCATCTCGCGCGCCCCGCTGCCACTCCAGAAGCGCCTCAACAAGGCGTGCGACCTCATAGAAAAGTACATGGAGCGCTCAAATGGCTGACATGATCCAAGTGAACTCCTCCGCAGTAAGCGCAGTAGGCTACGAGAACGGAACCCTCTACCTGCAGTGGAAGACGGGCAAATTATCCACCCATCCCAACGTGCCTGTGAGCGTGTGGAATGGCTTGCTGGCGGCTCCGAGCATCGGGCAGTACATTGCTACTCATATCCGCAACAAGTACAAGGCGACCACCGAATGAGCATCCAAGAGAACGCGGACTTTATCCATGCGATCGCGGCAGTCGTGGGACGCCCGCTGACTGTGGCAGAGTGCTATATCGCCTACGCTCTGCGAGATGGCAAGTACAAGCTTATGAGCGATGTGCCTCCGCTCCCCACGGTGTCGGCGTGAAGTGCACATTCAAGGATTGCCCCAATGAAGGTGAGCCTAATAAGGGCTTTGACTTCTATGCGTGTGATTCTTGTTTGGATGAACTGTCCCAACTTATCGACCAAAAGTACGAAGAGATGCAATATAAGGCCTATGAGCGCGCGCAGAACAATTAGCCCACTGTTGTAATCTTGAGAGTATGTGGACCTGGCCCTGGTGCTCGAGAGCGTTGCTGCAAGCCGCAGAGGACCGTGCGCTCAAGGCTGAAGCGCAACTAATCCTCACCGAATCCCGGCTATCGGACTGGATAGAAGCCAGCCGAACCCGCTCCAACATCGAAGAGAATGAGCGCAATAGCCTCCGAGCTGACAACAAGCTCTTGCTTGACCGCATCGTGCAGCTATCGGGGCAGCCGCCCATATTCAATCCTCTACCAACGCCGACCGTGGCCGCACAGCCTCAAGTGGTGAGCAATCTACCCGCTCCCGAAACTCGCGCCAGCATCTCCGACGTCCACCGCGCCGCCCGTGAAGCCATCAAGAAGGGCGAACTCCACATCCTGAGCGAAAAGCAATGAGGATGGCTTACTGCCTGTTCTGCTATCGCGTCTTTGGTAATGTCGCTCGAAACATCAGCTGCACCCTTTCCTGCATGGCCTGCAAGTCCGAAAATCACTTTTGGGGGCATGACTAATGGCAGCAGGCAATCCAACTCTTCCGATGAATCTCCCCCAGGGCGCTGCGCAACAGGTTGCCGCCGTCTCGACCGACAACCCCGCTGTAACGCCGCCTGACGCACAGTGGATGCAGCTCGGCCTCTCCAAAGAAGACATCGACATGACGGTGAAGATTGTCACTATGTACCGCAACCAGTGGGGCACTGACCGGCTGATGAGGTCGAAGGACTGGATGCGCTCGGTGCTGTTCTACCGCGGAATCCAGATTATCGACTGGAACCAGGACTCAGGATCGTGGATCGACTCGCTCTCCTGGTACGAGAATTCAGGGTCGAGCAAGGTAAGAGATGGTGAATCAACAGATTTGCGGCGATTCATCCACCCGCTGACTCTTCTGCTCGGCCAGACGTTTATCGGCAACATGAGCCGTGAAGTTCCCAAGACCATCGTCAAGCCTCAAGACGCTCGTATCCTTGCCGACATGACGACCGCCAGCGCTGCGCAGACAGCTATCGGCATCATTGAGAGACGCAATGGAATCAGGCAGATGGTGCGTGGGGAGTTTGAATTCCTCTACCTCTATGGAACCTACTTCAAGTGGACCCGCGGCGCACTGGATGGCAATGAGAACGGCTGGGATGAGCAACCCATCATTGGGCAGGTGCAGATAGGCCAGCCTGACCGGATGCGCTGCATGTCGTGTGGAACGGAAACGCCTGTCGACCAGGCGCAACCCAGCCAAGACGGCTCGAGCTTAGCCTGCCCCAGTTGCGATGCAAAGATGGGGCAGGACAGCTTCTATCCCTCGGAGCCCGGCGTTTCGCGCATGGTGGTGACGGGAACAAAGAAGATTCCGCGGGCGATGGTGAAGCAAACCATTCACTCCCCGCTTGAGATTGATGCTGACCCTCAGGCCAAGAACTTGTGCGGAACGCCTATCCTCGCCTTCGACTACGAGATTGACATAGGCGAAGCGCGCACCATGTTCCCAGACGCATGGGACAAGATCCATGATGGCGCAGAGTCCACGACCTCAGACAACGCCAGCTACGACAAGCTCCGCCGCAATGAGAGTTACGCCATGGGCACCGGGTACACGACCGACGTCTCCCAACAGCGGCCGACGTACTCACAGGTTTGGGTGCAACCTGTTGCGTACGCACGAACTGGCGATCCCGAGTACACCAAGCGCATGCAAGCGGCGGCTCCGGACGGCCTAAAGCTCACCATGATTGGCGGTGAAGTGGTTGGTGTGAAGAAAGCCATCCTCACCAAAGAGTGGACGCTTGGACGCCTGCATGAGAACTTCGGCCTTTATTCTCAGTCGATTGCAGAGAACGTAACTAGCTTCAACGAGCGCTTCAACAACGCCATGTACCTCTATGACGACTGGATGATGCGCGCCGCATGCGGGCTGAACCTTATCGACGCCAGCATGATCGACGAGGACAAGTGGAAGGGCAACACGCTCGCGCCGGCCACGGTGATTCCAGTCCCAACCAAGTTCGGCGGCGCCTCCAAGTCGCTCGCCAACGCGTTCCTGCACTATGACATCCCAGTAAACCCGGCGCTCGGGCTGTATCCCAGCATGCTGCTGAACTTTGCGCAGATGCTCAACGGACTCCCTGCGCAGCTGATGGGCAACGGCACACAGCCAGGCGTCGAAACTCTGGGCGGCCAGCGGATCCAGCAGGACGCGGGCAACACGGGCATCGCACCCTTCTGGGAGAACGTGAAGGACGAACACTCTGCGGCGGCACAGAATGCAATCGAGTGCCTGCAAGAGCTGTTGAAGTGTGGCGCCGCGCAGGAAATCTTTGAAGTCATCGAGGATCAGGGCTCTCAGTTCCGCAGCAACTACGTGAATTTGCAGAAGATGCAGGGGCGCGTAAAGGTCAACCCCGACCAGGATCAGGACCTCCCGCAGACCCCGAGCGAGATACGCCAGAGCTACCAGTCGCTCATGGAAGAACTCGGCAAGGGCAATCCGGCTGCGCAAGCCATCTTCGACATGCCAGTGAATCAGGAAGTCATCGGGCAGGTTTTGTATGGCGATACCATCGTCACGCCGACCAGCGCACAGCGCGCCAAGACGTTGCAGGATATCGCAGTGCTGCTTGAGCAGACTGCGGAGCCGGTAATGAATCCAGACGGCAGCATAGGCTCGAAGCTCCCCGTAGAGCCTTCCATCATGGAGCAGTTCGAGTATGCCATCCCGACGATTCAGGAGTGGTACATCGAGAACTCGGACCAGCGGATCAAGAATCCTCTTGGTTACGGACAGGTGGAAAAATACTGGTCAATGTGCAAAGACCTCGAAGCGCAAGTCCAATCCACCGATGCCGCAAATAAAGGCAAGGTGCAGCAGGCTGGGCAGGCGGCCGCACAGCCTCCGAAGCAGGGCCCAGACCCGCAGACGCAGGCGACCCTTACCCAACTCCGCAGCGCCGCCGCCGAAATGGTCCTGCAGCTTGAAAAGCTATCGCAACTCGACCCCGCAACCACTGGAGGAACGATTCAGGGACAAGTAGCAGCAGCAGGAAAAGTCACTGATGTCGCTGGTAAAATTGAGACTGAAATGCTAAAGGCGTGAGGTTTCGACAATGAAGACGGGCAAGATTTACATCATCACCAATCTCCTGAATGGCAAGTATTATGTGGGGCAAACGACAGAATCTAAGCCACTCAGGCGTTGGCAACACCATAGGCGCGGATACACAAAGTCCGTAATTTCGGAAGCCATAGTGGAGTACGGTGAGGAATCTTTTGTCTTTGAGATTGTTGCGGAAACACCAGATATTTCAACGCTAAACGACCTAGAGCGACTGTGGATATTGGTAACGCGCTCCACCGATGCGGAAAACGGGTACAACGTTACTCGGGGTGGGCAAAACTATACCCGCAAGGAGATATACAACGCAGCGCATTCCCGAAGAATGAAAGGTAGGCCTGCTTGGAACAAAGGATTAAAAGGCGTGACAGTCGGATGGAATAAGGGTTTGAAAATGTCCGAAGAATTCAGAAAACAACTATCTGAATCTCACAAAGGCAAGAAACAATCTCCGGAGTTGGTGCAGAAAAGAATGGAGTCTAAGCGGGGTTTCAAACACTCATTAGAATCCCGTAGGAAGATGTCTGAAGTGTGCCAGGGCCGTAAGCCATGCGCAGAAGCTACCCGACGTTCAAGTGAGCTTAGAAAAGGAAAGCCAGCGTGGAACAGCGGCAAAAAGGGGTATCAGGTTGCATGGAACAAGGGTCTTCCGGCTACCGAGGAGCAGCGCAAAAGGCTATCGGAAATGAGCAAAGGTAGAACGATGAGTTCCGAGGCAAAAGCTAAGATTTCGGCAGCGCTCAAGGGTCGTATGCCCAAAGTCAACACCATGGGACTTGTTCCATGGAACAAGGGCATGCGCAGAGGGACCACGAAGTTGTTGAACGAAGCATCACAATAGGCAGGACAAGGAGCCACACCCATGACGACAGCAGAAGTAGTTGCAAGCGTAAAGCCCCAAACCCGCGTACTCTACGTGGATGTGACTGGCGAAACACACAACGCCATTGCCACCGACGTCCCACATTTGGGATACAACCAAGGATTGAAGCGCTTCTCTGCGTTTCTGAATCTCGTCTACCTGAACGATGCAGGGCAGGCAGTGAAGATTGCGGCCGCACCGATGATTGGCGAGGTCGACGACGCGTATCTTGCTGAGGCTGCGGTGTATACAGCGCGGCATGACGTTGCATGGCACAGCACCAGCAACAAAGAAGAATTGATCAACGATCACCTTGAGGTCATCAAGACGCACTTGCCGATCACGATTGGCTGGCAGGTAGACCCGGCGGCGCTTGCACTGCTGAAGTCGAGCGGGATTGACGGCAATGCGGGTGCATGGACGGAGAGGGGAGACGGCACGACCTATCCGGTCGATCCCACCAGTTATGCCGATGTGGTCGCAGCGCAGCAAGCCGCTGATGCTAAAGTGGAATCTGCCGCAACACCAAACCTCGCTCTAGAGCCCGCAGAACCAACCCAGCCCACTCTGCCGGTAGTGTCTGACGAAGAGACTGCCGGCACGACCATCGAAGATCAGGCCAATGCCGAGTCGATTGTGCGCGAGGATGTCGGCGAGCAAATCAATGCGGATCCAGACGGCGCTGTCGCTGAAGGCTGATACGCTACACTGAATCCACAAGGCCCGGTCCACTGCTTCGGCACGGCCGGGCCATCTTATTGGCGCACCATCAACCTACTTACTTACGCAGGAGACAATCTATGGCACCCCTAACCTTCCGCAACTCGCGGATCATCTACTACGGCCCCCACGAATGTTCAAACTGTGGCGTCCTCATCGCAAAGATGGGCGACGAATGGGGCGGAACCGCCTTCACCTACCCAACTGGCCCCGTTTATCCGAATACTGAGTGGCATCCGCATGTGTGTGATCCCTTTGAGGTTCGCAATAAACAGGGTAGAGACGCGCGCACAGACCAGCTCAACGCTTGGCCTTCGGCGCATGCTGTCAAGGTTCACGATGAGTGCGGCTGGGTGATTGCCAGCGGCAACACATCCCACCCAGACCTCAGCCACAGAAACTTGCACATCATTTCGCCGCACTGCAACTTCTTTGACACTGAGCTAGGCGCATGGGCTGGTGCCAAAGAGCGCCAAGACAAGAACTATCCCACATGGTGGATGGATGCTAAGACTGGAGCAAGCAAGTCCATCCTGCCGCTATAAGTCCAACCTCGCACCCCGCTAAGCCTGTCCGGTTGGCGGGGTGTATTACACTGAAACGCAAGAGGACTCACAATGGCAACGCAAAAGGAATTGCAGAACTGGTTCACGCATCATCCCCCGACTCCCCGCCAGTTGGACTACTATGAAACCATCCGCACCGTGGCTAAGGGTTTGGCCGAGCAGTTCAATGTCGCCATCCCAGACTGCGCCGATAAGACGGCTGCGATGCGCAAGTTGCGCGAGACCGTGATGGCGATGAATTTGGCGATTGCCTGCTACCGAAGCCCCACGGTCGAATCATTGCAAGCAGTTCTTGATGCCAACGAAGGTTTGCCCGTCACGGTGAACGCTGACGGCCCGATTTCTGTAGACGAGGCATAATTCCATGGCAACTCCCGCAACGCCAGCAGCACCGTCCGCCCCGGCAGCACCCAGCGCCCCCTCTACCCCCAGCATACCCACGTCCTCGCCAGCCGCGCCGACGACCCCACCCTCGTCGCCGCCGAGCACGGGAACGACCCCAGAGTCGTCGCCAATCGCCCCCGCGACACCTTCTGAGCCGTCCGCGCCAGCCATTCCAGCGCCCTACGACCCGCTTACTGCGCCCAAAGCCCCTGCGAACACCGACTTCCCCAACACTCCAGACGGGCAAGTTGAGTTCCTGAAGCAGCACAAGGCATGGGAAAAGGCTCATCCCGAGGGTGAGGCCAAGCCTGCTGAGGCTGCACCGCCGCAGACGCCCGAAGAGAAGGCACTCGCTGAGGCCGCGCCGCCGGCTGAGACACCGGCACCCACTCCAGATGCCGCAGCAGCAACCCCCCAGGCTCTTGCGGACCTGCTCAAAGACGACGCAGCGCTCAACGCCGCTCTCGAAGCAAATCCCAAGGCCAAGGGCGCAGTGTTCAAGATGGCGCGCGAGTTGGCAGAAGTTGCACCGATCCGTGAAATCTTCCCCACAAAGGAAGACGCTCAGTTTGCGCAGGAATACTCCGCAAACATGGTTGGGCTAAAGACCGCAGCCCTGCGGATGGTAGACAACCCCGAGAACGCCCCAGCCTTCCTCGACCTCTACGACTCGCAATTCATGCGCGTCAACGATAAGGGCGAGCCAATCCTCGGTGCAGATGGCAAGCCGACATACGATGCAGACCGCGAAACGACCATCGGCGCCATCTTCAACCGCGAAGTCCAGCAGTACACGCAGAAGTTCACGTCTGAAATCAGCGACCTAAAGACGAAGCTTGCCGGAAACTACCCCAGTGACGCCGCACGCAATGCTGACCAAAAGCGTCTAGACAACCTCGAATACGCCCAGGTATCGCTCAGCGTGCTCGACCAGATCCGCGATGGGTCATTCTTTGAGGATGGACCTCCCGAACTTCCAGCAGATGCGACACCAGAGCAGAAGGCGTGGTTTGAGGGCGAGCAGGCCAAGATTGCTGCACAAAAGAAAGAGCTTGACGACGCCAAGGCTGGAGGACGCAAGGAAGAGCGCACCGCCGCGGCTGCGAAGTTCAACGCAAGCGTCCGCGAAGATATGGGCGGTACGGTTGCGACCAATATCAAGTCCGCCATCAAAGCCATCACGGATTCCGGCGTCTACATCCCCGAGTTCTATCTTCAGGAGATGCATACCGATACTGCCACCGGACAGGCTACCAACCTTCCTGCGATCGCAGTGCGACTATTCACAGCGTTCGAGAACGAGCTCATGCGGCCCGGTTCCAGGGCGCGGATGGACATTGCAAACCATGAGCTTTTGCCCCAAAACGAACAGACCAGAGAGATTCGCAAGACCTGGTATGCTCGCAAAGCCGCGGAGATGATCCCCGGATTGGTACAGAAAGAAGTAGACCGAATTCAGAGTTTGGTAAAGTTAGATCAGGATAAGCAAGCCGAGCGCGAGAAGACCCGCAATCAAGTTGCCCAACCTGAACCGTCGACCGGAGGCAGCAGTCTTCCTCAAGGGGCGAGCAGAGAACAAATCCTTCAGGCAGCAGAAGAAGCAGCCAAGAAGGATCCAGGGTTTGCAACCGCAAGCCCGAACGAGAAGCAGGCACGGATCTTGACCCAGGTTCATCGCTTGGGCAAGAAGTAAGGAATCAACGTAGTCCGCGCAACTCCGTAGCAATTGCAGACCTGGCCGGGCAGGGCGCGACCTAACCTCAACCGTGTAGCGGCACGTCCTCCACGGTGGACATTGGGGAATTAGGGGATGAACGAGATTCTTGGCAGGGCAATGGGTAAGGCCATAGCCGTCAACGTCGTAACTGGCGCGGGCGTACTTGAAACCATCAGCCAAACCATAACCGCACAACGCGGTCGCCAAGGAGCATCTTCATGGCTATTCAGGATTACGGCACCGCCGCTGCGCAGGTGCCTCTCGACTTACAGGTGGTTCAGCGTGACATTGAGCTGACCCAAAACATGGACTCCCTGCTTGAACAGCAGTTTGGAGTCGAAAAAGGCTCTGACGCCTCCCTTCAAGAATATCGCCACGGCATCCAGTTCTCCATCGGTGGACACACCGGCGGTTGGCAGCCTGATGGCGGTGCGCTGCCTCAGGGCATTGGCCCCGGCTATTCGCAGTTCATCATTGCGCCCGTACCTGTGATTTCTGCATGGAACGCGACGCAGTTGATGAAGTGGATCGCAGAGGGCGGCAAAGACATCTCCGCGGTGGATCCTGTCGCTCGCATGATTGCGGACGCCAAGACCAAGCACGCTCACTCCCGCGACACCTACCTGCAGGGTTACAACAACGGCATTGTGGGCACCGTAGACACCAGCTATACCGGTGGAAATATCGTCAACATGGCAAACGTGCCCTTCGGTGCGCGCTTGCTGGACGCAAATGAGAAGTATGCGGTAACCGATACCAACCTCAACGTCATTGATACCGTGTACGTTACGGACAAGTTCTCGACGTCGATTGGCGCTGGCGACACCGCAACCCTCGATCACACACCTGTTGGCATGGCTGCGGGATATAACTTCATCCCCACCGGCGTAACCTCAGGCACCCCGCTCTGGCTCCAGGGATTGACGTACATCGTCGATCCGTCGAACACGGGCGACTATGACGGCGTGGACCGCTCCATCTCGTGGGTGCAGGCACCCGCACTGAACGCGACGGGCGGAACGTTGACCCTCGGCACCATCTCCATCTTCAAGGCACGGCAGCAGCAGGCACTCGGCACCTCCAGTTGGATGGATGGCGGAGATGATGCTTTCTGGTACACCCATCTCGCTCAGGCTACCTCCGCTGAGACCCTTGGGTTCGCCAAGAGCACGTACTTCCTGACCAACGGCAAGGTCCAGAACTACGACATCGGTCCTAAGGGCACCGACGAGTGGGTTATCTCTGGACGGAAGGTAATCACCGAGTCGACGGCTGCGATCGACAAGCTTTACTCGCTCCGCAAGTCTGGGTTGCGCGCAGTGCGCTATCCGGGTTCGCAGAAGTTCCTGCCGTTTGGCGGTGGATCAACACTCTGGTGGCCGCGTATGGACCAGAACGGCCACTGGCTGTCTGAGTACGACATGTACTACCAGGACAGTTCGAACTACTACGGCAAGCTGCCGTGGTGGAACGGTGTGATCACCACGCTCGGCATCAACGCTGCATTCGCTGATGCGGTCTAGTTTCCTCCGGGGTAGCGGTTTGAGAGAGCCGCTACCCTTATTTTTGTAGGGCAAAAGGACGTATGGACCTCAAGAGCCTGCCAACCCGCGACACTCCCCGCCACATCATGGCGGAGATCACCCGCTACGGCGGGTTGAATCCGTTTGGGGAGCCGGCCTGGCGGGTTGTTCTTGCGCAGAACGTCAAAGAGCAAACCTTTGGCACGATGCGCCACATGCCGGTGATGAACGCGGATATGTGCGACGATGTTCCCGAGGTTGAACCAGAAAGCTTCTCCAGCGGGGAGCTGTGGGTGCCGCGGTACAACGAAGTGGGCTGGATACTCGAACGGTGGTTCCCTGCGCACGCGTGGGGCACAAAGACGGAGTGGGAGAGCGAGACTGCCGCTGATGGGGTAACGCAGTTGAAGGGAGCGTTCCCTCGTCATGGAGATTACTTCATGGTCAACGATGCGTTCTACCTTCAGCAGCAAGGTACAGATTTCTGGAAGTGTGAGATTCAGAAGTGCTTGCGAGATCAGGAAGCGATGCCTGGCGACCCTGCAACGGTGCTTGGCCGCAACCTGTACATGCATCGCGCCAAGCAAGAGCAGCGCGAAGAGGATTACCGGGAAGAGGTCAACCGTCTTCACCGCACGGTCACAGACCCAATCCTGGCGACGATTGGCAGCACCGCACAGAAGTTACGGGACCAGATACGGGCCGAGCAAGGCTACGACTTTCATTTAGCAGCAGGTTAATTCAACAGCAAGAGGAGAAACAGCATGGCAACCGCAGTGCAAATCGGAAACGCAGAAGTTGGTGAGGCGCAGCGCCTGTTCGCTCAGCAGGCGGAAACAGCTGCTATCGAGCTCAAAGAGTCTGGGCAGTGCCCCCCATACACCGT
>Ga0302302_1000140_pt1 | contig 42360 bp, 38 predicted proteins | sample III_Palsa_E1_3_FD_198766 | JGI IMG/M metagenome (GOLD analysis project Ga0302302, IMG submission 198766) | Peat permafrost microbial communities from Stordalen Mire near Abisko, Sweden - III_Palsa_E1_3 | ecosystem: Environmental > Terrestrial > Soil > Palsa > Peat permafrost | place: Sweden...
CGGCCACGCCGACGACGTCACCGTGATCGGATCGGACAGCGAGACCGGCGCCCAGTACGTCGCCCGCTGGTCGGCCGGGCAGGAATACCTGCGCCCGGCGAGCACCGCGACCAGCCTCGGGCCGCCAGAACCGGTGCGCCGCTTGCTCAGCGTCCGCTAGGTCGGCAGGGCAGCGGCCAGCTAGCCGGGTGAGCTACGCCAGCGCGCGGCGGAGCAGCGGGACGGCCGCCTCGGCCCAGCGTGCTACCGGGGTCTGCAGGTCAGGAAACTCCGGCTCGGTGACGTACAGGCCGCGGGACGGCACCGCCGCGCCCAGCTCCACCAGGAGCGGGCGCAGATGGACCTCGACCGCGAGGGCATGGATGGGTGCGCCGCCGGTCATCAGTGGTACCGCGACCGACCCGGCCAGCCCGTTCGACCCGTACCGGTCGAAGAACGCCTTCAGCATGCCGGTGTAGGTGGCCTTATAGGTCGGCGACGCGGCGATGATCAGCCCCGCGGCGGCCACCTCCGCGGTGAGCTGCGACAGCCGCGGGGCACCCCAGTCGAACAGGTCAGTGGCGTGCTCGGCCAGGTCCACGACCAGGTGGCTTCCGGCCACGCCGAGCTCCGCCGCCAGCATGTCGGCCACGGCGGTGGCGACCCCGAGCGTCCGGGAGCCCGGCTTGGGATTCCCGACAACAACCGCGATATGCACGCTGCTCCCTTCTGGCCGGTCCAGTATGCCCGAGGTCACGACGCGGCGGACGCGCCGGAGGTCGGGGCGAACGGCGTGACGTTCGGGGTGCCATCGACGTGATCGCCGTCCGGGTGCTGCCACCCGCCGCGCGCGGCCAGGATGGGCAGCACACCCTCCCCGAACCAGTACGCCTCCTCCAGGTGCGGGTACCCGGACAGGATGAACTCCGAGATACCCAGCCCGGCGTACTCCTCGATCCGGTCGGCGACCTCGGTATGGCTGCCGACCAGCGCGGTCCCGGCCCCGCCCCGGACCAGCCCGACCCCGGCCCACAGGTTCGGGGAAACCTCCAGCCCGTCCCGGGACCCGCCGTGCAGTTCCCGCATCCGGCGCAGCCCCTCCGACTCGCTGGTGGCCAGGCCGGCCTGGACCTGGCGGATCATCGCCTCGTCGACGTCCTCGATCAGCCGGTCCGCCTGCCGCCAGGCCTCCCCGGCGGTGTCCCGGCTGATCACATGCAGCCGGATGCCGAACCGCATCGGCCGCGGCGCGGCCAGGTCCGTGATCCAGCGCAGCTTCGCCGCCACCGCGTCCGGGGGCTCGCCCCAGGTCAGGTAGACGTCGCTGTAGCGGGCCGCCACCGGTCCCGCCGCCGCCGACGAGCCGCCGAAGTACAGGTCGGGTACCGGGTCGGGCAGCCGGGACAGCCGCGCGCCCTCCACCTGCAGGTGCTTGCCGTCGAAGTCCACCGTCTCGCCGGCCCACAGCCGGGTCACGATGCCGAGGAACTCGGCGCACCGTTCGTACCGCTGCTCCTTGCCGGCGAAGTCGCCGTAAGCCCGCTGCTCGGCGGACTCACCGCCGGTCACCACGTTCAGCAGCAGGCGGCCGCGGGAGTAACGCTGAAACGTCGCGGCCATCTGCGCGGAAAGGGTCGGCGAGATCAGCCCGGGCCGGAAGGCGACGAGGAACTTGAGCCGCTCGGTCACCTCGGTGAGCATGGCCGTGGCCAGCCAGGCGTCCTCGCACCAGGCCCCCGTCGGGGTGAGGGCGGCTTCGAACCCGAGCTGCTCCGCACTGCGGGCGATCTGGCCGAGGTAGCCGAGTGACGCCGGCCGGATCGTGCCGGCCGCGCCGGTGGCGACGCCGTGGCCGCCGCCGACGATGTCCCGCCCGTCACCGTTGGTCGGAAGGAACCAGTGGAACCGCAGCGACATCGGCTTTCCTCCTATGGCCCATATTTCCGACTACTTTAGTAGCTTAAACCCCGTCTGGTTTCGCTGGCGGGCACGGACGGTACCTTCCAGGACATGGACATCCGGGAGATCCGCGAGCTCATCCGGATGAAGCCGGTGGAGCCGGACATCATCAAGCGACGGCTCGCACGCTGCCATGACGTCGGCGACCTGCGGCGGAGCGCGAAGCTGCTGATCCCGCGGCCGGTGTTCGACTACGTAGACGGGGCCGCGGACGAAGAGCTGAGCATGGCCGGAAACGTCGGCGCGTTCCGCCGCCGGCGGTTCCGGCCCAACCATCTCGTCGACGTAGCCAGGGTCGACACCGGTACCCGGCTGTTCGGCCGGGAGCTGTCCATGCCGCTCGCGATGGCCCCGACCGGATACAGCCGGATGATGCACCCGGACGGGGAGATCGCCGTCGCGCGGGCCGCCGGCCGGCGGAAACTCCCGTACACGCTGTCGACCATGGGCACCACCTCGATCGAGGACCTGGCCGCGGGGGCGCGGGCGGCTGGCCAGGACGACATCTGGTTCCAGCTGTACATGCTCAAGGACCACGGACTCACCCTGGAGCTGGTGCGGCGGGCCGCGGACAGCGGGTACCGCGCGCTCGTGGTGACGGTCGACACGACGGTCACCGGCTTCCGCGTCCGCGACGAGCACAACGGGCTGGTCATACCGCCCGAACTGACCGTCTCCACCATCGCCAGCATCGGCTCGCGGCCCGCCTACTGGATACGTATGCTGCGCAACCCGGCCATCAGGTTCGCGAACCTGCCCCCCGACTTCCAGTCGGGCACGGTCGCGAGCGGCATCGCCAGGTTCAGCGCCAGCATCACCTGGGACAACATCGCCGAGCTGCGCGAGCACTTCCCGGGCAAGCTGATCGTCAAGGGCCCGCTCGGCGCGTCCGACGCCCGCCGCGCCATCGAGGCCGGGGCGGACGGCATTCAGTTGTCCAACCACGGCGGACGGCAGCTGGACCGGGCGATAGCGCCCATCGACCTGGTCGCGGAGGTCCGGGATGCGCTCGGCGACGGCCCCTGCGTGCTGGTGGATTCCGGGATCCGGCACGGCGCCGACCTCGTGGTCGCGCTGGCCCTGGGCGCCGACGCGGGCCTGATCGGCCGCGCCTACCTGTACGGGCTGATGGCCGCGGGCGAAGCCGGCGTAGACCGGGCGCTGGAGCTGCTGGCCGACCAGTTCACCCGGACGATGCAGCTGCTCGGCGTCACGTCCGTCGCCGAGCTGCGCAAGTACGGCCGCGAGCTGCTCACCGAGGCCTGACCGCGGGCCCAGGGCTGATCAGGGCCCAGGGCGCGCGAAGCCCGCCGGGACGCGGTCCGGCGCTGTCGGGCTGACAGGCCCGGCAGCGACGAGAGCGCACACGCGCTCTACCTGGCGTCGGAAGCCGGGTCGCACTCGGCCAGGACGAGCGGGGCGGCCAGGACGAGCGGGGCGGCCAGGACGAGCAGGCGGCTAGGACGAGCGGGGCGGCAGCGGGGGCCGGGCCCGGCTGGGGCGGGTCGAGCGGTCCGGGGGCGTGACGGCGGGCCGTGCGGCCAGCGCCTCGAGCGCGATGCGGATCGCGGTTTCCAGCTGCGGGTCCTGGCCCGCGGCCCAGTCGTCCGGGGAGATAAGCACCTCGATGTCGGGGTCAACGCCGTAGTTCTCGACACCCCAGCCGTACTGGCTGAACCAAAACGAGTAGCGGGGAACGGTCATGTGCGTGCCGTCGACCAGTAGGTGGCCGGGCATCCCGTCGATGCCGATCACCCCGCCCCAGGTGCGGGTGCCGACCACCGGGCCGAGCCCGAGGGTGCGGATGGCCCCGGCGACGATGTCTCCGTCCGACCCGGCGAACTCGTCGGCCAGCGCGACCAGCGGCCCGCGCGGCGCGTCGAACGGGTAGGTCTCCGGCAGCAAGGACCGCGGCATTTCCCAGGCGATGACCCGCCGGGCCAGCTTCTCCACGATCAGCTGGGAGACGTGCCCGCCACGGTTGCCCCGCGCGTCGATGATCAGGCCGTCCTGGCGCATCTCCGTGCGCAGGTCACGGTGAAAGTGGGCCCAGCCCTCCCCCATCATGTCCGGGATGTGCAGGTAGCCCAGCCGGCCCTGGCCCTGCTCGCGGACCAGCGCCCGGCGGCCGTTGACCCAGTCCTGGTAGCGCAGCCGCCGGTCGTCGCGCAGCGGGGTGACGGCGACCCGGCGGGGGCGACCGGCGCCACGGCGGACCGTCAGCTCGACCGGCTTGCCCGCCGCCCCGACCAACCGTGGGCCCGGCCCGGCCACGGGATCGAGGGACTGGCCGTCCACGGCGAGCAGTTCGTCGCCCGGCTGGACGGCGACGCCCGGCGCGGCCAGCGGGGACAGCGCCTCCGGATCCGACGACTCGCCGGGCAGCACGCGGCTCACCCGCCACCGCCCGGCCTCGTCTGGGGCGAGGTCGGCGCCGAGCAGCCCGACCAGCGCCGCGTGGCCGCCGCGCCGCTGGGCGTCGTCGGCCTGCAGCACGTACGCGTGCGACGTGCCCAGCTCCCCGAATACCTCCCACAGCAGGTCCGCGAAGTCGCTGGCCCCGCTGATCCGGTCCAGTAGCGGGCGGTACTGATCCAGCACGGCATCCCAGTCGACGCCGCTCATGTCGGGCACCCAGAAGTCGCGCCGCATCAGCCGGCCCGCCTCGTCGTAGGCGTGCCGCCACAGCGCGGCCGGGTCGGCCAGGAACCGGGCCCGGGACAGGTCGACGGTGACCGCGTCGCTGGCGTCGTCGTCGTCCCCGTCCTGCTTGCGTTCGGACGGCAGGACGCGTACCTCGTCGGCGTCCCCTAGCACGAGGCGGGTGCCGTCGCCGCTGACCGTGAACCAGTCCAGCTCGTCGACCAGCTCGGCGCACTTGCGGCGCGCCAGGTCGAAGCGCTCCAGCACGGTGCGGGGACCGTCGTCGTCCAGGTCGGCGGCGTTCTCCCCGAGCACTCCGGACACCGGCTCGCGCAGCCAGGCCAGGCCCCCCTTGACCGCCCGCAGCGAGGAGTACCTCGCTTCGGGAACCGGAACGCGCACCACGCGGTCCGCCAGCCCGGCCGTATCCAGGTGCACCAGGGCTTGTTCAGCATCTTCCTGATCTTTGTCGTCGGCACCGGGGTCCACCGGGCGGCCGTGCGGAAGCGGCGCGAACGGCGACGGCGTGGTCGCGGCGAGTGGCACCAGATACGGGCGGCTGCCAAACGGGAACGACAGGTCGAAGAAGTGCGCGTCGTACACCGGATCGAAGCTGCGCAGCGACAGGAAGGCCAGGTAGCGGCCGTCCAGCGTGAAGACGGGGTCAGTGTCGGTGAAACGGCCGTCGGTCACGTCCCATACGTCCGGAGCACCGCCGCCGGAGCGGCCGCGGCGGGCGACGCGGATCCGGCGCAGCGGCTGCGGGCCGGGCTGCGACCAGGACAGCCAGGCGGAATCGGGCGACCAGGACAGGCCGCCGGACGGCCCGTCGTCGGAGGCGGCCAGCTCCGTCGGCTCTCCGGAGGCGATCTCGACCAGGAACACCCGGCCGTCGCTGGCGGCCGCCGCGACCGCTGTCCCGTCCGGGGCCGCGGCCAGCTCGACCACGCTGCCGAGCTGCCCGTCGGCCAGCGTGGCGAACTCCGGGCCGGCCCCGTCGACAGAGGCGGCCTCCTCGGAGCCGTCGGGGCCGGCCTCGGGGAAGCCGGGCCCGGGGAAGCCGGCTTCCCCGAGGCCGGCGGTTTCGTCGGCCGGGCCGGGCGGGACGGCGACGACCAGGCTGTCCTGCCCGGTGGCGTCGCTGATCCAGGCGGCCCCGCCGGACGGGCCGAGGACGACCGGGAGCCGGGCCCGCGCGTCCGGGTCCACGGCCAGCGCCCGCGCCGGGCCGTCCCGGTGGGTCAGCCAGTGCACGGTGCCGCGTACCTCGACCACGGACGCCTGCCCGGTCCGGTCGCAGCTCAGCGCGCCCAGGTGGTCAGCGGCCGAGATCAGCCGCGGGACGCGGGCCGCCGACGGGGACCCGGACGTCACCTCGATCCGCCTGGGCTCCGCGGTCAGGTCATCCAGGACCCAGGCCTCGCCGGCCACGTGATAGACGATACGGGTGCCGTCGGTGCTGGGGTTGCGGGCGTAGAAGCCGTCGTGGTCGGTGTGCCGGCGCAGGCCGGAACCGTCCAGGTCGCATGAGTACAGGTTGCCGGTGCCCTCGTGGTCGGACAGGAACACGACCCGGCCGCCGGCCAGCATGGGGCTCGTGACCTGGCCGGGCAGGCCAGCCAGGATGCGGGTAAATTCCCCGGCCTCGCCGTCCCTGACCCAGAGCCGTCCCGAGGTGCCGCCCCGGTAGCGCTTCCAGTGCGCCGGCTCGTGCTGCGTGCTGGTCAGCAGCACCGTGATCGGGCCGTGAGCCGTGATGTCTCCCGCCGGGCCGAACTCCAGCCGACGTGGCGTCCCGCCCGTGACCGGGACGGCATGGGCCCAGGTCAGGAACCTGGCGGGCTGACCGGTCGCGCTGATCGCGAGGATCTCCCCGTCGTCGCTCCAGCCGGTGACCCGGGTCCGGCCGTCGCCCCAGTAGGTGAGCCGCCGGTAGCTGCTGCCGTCGACCCCGGCCACGTAGATCTCGCTGGCGTCGTCGCGGGTCGTGGTCCAGGCGACCGTGCGCGCGTCCGGGGACAGCCGCGGGTAGCTGACCGAGGCGCCTTCCGCGGACAGGCGCCACGCGCGGCCGCCGTCGGCCGACGCGAGCCATACGTCGTCATCGGCGACGAACGTCAGCAGATCGCCCTGGATATGTGGATAGCGCAGATAACCGGCAGCAGTCACCGGCTCATCGTAAGACCCTGCGGCTCCCGGCCCGCTCCCCTGGCTCGCCGGCCTCTTGGCTCCCGGCTCGCCCCCTTGGCTCCATGCCTGCCTGGCCTGCTGGCCGCCGGGCGGTTCAGAGCCAGCCGCGTTCCTCGGCGATCCGGAGGGCCTCGGTGCGGTTACGGGCGCCGGTCTTCTGGATGCAGGCGGACAGGTAATTCCGGACGGTGCCCTCGGACAGGTAGAGCCGGTGGGCGATCTCGGTGATGACCGAGCCGTCGGCGGAGGCCGCGAGCACGTCCCGCTCCCGCGGCGTCAGCGGGTTGATGCCCTCGGCCAGCGCGGCGGCGGCCAGGTCAGGGTCGATGACCCGCTCCCCCGCCAGCGCCTTGCGTACCGCGGTGGCCAGCCGGTCCGGGGGCGAGTCCTTGACGATGAACGCGGACACGCCCGACTCCATCGCCCGGCGCAGGAATCCCGGCCGGCCGAACGTCGTCAGGATGACGATCTTCACACCGGGCTGAGCCCCGTGCAGCTGGGCCGCCGCCGCGAGGCCGTCCATCCCCGGCATCTCGATGTCCAGCAGGGCCACATCGATGTCGTGCTCGATGGCCGCCTTGACGACCTCGTCGCCCCGGCCGACCTGGGCGACGACCTCCATGTCGGGTTCGAAGGACAGCAGCGCCGCGAGCGCCTCGCGGATCAGGGTCTGGTCGTCGGCGAGCAGCAGCCGGATGACGCGGGTGCTGCCGGCGGCTTGGTCGCTGGCGGTCACGAGGGCACGTTAGCGTCCACCGGGCCGGACCGGGGCCGCTGGACCGGAGCAGGTTCCCTGGCCGGGGCCGGTTCTTGAGCCGGGGCCGGTTCCTGGCCCGGGGCGGGGGCCGCGGGCACGGTTGCGGTCAGCCGGAACCCGCGGCCGTCACGGCCGGCCGGACTCACCGCGAACCGGCCGCCGACCGCGGACAGCCGCTCGGACATGCCGTGCAGGCCCGTGCCGCCTGCGGTCGTGTCCAGGGCACCGCCGGCGTCCGGGGCGCCGAAGCCGCGGCCGTCGTCGCTGACCTCGAGCGAGATCTCGCCGGCATGTTCGGTGAGGCGGATACGGCAGTTGCGGGCCCCGGAGTGGCGGATCACGTTGGTGGCCGCCTCCCGCAGGCACCAGGCCAGCGCCGCCTCCGCGTCGGGATTGAACGTGCCCGACCGGACCATGAGCGCCGGGTCGTCCTCCAGGTGGATGCCCGCCGCTTCCAGCGACGTGCGGGCGGTGATGATCTCGACGGCCAGGGTCGGCCGCCGGTAACCGCTGACGGCTTCCCTGATGTCCTGCAGCGTCTGCCGGCTGACCCGGCCGATGTCGCTGATCTCGGTCAGCACCGCATCCAGCTCGGCCGACTCCGGCAGGCGGGACAGCCGCTTGGCGGCCAGCTCGGCTTTCAGCGTGATCAGGGACAGCGACTGACCGGTGAGGTCGTGCATGTCCCGGGCCAGCCGGAGCCGCTCCTCGTTAACGGCCAGCTTAGCCACGGTCTCCCGCGCCTGGCGGAGCTCGAACATGAGGACGAGTTGCTGCCGGAAGCCGACCATGGCCCAGCCGATCAGCACCACCGGTAGCAGCTCCACCACGAGCTGGGTCGCGGACACGTGGTCGATCCAGCAGAGCAGCGCGTAGCAGGCACCGATCACCGCCACGGCGACCAGCGCGCGGCGCCGTCCGGGGAACACGAACCCGGTGGCCGCGGACACGTAGATCCACATCGACGTCCAGTCGCCGCCGTAGGCCAGGCAGGCGATCACGGACAAGACGAAAAGTACGGCCAGCCCGATATGAGCGCGCCGTGGATACGACTCCCAGGTGCCTAGAACGACGATGTAGAGGGCACAGAACACAACGGCCAGCGTCACGCCGCCCGCGATCCACAGCGGGCCGTGCCCCTTGCCGAACAGTCCGGCGACCGGCGCGATCAGGTAGATCAGCCAGATCCCGGAGAAGAACCAGCGGATCCAGCCGCCGTGGCGCTTGAACATCGTGCCGCTGCCGCTCGCAGCGGGGCTGACGGTGGGTCCGCTGGGGGAGGCGCAGCCGTCAGCCGTGTCCCCGGCGGCCCCGAGCCCGCGGAACGCGGTGATCACGAGGTTGAGACGACGCCGCTCCGCCGCCGCGCGAGTCGTCGACTCGTTGTCCGCGGCCATCGCGTCCCACCTCCTCGCCAGCTTTTCCCTGATGCTGTCATGCCCGCCCGGCTGGGACATATCCATGGGGCTACTCCGGGTACGCGGCCTCGGCGGCCGGCTTCGGGCCCGGGGCGGGACGGTGGGGCCCCTGCGCCCGCCGTCCCGCCTCCGGCCGTTGGAGGACACGGCCGGCTCAGACCGTCTCGGCGGTGCGGCGCACCGCCAGCACCGCGAGCACGACGAAGGCCGCGAACCAGGCCAGGATCGTGATGTACGCGGTGACGGGCACCGGACGGCTGCTGATCAGGTCCGTGCCGATCCGGGTGATCTGGTAGGTCGGCAGCACCCGGCCGATCTTCCCCAGGACACCGCTCAGCGCGAACCAGAGGCCGCCGAGGATGGACATCACGAAGTACGCGAACATCGCGATCGGCTGCACGCTGTCCGGCATGAACCGGTAGCCGATGGCCACCGCGAGCGCGGTGAAGGTCAGCGACCCGATCCAGATGGCGCCGCCCACGGCGAACCACTTCCACAGCTCCATGTGCACGCCGCCGTAGAAGCGGCCCAGCAGCAGGACGATCACGATCGATGGCACCGTGATCACCATCGACGCGATGATCTTGGCGACGACGTAGGCGTTGGCCGGCAGCGCGGTGAGCCGCAGCTGGCGCACCCAGCCGTCCTTGCGCTCCTGCGAGATGCGCTGCGCGTTACCGGTCAGCGCGCTGCTGAACGCCCCGACCGACGCCATCGCGATCATGTAGTAGGCGGCGTAGGCCACGCCGTACACGTCGTAGTGCTGGACCGACCGCGCGACGACCAGGTAGAGCACGACCGGCAGCCCGACCGAGAAGATGCTGTACCGCTTGTTCCGGCCGAGCCGGCGAATCTCGGCGCGGGCCAGCGCGAGGGTACTGTTCATGTCCGTTGTCTCCTTGGTTCCGTGCGTAGCTGAGGTGCCCGCCTCCGGTGGTCAGCGGCTGTTCGACGCGTAGCCGCCAGCCGGCTGCAGCGTGCTGCCGCTGGTGTCCCGGGTCCTGCTGTGGTCGTCTTCGGCGGTGATGGCGATGAACGCCTGCTCCAGGCCGAGGCTGGACACCTCGATCTCCCGCGGCCGGTAGCCCGCGTCCAGCAGCGCGTACAGCGTCCGGTCGGAGTCGGAGCTCTGGAGCTGTACGAGGTCGTGCCGGATCTCCACGTTGACCAGGGCCGGCAGGCCGAGCAGGAACGGCTCGTCGATCCGGTCCAGCCGGAACGAGATCCGCTTGGCGCCCGCCCGGGCCTTGATCTGGCTCGGGGTCCCGTCGGCGAGCAGCCGCCCCCTGTTGATGACGATGATCCGGTCCGCGGCCTGGTCGGCCTCTTCCAGGTAGTGCGTGGCGAACAGCAGCGTCCTGCCCTCGGCAACCTCGGCCTTCATGTTGGCCCAGAACGACTGACGGGTCTCGACGTCCATCGCCGCGGTCGGCTCGTCCAGCACGATCAGGTCGCAGTCGCCCACAATGGCCAGCGCGAACCGGACCCGCTGGGTCTGGCCGCCGGACAGCTTGTCCACCCGCTGGCCGGCGAACTCAGCGATGCCAGCCCGCTTCAGCGTCTGCTCGACCGGCAGCGGCCGGGGGTGGAAACTCGTCACCAGCGTCACGAGCTCGCGGACCGTCACCTCGGGCATCAGCCCGCCGGACTGCAGCATCGCGCCTACGCGGCCGTTCTTTATCGCGTGGTACGGGTCGGAGCCGAACATCCGGATCCGGCCGCCGGTCGGCTTGCGCAGGTTGAGCAGCATGTCGAGGGAGGTGGACTTGCCCGCCCCGTTCGGGCCCAGGAAGGCGACGGTCTCGCCGGGCCGCAGCTCCATGGTCAGGCCGTCGACCGCCTTGACGTGCCCGTAGTGCTTCCGGACCTTCTCGAAGGAGACCACCGGCGCGCCCGATGCCGCCCCCGTTTCCCTCGTCAGTCCCTGGATCATGGTGTTCCTTCCGTGTGTCACCGCTGGCCCTTATCCGAGCGGGCTACTCCATGACATCAGCGGCGGGCGCTGGGCGGCAGTGTCGTGCATCCTGAGCCCGTCATGACACATGTCATGGCGCAGAGATGACACGGAACGCGGAAAAATCCCAGGTCAGGCAAGGACAGGCAAGGACAGGCAAGGGAAGGCAAGGACAGGCAAGGGAAGGCCCGTTCGTGCCGATCAGTGCCGGTGCCGCGGACCGGGCGGTTGAGATGGCCTCACCGGCCGGCGGCATAGCCCTGCATGCCGCGGGGATTGGCGGCGCCGTACAGCAGGCCGCCGCGGCGGGCCACGGCGCTGACCCGGCCCAGTGACCACGGCGGGTACACCACCACCTCGTGGCCACGCCGGCGCAGTTCGGCGAGCACGCTGCGGGCAACGCGATCCTCGACGTCGAGGGTGCGCGGCGCCGACTCGCGTGGATAAAACGAGGACGGGAAATGCCGGGTGTGGAACTCGGCCGCGTCGATGGCCTGCTGCAGGTTCATGCCGAAGTGCACGTGGTTGAGAAAGAACGCCATCGTCCACTGGTCCTGCTGGTCCCCGCCGGGTGTGCCGAACGCCAGGTAGGGCTCGCCATCCCGCAGCGCCAGGCTCGGCGACAGCGTGGTCCGGGGCCGTTTGCCCGGGGCCAGGGTGGCCGGCAGCCCGGGCTCCAGCGTGAACATCTGCGCCCGCGTCCCCAGGCAGAAACCGAGCGCTGGCACGACCGGCGAGGACTGCAGCCAGCCCCCGCTCGGCGTGGCCGCGACCATGTTGCCGAACCGGTCGGCGGCGTCGACGTGGCAGGTGTCGCCGCGGCCGAATCCGAATGTCCGGCCCGGGTCCGCACCGTCGGCTCGCCAGTGCCAGAATCCAGCCGAGGCGCCAGGGCCGGATCCAGGCCTGGGTCACCGGACCAGCGATGCCGCTCGGGCGGGCCGCCGCCCTGGCCGAACGGGGCCGTCGCGAACGCCGGCAGCCGGGGCGGGGTCCCCCCGGGCGCCCCGGGAATCAGCTCCGCCGAAGCGGTCTCCCCCACCAGGCGGCGCCGCTCGTCGGCGTAGCCGGGCGACAGCAGGGCGGCGAGCGGGACATCGGTGAAGGCCGGGTCGCCGTACCAGGCCTCCCGGTCGGCGAACGCCAGCTTGGCGCACTCGACCACGGTGTGGATGTACTCGGCGGGCTTCATCGCCGCCAGCTCGAAGCCCGCCAGCAGAGCGAGCTGCTGCAGGAAGACCGGGCCCTGGCCCCAGGGCTGCGTCTTGCAGACGGTCAGGCCCGCGTACTCCAGGGTGACCGGCGCCTCGGTCCCCGGCTGCCAGGCGGCGAGGTCGTCGTAGCCGAGCAGGCCGCGGCCCCGCCGCCCGGTCACGTCCATCACCTCGGCGACGTCGAGGTAGCCGGCGAGCGCCTCGGCGACGAACCCCTCGTAGAACACCCGCCGGGCGGCCTCGATCTGCTCGTCCCGGTCAGCCGAGGCGGCTTCGGCCTCGTCGAGGATGCGCTGGTAGGTGGCGGCCAGCCGCGGATTGCTGAACCGGGTCCCCGGCGCGGGCACCTTCCCGCCCGGCAGGTACACCTCCGCGGAGCTGGGCCAGTGGTCGCGGAACATCTCCGCCACGCCGGCGATGGCACCGCTGATCGCCGGGACGAGGGGATAGCCGCCCCCGGCGTACTCGATCGCGTAGCTCAGCACGTCCCGCAGGCGGGTGACGCCGTGATCGCGAAGCAGGAGCATCCAGGCGCCGAACGCCCCGGGCACGCAGGCCGCGAGCAGGCCGTTGCCCGGGATCAGGTCGATGCCGAGCGCGCTGAACGCGCCGGGCGTCGCCGCCCTCGGGGCCGGGCCCTGCCCGCTGATCACGAACGTCCCACCCCGCCGGGCGTCGAAGCCGATGATCGGGACCTCACCGCCCGGACCGGACAGGTGCGGCTCGACGACCTGCAGGACCAGCCCGGAAGCGACCGCCGCGTCGAACGCGTTGCCGCCCTTCTCCAGCACAGCCATCCCGGCGGCCGAGGCGAGCCAGTGGGTCGAGGCGACCATGCCGAATGAGCCGGCCAGCTCAGGCCGGGTGGTGAACTCACTGGCTGCCGGCATGCATACCCTCCGCGTCCGCTGGCGTTACTTCTTTTTCCATCATCGCTACCGGATGACCGCTCGCCACCATCGCTCCCGGCCACGCTGGCCGAAAGAAGGGCCCAACCTGGGGGCGTGCCCGGGCGTCTGAACGGGTGAGAATCCGGGAATGTTCCGCAGATCTGCCCGAGGGACATGCCGTAACGCTTGGTAAGCAACTGGGGGGCCGCGGCGATACATTGAGCAGCGGCCTCGCCGCGGCGGTCGCACAGCACCGGGGTAAGGGCTCCGGGCTCGCCTCGGCGTGTTCTACGCAGAGCCGGCCGGCCCAAAAACGAAAGGTGTGGGGATGATCAGACTTTCTGTCAGCGCGCGGCGCGGCCTGGCCGCGGGCTGGCTGGTCGCCGCGGTGGCCACCGCCGCCGGCTGCGGGTCCTCGGGCAGCGCGACCGCGCCGCACTCGGTCGCCACCACAGCGAGCAGTTCGGCTTCGGCCACCGCGAGCGCGGCACCGGCCACGACCTCACCGGCGGTCGCTCCCACGGCCCGGTCCACCACCGCGTCCGGCCTGGCCGCCTGCGCCACCGCGAACCTCTCGGTAGGCCTGCAGACCAACGTGGGCGGCGGCGCGGCCGGCAGCCAGTACGTACCGATCAGCTTCACCAACACGTCCGGTGCCGCCTGCGCCATGTATGGGTTCCCGGGCGTCTCGTTCGTCACCGGGCCCAACGGCAGCCAGATCGGCGCGCCCGCTTCCCGGCAGACCAGTTTCCCCTCGGTCGCGGTCACGGTCGCGGCGCACGCCACCGCGCACGCCTGGCTGCAGGTGGCGGAGGCCGGCAACTACCCCGCCTCGACCTGCCATCCGGTCACGGCGCACTGGCTGAAGGTGTACCCGCCCGCCAACACGGCCGCCTCCTACCTCAGCCACACGTTCACGGCGTGCTCGTCGGCCAAGGTCACGATCATGATGGTCGACCCGGTCCGGGCCGGCTCAGCGGTGGACGGGCAGGTTCCCTGACCTTCCTGATCCCGGGCCGGCCGGACCGGTAACGTGTGAGGACATGGATGGCACCGAGCTGAGCCCGCGGGTGCGCGCCCTCTGCGACCTCAATGTCGCGGAGGCGCGCGAGGCGAGCGGGCGGCACGAGTACGACGGCAAGGTTCAGGACCTGTCCGCGCAGGGCGTCCGGCACGGGCTGGCCGCGCTGGCCCTGGCCCGCGAGGCCAGTGGCCCCCTCGCGGACCCGCACGACGAGACGCATCTGACCGCGTTCGAGGCCAACGCCCAGGTCGTCTACGCCGAGCTCGAGCTGCACCGCAGCAATCCGATCTGGCATCTCAGCGAGATGGATCTTTCCTGCTACGACCGGGACTACGCGCCGGAGGTCGAGCGGGACGTGGCCCGGACGGAGCATCTGCTGGCGTGGCCGGCCGCGGCGGAGCACGCCATCGAGGCCCTCGACCAGCTCAGCAGGCCAGTGGCCAACTCACTGGTCAGCGCGGTCCGGGGACTGTCGGCGGGAATCCCGCTGGACACGCCGCCCGCCATCCGGGACGCCGCCCTCGCCGCGCACGCGCGGCTCACCGGCCACGTGGAGCATGCCGCCGCCATCGGCCCGCCGGACGTCGCCCTGGGCAGCGCCGGGCTGACCGCCCTGCTCAGCAGCGCGGAGGCGATGCCGGTGGATCTGGGCCGGCTCGCGGAGCAGGCTGACGCCGAACGCGACCGGCTGCTGGGCCGCCTTGCCGAGGACTGTGCCCGGATCGACGCCGGGCCCCCGGCCCTGCAGGTCGCGCGGGAACTGGTCCGTGAACACCCCGATGCCGCGGGCGTGATCGAGGCGGCGCGGATCTCGACCCGCCTGGCCATCGAATTCACCCGCGAGAAGAACCTGGTGCCCTACAACGACGGCGAGTGCCTCGTCGGCCCCGCACCGGAATCCCGGCGCTGGGCCGTCGCCATGATGTCGTGGAACGCCCCGGGTGAGCCGGAGGGGCCGTCGTGGTACTACATCACTCCCCCGGACGAGTCCTGGGCCGAGCGGGAGACCGAGGAATGGCTGGAGATGTTCAGCGGCACCACGCTGCCCGGCATCACCGTGCACGAGGTCGCGCCGGGGCATTTCTCGCACGGCCGCGCGCTGCGGCATGCCCCCGGAGACGTACGGCGCACGCTCCAGTCGTCGGCGTTCATCGAGGGCTGGGCGCATTACGCGGAAGAACTGTGCGTTGAGGAAGGGTTCGGCGGCGATGACCCGCGGTTCGCGATCGGCGTCTGGCTGGAGGCCCTGGTCCGGGTCACCCGGCTGGCCTGCGCGATCGGAGTGCACACGGCGGGGATGACGGTCGAGGAGGCGGCGCGCCGGTTCGAGGCCGACACCCACCTGGCCGGCCCGGCGGCGCTGTCCGAGGCCAGCCGCGCGACGTTCGACCCCACCTACGGCCGCTACACGTGGGGCAAGCTGGAGATCCTCCGGCTCCGTGAGCGGGCCCGCAACGACTGGGGCGCCGGGTTCACGCTGCACCGGTTCCACAGCGCGATGATGAGCCTGGGCGCGCCGCCGCTCGGCCTGCTCGGCACCGCTATCGAGCGGGGCTGACGCCCGGGACTGGCTGGCCCGGACGGCTGGCCCGGACGGCTGGCCCGGACGGCTGGCCTGGGGCTGGGACAGCGCGGCCGGACGGAGGCGCTAACGTGGGGATGTCGGAACGAAAATGACGGCAGGGTAAGGGCAACGACGATGCTGGTTTCAGGCCGGGCCCGCTCATGGGCCTGGCGCGCGGCGGTCGCGCTCGTGTGCGCGCTGGCCGTGGCGCTGTCCGGGTGCGCCGGTGTGTCGAGTATGAAGATCGCGGTCGCCAGCGCTTACATCCCCCAGCCGACCACGCCCGGGACGACCGTCGCCTATCTGGACATCCGCAACAACGCCATCCAGCCTGATCAGCTCGTGTCGGTCAGCACGAGCGTGGGCGGGAAGGTCGGCTTCCTCGCCCCGGACGGCATGAGCAGCAGCGGGACCATGATCATGAAGCTGGTGCAGGACATCTCCGTCCCCCCCAACAGCCTGCTGCGGATGAACCCCAACAGCTACCGGCTGCGCATCACCGGGGCGGGCCCGATGCAGGGCGGCAAGGACGTCATCCTGACGCTGAAGTTCGCCCGCGCTGGCATGGTGAACGTGGTCGCGCTCGTCACCAACCCCGCATCCGGCGGCAGCAGCTACTTTCTCAACTGATACTTCCTCAGCTGGCCAGCGCCAGAAGCTACGCGGGGGCCAGCAGCTACGAGGGGACGGCGCAGATGGCCGCCAGGCGGTCGCGCGTCTTATCGTCCTGCGGCATATACACGATGAGCCGGGTCCCGGGCAGGGCGGAGACCTCCAGCTCGCTCACGGTGAACCGGAGCTCGCCGGCGTCTCGATGCCGGAAGATACGGAGCCTGAGCTGCGACTCGGCGACCTCGTGCCGCGCCCACAGCTCGGCGAACTCCGGGCTCAGCTCGGAACTCCGGGCTCAGCTCGGCCAGCCGGCGGATGCCGGGCTGGAACTTTAAGCCGCTTGAGATTCTCGGGCAGCCACCCGCTGCCGGAAAAGCACCGGCGGTATAGGGCCCGCGGGCACCGGGCGCCCAGGTTTACCGGGGCAGCTCAGCGACACCTTGGGCCACTGCGCACGGCGCGCACAGCGGTACCTCCACGTCACCGTGGGAGCCGGTAGCGAGCCGGCGCGTGATCACCGCGTCTTTGTCGCATATCTCCACATCGTCCGGGTGTGACCGGGCGCAGGAGCATTCGCAGGCCCGCCGGGAGCCGACGAGGGTGGTGCGCCAGCTTTCCAGGACCGCGCGAATGGCCGGGTCGCCGGAGAGCTTGTGCAACGCTTCGCTGGTCACGGCCGCTGTCTGCTCGGCCCACTCGGCCGCGACGGCGACGGTAGCCTCCCAAGCCGCCGCGAGCCGTTGTAGTGGGTTGCTCTCGTTGCTGCTGCTCATCGTCACATCTTCTCACCGTGGGCCGATAGTGGCCAGCGGGCCTGCTAGCGGCGGTGCAGGAGGTGCGGGAGGGACCAGGCACGCTCACCGAGGAGGGCCAGGGCGGCCGGGACCAGGACGCCGCGCACCACGGTGGCGTCGATCAGCACGGCCGCCGCCGTGCCTACCCCGAGGATCTTGAGGTCGATGAGCGGCAGCGTGGCGAAGATCGAGAACACCGCGACCATGATCAGTGCCGCGCTCGTCACGACCCCGGCACTGCTGGCGATGCCGCCGGTCACCGCCTCCCGGGTGCCCGCGCCGCGGGCCCGCAGCTCCCGGATGCGGCTGAGGATGAAGACGTGGTAGTCCATGCTGATCCCGAACAGGAACACGAACATGAACAGCGGGACCCAGGAGATGATCCCGCCGAACGAGGTGAAGCCGAGCAGGCCCTGCAGGTGGCCGTCCTGGAAGATCAGCGTGACCAGCCCGTATGCGGCCCCCACGGACAGCAGGTTCAGCAGGATGGACACCAGCGGGATCGCCAGGGACCGGAACGCTATCAGCAGCAGGACGAACGCGAGCAGCGCGACGAGCCCGAGCACGACCGGCGTGCTGTCATGCAGCTGATGGATGAAGTCGCTGTTCTGGGCGGTGTCGCCGGTCACCGCGAAGCTGATCCCCGGCACCTGGCCCAGTGTCGCGGGCAGGATGCGGGTGCGCAGCGTCTGCAGTGCGTCGTAGGACGCCGTGTCCGACCCGTTTCCGGCCAGCGGGACGCTGACCACCAGCGCCTGGCCGCCCCGGCCGCCGACCGCGGTCGCGGTCACCGGCTCGCGGATGGCCCCGCCCGCCTTCCCTGCCCCCGTCGCGGCCGCCGCGCGCCCCTGCAGCGCGGCGACCGCGGCACGCACCCGCGAGCCGGTGACGTCGGTGCCGGTCACGACCACCTCGGCCGGGGAGGGAGTCTGCGGGAAGGCCCGCTGGATGTCGTTCATGGTCTGCACCACCGGCAGGCTGCGGGGGGCGTCGATGGCCGGTTCGCCCAGTCGCATGCCGAGTGCAGGCGCGGCCAGGGCGAGCAGGGCCACGGTCGCGACGCCGCCCCAGACCACCGGGTGCCTCACCACGCGGCGCACCAGCGCGGCCCAGAGCCGGGACGGGCGAGCCGCGGCCCGGCTGCGGCCGAGGAACGGGATCCTGCCCCGGTCGGCCCGCGGCCCGAGCCAGGACAGCAGGGCGGGAAGTACGGTGAGCGAGCCCGCGACCGCGATACCGACCACGGCGATGGTGCCGACGGCGATGCCCGCGAACTGGTCGATGCCGGTAAGGAAGAGCCCGGCCAGCGCGATCATCACGGTCACGCCGGACGCCAGGATCGCGCGGCCCGAGGTGCCGGCGGCGATCCGCAGCGCCTCGGGGAAGCTCCGTCCCTTCGCGCGTTCCTCCCGTTCGCGGCGCAGGTAGAACAGCGAGTAGTCGACGCCGACCGCCATACCCACGATCAGCACGACCTCGGAGGTGGAGCTCCCGACCGGAAGCCAGTGACTGGAGATCGTGACGAGGCCAAGCGCGGCCGTGACCGCCGAGACCGCGAGCAGGACCGGGATCCCGGCCGCCACCAGGGCACCGAACACCACCAGCAGCAGGATCAGCGTGATGGGAACCGAGGTCGCCTCGGCCTGGCGGAAGTTCAGCGAGTCGTCGATGGCGCGGCCGATGCTGCCGTCACCGGTCTCCGCGATGAGCAGGCCGGGATAGCGGGCCTGCACGGCCGCGACCGCCTGCTGGTCGGCCCCGACCCGCTGGTCGGCGCTGGCGGTGGTGTTCGGCACCTGAAAGGCGACCAGGGCGCTGCGCCCGTCCGTTGACACCAGGGACGCGCCGCCTGGCGCGAGCGGCGATCTGATGCCGCGCGCGTCCTGCGGCCGGGCGCTGAGCGCCGCCACGACCTGGCGCGCGGCCTGCTGCATGCGCCCGCTGCGGGAGAAGGTCTCACCAGGCGCGCGGGCCTGGATCAGGACGGTTTCTGATGCGGCATCGAAGTAATCGGGAGCCACCCGCTGAAGCGCGCGCTCCGCCTGCCCCGCCTGGCCGGGGTCAAAGTCCGGCAGGTTCCGGCTTCCCATGAGCTGCCCGGCGGTGAAGATGACGGCGACCATCAGGAGCCAGCCGAAGATGGCGGCCTTCCGGTGCCGGGCACTCCAGTCGGCGATCCGCTCGACGGCGGGCGCGCGGGACGGAGACCGATCCTGGCCGACGGGACCAGTTTCGGGCAATACTGAGCTGAACGACTGGCGCATCATGGCCTCTTCCGGGTGACTGGTGCCTGCGGTCGTCGCCCCGCCTGTGAGCTAGGCCCTCACGGGCGGGGCATGGTCGTTCAAGGGGCGCGGTGCTGGCCCCGTTCGTGCTGGGCGCTGTGGGATGGCGGACGGGCCGGAGCGGGGCCCTGGCCCGGCGCGGAGTGGGCCATGAGCACCATCGAGACGACCAGGATGACGACGCCGGCTGCGGCCAGCACCCAGGTCGAGCCGAAGTACGACGCGACCTGGGCGAGGACGCCGAGCGGGCCCGGGCGGGCGGCAGGCACAGGCCTGCCCGGGCGCGGCAGTTGGGCAACGGCGCTCATGACGGAATCCCTCGTAACGGACGGCCGGGTGGCCGTGTGCTCTTCACAGTAGGAAGGGGGGCCCGCGAGTTCGATGGGGCTAACCCCCGATTGCGGCGCGGCCGTGCTGAGCGGACGGCACATCGTGGCCTCCCGGGGGTCTCGGCGACTGGCGGGCCTGGGGCCTGGTTGAAGGACCTGCTAAGCGGAGCGGACTCATCGCTTTTTCGTGCACCAGATCCGGGACGCAATCCGGTGGCCTGGACGGTTTCGCACCAGCCCGGCGGCGCGGGATTTCGGTGACAAATGTCAGGTTGCTGGCGCCCTACTCAAGACATATCGTGGCTCTTACCCGGTCGGCTCAACGGAGGCATCATGGCTACGGGATCTAACATTCGCGTGGGGGACGCCGACCGCGACGCCACTGCCACGCAGCTGCGTGAGCACTACGCCGCGGGCAGGCTGACGCTGGATGAACTGAACGAACGGCTGGAGCAGACCTTCACGGCCCGTACCGGCACGGACCTGAACGCGGTCATGCGGGATCTGCCGTCTCTCGACGGCGCCCGGGCCCGCGCGGGCGGGCCGGCGGCGGACAGCCCGCTGGGCGCCCCGCTCTTGCGCAATGACCAGGGGCAGTGGGACCAGGGCCAGTGGGACCAGGGCGGCCGGCGGCGCGGGTACTCCGTGCTGGGCACGCTGGTCCCGGTGATGCTCGCGATCTGGGCGCTGTTGCTGCTCGGCGGCGCCTTCGCGTTCGGGTTCGGGGGCGGCCGCCCGCTGGCGGTCGTGCTGCTGCTCGCCGTGCTGGGCATGATCCGCCGGATGTTCGGCGGGCGCAGGCGCTACGGGCGCCCGTACGGCCGCGGCTGCGGCTGGCGCTCGTAGTGGCGCGGGACGGGCGGGCTCGCCGCATGGGGCGGGCTCGCGGTCCCGCTGGCCGTGGCTTCCCCGAGCGGGACGTTACACACTCTCAGCCGGCGGACTTATCGTAGAAGGGAACAACCCGGTCCTGGCGAGCATGGGAAACCTGTGGCGATTCGAAATGACGTCCGTGCCTCCGACGCGGAACGCGACAAGGCAGCGGATGCGCTGCGTGAACACTTCGTGCAGGGTCGGCTGACGCTGGAGGAGCTACTGGGGCGGCTGGACACCGCCCTGAACGCAAGAATGCGGAGCCAGCTCGACGGTGTGCTGTCCGACCTGCCGTCGCGCCGGGACCGGCCCGGGTCGTCGCGACCGGCGGTGCCGGAGCCGGCGGACGTCTTCCCGGCCCGGTTCGCCGCGGTCGCGATCCTCATCATCGTGATGGCCGTCTGGCTCGTGCTCGCCGCCTGGTTCTCCCAGCGCGGCTACGGCTACGGCTACGGCTACCCGCCGCACTGATACCTGCCGCACTGGGGGGCTACTGGCGGCCGGCTACCCGCAGCGGGACCACCAGGTAGCGGAAGTCCGAGGCCTCTTCGGGCGCCGTCCCGGCCGTTTCCTCCTCGATCTGGCGAGCCCGCACGCCAGTGATGACGGCGGGCCGGGTGGCGGTGCTGAACCCGATGCGGATGCGCGCCCCCACCAGGTCAGCCGCGCTCAGGTCCGGCCCCAGCGCGCCGATTGCGGCTGTCCCACCGGCGGCGGGATCGTCCGGCGCGGGGCGGCCTGCCGTCGCGTCCGGGCGCGCGGCCCGGGCCGGCCCGTCGCTGCCCTCCGCGCGCGGCGCGGCCGCAGCGAGGCCGGCCGCCGCGATCCCGTCGAGCAGGAAATGCGGGCTGAACGCGATTACGGGCTCGGTCCCGGTAAAATCCGCCCGGACGATCTCACGAGCCCGCGCCCGGCCCTGCGTCTCGGCCTCGATCGTGACCTGTCTGGCCCCGAAGGACAGCCGGACCGCGCTGCCCCGCTCGGCGACCAGTGACACCCGGCGGACCGCCTCGGTGAACGGCCCGGCCGGCATGTCCGCCCGGCACGGCAGGTCAGCGGGGAACCGTGAGCGGTACTTGATGTAGTCACCGGCGATGAGCCGCGTGGTCAGCCGCCGGCCCCCAGCCTCAAAGCCGATCATCGCGTCGCCGCCCCGGGGCGCGGGCGGGCCGCCGGCCGCAGGGCGGACTCCCGCACCGGGATCGCTCGGCTGAATCGTGACCGGGCCGGAACTGCCGTCCGACCTCAGCCGGATCGTCACCTGCGCACCAGGCGCCATGGTCCGTGCGGCGTCGGCCAGCGTCCGCGCCGGGACAAGGAACTCCCCGGTGCGGCCGGGCGGCACCGGGTTCCACGGCAGGTCGCGTACGGCCAGCCGGTACCGGTCGGTGGCGACGAGCGTCATGGTCTCGCCTTCGACCTCGATGTTGACGCCGGTGAGCATGGGCAGCGTGTCGTCACGGCTGGCCGCAGGCGCGACCTGGCTGATGGCCGCCGCCAGCATGCCGCCGTCGACGGTCCCCGCGATCTGCGGGAGCTCCGGCAGGTCGGGGTACTCCTCCAGCGGCAGGGTGACCAGCGTGAACGATGCGCTGCCGCAGGTCAGGCCGACCCCTTCCGGGTCGTCGGCGAACTCGACCGGGAGGCTCGGCAGGCTGCGGGTGATCTCCGCCAGCAGCCGGCCCGGCACGAGTACCGTGCCCGGCTCGGCGACCTCGGCGGCGACCTCAACCCGCGCGGAAACTTCGTAGTCAAAGCAGGACAGCGTGAGGCCGTCCGCGGCGGCCTCCAGCAGCAGCCCGGACAGGACCGGGATGACCGGGCGGGACGGCAGGGCCCGGGAGGCCCAGCCGACCGCCTCAGCCAGCACGTCTCGTTCTACCTGGAACTTCATCGCCGGTCCCCGGCGCGCGCCGCGGCTCGTTGCTCCCGACGGCAGCGCCCGTCACCGGAGCGTCGCCGTTCGTTCTTCCTCTCCATGCCCGCATCCTGACACGTGGCCACGACACTTTGGCCGTCTCCGGGCCCAGGAAACCCGGAGAGGGGAGATAAAAGTTTCACTCTTCGCGAAACCGGTCAGAACACCTCATTCGAGCCAGGGCAGGCAGCAGGCGAGGGTCAGAGCAGGTCGGCCGGGGCCGAGGCCAGCGTGGCCTCGATGGCCCTGGCCAGCGCCCGCGCGGATGCCGCGGTGAGCTCCACCGCGACCCGGGCTGACGGGCCCTGGCCCGGGTTGAGGAAATCGATGTTCAGGCTGTGCTCCGCGGACGCGTGCACCGGGTGGTCGAAGTAGACGCTCGCGTCCGTGAGCCCGAACCAGCCGTCGGCGCCCTTCCCGCTCCCGGCCACCTTGATCTGCTCCGTCAGGTACGTGCACATGACAGGTCCCTCCCGATCCTCAGGCTGACAGGTAACGGCCGTAGAAGTCCCAGATGCGGTTCCAGCCGTCGTTGGCCGCCTCGACCCGGTAGCTCGGCCGGTTCACCGCGAAGAACGCGTGCCCGGCGCCCTCGTAGCTGTGGAACTCATACGTCTTGCCCTGGGCCTTGAGCTCCTGCTCCAGCTCCTGCACCTGCTCCGGTGACGGGTGGGAATCCTCCGCGCCGAACAGCCCCAGCAGCGGGCAGGACAGGTTCTTGGTCAGGTGCACGATCGGGCCGACCTTGAGCGGCATGCCTTCGGGCGGCGTGCCGACCACGAACGCGCCGTAGCAGTCCACGGCCGCGTCCAGCGGCAGGCTGACGGCGGCGAGGAACGACTGGCGGCCGCCCGAGCAGTAACCGATCGTGCCCACCTTGCCGTTGGAGTTTTCCAGCGAGCGGAGGAACGTCGCCGCGCCGGCGACGTCGCCCACCAGCCGGTCGTCGGGCACGCCGCCCTGGGCGCGGGCGGCCGCCGCGGCGTCGTCCGGGCTCGCCCCGGGGGCCTCGCGCGTGTAGAGGTTCGGGCAGATCGCGTTGTAGCCGTTGACCGCGAACGTCCGCGCGATCTCCTTGGTCTGCGGGTCGTAGCCGGGCATGTGGTGGATCACCACCACGCCGCCGAACGGGCCGGGGCCGAGCGGCCGGGCGTAGTACGCCTCGATCTGCTCCCCGCCGTGCCCGGCGATGCTGATGGTCTCGGCCATGGTGGCGTCGTACATGCGCGATCCCTCCGCGAGATGAGCGGCCCGTCTTCATCGGGTGCCGCCCGGTACGTTACGCCCGGCCGCGCCGTCGCGACGTGGCAGGGTCAGCACCGCTGCGGATGCCACCCGCCAGCGGGGACCGCGGACAGCCGGCGGTGACAGACTTTGGCCATGTCAGAAGGTCGAGGACAGGCGGCAGGCCTCGCCGTCTTTGGGGCCTTCTCGATCCGCCGGCCGTGCTTGACCAGGTAGTTGCGGGTGACCCGGACCTCCTGGCCGACGAAGTCGAAGCGGTTCTCCCGTAGCGCGGTGACCTCGCCGCGCTACGGCCGCGGGCTGGCGCACGCAGTTCTTGCAGGGCGGCACGATGCTGGCGGTTGTCCGCATCGGGCAGATGGTCGGCTCAGGCTTCTGTGCGGGAGCCGCTAACCGAGCGGCGCCGCTGGCGCTCGGCCAGCCGGCGGCGATTCGGGTGCCCCCGCTGCCACCGCGGCGCTGCCCTCGAGCTGCAGGTGGGGCACGATCGGCTCCAGCCAGCGCGGCATCCACCAGGCATGCTCGCCGAGCAGCGACATGATCGACGGCACCAGGATCATCCGGACCAGGGAGGCGTCGATGAGCACGGCGAAGGCCATCCCGATGGCGAGCATCTTCACCGTCGGATCGGGATTCAGCACGAAGCTGGTGAACACGACGATCATGATGGCGGCCGCGGTCGTGATGACCCTGGCCGTCGCGCCGATCCCGATCGCGACGCTGCGATGCGGGTCACCGGTGCCGAGCCAGGCTTCGTGCACCCGGGAGAGCAGGAAGACCTCGTAGTCCATGGAAAGCCCGAACACGATGCAGAACACCAGCATCGGCACGTAGGCGGGAATCGGCAGCGTCGTATGCAGGCCGATCAGGCTCGCCCCCCAGCCCCACTCGAAGATCGCGACGATGACGCCGTAAGCGGCGCCGATCGACAGCAAGTTGAGGATCGCGGCCTTGGTCGCGATCACCACCGACCGGAACGCCGTGGTCAGCAGGAGGAACGAGATCACCACCACGGCGAGGATCACCCACACCAGCCGGCTCCTGAGCTGGCTGGTGAAGTCGACGGCCCCCGCCGTGGTGCCGGTGACGTAGCTGGTCGCGTGTTCCTTGGGCAGTACGTCGTCGCGGAGGGTGGTGACCAGGTTCGAGGTAGCCGTGGCCTGCGGCCGGGTGGTCGGGATCACGTTGAACACCGCGGTGGTGCCGGCCGAGTTCAGGGCCGCGGGCGTGACCGACGCGACGCCGGCCGTCTTGGAAATGTCCGACTGCATGGTGCTCAGCAGCGAATTGTTGTCGGAGCTCGACTGGTTCGGCAGCTTGACCACCACGGTCAGCGGGCCGTTCACGCCGACCCCGAAGCCCTGGGAGATCAGGTCGTAGGCCCGGCGGCTGCTGTCGGACGTCGGGTTCGTCCCGTTGTCGGGCTGGCCCAGCGTGATCGAGAATAGCGGGATCGCCAGCACGATGAGCACCGTCACGCTCAGCACCGCCCATGGCCACGGCCGCGCGCTCACCATCCGGCCCCACCGGGCGAACGCGCTGTGCTCGTGCTGCTCCTGCGTGGCCGCGGCGGTCTGCGCCGCCTGCTCCCGCACCGACAGCCCGGCCCTCCTGGCCCGGAACCGGGCGGACAGGGCCCGCACGTTCCCCCTGACCAGCCCCATGAACGCGGGCACCAGTGTCAACGCCGCCAGCATCGTGACCACCACGACGATGGCCGCGGCCAGGCCGAGCGATCCGACGAAGGCGACTCCGGAGAGGTAGAGGCCCAGGATGGAGACCACGACGGTGCAGCCGGCCACCACAATCGCGGCGCCGGAGGTTCCCGCGGCCTGCTTCGCGGAGGTGACGACGTCCATCCCGCTGTCCAGCTGCTCCCGGTGCCTGGCCACCAGGAAGAGCCCGTAGTCCACGGCGACGCCGAGCCCGAGCAGCGTCGCGATGGTCGGAGCGGTGGTGGGGAACGTGACCGCCGCCGCGAGCAGCCCGAGCAGCGAAAGCCCCGCGAGGACGCTGAAGATCGCCGACAGCAGCGGGATCGCGGCCGCGATCACCGAGCCGAACATGAGCAGCAGCAGCACCAGCGCGCAGGACAAGCCGATGATCTCCGACACCAGGTCGCTGGTGTGCTGCCCGATCTCCCCCGTGCCACCGCCGTACTCGACCTGCAGGCCGGCCTTGGTGGCGGGTGCCACCGCGTTGTTGAGCTTGTCCAGGTAGGCGGAATCCAGCGAATCCGGATTCACGTTCCAGCCGACGCTGGCATACGCGATCGTGCCGTCCTTGGACACGGCCCCGGAGTTGGACGAGGCGAACGGGCTGACCGCCTTGATGACATTCGGCAGCTTGGACACGTTGGTGACCGCCTGGTTGACCGCCGACTGCTGCGCCGAGACCGTACCGCTCTTGGCGTGGAAGACGATCTGCCCCCCGAAGCCGCCCTGCTGCGGGAATGTGCTGTTCAGCACGTCAAGGCCGACCGCGGAGTCACTGCCCGATACCGTGTAGTTGTTGACGTACTCACCGCCGAACGCCTTAACGGCGGCGAGCAGGCCGCCGAGGATGACCAGCCAGGCGATGATGACGACCCAGTGCCGCCGCGCGGCGAAGCCGCCTAGTCGCTCTAGCAAGTTATTCATGGTCGCTGGCCCCCCGCGCATTAATGGTCGAGGCGGCTTCGGCGGCGGATGCACCTAGGGCTGCATTATTACCGGAACCCCAGCGTCGATCGTCCCGTCTTTTGCCTGGTCGGCGCGCAAACCGTCTCAGCTGTTACCAGCCAGTCATGCCCGGATGCTTCGCGGCGGAAACAGCCAAGTACCGGAAACGGCATCACCCAGACCGATCGCATAGCCTGCGCGTCCCCGAAGTGGCGCGGAAAGCAGATCTGTCATCTGTCAGTCGCCGGCTGCCCGGCGCTCATCACCAGCGCGGTCCTGCGGCACGAGGTCGGCCTGCCGCCCGCGAGCGGCGCCGGCTGCTCGGGGCCAGCTCTCGTTCCGCCTCGGCTGCCGCCCGCGGGATGTGCCTGCTGCTCGTGCCGCTGAGTATGCCGCTCGGCGGTGACATCCCGTGACAGGCAGGCAGGTCAAGCGCTACGGCACCGGATCAGCGCTCAGGTGAACCAGCTAGGGCGACTGGCAGTGGCAGACTCCTATCCATGACTTACGTTGCCGCTCTTGACCGTTACGAGAAGATGCCGTACCGCCGTTGCGGGCGCAGTGGCATTGACTTGCCCGAGGTCTCCCTGGGGCTGTGGCAGAACTTCGGTGATGACCATCCGCTGGAGGTTCAGCGCGCCATCCTGCGCCGCGCGTTCGACCTCGGCGTGACCCACTTCGACCTGGCCAACAACTAAGGGCCACCTTAATAGCATTGACTCAAATGCTCGGCTAGGCTCCGGAGCGTGCGACTGTTGCCTTACGTCAGGCTGTCGGTGCTCGACGACGCGAGCACTTCCCCCGAGCGTCAGCTGGAGAAGATCCACTACTACGCCCGGTTCGGGGACCATGAGCTGGTGCCGATCACCGAGGCGGACTACGACCTCGACGTCAGCGGCTCGGTCAGCCCGTTCGAGCGGCCCGGCCTAGCCCCGTGGCTGCAGGACAACCGGCTCAGCAGCTGGGACGCGATCTGCGTGGCCAAGCTCGACCGGCTCACGCGCAGCCTGATCGACTTCGTAAGCCTGACGGCCTGGCTGGAAGCCAACGGCAAGACGCTCGTCTGCCTGGACCCCCAGCTCGACCTGACGACGCCATCCGGGCGCGCGTTCGCGCAGGTCCTCGTCACCTTCGCCGAATACGAGCGGGAGACGATCGCCGCGCGGGTGCGTGATGCCTGGCACAAGCTCCGGGCCGGCGGCCAGTACACCGGGGGGCAGGTCCCGTTCGGCTACCGCCCGGTGAAGCTGGACAAGGGCTGGGGGTACGAGCCGGACCCGGGGTACGGCCCGGTCGTCGCGGAGATGTACGACCGCTACGTCCGCTACGAGTCGCTGGGCTCCATCGCCCGCTGGCTGAACGAGACCGGCGTGCTGACCCCCTGGAACGTGACCCGGAGGCGCAACGGCAAGCCCGTGAAGGACACAACGTGGACGTCGACCAGCGTGCGGAAGATCCTGGGCAGCCGCGCGACCCTAGGGGCCACCGTCAAGACAGACGGCACGCCAGTCCGGGATGCGGAGGGTGTCGTCGTCTACCGGGCCGACGCGCTGGTCTCGCGTGATGTCTGGGAGCGGGTCCAGGCCCGGCTGCAGGCCAATCCGGTGAGTGCCAAGGTCAACACCTGGACGTTGACCGGGATCGCGTTCTGCGCCGCCTGCGGGGCGCCGATGTACTCGGCGGGCGCGGTCTACCTCGGGAAGCGGTACTCGTACTATGGCTGCGTCCACGCGCTCCGCCGGGACGGGCAGTGCGTGGCGCGGCGTGTCAAGGCGGCTGAGCTGGAGACCGCGATCTCCCGCGAGCTGCTGGTCCTCGTCGGCGAGGTCGAGCTGACCGAGAGCAAGCCGGTGGCCGGCCACGACTACTTCGAAGAAATGAAGCGCGTGGCCGAGCAGATCGCGCACCTGTCCGGGGAGGTCGCGCTGGGCGCTGTCTCCGGGCGCGACGTCCGGGCGGACCAGGAGACACTGCAGCGGGCGCACGCGGAACTCGCGCGGCTGGCTGATCTCAAGCCCGTGGCGGCCCGTTCGGAGCCCGTGAAGACCGGCCAGACGTTCCGCCAGAAGTGGGCTGCACTCGACGTTCGGGGCCGCAACGAGTTCCTGCGCGCCACCAGGGTGCGGGCCGTGGTCAGCCGGGACGAGATGCCGCCGATCGAGAAGCAGGCAGGCCCGGTGACGACGGCCGGTATCCCCCGGATCGCGCTCATCACTGACCCCGGCCTCCACGCGGTGGTCTATCTCGGCAGCCTGGGTGACATGCTGGCTGCCACGGCCCCAGTGACACCATGACCGGCACGGACGATGGCAACCCGTTCCGGATGACAGTCCGGCCTTTTGCTGCCCACAGCCTCGTGCCGCCTGGGTAGTCCCGGAGCGCGCCCAGACGCTCGATACGGCCCCCATCGGCCCTGGCCCCTAGCTCCCCGCATAGCCCCAGCTCAGGGCCCATCCTGCTGGAGCGATGTATCCGAGATCACAGGCCGCCACAAGGGAAGATGCCCGGCGGAGGGCCGCCTACCGGGGGGCCTGACGGGGACCGGCGAGGGCCACTGTCAGACCACTGCTTCGCCTGCCACGGGCACGCGGGCCATGTCATGGGCAGAGGGTTCGTAGCGAAACTTTCGTGGCCAGGATTTCGTGGCTGGTCGACACCACCACCGGACACACCTCGTTCGCCGTCGACGACGCCACCGGCAGCGGCGGCCGTCTGGCCCACCTCGCGAAGGGCGCGGCCACCTCGCGTCCGGGCCAGACTCTTCCGGCTGCCGCCGGGGGTGGTGACGCCGCAGAAGCAGGCGCAGGCGGCTGGCGCTGTAGAAGGAGCTGGCATCGGCGCGATAGCCGAGGAAGCCGCCCCGCTGATGCTGGCCGCGTAGATCACGAGCTGCCTCGGTGGAAGGGCAGCCAGCTAGGGCGACTGGCAGTGGCAGACTCCCATCCATGACTTACGTTGCCGCTCTTGACCGGTATGACCAGATGCCCTATCGCCGCTGCGGGCGCAGTGGCATCGACCTGCCCGCGGTGTCGCTCGGGCTGTGGCAGAACTTCGGGGACGACCGCCCCCTGACGACACAGCGGGCCATCCTGCGCCGCGCCTTCGACCTCGGCGTGACGCACTTCGATCTCGCCAACAACTACGGAGGAGTAGCGCCTGCCGAGACTTTGCAACAAGGAGACTACGGGCCGCCGTACGGCTCTGCGGAGATCAATTTCGGCCGGCTGATGAAGGATGACTTCCGGCCGTACCGTGACGAGCTGATCATCTCCACCAAGGCTGGCTACGACATGTGGCCCGGCCCGTACGGCGACCACGGTTCCCGGAAGTACCTGCTGGCCAGTCTGGACCAGTCGCTGGCCCGGATGGGCCTGGACTACGTGGACATCTTCTACAGCCACCGCTTCGACCCGGATACGCCGATGGAGGAGACCATGGGCGCCCTCCACACGGCGGTCCAGTCGGGCCGGGCCCTGTACGCCGGGATCTCCTCCTATTCGGCCGCACGGACCGCGGAAGCGGCCACCATCATGCGCGGGCTCGGCACGCCGCTACTCATCCACCAGCCGTCCTACTCGATGCTCAACCGGTGGATCGAGCAAGGCCTGCTCGACGTGCTGGAGCGCGAGGGCATGGGCTGCATCGCGTTCTCACCGCTCGCGCAGGGCGTGCTCACCGGGAAGTACCTGGCCGGCGTGCCGGAGGGCTCGCGGGCGACCCAGCGCGGCTCGCTGACCTCCGACCAGCTCAGCGAGGAGACGCTCCGGCACGTCCAGGCGCTGGCCGAGGTGGCCCGCGGCCGCGGGCAGACCCTGGCCCAGCTGGCGATCTCCTGGGTGCTGCGGGACAAGCGGGTGACGTCGGCCCTGCTCGGCGCCAGCAGTGTGACCCAACTGGAGGAGAACCTGGCCGCCACGGCGAAGACGGAGTTCAGCGCGGAGGAGATCGCGGAGATCGACCGGAACGCCGTGGACGCCGGCATCAACATCTGGGCCGCGTCCAGCGCGGGCTGAGTACCTCCGGCTGGGTGACGGCCTGCGGGTAGCGGAACAGGTGCCCGGGATGTGGGGATGGGCGGACGCGGGCGATAAATAACTTGCGTTCCGCCGGCGAGCTTCATATGGTTGAGTCACTCAACGGTTGAGTTGCTCAAGGATTTACCGGAAGGCCGCGGCGGAACGCGGGGCGGCGGAAATGTCACCCCCTGGTGCGATGCTTCGGCATAAGAGGAGGACGCGTGTCAGAGGGGCCGCGCGAGGACGAACTGAACCTCTGCATCATGGAGGCTCTGTCCGAAGTCGTGAAGCAGGCCGCCACCCTTGGCCAGGGACTGGCCCAGCTTTTCGGCCTTTCCGTCAGCGACCTCGTCGGCCTGATCAAGCTGAAGGAGCCGATGAGCATGAAGGAAATGGGGCAGCGCATGCACTGTGACCCGTCCTTCGTGACCATGGTCACCAACGGCTTGGAAAAGCACGGGCTGGCCCGCAGGGAAACGAGCGAGCGCGACCGGCGGGTCAAGAACGTCACCCTCACCGCCGAGGGCGCTTCGATGCGGGAACGGCTGGAGAAGGAATTCGCGAGCAAGGTGCCGTGGGCCAAGGCCCTCAGCGTCCCTGAGCGCGAGTGCCTGCTGACGATGCTGCGGAAGATGTGCGCAGCGACCGACCCGGCCAGGCCCGACCGCGGAGACGAATGGCGAGTCACCGCCGACGAGCCCGCCACGACGGGAGGCGACCCTGCCACTGATCACTGACCGGGACGGAAATATCTCCGGCCAGCCACTTCTTCAAGGTAAGCAGAGGCCCGGCGGTTCCGGTCCCGCTTCGCGATAACCGTTCGCCAGTGGTGTCACACCTGGCGGTCGTGCAGCGTCAAATATTCGTACAGCGTCAACAAACCGGGGATTCCGCTTCGGATGCATCATCGTGCCGGGCACGGCGTGCCACGGCCTTAGTGAAGTGCGCCCTGAGCACGACACACGCATCTTCAGCCAAGGGAGAAAGACTTGTCCGCCACCTCACGCGACACCGGGCGAGAGGCGACCCGGACCGACCCGCCGCCCGGCGAGCCGGCCCCGAGCCTAGCCGTCGAGGCAGTCGAGGAAAACATCCAGCGCCGGGATGTCCCGGCCGAAACCGCGGGTGCCCAGCGCCCGAAGCATCTGGGCCTGGCCCTGGTCGTCATCGCGACGGCCCAGCTCATGGTGGTGCTCGACGCGACCATCGTGAACGTGGCGCTGCCCCACATCCAGACCGCCCTCGGCTTCTCCGGGGACAACCTGGAGTGGGTCATCAACGCCTACGCGCTCGCCTTCGGCGGGCTGCTGCTGCTCGGCGGGCGTTCGGGGGACCTGCTCGGGCGCCGCCGCGTCTTCGTCTTCGGCATCCTGCTGTTCTCGCTGGCGTCGCTGGCCGGCGGGTTCGCTACCGATCAGGCGTGGCTGCTCATCGCGCGGGTGGTGCAGGGCATAGGCGCGGCGTTCGCCGCGCCGACCGCCCTGTCGCTGGTCGCGGTCACGTTCCCGGAGGGCAGGGAGCGCAACCGGGCGATGGGCGTCTACGCGGCCATGAGCGTGGCCGGCGGCGCGGTCGGCCTGATCGCCGGCGGCCTGCTCACCAGCTATGCGTCCTGGCGCTGGGTGCTGTTCGTCAACGTGCCGATCGGCCTGGCCGTGGCGCTCGCGGCGCCGCGCGTCCTCGGCGAGTCCGCCCGTCGGCGCGGCCGCTTCGACCTGCCTGGTGCGATCACCGGCACGCTCGGGCTCACCGCGCTCGTCTACGGCCTGACCAGCGCGGCCACCAGCCCGAACGGCATCTCGCACTGGGGTGACACGAAGGTCATCGTGTCCCTCGTCGCGTCCGTGGTGCTGCTGGCCGCCTTCGTGGTCATCGAGGGGCGCAGCAAGCACGCGCTGGTCCCCTTCCGGGTGCTGCAGAACCGGAACCGTTCGGGTGCGTACGTGATCATGCTGTGCCTCGGCACCGCGATGTTCGGCATGTTCTTCTTCCTGACCCTGTTCATCCAGCAGGTGTGGGGCTACAGCCCGATCGAGTCCGGCGTCGCCTATCTGCCGTTCGTAGGGGCGATCCTGCTGGCGACCGGGCTGGCGTCCCAGCTGGTGCCGCGGATCGGCGCCCGGCCGCTGATGCTGATCGGCGCGACCATGGGCACGGGCGGGCTGTACTGGCTGTCGCGCGTGACCGAGCACAGCACGTACGTCAACGGTCTGCTGGGCGCGATGATCGTGACCGCGCTCGGCTTCGGCCTGATGTTCGTGCCGCTCTCGCTGATCGCCTTGAGCAAGGTCCGGGAGGAAGACACCGGCGTGGCCTCCAGCCTGCTGAACACCGGCCAGCAGGTCGGCGGCTCGATCGGGCTGGCCATCCTGGGCACGGTGGCGTGGAGCGCGGTGGCCAACAACGCGCGATCGGCGTCCGTCGCGGCGGCCAAGGCGGCGGTCGCGGCGGCCAAGGCCGGCCACCCGCTGACCAAGGCCCAGGCCGCCGCGGCGAAGACGCAGATCACCCACCACGCGCTGGCCTACGGGTTCTCGCACGGGTACCTGGTCTCGGCGGGGATCGCGCTGCTGGCGCTGATCGTCACGATCACCACGATCCGGGTCACGCGCCAGGACCTGGCCGGCGTCAACCCGATGGCCGCCCCGGTGTAACCGCGCCGGGGACCCTGGCCCGGCTGACCGGAAGGGGGAGGTGCCCGCAGGCGGGTACCTCCCCCCGCACGCGTCCGGGCCCGCGGCCCGTGCGGTGCGCCCGCACCTGGACTGCGCCCGCGCCCAGATGCGCCCGCAGCTAGAATGCGCCCCCGCCTAGACTTGGCCCGTGGCGTCCCTAACTGACCCAGAGGTCCACGCCTTCCTCACCGAAGGCACCCGGACCGCAAAGCTCGCCTACCTCAGCCCGGCTGGGCGGCCCCTGGTGGCCCCGGTCTGGTTCATCGTCGAAGACGACGAGCTAATCTTCAATACCGGCGCCGACACCGTCAAGGGCCGTTACCTGGCCCGGGACCGGGACGTGACGATCTGCGTCGACCTGGAGCGGAGGCCCTACGGGTTCGTCCAGGTCCAGGGCCGGGCCGAGCTGTCCGACGATCCCGGCGAGCTGCTGCGCACGGCCACGGCGATCGCGGCCCGGTATGTGGGGCCCGACCGGGCGGAGGAGTTCGGGCAGCGCAACGGGGTGCCGGGCCAGCTGGTGGTCCGGGTCCGCCCCACCAAGGTGGTGGCCTACTTCAACATAACGGCCTGAGCCGGTGGCCGGCCCGGGCGTCGTCCCGCCTGGTGAAGGGCACCTGCTCACCGCGCGCGGCAGCGTTATGGCGTTCAAGGCGGTGGCGGCGCAGACCGGCGGGGACTTCTCACTGATGGAACGGACGCTGCCGCCGAGCGGCCGGAAACCGCCCGCGCACCAGCACGTCAACTGCTCGGAGGCGTTCTTCGTGCTGGACGGGGCGATCGCCTTCACCCTGGACGGCCGCGACCTGACCGGCGGGCCGGGCGATTTCCTGCTGGTCCCGCGCGGCGCGGCGCACACCTTCGGCAACGCCGGGACGCAGACGGCGCGGCTGCTCGTGCTGCACGCCCCGGCCATGGACGCCTACTTCGAGGAGCTGCACCGGCTCTGGGCGTCGGGCCAGCCTCCCGCGACCGAGCAGGAACGGGCCCTGATGGCCCGCTTCGGCATGGAACCTGCCTGAGGGCCAGCGAGGGTCGAAAGGACGCTGCATGCCGTCACCGGGAGTCGCGCTGGCCAGGCTCGGTTTTCTCACTATCGGCCTGTTCGATGGGGACAACCCTGGGCCGGGGCACCAGACGACGCTGGAGATCATCGAGCTGGGTGAACGCCTCGGCTTCGACAGCGCGTGGGTACGTGACCGGCACCCGCAGTACGGCATCTCCTCGCCGGTCGCCGTACTGGCGGCGGCGTCGCAGCGGACTCGCCGCATCGAGCTGGGCACGGCGGTGATCCCGCTCGGCTGGGAGAACCCGCTCCGGCTGGCCGAGGATCTCGGCACAGTCGACGTGCTGCCGGGCGGCCGGCTCAATCCCGGGGTCAGCGTCGGGTGCAGCCGCATTCGCCCGGACTGCGGGGGCGAATGTGGTACGGCGGCGCGAGCACGGCCTCGGCGCGCTGGGCCGGCGAGCACCGCATGAACTTTCTGACCAGCAGCGTGGTCCGGGCGGAGGGGTCAGCGGACTTCGCCGCGATCCAGCAGTCACACATCCGGGCGTTCCGTGGCGCGCATCCGGACGGGCCGGACGCACGGGTTTCGCAGGGGCTGGTCGTGATCCCGACCGACAGCGCGACCACTGCGCAGCGGCTCAGGTACGCGGCCTACGTCGAGGCCCGCACGCCGCGAACGGCCAGCCCCCAGGGGCCGGCGCGAATGATGTTCGCCCGCGACCTGCTGGGATCCTCCAGCCAGATCGCCGAGGCGCTCTACGCGCACGCCGGTTTCCGCGAGGTCCGGGAGGTCGCCTTCGCGCTGAGGTCCGGGAGGTCGCCTTCGCGCTGCCGTTCAGCTTCGAGCGCGAGGACTACGTCCAGATCCTGTCCGACATGACCGGAAAGCTCGGACCGGCCCTGGGCTGGCGGCCCGCCGCGGACCGTTAGCAGGGTCTGCGCTCCGGGGACGGCAAACCCCGCCGTCACGGCTCGATCAGGTCCTCGGGTGACCGGCGGGGGGTAGGGCGGGTACTGTGCGCGAGGCCGAACTGCATGATGATCTGCGGGGCCCCGGGCAGCCCCATGCGGTCCCGGATCAGGAGGCGAACCGAGGCCATCTCCAGCGACTGGGTGTGCAGGCTCGCGAACACCCACCGCGTGGCGGCGTGGGTCAGCACCCGCTGCAGCGCCTGCCCGGCCCGCAGCCAGTCCGCCCGGTGATCAGCCGCAGTGAGCAGGATAGCGGTGGCGAGAGGCGGCGGTCCCTCAGTGGACAGCAGCCCGACGCTGCGGCCCAGGTCGAAGTCTCGCTGCGGGAGGCGCCCGGGCTGGCGGCTGGCCCGGGCGGGAAACGCGGCGGCCGGGACGCCGTCGCGGCGCAGGTCGTCCGGGTCCCGGCTCCAGTGCCGGATCTCTTCCTGAAGCTCCGCGTCACGGCGCTGGCTGCGGTCGGCCGCACTGGCGATGTCGGCCAGTCGCTGATAGGCGAGAGACCGGTCGATCAGGGCGAGGGTGGCTCCTTCGGCCAGCGCGTCGTGCTGCAGCGCGGCCAGGAGACCGGGGGGGACCGGGCCGGGGGCGAACGGGCCGCGGTGGGTATGGCGGCGCGGCAGCGTTTCCAGCAGCTGGCGTTCCCCCGCCGTCATCGGCGCGGGCTCCCCCAGGCTCACCCGGGCGAGCAGGCGCAGCCGGGGCGGGTCCGGGAACAGTTCGACGACCGGAAGGTAGCCCAGCGACCGGACCGCGAGCCGCAGCCCGAACAGGGCGGCGCCGCAGCTTATGAGCATCTCCCGGCCGTCCTTGTCCACGCGCAGCCGGCGGCGCGGATCGGCGTACAGGTCAATGGTGCCGTCACCCGCCCGGAACCGCCACGGCTGGGTGTTGTGCACCGACGGCGCGCGGGCCGCCGTGGCGATCAGGTAGGTCACCTGGTCGGCGGGAATCGGCACGGTCGGCCGGATGGTCTGCTCGGGCATCGTGCTCACCTGCCCCCTCTTGCCTAGCGAGCGTGACCCGGCGGCCAGCGGACAAACCAGGCCCAAAGTGCACCAGGGCGGGGACGAAGGTCCCGCGGCCGTGAAGCGCGAGACCCCGAGGCGGGATGGGCGATCCTTGGCGGCTAGGCCAGGAACGGGTTGCGGACCTGGACGCCGTCGGATGCCTGACCGGGGTTGAGATCCTCCGAGTGCAGAGTTCCGCAGCCGAGTTCCTTCGCGCTGCGGAGGATCATCGCGTCCCAGAAAGACGCTCCGGTTCGCTGATGGATATCAATGGCCGCGAGGACGTCGCCAGCGGCGGGAGCGTGCACGTGCCAGTGCGCCAGATCGTCGATGATCCGCGCGGTGGCCGGGGTATCGAGCGGCTTGGGAATCTTCCGCGTCGTGGTGACAAAGAATTCTTGTAGCACAAGAACGCTCAGGCAGCCCTCCCGGGTATCCCAGAGCTTCTCGACCAGGGCGCGAGCGCGGCTGTGCTTATCCCCCGCCGTCACGTCGTATGCGTAGACGAGGACGTTAGTGTCGACGAACTGACGGTTACCGCTCATGCAGGTCATCCCGGGACCAGGTAACGTCCCCACCCGTGCCACGATCCGCACCCTCGCGCAGCAGGGCAAGGCTGCGCTCCTTCGCGGCGTCATAACCGGTCTCCCGCTCCACAGTTTCCCGGAGCACGCGGGCGAGAAGCTGCGACACCGACGTCCCGCGCCGCGCGGCCAGCACACGCGCCTCTCGCAGGTCCTCTTCGGGAAGGGACAGGGTGATGTTTTGGTTAGCCATTATGCCTCTCCGCGTTTTACGTGCTGCACGTAAAACGGTGTAGCACGTAAAGCGCGAAAGCCGGAGAACCTGCCGCAGCAGACGCTGGCAGGGAGCAGACAGCCCCGGATGCCCGGCCCCCACGAGTTGAGCGCCCGAGCAGGCAAGCCCTACGCCGCCAGGGCGAGCCGGATGCCGAGCGCTCGGCTCCGTGGCCGCCTACCCCGGCAGGGGCTTGTAGCTGGCTGGGACTAGGCTGACCCGCACGTCCAGGCCGTTCAGGCCCGCGTCGTCGAGGTCGCGGCGGAGCACGGCAAGGTCGGGGGCGGGGTTCGGCCCGGTGGCCTGGACCAGCACCCGGTCGCCGGTGGCGGTGACACCCACCACGGACCAGCCCGCATCGCTGGCCCAGTGCTCGGCCACGGCCTGCACGTTGCTTTGCCGGATGGTGGTCCTTTCGATCCGGACTGAGCCGATCCACACAGGGACGATCACCGCCAGCAGGAGGGCGGCGATGATGGCGACGGCGCCGCGATAATGGAAGGCCGGATCGGCCGTCTGGCCGGATACCGAGCGGACCCGGTAGAGGGCCATTACCACGATGCCGCTGGCCACGATGGCCGCGACGTTCGTCGTGAACAGCAGGAAGGCGGCCAGGGCCTGGCGGGGGGCGCCGGACTCAAGGGTGAGGCCGACCACGGCGAGCGGCGGCACCAAAGAGATGGCGATGGCCACGCCGGGCAAGGTGTCGGAGATATCGGACCGGACCAGGGCAACCGAGCCCACCGCGCCGGTGGCCAGGGCGGCCACCAGGTCGGCGATCTGGAGGGTGACCCGGGCGGCCACCTGGCCGTTGGTGGCCGCGACCACCGGGTAGGGGACAAATAGGCCCAGGAGCCAGCCCACCGCTATCACGGTGGCTGTGCCGGCGATGACCAGCAGCAGGCACCGGCGCAGGTTGGCCCCGTCAGCCAGCGCCACCGCCAGGACGATCCCCAGGATCGGGGTCATCAGGGGGGCGACGATCATGGCCCCGATCACGGTGGCCGTCGAGTCGCTCACCACCCCGGCGGACGCGATCACCGCCGCCAGCAGCAGCAGGAGCCAAAAGCGGCTCAGGCGACGGCGGCGTTGCGGGCCGTCGAAGAAGAGCTGGTCGCGCATCCGCTTGATGTCGACTTGGTCCAGGCCAGTCACCAACGTCGCTCCTCCAGTGTCTGCCACCGGGGCACGAAACGCCGGGCGCCACGGCGGCACGATGGCGCCCACGTGTGGGCGACCACCGGCCGGCTGCAGCAGCTAGGGCTTGATCATGGTCATTGTCGGGTACCGCCGCCTGGTTGTCAGTGGTGGGGTAGCGGATGTGAGCGCCGTTGCTGAGTTCCATCTGGTAGTTCTCCCCGGCGCCAGTGAACTGCCCGCTTGTCCCGGGCTCTCGGGCGTGATGCGGCCCGACATCGAGACAATGGTGCCCCGCGGCATGCGGATCTACGGGGAACTGTGCGGATGGGCGCTAACGCGCGCCCACGCCCGCTCCGGGGACCGGATCGCCATCGCCGCCTACCTCGGCGGCTCCGACGGGTTCGACCAGGCCATCACCCGGTTCGCCGCCGCCTACGCCGACCAGAACGAACGCGACCACAAATCTCTTGTCGACGCCGTCGCATCAGGACGGATAACCGCCGAACGCGACATGTAAGATCCCGCCACCATCGACCGCTCCCCGGCTGTCAAGCCGGCCCGAGGAGTTGCACTGATCCTGTGCGCTCTGTGCCAGTGACGCCAGATGGGAGGAGGTGCCCCGTCAAAAGTCAACAAGCGCCAGATCCCTTCCGCCCAAGGGTGGGTCGAGTCCGAATTTTCTTGACCACGTGACGGGCCGAACGACCCAGGCAACCGCCGATGCTCCCGCACATCTCAGGCAAGATCATCTCCTCGCTTCATCTTCTCCTCAAGAAGTGGAGCCTCCGGACTCACCGGAGCGGTTCAATCGAGTTCCAGTCCGGGTTCGTGAAGCATGACCTGTTTGAGCTGACCGATCTCGGAGTCAACATAAAGGGCCATCAGGTCGTCTTTTCGTCACCGAAGTTCTTGCGAGGGATTCGCTCAGAACACTTCCGAAATCATGCAACGGACCGATCCGCCGCCGTAAGCCTCAATGGTCTCCACATCGCCGACCAGGATCTCGCTGGACTTTTCAATCTCCGCCTTCTGGCCGTCCGTCAGCGTTTTGAAGGTTGAGTGGGTCATCACGGTGTAGCGCTTGCCACCCGAGCCTTCAAGTTCGATCTCGTTGCCGGCGAATTTGTCGATCTCCCGCTCGGAGGCATCGATAATCTGCTTGCCGCTTTCGGTGAGCTCATCGACCACCATCTGGCGTTCGGCCGGATCGTCGATCGAAGACAGGCACACCACCGCAAACTTCTCTCCCATCGCCATCATCACGTTGGTGTGGTAGATCGCGACCCGCTTTTCGCGGTAGCTCTGGAGGCCATGGAAGGGCACCGGCTTAAAGCCGAAGTCCGAGCAGAACTGGCGGAACAGCCCTTCGTCGGCACGCTCGGACAGGCAACAGTAGGCCTTCTTATTGGCGCGGTCGAGCACCATGGCGCCGGTTCCCTCTAGATAGCGCTTGTCCTTTTCGTGCTTGGTGTAGTCGTAAATCTCCAAGGTGTCCCTGCCGACGATTTCCACCAGGCTGCCCAGGAACTTCGTGCGCTCATAGCGACGGTCCTCGGCGAACATCGGGCACAGCACCAACTTGCCGTCTTCGAGCGAGATGAACCAGTTGTTGGGGAAGATGCTGTCAGGTGTGGCGAATACCGAATCGTCGTCCTGGATCACATGCACGGTGATGCCTTTACCACGCAGCTTGTCGACGAAGCCATCGAACTCGATGAGGGCCTTCGCCTCGACGATGTCCTTCTTTTCACCGAGATCATTCTGGAAGAAGTCATTGGCCGCGGTCTGGGTGTTGAAGTAGAACGCGATCGGACGCACCATGACAATGGAGTTGGTGATCTGCTTGCCCATGTTCCTTACTCGTTTCTTTGCTCGGCTCGGGCGTCACGAATCAGCGTAGTTTAGGAGATTACGTTGCTCAGAGATGGAATCGAAGGGTCCTGTGACCGGTGCGGGACGGACTAAAGACCTTTAATTCGTAATGTCCGTTGGGTGTTCAACTGGTTCCAGGGTCAGGCCTGTTCGATCTGTCACGCCATTCTCCTTCATCTCTCGCGCCACCATGGATGGTCGACGCGCCTATTGGACTGGCTGACCGCCACGGCCAGGTCCGCTCCGTCGGCGACATAATCCGGGGCCTCGGAGAGAAGGGCCAGCAATGACCGCCGCAATCCCGCAGGCCGCGATCCCGCTGCCCGCAAGCCAGTGCCGCTAACTAACCGGTCCGGCAGGAGTGACCATGGCGCCGGCATCATGGCGCCGGAGCGGGAACGCCGTCGCCTGGTGCCGTCTCGCCGACCGTGGGTCCTTCGGCCCGGGCCACCGGCAGGCGCTCCCTCATCATCACCGAACACACGCCGCGCAACGGCGACGGGCCGGATCACCGGGCGCGCCACAGGAGGCCGCGGCGGTTACCGGCGCTTAGTGATCACCTGGTCAGGAGGGATCATCTGGCAGCCCGCTGGCGGGGGCACGAACAGGCCGGACCGTGCGCCGTCGGTGACGGCGCACGGCGGCGACGGTGACGAGCGCCCCGGCGCCGAGCCCGATGACCAGGATGGCAAAATCGTGCCCGGTGTGGTGGCCCGTGGCAAGCCGGCCCACCCCATAGGCACTGGCCGCCACCGACACCGCCCAGCCGAGGGAGTCCAGCAGATTCCAGACGGCGAATTGATACGGCCGCATCTTCGCGGTGCCCGAGACGATGGCGGGGGTGAAGAACACGGCCAGCCAGCCCCATCTGGCATACAGCTTCTCGCCCCGATCGACCATCTTCTCCCGGCGCGTCTGATGCCGGCCGGGACGTTCCAGCAGCCGGCGGCCCCAGCGGCGGCGCACCCGGCTCCCCCAAGACTAAGGACCCACGGGGCCGCCCAGACCGCACCGCAAGGCCAGGAATCCCGGGCGAATGGGAGACGCAGCCCGGCGGCGGTGCGCTTTCCGCACGCTGGCGGGTCTACCCGTTCGGGTGCTGGATGTCCACGGGCGGCAGGTCCTGCACCTGCTGCTTGGTGATGTCGAGCCGGATACCGTCGTCGACCCCCGTCACGGCGCTGATCGGGATGGCCACTTCCTTGCGGCCCCATAGGTGCCCCTCCTGGAGCAGTACGTGGGTCACGCTGTGGCTGTTCGGGTCGATGACCAGGCCTTGGACTTTCCCGATGTGGCCGTCGGTGGCATGGACGTGCTCGCCGCGGCGCACCTCCACCTCGTCCAGGGGGACGGTGTCGTAGGTGACGGTCTGCGGGCCGTAGTTCCCGGCCATGCCCCCGCCCATGCCCATGCCCATGCTGTAGTAGGGCATGGAGAACACCTGTTCCGCGTCATAGCCCGGGTATCCGGGGGCGCCGGGGGTGCCGGGCAGGAACTGCGTCTCCTCGGCGGGATCGAGGTTCCCGAAGTCCGCCAGGGTGCAGCGGAGCCGGATCTCACCCGCCGTGGCGTCGGCCAGGCCGAGCGGGACAAGCCGACCGGGGCCATGCCACCAGTGCCCTGGTTCGACCACGAGATGGGTGACCGTACGAGCGACCGGGTCAACAACCACGCGGGTCACCTTGCCGCAGGCCCCATCGCTACAGCTAACGTCGGCCCCGATCGTGAACGGCGTCGTCTCCGTCATGGCTACCCTCATTCCTGGCGGGGTTCATCGTTGCGGCTGGTCGGCGCGGCGCCGGTCAGGGCCCGCTCCGCTGCTTATGGCCCGCTCCGCTGCGGATCGGTGCCGGCGATGCCCTCGGGGACGACCTTGCCTCGCTCGATGTCCTGGGACAGTCTGGCCTTGGCGGCCAGGGCCCCCCGGTCCAGCACGCCGGAGCCCGCCGCGCGCGAGATGACGTCGCCGCCACGGCCGCGCAGCACGTACGCGAAGCCGACGGCGATCAGCGCCCCGGCGACCGGCCCCAACAGATACACCCAGTAACTCTTCCAGTCACCGCTGGCCAGGGCCGGGCCGAAGGACCGGGCCGGGTTCATCGACACACCGCTGACCGGCGCCGCCCACAGGCCAGCCAGGGCGATGTAGCCGCCGACGCCGAGCGCGGCGATCGCGCCGACGTTCTGCGCCGCCGATGCGGTGCCCAAGATCACGCTGACCAGCAGCGCGGTGAGCGCGATCTCCATCAGCAGGGCCTGCCAGTTCTTGTACCCCGGGCCCGGCAGCGTCGCCCCCAGATGCTCGACGTTCCCGAACACCAGGCGCAGGAACAGGCAGGCCAGCGTCGCGCCGATCAGCTGGATGATGATGTAACCGGGGACCCGCTTCCACGGGAAGTCCCCGCGCAGCGCGAAGGCCAGCGACACGGCCGGGTTCAGGTGCGCGCCCGAGACCGCGCCCATGAACAAGATGATCGCCGTCACCATCAGGCCCGGCGCGACGACCGCCGCCGCCAGGCTGATCTGCCCCTTCGCGTGCAGCAGCCCGCCGCCGGCGGCG
>Ga0302302_1000141_pt1 | contig 42340 bp, 34 predicted proteins | sample III_Palsa_E1_3_FD_198766 | JGI IMG/M metagenome (GOLD analysis project Ga0302302, IMG submission 198766) | Peat permafrost microbial communities from Stordalen Mire near Abisko, Sweden - III_Palsa_E1_3 | ecosystem: Environmental > Terrestrial > Soil > Palsa > Peat permafrost | place: Sweden...
TTCGTGGGATCGCTCTCGTGCGGAACACTACGCAGCAGCATCCATCCCGATCCGAACAGACCAAAAGGAACAGAGCCGATCCGGGCGCGCGCCTTCATCGCTCTCCCGCGCGGCCTCGCTTGAAGAAAATGCAAAAGACTAAGCAACTCCTCAGGACGACAGCGCGCGCTGATAGAGTCGTCGTATAACCAGTCTTCGAGAATCACCGTATCGTTCGCGAAAAGCAGGATGAAGGCATCAGGCCAGCTAAGGCGTATCTGTTGAGCCAGCATCGCGAGTGTCTCGGAACCTAAGGTTTGGCTGAGTATGGCTACGCGAACTTCTACGGTACATAGCTCGCTTTCCGCCGCTTGGTCGTTGGAAACAGCGACATAGTGGTTAGCTGCAATGAGCAACTGCGCTTTCGCCGCAAGGAAGACAGGTTCGGGATCGACAAGCAAGATCCCCCATGGGAGAAGCGCGTAATTCTTCAAACCGATTCTCGCGAGCTGCATCCGTAATCCTTTTCTGCACGATGGGTTGGAACGAAGGCCGAACCGCACCTTCAACTTCTCTTGACCGGCCAAGAGCAGAGGACCTGATTGTCTTCTTCGCCAAACGGGCTTGATGTATCGGATTGCTCAGTGTCTGCATATCCCCGCATGGAATCCTCATTGCTATAGGAAAGAAGCCGCTAGGGGCTCAGGAAGGCCAATTATGACGGGCATGAAAAAGGTTGTAGAAACGGAAGTCGAGAGCCTTCAGGCGGAGCAATCGGTCATCGAGGATCGTTCGCAGCATAAAGGCTTTCGCGACGCCAGTCGCCGCAATCGTATCCAGGAACAACTCGGTGCGCTCGACGACGCACAGAGACGAAGACAGGCTTCACTACCTGACGTTATTGATTCAGATCAGAACCCAGACCGGCCCTACCCCGACGGCAAGTGAGGCGATCTATTTTGCTCAGTTTCAGGGGTAGGTAGCTGACACACTCAGCTCAAGGGTCGCAACTGCCCGAAAGGTTGCTCGCACAATGAAACTCGCAGAGGTCTACGAATTTGAATCCCGCACGCTGGTCGCTAAGGCTGGCGCCGGAGTTTGTCTGTCAAATCCGACAGAGCAAGAACACGTAATGAATGCTGCGAGCGGAATGAAGATTTCTCCTACAACTTTCAGCATGGAATCTCATGACATTCAACACCTGAGGGCGTTCGAGTTCATCGTTGCGGATGAGGTTGTGGCGCAAAAGCTCTTTTTCTCGTTTGAAGAACATGAAGAAGACGGTGATGGGATGAGCCCGGCGCTTATCGCTGTAACGCGTGCCATTCCGGGCGATACGGTTCGTACGGTCTCGCCTACCTGCAATTTTGACGGAGTTCTTCGGTTTCCAATGACGCCGGCTGAAATCTCTAGCCAGCTTTCCGTCATCATGTACGCACACTGCGCATTCGCAAAGCGATATCTGGCGGCTTGGAGAGAGCTTCGACTGAACCGCCGCATTTTTCGGTCAGTCACTGCAGGCATCTCTGTCGCGAGTGCGACGCTGCCTGACCTTCCGCTCGTGTACGTGAATCCGGCTTTCGAAACGATGACTGGATACAGCCGCTCGGAAGTGCAAGGCCGAAACTGTAGGTTTCTTGAAGGCAACGAGCGAAGTCAACCAGCTCTCGCAGTCGTCCGGGATGCACTACGAAACCGCCGCAAGGGCGTGGCCGTTTTAAAGAACTTCCGGAAAGACGGTACTCCGTTTTGGAATGAACTCTCTCTGTCTCCAATCCTCGACGATGAGGGAGAACTGACTCACTACGTGGGCATACAAACCGACGTCACGCAACGTGTCGACTTGGAGATAGCGCTACGGGAAAGCGAGAAGCTCGCGGCCGTCGGGCGGCTGGCCTCTTCGATCGCACATGAAATCAACAACCCTCTCACGTCGGTCATGAACCTTATCTATCTCGCCCAAGGCACTGATCCTTCCAAGGACACGAAAGACTATCTGGCGACCGCCGATAGAGAGCTGCGACGGGTCAAGCTCATCACGGAGCAATCCTTGCGGTTTTTCCGGCAGTCGACGAAAGCACAATCCACGACACCAACCGAGCTTCTTGAACCGATCTTGGATCTCTATCAGACCCATGCCTCAAACGCGCGAGTAACGATTGACCTTCAAGAGCGACCGAGCAAGGCGATTGTTTGCATGGAAAGTGAAATCCGCCAGGTCCTAAGCAATCTCATCAGCAATGCTATATACGCGATGCAGGAACGTGGCGGACAACTCTCTGTGCGAAGTCGTGAAACCCGAGATAGAGGACGGGGGCGGGATGGGATCCTCTTTACCGTTGCCGACCGGGGCACAGGCATGAGTGCCGAAACCTTGAGCTGCATCTATAAGGCCTTCTACACAACCAAAGGCATTGGCGGCACAGGTCTGGGATTATGGATCAGCTGCGAAATCATCGAACGACATCGAGGAACCATAAGGGTGCGAAGCGCGCAACGTCCAGGAGCGTCGGGAACGGTCTTTGAGGTGTTTCTACCCTTCGAGGGTATCGCGCCACATCGGGAAAGCGTCGACATCTCGAGGTTTTCTTAGCGATGTGGTTCAATCTTCACTGCCTTGGACTGTTGCGCTCGCTTCCGCGTGAGCGGCGATGCTTCTAGGTGGAAATTTGCCGGGTTTTGCCACCGTTCCATGAAGGCATGGGCAGCCTTCAAAGAGGCTTCGCACAGAGGAGAACTCAAGACCTCAATGTCTGCTGACGAGCTGCGGTGTTCCAAATCCTTGAGCAAAGCCTTCATTCGAAAATCTCCTTTTGTTCGTGTCGTCGGTCTGCGGTGCATCGCATTGGATTCATTTTCGGCGCAGAGAACGATGGTTACTGTGCATTTCTGCTCACTGCTTGAATCACGTAACTCGTTGAGAACGCTCCGTTGAGAACGTTGCAGGATTGGGGGCCCGAACCTAAATACGGCTCATTTGGCGTTTCGCTTGAAATAACTCCGCAAAGCGCATCAGATAGATGTCACTTGTTCGCAACATCGAACGATGCTGCACCTCACTCATAAGGCATCGGTCTTTCTTCTGTGGCCTGTGAACGGAAAAGAGGCCCAAATGCCGCATCGGAAGCTGAAGGAATTTGATCCCGTATCGTTCCTGGCTACATCAGGACTGGGGCGCCGGATACTGCACATCAAAGCGAAGGGCACCCTCTTTTCGCAAGGCGGTATTGCTGATTCCGTGTATTACGTTCAAAAGGGTAGGGCGAAGCTTACTGTCGTGTCCAAAGCCGGCAAGGAGGCTACGATCACTCTCATCACAGCAGGTGACTTTGTCGGCGAAGAATCAGCGACCGCCATCGCTGGCCTCCATATGTCCACCGCCACGGCCATCGTGGCCTGCTCTGTGTTGAAGATCGAGCGACACGAAATGATGCGGGTCATTCATGATGAGCACGCCTTCTCCGACATCTTCGTCGCTTTCCTCCTTGAACGGTCTATGCGCACGCAGGCGGATCTTGTCGATCAGTTGTTCAATTCCAGCGAACGCCGTCTCGCACGAATTCTTCTTCTTATGGCGGACTTCGGAAAGCCGGGAGAACCTGAAACGATGATCCCAAAGATTACACAAGAGACTTTAGCTGACATGATCGGGACCACGCGGTCACGGGTCAGTTTCTTCATGAATCGGTTCCGAAAGATGGGCTTCATCGAATACAACGGTCGCATTCACGTTCACAAGTCGCTACTCAACGTCGTTCTCCACGATCAGAGGCCCGGAGCCAACTCCATCAGCGCTGCGCTTCTTGACAGAGAGCGCGACAAGACGAAATTCGCAAAGCAAACATCAGCCTGAACCAAATAGGCAGAGACACCTGTGATAGCTAGTGCGTGACTTGGCCTGCCTCAGCGGAATCGAAGCGTTTCCTAGGGCTGATGGGATGGTTCAAAAGGGAGTGCGGCAGTTTCCCGGCAGACAGTTCCCGAATCACATTTGCGACGAAGCTGACCGTTCCATCCAACATCAGGTCAGTGAAGGCCGCAATATGGGGCGTGATCAGGGCTTGCGGAACCTGCAGAAACGAGTTCGAAGGCGATAGGGGTTCTTCTCTCACCACGTCGAATCCGATCGCGGCGATGTGCCCAGACTGAAGGGCAAGAAGCAATTCATCCTCATCAATCAGAGTTCCACGGGCGATATTGATCAAGATGGCCCCAGGCTTCATCCCCCGGATGACCTTCGCGTCGATCAAGTTCTCGTTCGCTTTGCTGGCTCGGGCGCAAACCACAACATAATCAGCATCCGCGACGGCCGACAATAGTTGATCGGGCCGGAATGCGACCACATCCTGCGGAGCAGCGTCCGGATGCTCATCTGTGGCCACCAACAGGACTCCAAACGGGCGGAGGCGGTCAACAACCTGCAGACCGATATCGCCGAGACCAACGATGCAGACAGTTTTTCCATTTAGTGATCGGTGCACCCGTGGAGCGGGAGCCGTTGGCTTCTCAATCGACCGAAGTGTTTCGCGAAGATCTCTTGATGTTCCAAGCAAAAGCAAGATGGCAAACTCGGCAACCGAAGTTGCATTTCCCGTGAGCTCTGAGGGAGCGTAGGAAACCCAAATGCCCAAGTTACTTGCCGCACCGATGTCGATCGTTTCATAACCCGTGCTGGTCGTCTGAACGAGCAGTATCTTGTTTTGGCCATGAAGCTCGGCCTGCCCAACGCTTCCACTTGCGAGCAGGACTTCGATATCCATGGCCGGAGCGGCCTTCCCGGCCTCCCAAGACAACAATTCGTGCCCAGCAAGGGCGTCACCGAGTTGGGAGAACATTCGGCTTGTGAACTCATTCTTCGAGTGTAGAAACGCGATCTTCATGCGACGCTCTCTTTCGGTCTTGAACGACAAGTGTGTTCTGGTCTACTGTTGTGTGGCTTTCCTGTCGAGCGTGAACCTGTAGTTCAGGCTGAAATAGGCGATTGTTTGTGGAGCGGCATGTCCCGACTGCACCATTGCCCCATCCGGCGAGAGGTGTCCGACTCCCGCGTCTATAACGAGGTATTTACGGAAGACGTACGCTCCGGACGCGTCGATTTCGCGACCTAAGCCGCTACGCAAGAACCCAGCCAGCGGCGGCTTGGCTAGAACCGATGCGCTGCCGCTGTAGATGCCGTCCTGGTTGGTGGCGAGATTGAGCCATTCTTGTTGAACGAGAACAGTTAAATTCTTCACTGGATTCAGATACAGATTCAGACGGGCTTCACGTATGTTTTGAAATCCAAAGATGTCGGTCAGCCCAAACGCGTTGTGATTGCTTGGATAGAGCTGGTCGAAGGTGCTGATCTGCTGCACGTCACGATGTGTATTTCCGGTGGCGTAGTCATACTCAGCGCGTAGCCGCGGCTTCCAAGCCAAATGCTTAGCGGTATAGCCCACTTTGGCAAAGCCAGCCCCTGAATGAATCGAATCATTTGAGTAGCTGCCTCGCTGAAGCGCTCCAAGGACGTGGTAATCCCAGCCCGCAGGGAGGTCTCCATCTACTTCAATTCCTGGCGTAGCCTCGTTCTCGACTCCCACAACACCCTGTTGACTTGTGACCTGACGAATCGACCGGACAAAGACAAACGGAATGATGGTTGTATGCGGCACCCAGGTTGTGATGGTGCCCGCGACGCCATGAAAGTTCAGACCCGCACCGTGCTTATCCAGTGAAGTTGGATGAACAGTGACGACTGAAGTACTGAACACGTCAAGACGGTTCTTGTCTCCGACTCGACCCAGAAATCCATCCCAGGTACGGCTGTTGTTTGTCCAATTGCTGATTCCGACGAGGCGCTCCCCACCGTACTGCAATGGCTGACGGCCAGCGATGATCGTTACCGGTTTTAGATGGAAGTTCGCATACGCCTGTCGGGCGTCGAATGTGTCCCGCATATTTGCTGCGACATACGGGAGGGCTAAGCCAAGGGCATGAGTGTCTTGTCCTTGGATGTAACCAGTGAGCCATGTTGCTGGCCTGACCTGCAGGCCAACCCTGACCCTCGTCAACTCGTACGCCTGGCCATTCCCTGAAATCAAATTGAGGGCGGTCTGGTTCTCCGCTCGGGCACGGAGGTCCATGTCAAAGGTCAACCAGCGGGGCACATTTTCCTGCCGTAGCGGCTGAATGTTGCCCGCGTTCTTCGGATACTCAATGTATGTCTGGCCTTGAGCCTTCTCTCCGGCCCACGTGAGAGCGAGAAAAAGCAGTGCTGGCATCCAGACGGTAAATCGCTTTGATTTCGAGGAGGGAGCCCATCGTTCAATTCTCAACGGGACCACCTATGATCGCGTGAGGCTGAATCTTTGGCAGCTCTGCTGGGCGCTCCGTCAACACGAGAATGACGAGAAAGATCGCCGGCACAATCAGCGTCCAAGCATGCACTCGCGTCGCCATCGCGGCGCCGCCGATCGCACCTATCAAAAAAGAAGTCCATACGCTCCCCAGCGTCGCCAACCTCAGCCAATGAGTGTCCCAGACACCTTCTGGCTTGGTCACGGGAGACCGGTTGACGAGGTTCGCAATGTGCTCCCCGATGCTCTTCAAATCTCCGGTCACAAAACCTAGATTCACGGATTGGCCGCCAACCTGAGACAGCGTCGTATTCATCATGCCCATCGCGCAACTCAAGATCATCACACAAACAGAGACGGATGCGCCCCCGATGGCAGCTCCAACCCCGGCGAACAGTAACGCAGCCACCGCTATAGAAACACGTGAGTTCTGCTCCCTGCTCTTGTCCTTTTGTATAAGGAAGCCGAAGAAAGCCCCCACGACAAAGAACGGTATCGGCAAAAGCGCATGAGAGGCCGCAACGTACTTTGCCTGCCCGCCATTCATCCCTGTGGAGATTGTGTTACCGCTCATGAAGGACGTATAGACCCCGAAGGTGAGAAGTGTGTACGAATCCACGTATCCACATATCAGCCCACGGCTAACCGCCCTCCATCCTTGCCTCCGGGTCGCGCCAAGAATCGTCTCGCTTGCTTGGGCGCTCACAGTACCTTCTTTATGGTCTTTACCAACGGCGCGACCTCAGACCAACTACCGCTGAAAACGAAGCTGTCCAGAGGCTTGCGAAGACGCCGAACTTCATCTTCTTTTTGGAATGGCTCCGTCAGCCGTCCATCCGCTCCTGCATATCCGATCGCCAAGCCAGCTACGGGCTTCACGCCCTCGGGAATCTGAAAGAGCTGACGAGCCCGGTCCCGATGAATGTGAATCATCTGGTGCACACCTAGTCCTCTCGCCGTGGCTTCAAACACGAGATTCGCTGACGCGAGTCCCAAGTCGTGCTCCGCAGTCAAATAGGGCTGGCCAGTGTGTTCTAGCGTCAGTCGAGCGCAACCGAGCATAAGGACAGCGGCAAACTTCGCCCAAGGCATGTTCACTTCTTCGACGCACGAGAGCAGCCGCGCAAACTCTTCCGGTTCGTCCCGCGTTGCGATGAAGTAAGACCACGGCTGCTCATTGGCAGCTGAAGCCGACCAGCGCGCAGCTTCGAGTAAGGCAAGCAGATCCTCTTGAGAGACACGACGGTCGTCGAACGCAAATGGACTCCAACGACTGGAAATTAGCGGCTGAATGGGGTAATCGGTAGTGATAGTTCCAGGCATCATGGCCCTTTCTAAACATCTGAAGCAGTGTCGTGAACAAGCCAGGGTCTGTCCGGTTCGGCTGAACCGGACAGAGTGCCTGAGCCTTCTTTAGCGTGGGCCGACGATGGGTGTTTTGGTGGTCGAAACCCCATCAAGGACAGACTTTTCAATTTGCAGATGCGCGCGGACCAGCTCATACGGAGTGAAGGCCAACCATTGTGCAAGCGACATGTCGGAGAACTTATCGGTCTTCCACACTTCCAGATACCGAAGCGTAGTCGTACCCGTGTTCTCGACGTAATGCGGGGTTACGCGAGGAACGTAGCCCACATCGCCGGCTTGATAGTCGAAGGTTCCTGCGTTGGTGTTGGAGGTGTACACCGTCATTCGGCCCTGCCCCTCCAGGTAGTACTGAAGTTCATCGGAGGTCCTGTGCCAGTGCAGCTCACGCATCCCGCCCGGTTCCACTTCGACTAAGGCAGCCGCAACCGTGGACGCCGCAGGAAAGTTACTGGAATCGGTCACCCGAACGGAACCATTCTTCGACTTGATCGGCTCTTGCGCTCCCAAATGATGGGTGTAGATGACTGGTGTCGGACCAGCGCCGACGACGCGGTCTTGTGCGAGGGGTCCTGGAATGTCTCCGCGAAAGATGTACTTTTCTGATTTCGGAATGTTCGCGAAGGCACTCTCCTGCACACCGAAGTTCTTCGCCAAGACCGACTTCGGAATGTGGGCGAGGAAGTCGGTCACGAGGAAAGTCTCTTCCTCGTTGAAAGCACCATCATCAAACACGAGAAGGAACTCACACCCTTCGCCCGCTAGGCCTTGAATCGAGTGGGGGATACCCGACGGAAAATTCCAGACATCACCTTCGGCGCAGTCGTCCTGGTAGGTCTTTCCGTCTTCGTCGACGCACGTGACCCGCGCGTTGCCCTTGATCATGAATCCCCACTCAGCAGGCTTATGCCAATGCATCTCACGGATGGCGCCCGCCTCGAGTCGCATGTTCACGCAAGCCAGTTCAACAGCTACTGGCATTTCGCGGACAGTTGTTTGTCGTGCCCAACCGCCTTCTTCCAACTTGTTGTGGCTGTCAGCAAAGGTCCACTTCAAATTGGGAAGCGTACCGTGGTCGGTGACAGGCGGAGTTAGACGCCCAGGGCTCTGCGCTTCTCGTTGGTGGTTGGATGGTCCGATGATTGGTGCACCCTCTGTGCCACGAATAGGCTGAACGAAGCCATTGGGTGCTGCTGTTTCAACAAGTGTAGCCATGATGTAAATCTCCGATTCTTGTATCGCGAAACTTTGTGTCTTGATTCAAAGGGTTTAGCGAACGACCGGCGTTCGAGTCGAAGGCACGAGAACAATGGATTGGTACGAGAGCGAAACCTAGATAGCTCTGTTGGCTGGAATTGCCATGGCTGGAGTATTCCACTCGGCATATTCGAAAGTTGGTCAACTTTGCTCACGATTCGCAGCGAATCGACATCGCCGATTTGGCGGCTGGATTACGTATCGAATTGCTCAGAACTCCCATCCCGCGAGTGGAACACTGAGGGCTTAGTGCGGTGAATCGCGAAGGCGACAACGCAAAGGAGATCTCATGAAAGCTGTTGATTCAGTCGTTGCAGTCTACGATTCTCACGAGCAAGCGGAACACGCCATCAAGCTTCTTCAAGAAGCAGGTGTAGACATGAAGACATTGTCCATAGCCGCAAAAGATACACACACGGACGAGCACGTCGTCGGCTATTACAACGCAGGCGACCGCATGAAATATTGGGGGAAGATGGGGGCGTACTGGGGAGGATTCTGGGGCTTGCTGTTCGGCTCCGCAATGTTCGCCATACCCGGGCTCGGACCGCTACTTGTTGCAGGCCCGCTGGTCGCGTGGATCGTTGCCGGTCTCGAAGGAGCAGTGGTGGTGGGTGGCGTCAGCGCGCTCGGTGCTGGCCTCGTGAGCATAGGCATTCCCAAGGACAGTGTTGTCGAATACGAAACCGCCATCAAGAGTGACAAGTTCGTTCTGATTGTCCATGGCTCATTCGATGAAGTGAAGCAGGCGGAAGACGTGATTGAAGCGTCACGCCATAAGGCATATACCGTTCATGGTGAAACCGTCCTCGCCTAGTCCGGTCGGCCGCTGCTTGGCTAGACATCGCCATGCAGCGGCTGAGTGCTCAGCGGTCTGCACTCAGTAAATTCAGTCCTCAACCGCATAGTCATAACGCAGAAGGATCGCCGAGCGTGGATTGACGATGTACGTTGATCCCGAGATCGGCACGTATTGACCCGGATCGGCTATGTCGAATGGGGACTCTAGGGACGTATCTACGACCCTTAGCCATCCGGAACTCTTGCCGCCCGTAACCGGCGGCAGATCAAATTCGAGAGTGTTCCAGAATGAGTTGAGCGCCACGTAGCGAACTTCGCCAAGTCCTGCGCTCCGCCAAGCGAACGCCAGACTGTGTGACTCAGCACTCCAATCCGGTTGATCCAGACGAGTCCCGTGCCACTCCATTTTGTTTGCGTTGACGAAGCCTCCGACTTGCTTCCCGTCGAGTAGCGTACCATTGTCGCAATCGAGACGGAGCCGCACGAGAAGTTGAGCGAAGCGAAGGAACTCTGACCTTTCCGCGTCCCGGCGCCAGTCAAACCAACTCAACTCGTCATCCTGGCAATAGGCGTTATTGTTCCCGCCCTGTGTCCGCCGTATCTCATCGCCCATGAGGATCATTGGAGTTCCAGTGGACAGCAGGGTAAGCACGAGCGCATTCTTCATCTGCTGTGTTCGGAGCCGGCTAATCTCCGGGTTGGCGTTAGGTCCCTCGACGCCACAGTTCCAGCTCAAATTGGCGTTGGTCCCGTCTCCATTGAGTTCTTTGTTTGCCTCATTGTGTTTGTAGTCGTAGGAGACGAGGTCGTTCAGGGTGAACCCGTCGTGGCAGGTGACGAAATTGATGCTTTGCCCTGCCGGCCGATCGCCCGAGCGATAGACATCGTAGCTCCCGCTGATTCGCTCACGAAGCTTCCATGCGGTGTCACGATCGCCCTTCACAAAGCTACGGATGTCATCTCGGAACTGTCCGTTCCACTCGTTCCATCTGTCATGACCAAAATTTCCAACCTGGTATAGCCCGCCCTCATCCCACGCCTCAGCTATGAGCTTTGTTCCGGCCAAGGTGGGCTCGGAATCGATGTCCCAGAGAATCGGAGGATTGCTCATGGGCGTCCCCCATTCGTCTCGCGTCAGCACCGATGCCAGATCGAATCGAAAGCCGTCGACATGCATCTCCGAGACCCAGAACTTCAAGCTGTCCAGAACCATTCTCTTGACTACAGAGTGATTCGTCTTTAGCGTGTTCCCCGAGCCTGTCACGTTAAAGTATTCAGTCTGATTCTGATTGAGGATGTAGTAGGTACTATTCCCGAGTCCGCGAAAGCAGAAGGTCGGCCCGCCGTCTCCGGCCTCCGCTGTGTGGTTGTACACAACATCGAGGATGACCTCGATACCCGCGCGGTGGAGTTGCTTGACCATCTCGCGAAACTCATCCAGGCACTTCAACGGATCGTTAGAGGAACTGTAGCCGAGGTGTGGAGCGAAAAAGGATACCGGGTTGTAGCCCCAGTAGTCTGTGAGACCGGACGGTGCGGATTGCGGATCGAACTGAAAGACGGGGAGAATTTCGACCGCAGTGATGCCTAGACTCTGTAAATGTGGGATTTTCTCGATTACGCCGAGGTAGCTGCCGCGTTTCGTCTGCGAAACGCCAGAGTTCGGATGCCGAGTGAATCCGGCGATATGCATCTCGTAAATGATAGTCGAGCGGAAGGAGTGGTTGAGGGGTTCATCGCCTTCCCAATCAAAGAGATTCATATCCGCCACAACGCTCTTCATCGAAGTGGCGGTGTTGTCGCCTTCTCGACAAGCATCGCCCCGACTGTAGTTCTCCCCGACGGCAACGGCTCGTCCATAGGGATCAATCAAAATTTTCGATGCATCGAACCGCTGTCCGTTGGGAGGATCGTTCGGGCCATCGGCACGATACCCATATATCTGACCAGCCCGCACTCCCGGGACGAAGATATGCCAGTAGTGGCCCGTCCGATTGTGGACCGCGTCCAATCGGATCGACTTCCGGACCTCCGGGGTATCGACGTGATCGAAGAACAACAGGGACATACCCGTAGCGCTAGATGAGTAAATGCTGAAGTTCGCACCCGCGGGGGAAAGAGTAACGCCTAGCGGGTTCGGGGTTCCGGATGTTGAGATCTCACTATGAAGCGTAGTCGCGTTACGCGCACCAGTCATTTGGTCTTTGAAACGCAATTTTTGGGGCAATGACTCGTTCGGCTGAGTCGCCATCCTAGCGGAACTCCGCACTCTCACCACGAAGCACAGGGACGTGGTGACGGTGCAGCCCTTCGGCGAAGATGAAGATAATGATCCCGTAGAACAGCTCAAATCCACCGAGCCAATGTGTCGCGCTGCGTGTTGCAGCGTCGCGATGGAGCACGAACGCAAGTCCGACGCCGAGTGCCATCAGGCCAGCCACGCCAAGTATCCCTGAATAGGTCTTGTTTGCCCGGAGCTTCCATGCGAGAGCCGCCAGGAAGCATCCAATTCCTAGCGCATGTAATCCCGCCAGCCAGGCTAGGGACTCAGTGGAGAGAACAATCGTCATTCCCACATACGTTCCCAAGGCTGTATCAAAAATGCATTCAGCCAGCAGGAGTCGCCAGATGCCTATCTGATGCTCCGCCGCGAATCCAGAAGCCACGCCCAGCAAAATGCCATTGCTAAGGATGTAGAAACCCAGGACCAAGGCAAGCACCACATACATGATGGGGTCAAAGAAGATCGTTCCGAAAAAGCTCCCGCAATAGAATAGGAAACCGGCGAAGAGAATCGCACCTGCTCCGCGCACGGCAAAGACCCACCAGAACATGCCAAGTTCTTTCATCGGCTTCTCGAACTTCTGTGTTTGCGCCAACGCCGCCGCGTTACCCGCGATCACTTCCCAGCTCCAGAGGTCTTCGCTTCAACCGGCTTCGCGCTGCGCAACAGGAGTACCGGACATTCAGCAAGTTTGATGACCTTCTCAGCGATCGACCCGAAGACGACCGGACGCCAGCCCGACATGCCATGCGTGGAAAGCACGAGCAGTCCAACATGTTCCCGTTCAATAGTCCCCAAGACCGAGCCAACTACGTCATCGGCTACCTCAACCCTGAAAGACGCCTGAACGTCTTGACCGGCGAGGTTGGCAACGAAATCGGTGAATCTCCTTGTAGCGCCTTTTTCGGCCTCAGCTAGAAACTCTTGACGAGGGTAGAAGGCTGTTGGGAACTCCATCCCAGTGACGATGGGCAACATTGGAATTACGTGTAGCAGATAAATCTCGGCTTGGAATTGCTTGGCGACTTCGCTCGCTGTAGCTAAGGCCGCAATCGAAGATTCACTAAAGTCCATCGGGACTAGGATTTTCTTCGGATGGAAGGTGGAAGCTGGTATTTGCGACATCATAATTCTCCTCGGAGCGCACCACTGCATGCGCCGCAATCAATGCTCGTTCATTCCAAAGCAGCAAACTGAGCAGTATTGCTCTCACTCCGCGCTCATTGGGCCGTGGAGTGCTCAAGCTGCGCTTCCCCTTCGCGTTTGCCATGCAGCGTCAGAAAGGCTCTCAGAAGAACGCGTGGGTCATGATTGCCCTTGTATACCGCGGGCGGCTTGCGATCAATTCCGAGGAGCGAGTACACCGCGGTTTGCGCGGAACGTATGGAATACTCCACCGTGAAGACCACGTCATCTTCCATCTCGCAGAACTGGCCGATGAAGGCGAGATTCTTAGAGCGCGGGGGAATGACGGCCGGACGGTCTCCGGGGGAGCGAATCAAAAATTGACTCGTGATGAAGGGCATCATGCACGGGATGCAAGTGCAGTCGTTTAGAACTTCGCTTCTTTCCGAGTCAAGACGGAGATGTCCCATGATTTCGGTCATGATCTCTCGTCCTGTGCATTCGGACATCGGCTTTTTCACGAAATTGCCGGGCTGGTCTATGAACAGACCGTAGCCCCAGAACACGTTCACATCCTGCGGTTGACCGATGAAGTGGGGCTGATGCGGAAGGACAATCGATGCCAACCAGTTCGAATCCGGGAAGCTGATCAGTCCACCCTCACCAGGAGCGTTTCCGGTCAGATCCCGAATGCTGTCGAAGAAAGTCGAAGTATGCAGTGTGGTCGTGAACGAAAGCCACTTTGAGTCTTTCGTGTGACTGCTGAAGTTTGCTGGATTGCCGCAACCCGGCTCTCTTGCCGCGAGCTTTTCCCAGAGAGACCAAGCACTACCGTTGGAATCTTCATTGAGGGTGGCCGGCCGATCCATCGCCCCGAAGTTCGAGCCTTCAGTCATAGAGCCTAGCGTTGCAACAACGAAATCGGAAGCATTCACATGGATCGCGTAAGGATGGCCAGCTTTCTTACACGAGATCTGTTCCACCGCAAAGCCGTCCGATTCGTTGGTCGTGATCAACTCCAATACGCGGGTATTCAGAAGAATTTGCACGCCTCTTTCCTCGAGCCAGCGGTGGAGAGGTCGCACAAGCGAGTCGTACTGGTTGTAGACCGTCCGCATGATGCCGCCCAGTGTGTTGAATCCCGAGATCATGTGGGTGAACCGCACGAGATAACGCTTGAACTCGACCGCACTGTGCCAAGGCTGAAACGCAAAAGTTGTGCACCACATGTACCAAAAGTCCGTTTCAAAGAAGTCCGGTTCGAACTGATCGGAGATGGCGGTCCTGCCCAAGAGCGATTCCGGCTCGACTTCTAAGCGCTCGATGGTCAAGATGTGACTTTCGCCCAATCCGAACGATGGAGCGTCAACAGCCTTCCCGTCACGGAACAAACGAGATTTTGAAGCCGTCTTCATCGTCTTATTCCAAGCGAAGATTTCGTCTGTGACTGACTGCTTGTTGTCGAGCGTCGGAATTGAGGAAAAGAGGTCGAAGGTGCAGAGATACTTGCTCTCGATCATTCTGCCTCCCCGCATAACGTAACCATCATCCGGAGTTCCGTTCGCGTCCAGACTTCCTCCGATCTTTTCGGACTCCTCAAGAACGATGATGTTGTGTCCCTTGAACCCGGCGTCGCGGATGAGAAAGGCCGCTGCAGCCAAGGAGGCGATTCCTCCACCGATCAGGTAAATCCTCGTGTCGTCTTGGATTATGCGCTTCTGGGTCATCTCTTAGGCCTCGTCTTCGTTGCATCGAGCTTCTCAGGACCGTCATGGATGATCTGGTTCATTTTGCACACTTCATGTATTCCACACGGATCTCTCTCATCGTGAACTGAGCAAAACGACACAGTTCCAATTGGCGCTGAGTGCGAAGCTCAACGGACGTAGCGTTTCGTCAAAGGCCTTCATCGCGGCTTATCGAAAGCTGCGCGAGGATGAGTATGCCGACGAATGTAATGAAGACGGATTCGCAAAGTAGCGACACCAGCAAGAAGTCCGCATCAGCCGTGCCCTCCGCAGCTGCCCCAGTTCTCGCCGGTCTCACCAGCGCACAGGCCTCTAGTCTCCTGACCAAGAACGGCCCGAATTCGATGCCGGACACCTCGGCGCACCTATTGCGGAACGCACTCTCAAAGTTCTGGGCTCCGGTTCCGTGGCTTTTGGAAGCGTCCATGGTCTTGCAACTGGTGCTGCACAAGTATGTCGAAGCAGGCATCATCGCAGGGTTGCTAATCTTCAACGCGGTCCTCGCGTTTGTACAAGAAGGTCGCGCACAAGCGACCTTGAACGCGTTGAAATCACGGTTGGCATTGAACGCTTCCGTTCTGCGCGACGCAGCCTGGAAAGTCATTCCCGCAGCACAGCTTGTGGTCGGAGATGTCGTCAAGCTATCGCTTGGTGAGGTAGTCGCGGCAGACTCCCACATCCTTGACGGATCAGTCGAGCTCGACCAGTCGATGTTGACGGGCGAATCGCTCCCTGTCGAAGCAGGCGCAGGTGCGGACACATTCTCGGGAGCTCTAGTGAGGCGCGGGGAGGCAACCGCGCGCGTTACGGCGACCGGTACGCGCACCAAATTTGGTCAAACCGCTGAACTGGTACGAACGGCTCACGCTGTGAGCTCGCAGCAACGAGCCGTATTGAAAATCGTGCGCAATCTTGCGTACTTCAACGGCGGCGTCATCTTGCTGATGGGGATATACGCCATCGCTCATTCAATGCCTTGGGGTGAAGTCATTCCGCTATTCCTGACGGCGGTTCTTGCAGCAATCCCTGTCGGCTTACCCGCTACCTTCACACTCTCGTCAGCCATCGGAGCACGTGCCTTGGCCAAAGTCGGTGTCCTTCCAACACGCTTGTCTGCGGTAGACGAAGCAGGCACGATCGACGTGCTCTGCGTCGACAAAACGGGCACCCTCACCGCAAATCAACTCTCTGTGACCAGCGTATCTTCCCTGAACGGCTTCAGTGAGGCGCAGATCCTCGGTATTGCGGCTCTGGCAAGCTCTGTAGGCGGCGAAGACTCTGTCGATGCGGCAGTTCGCTCCGCTGCCGAGAAGAAACCATCCCTCGACAATCCCAAGCTGGTAGCGTTCACGGCCTTTGACCCGGCGAAGAAGACATCAGAAGCGACTGCAACTGACGCTAACGGCGGTGCCCTCAAGATAGTGAAAGGCGCGGCGGCGACCATCTTTGGCCTCGCTGCTCCCGACGCTAAAGCGTCCGCAATAGCAACCAAACTGGAAGCGCAGGGATTCCGCGTGCTCGGTGTAGCCTTTGGGCCGCCTGCGTCCCTTCGCCTCATTGGTCTCCTCGCTCTCAGCGACCCGCCTAGAGGCGATTCAGCCTCGCTCATCTCAGAACTGACGACGCTAGGGGTAAGGACCGTCATGGTGACAGGTGATGCCCCAACGACAGCCGCCATCGTAGCCGGAGAGGTTGGGCTCAACGGACCCACTTGTCCGCAAGGCCCCATACCGACGACCGTAAAACCTGAAGATTATTCTGTCTTCGCGAGCATTCTCCCAGAGGGGAAATTCGCTCTTGTGAAGGCGTTCCAAAAGAGTGGTCACACGGTTGGGATGTGTGGCGACGGAGCAAATGATGCCCCGGCTCTTCGACAAGCGCAGATTGGCATCGCCGTTTCTACCGCGACTGATGTCGCAAAGTCCGCTGCTGGGGTGGTGCTTACAGAGGCCGGCCTTGCGGGTATTGTCGCGGCCATCAAGACGGGCAGACTCATTTTTCAACGCATTCTCAGCTACACGCTGAGGTCCACCACCAAGAAGATCGCGCAACTACTATTCCTCGCCATCGGTCTCTTGATGACAGGGCAGGCCGTGATAACCCCATTACTTATGGTCATCGTGATGATTACAGGAGACCTCTTCTCTATGGCCTACGCGACGGACCGGGTCAGACCATCGGGGACTCCGAATTCATGGGACATCGGCAAAATCACAGCGGCGGGTGCGGTGCTTGGCCTCTGTTTCCTTGGTTTCTGTACGGCGGTTCTCTCAGTCGGGAAATACAAGATGCATCTGGACATCGATCATCTCAGGACGTTTTGCATCATCGGAGTCGTTTATGGCAGCCAGGCAGTGACCTACGCTATTCGCGATCGACAACATCTTTGGGGTCTACGTCCCACCAAATGGCTCGTCATGTCCACGATTGCCGACATGCTCTTCATCTCTTTCCTCGCCAATCGCGGCATTGAGATGTCGCCTATTCCGCTCCGAATCTTAGGGTTGGAACTCTTGGCCGCCATCATGTTCTACTTTGCCCTCAACTTCGTGAAGATTCCTGTCTTCCGGCGTCTCAATCTCGCCCAGAACGTATCTTCGGAGTGAGCAAACCGATACAGTTTTGTCTTTTCCCAGATGACATGCTGAGTGCATGAATACACATATCCGCCACGATCTTGACGAACTCCATACAAGCCTGCTCATCGGTAAACTGCCTCGAAATCTGAGTTGGTCAAATACCGTGGACCTCATCGGCCGTATTGGCCAGGTTCAGCCGCACGGGAGTGATGAATTCGTCTTCACCGTAGGCACTCAGCGCGCATTTTTCAAGCATCCCCACACGCACGAACTTGGTGTTGAAGAGGTAGCCCGACTAAGAAAGTTTCTCCGCGACGCCGGACCCGAGCGGGTTTCTGACAACGCAGCACAACCTTGCCGCATGATCGTCGTAATCGACCACCATGTCGCCCACGTGTATCAGGACTTCAATGGGAAGATTCCAGAATCCGAACATACGGTGCGCCCCTACGACCCGTTCGGCTTCCATCACCACCTGATCCACAAGAAGGAAGCACACTACCAGGGCGAGCGTGTACCAGAAGACAAGACCTTCTATGAAGAAGTGGCGAAGGACCTCCTTCCGGCCAACGAAATCGTTCTGATCGGCCATGGGACCGGCAAGAGCAGTGCGGTTGATCACCTCGCGGAGTATTTGAAGCAGAACCACATCGACATCTCAAAGCATGTGATCGCGACGGAAACGGTTGACCTGTCGGCTCTCACTGAGCCAGAGATAGAAGCGATCGCGAAGCGTCACATGATTGCGGTCGTCTAGAAGCACCTATGTACGTCGTCCGAAAGAATGTAAGGGAGTCATCATGCCGATCTTGACAGCGGGCACTACCGCACCAGAGTTCAGTCTTCACGTCACGCCAGACCAAAAGCTTTCCCTGAGCGAATTGCGCGGGAAGCCCGTCGTCCTTGCGTTTTACCCAGCGGACTGGAGTCCGGTCTGCGGTGATGAACTTAGCGTCTTCAACGAGATCTTGCCGGAGCTGTCAAAGTACGGGGCAGAACTTGTGGCGATCTCAGTGGACGGATCATGGTGTCATGATGCGTTTGCAAAGCACAAGCATCTTCATTTCCCGCTGCTCTCTGATTTCGAACCGAAAGGCGCGACTGCGCGCGCTTACGGAGCATATCGCGAGGCGGATGGCGTTTGCGAACGCGCTCTCTTCGTTCTCGACAAGAACGGCGCCATCACCTGGAGCTATTGCTCTCCCGTAGCGGTGAGCCCCGGAGCTGACGGCATCCTCAACGCTCTCGAAGCACTGCCGAAATAGGAGAGCCATGAGCAAACTAAGCGTATCCGTGACAAAGCAGGACCATCTCCAAGGAGCTCTAAACGCAGCTTGCAGTCTAGTCGAGTATGGAGACTACGAATGTCCGTCTTGCGGAGAGGTGCAGCCGGTCATTAAGAAGCTGCAGGCTCACTTTGGCGACCAGATGTCATTCGTATTCCGGAATTTCCCGCTCCAGGAAGTTCACCCATGGGCAGAAGCTGCTGCTGAGGTTGCCGAGTTGGCCGGCAGCCAAGGCAAGTTCTGGGAGATGCATGATCTGCTCTTCGCGAATCAAGAGGATCTGAGCGAAAGCACAATTCAAGCATTAGTGCGTCAGCTAGGGCTGAGCGAAGCGAAGATGCTGCAGGCCAGTTCGAACGGAACGTTGAAGAGTAGAGTTGAGTCTGATTTTGCCGGTGGTATCCGAAGTGGCGTGAATGGGACCCCCACCTTCTTCCTTAACGGAGACAGGTACGACGGCTCCACGGACTTCGAGTCCATGGTCTCGCTCATGGAGCAGGTTCTAATTTCGAACGGGGACTAGGGGACGATCACTATCGATCCAGATTCGTCCTCATTCTTCACCGCGATCAGAGCGTTGTGGGCATCATCTAGCGAGAAGGTAGTCACCACGGGCCGAACTTGCAGTTTCCGTGCTAGTTCCAGAAAGTCACGCGCATCGCCGCGAGTCATATTCGCCACACTGCGAATCTGCCGCTCGCCCCATAACAGCTTGTCATAGTCGAATGAGGGCATCTCGTCCAAATGGATCGCGTTCACCGCCACGACTCCGCCTTTGCGAAGTGAGCCTAGTGCACTAACGACAACTTTGCCACTGGGTGCGAACGTGATCGCCCGATCCAGCGATATTGGGGGCGTGGCGTCTTCGTCTCCAACCCATGTAGCACCCAGCGACTTCGCAAAATCACGATGCGCCTGCCCTCTGGTCACGACGTAGACTTCGCACTTCCAAAACTGAAGGATTCGAATAGCCAAGGCGGCCGAACTCCCGAACCCGAATAGCCCCACCTTTTCGCCGGGCTGCACTCCGGCGACACGCAGGCTACGGAAGCCAATGATGCCAGCGCATAGCAGGGGTGCTACCTGAGCATTCTCCAGCTCGTCGGGTAGAGGAAAAGCAAAATCCTCGCGCACCAGTACGAACTCAGCGTAGCCACCATTGATTGAGTAGCCGGTAAATACCGGATGGTCACAGAGGTTCTCCATTTTGTTCCGACAGTACCAGCAATTGCCGTCCGTGCCGCCCATCCACGAAACGCCGACTCGGGTCCCGACAGGCAGACGGTCCGTTGCTCCCTCGACGACTTCGCCGACGATTTGATGACCCGGGATGACTCTGGGCATCAAGGGTGGCAAGTCACCCTCGGTGATGTGCAGGTCGGTCCGACAAACTCCGCAAGCGAGTACTCGCAAGAGGATTGTCCCCTTGGATAGCTCAGGCCGCGGCACATCGACAATCTCAACCAGCTGAGAAGGGCTCGAACGTTTGGGATCGTAGATAGCAGCTTTCAAGATCGGCTCCATCGTTCTTTAAACGCGCCCACTAGGGTCACCTGAGGCTACCAGGCAACCCCGCGCGCGATTTGACGTTAGCTCGCCACTAACTTATCGGGCCATGACGTGTAAGGCTTCCCCGGCAGCTTGCGATACATGGCCGGCAGCTCCTTCCACAGAGCCAAGAGCCTTATCTCCCAAGCCCTCTGCAACCAACTCATCATTTTTCAATACGTAGCCAGCTCCTTCTTTCAGACTCCCCACAAGGCGGGTGCCTTTACCCTTCAGACGGGATTTCCAGCCCCACAGGGACATCCTGCCTGATGCGTTCTCGATGTCGCTGCCGACATCTGCATAACCAGGTGCGAGTCGGTCAACCAAGAGGTACGCTGCCACACCGGCTCCAACGCCGGCTACGATCCAAGGAAACTTTTTCATGATGATGCTCCTTCTGCTGTCGATTGTTCGTACGACGCTGTCGACCTTCTGTCGTCGGTGAAAGGTTGATTCAGTTTTCGTGCGAACCGATTTGTAGTCTTGCACTCGATCCCCCGTCGTACTGGTCAATTTGATACAGGTCACTGAACGTCACGGCCTTATCGCTTGCCCAAGTTCCTTTCGTATCGACTTGTCTTGCAACGAGTGAGCGGAAGGAGGCTTGAGATCCGTGATCTGACAAGCTAATTGCCCTGGCCCTCAAAGACCTGTTCACCGTGGGAGGTGTAATCGCCGCGATCATTCTCACCGTTAACGGCGGCCCCTGTGGAACTATCCGTTACCAGAGTTGGGTAGTCCGTGTAGCCCTTAGCGCCCCCACCATACAGAGTCGCGGTATCGATGGCATTAAGGGGCGCGTTCATACGAAAGCGTTCCACGAGGTCGGGGTTCGAGATGAAGTCCCTGCCGAAGGCAATCAAGTCGGCGGTTCCTCTATCGAGACTCGCGTTCGCGAGCGCGAGGTCATAATCATTGTTGGCAATGTAGGCTCCCTGGAACCGCTTGCGAAGCGCACTGAAATCGAAGGCTGGATCAATGTTCCGCGGTCCACCCGTCTGCCCCTCGATTACGTGCAGATAAACCGGCTTCAACTCATCCAGCATCGAGACAACATGGTTGAAGAGAGCGCTTGCATCACTATCGTGAACGTCGTTGACTGTGCTATCCGGAGAGATTCTTACGCCCACGCAGTCCGCACCCGCCGCCTCGATAACCGCTTTCATGACCTCTGTCAGGAAGCGTGTGCGGTTCTCGATCGAGCCTCCATATTCATCTGTTCTCTTGTTTGACCCGTCGTGTAGAAATTGATCGATGAGGTATCCATTGGCAGCATGAACCTCTACACCGTCGAAACCCGCCCACAAAGCATTCTTCGCAGCCACGGCGTAGGCATCGACAATTTGTCGAATCTCATTAGCGTCCAAAGCCCGGGGTTGAGAGACATTTGTGAACTCCCCATCGACGTAGGTCTGTGCATCGGCCTTGATCGCGGAGGGAGCCACGGGAGGTTGACGGCCCACCTGCAGAGACACATGCGAGATACGACCGACATGCCAGAGCTGAAGAAAAATCCTGCCGCCACAGGTATGGACGGCGTGCGTCACCAATTCCCAACCCGCAATCTGTGCCTCTGTGTAGATTCCTGGCGTCCCTGTATAGCCTTGGCCTTCGGCGCTGATCTGGCTGGCCTCTGCAACGATGAGACCTGCTGAAGCACGCTGCGCATAATACTCGGCCATAAGCGGAGTGGGTACCCCCCCAACGCCTGCGCGGTTTCGGGTAAGCGGAGCCATGACCATCCGGTTCGGCAGTTCCAGATCCCCGAGCCGATATGGAGCAAATATTGTTTCTGAATGTGACATTGAGAACCGCTCCCAGGAGCGCAGCATACTTGCTCTGCCGCCCTTCGAAGGATTATCAGCGCGGCGTCACTCGCAAACTGTATCGAACAGCACAGTCTCGGGTCTCGGCTTAGCTGACTAGTGTCGGGTCAAAGAACCGGCGTTTAAGAGTCACAGCAGATCACTTTCGCTAGACGACCAATTGCTGAAGCGGCCTTCACACGCTTATCCCGGCGCGCTAGTTGAGTAGCCCATTGCTCGGTTCGATGAGGATACTGTCTTCTCTAGCGCCCGCTTTGCTGCGGATGAGAGTGAAAACATCCAAGAGGCTTGCAAGGCCGCGAATATTTCCAGCGAGGCCCAAGATCTCATCGACGCCGGTGTGGCGATTAGCTAGGGCTTCTAGGCGTTCGCTCACGCATCTTAATTGGTGGGCTTCCGACGAAATTTGTTCAAATGGTCCTAAGTACTGTGAGCTTCTTGCGGAACCGGTCGAAGCTGTTTCCAACTCTCCTCGGGGTCCGATGCGGAGCGGCCCACCCTCGAGTAAGCGGACAGTGGCAGCCTCCCCGAGAAGTGTCAAGAGTAAGCCGAGAAGCTGGGCAATCAAAATGACTCCGATCGCACCTTGCCTGTCCGTCTTGCTCTCAGATGGAACTTCAGTGAGACCACTGATCTCTCCGTTCGCAAGTATCTGCAAACCACTCAGGCTCTGTGACCGCGATTTCGCCAGTGATAGAGCACGGGAAGCGAGTGCTTGAAAACCGTCGACTCCTACAGGTGCACGAAGTTGTTGCCGCAACTTCTCATACACTCGGAGGGTTGCGAACTCGCCCTCTCGAATAGAAGACTCGACCTCAGTTTCGGAAGCAATGAGTCTCACGGCCCAATCGCGAATCGCTGCATCATCGAACATCGTGTCTCCCCCGTATTCACCGAACGCTTTGAGGCATAAGTGTTGCTTTCGGACTGGCCTCAGCGATAGTTCACTGGCACAGGTTAACTCATACCCTGAGGCAGTTTTGAAAGTTGAGCACAATTGACCAAGCAGCGAGACTGACAGTCAAGCACGCCAGAGCAGAGAAAAGTGTCTCCTTTTGACCTATTTGATAATTCGCGAAGGAGTAACTTCTCTTTGAGGACCATTTCGACAGAGGTCCACGAACGAATGATGCGAAGCTCGGACACCCCAACGACGCGCGAGCTTGCTCGTCGACTTCTCAGTCACGAAGAGCAGCAGACAAGCTTGGAGTTCGCGGATGCGCGCGCAGTATCTCGCGTCTGTGACAAGCTACGCCGCCCGCTGACCACGATGGTCGGGGCGGCGGGATTTCGCTCGCTCCTGATGCGAGCGTTGACTCTGGCAAAGCAGGAGTCTCAGGAACTTGGCTCGTTTCAGGTCAAGCCAGACGGTTCGCTGGAGATGTCACATTCGGAAACAGGAGAATCTGACATCGTGCTCGTCTCTCACTTGGTCGGATTGATGGATACATTTATCGGCGAGAGTTTAACGCTTCGGCTACTGAACGATGCGTGGCCGGGCCTCCCCGACTGCGAATTGAAGTTTGAAAGGGATGAGTCAAAATGAGTGAGCAAATCAGGGTCAAGATCAAGCAACTGCCGACAGGGGTACCAGGACTCGATGAAATTCTAGGTGGTGGATTGCCTGAATTCTCATTCAACATCATCGCGGGCGCGCCCGGCTGTGGCAAAACGACCCTGGCCCATCAATTCATTTTCGCGAACGCTACTGTGGAACGGCCAGCTCTTTACTTCACCGTGATGGGTGAACCGGCATTGAAGATGCTGCGTTATCAGCAGCAGTTTACTTTCTTCGATGCGGCGAAGCTGAACAATGCCGTGCGGTTCGTCAACCTGAGCCAAGACCTCATTGACGGAGGGTTGCAGGGAGTTCTTAGTGAGATCTCCAAGCAAGTAGAGGCTGCAAACCCGAGCATAGTGGTTGTGGACTCCTTCCGGACTGTTCTGCGTAGCGAAATGCACGAGGGCAAGGAGATGGCCGTCCAAACGTTCGTTCAGCAGCTGGCGATGCTGCTTACGAGCTGGGAGGCGACCACCTTCCTGATTGGCGAGTACACGGATTCTGAGGTTCGCGACAATCCCGTGTTTACGGTAGCCGATGGCCTCTTCTGGCTCTTTCAGCAAGTGGATAGGAATTCTGTTGTTCGAAAAATGCAGATTATGAAGCTGCGTGGTCAGGCTTCGGTACCGGGCCTACACACCTTCCGCATTACGGAGGCTGGTCTGCAAGCGTTTTCTCGTACGCTGGGTCTTCTCGGCCAGCGGAAGACATTTACTAAAGTCAGGCGCCTATCCACGGGGATTACCGCTTTAGACGAGATGATGGGGGGCGGTGTTCCAGAGGGAGATAGCCTCTTGATCGCAGGCTCCTCCGGAACCGGTAAATCGCTCATTGCAACTCAATTTCTTGCCGCTGGCCTTCGCGTAGGTGAACCGGGCATCGCAGCAGTCTTCGAAGAGCGGCCCAATGAATACGCAGCCCGCGCCTCTGAATTCGGTCTCGATCTTCAGACCCCGATCGCAGACGGAACCCTTGAGGTGATCTACCTGCGGCCACTGGATTTGTCGGTGGACGAAATGATGCAGGAGATTCTTGATGCCGTAAAACGGAACGGAGCGAAGCGGTTAGTGATCGATTCCTTGGCGGGCTTCGAGATGGCGTTGGCACCCGCTTTTCGTGCCGACTTCAGGGAATCACTCTATCGCATGATTTTCGCCCTGACCGCTATCGGCATCACGATCCTGAGTACGCTTGAGATGCCCGAGCTCTTCACCGAACTGTCCTTCAGCAGCTACTCCATCTCTTTTCTCACAGACGACATCATTCGTATGCGCTACGTAGAGGTTGAGGGTCAACTCTGCCAAATCATCATGGTAGTAAAGATGCGCAGGGGGGCTCACAGCCGAGAAATTCGCCAGTATCAAATTACTCCTGACGGAATTGTCATAGGGGAGCGGTTCAGAAACTACGTGGACCTCATCACCGGCATTCCCAAGCCCCTGGCGAGCTTGCAGTCAGAAGAGCCGTCGCTCGGCCGAAAGATTTAGCAGGGACGAAGGGTGAACGATGTGAGCGACGACACCGAACAGCAGGTAAGTCTAGCGACTCTTTGCAGAGCTGTTGCCGAAGCATCGCCGATGGCCATGGCCGGAATGTGCGGTCCGCTGCACACTTTACGCTACGTCAACCTCGCCTTTTGCCTGCTGACGGGCAAATCGAGGGATGAGCTTATTGGAACAGCCTTTTGCGGCATCACGCCCGGCACGAACGACTGCATGTTGCTACTGGACAGGGTCGTGAAGACCGGGTTGGCGGATACCCATACAGGGTATGAAGATGCCATCACCCATCCGCTCTACTGGTCTTACGCCATGTGGCCCTTGCTTGGTGCAAGGCAGGAACACCTAGGGATCATGGTTCAAGTGACGGAGGCAGCAAAATTTCACGACGATGCAATAGCCATGAATCAGGCGTTGCTCCTGGGGTCCGTCCGCCAACATGAACTGACGGAAGCTGCGGATCTGCTGAATGTTCAACTGCAGGCCGCGATCATCATGGCAAAAAAAGCTGAGCAAGCTCTAATAGGCAGCGAAAAGCTAGCCTCTGCCGGACGTATGGCTGCGGTACTCGCGCATGAAATCAATAACCCTCTCGCTGCCGTAATGAACCTATTGTTCCTTGCTCAAACGACCGCCGACACCCCTGCGCCAGTGCTTCAGTATCTGACTATGGCCGATGATGAGTTGAAACGGATCGCTCACATTACCCGCCAGACACTTGGTTTCTATCGAGAATCATCTGTTCCGGCAACTTTTGTTGTGAGTTCATTGTTTGATTCAGTGATCGATCTTCTGCAAGCGAAAATTGTCTCAACACGGGTTGTCGTCGTGAAGCAGTGCGACCCCGAACTGCAGATCACTGCAGTCTTCGGCGAACTGCGACAAGTGCTTTCGAATTTGGTTCTGAATAGTCTGGATGCTCTTGGGGATGATGGGAAGATCACGATGCGGGCTTCGGCATCGCAGGATTCACTGGATGAAGTTGCTCGGATACGGATCACCATTGCGGACAACGGCCAGGGAATGAGTCCTAAAGTGCTTTCAAAGATTTTTGAACCGTTCTTCACGACTAAGGGTTCAACAGGAAATGGCCTAGGGCTTTGGGTCTGTAAGCAGATCATCGAAAAAGACGGCGGTCGCATCTCGGTGCGCTCGCGCACGAAGCGGCCACACGGTACAACGTTCAGTCTCGCCTTGCAAGAGTGTACGCCCGCAGGCGTTCAACCGACCAGAGAACTTGAAACGGCGTTTGCGCAGAATAGATCAACCAAATAGCCGCCGAGACTGGGCAAACGCTTGCACTGTGGAATTTCGACTCACTTGTCTGTTGCCAGCAAGGTCACGGCTTTCTGTGTCGAATTGCTCAGTAACCCTGGAATCAAGCTGCCAGAATCAGCGTTGAATAGGAGCGTCCCGAATGCCTAGCGAACTTCTGAGCCAAGATCTTCTGCATGAAACACCTGAGGCGTTAGACCATGAAGAAACGATCGAGAGCATCGACACGCTCCCACCGGAACTACTAGCGAGCATGAACGCATACTGGCGGGCGGCAAATTACGTGTCCGTTGGGCAGATCTACCTCTACGACAACCCACTACTCCGGGAACCGCTCGCGCTCTCCCACGTCAAACCCTTAGTGGTTTCTCACTGGGGAACCACACCAGGCCAAAATTTCATCTATGTGCATCTGAACCGGGTCATCAAGAAGTACGACCTGAATATGTTCTACATCGCGGGCCCTGGACACGGCGGTCCTGCCATCGTGGGGAATGTATATCTCGAAGGCACTTGGAGCGAGTTCTATCCCAATGTGACCCAAGATGAAGACGGCCTCAAAAAGCTATTCAAGCAGTTTTCGTTTCCTGGAGGCATTTCCAGCCACGTTGCCCCGACTACACCCGGATCGATCCATGAGGGCGGCGAACTCGGCTACTCGTTGAGTCACGCCTTCGGCGCGGCCTTCGACAACCCTGACCTCATTGTGGCCTGCGTCATTGGCGATGGAGAGGCGGAGACCGGCTCGCTTGCCACAGCATGGCAGTCCAATAAATTTCTCGACCCCATCAACGACGGTGCCGTGCTGCCGATTCTTCATTTGAATGGCTACAAAATCAGCAACCCAACCGTTTTGGCTCGTATCGAGCACGAAGAGCTCGATCAATTCTTCAGGGGGGCGGGATGGACGCCCTACTTCGTCGAGGGCGACGAGCCGGAGAAGATGCACCAGCTCATGGCGGCGACTGTCGACAGAGCCATAGAAGACATCCGTCAGTTCCAGACCAACGCACGGCAGAAGAAGGATACGACCCGACCGCGATGGCCCGTAATCGTCCTGAAGTCTCCCAAAGGATGGACGGGACCTAAGGTTGTCGATGGACTTCAGATTGAGGGCACATTCCGGTCGCACCAGGTCCCGCTGATTGTCGATGCCGAGCATCAAGACCACGTCAAGATACTCGAAGATTGGATGAGAAGCTATAAGCCGGAAGAGCTGTTTGATGAGAACGGAAGCCTTCGCCCGGAATTAGCCGAACTGGCTCCGCAGGGTGAGCGGCGCATGGGGATGAATCCTCACGCAAACGGTGGCAAACTCCTGCGAGATCTTCGCATGCCCGACTTTCACGACCATGCGGTCACGGTCGCATCGCCCGGTTCCGTAGAGATTGAAGACACGTTTGTATTGGGTGCCTTCCTACGCGATGTCGCCCTGATGAATCAGGAAGCGCGAAACTTCCGCATCTTTGGACCGGACGAAACGATCTCGAATCTTCTGCAGGTTGTCTTTGAGGCCACCAATCGTCAATGGGACGCTCGCGAATATTCCAATGATGAGTTCCTCGCCCCTAGTGGGCGAGTGATGGACTCCATGCTGAGCGAAAACCAATGTGAAGGCTGGCTAGAGGGGTATCTGCTGACGGGGCGGCACGGCCTCTTCAATAGCTACGAAGCGTTCATCCGCATCGTGGACTCGATGTTCAGTCAGCATGCCAAGTGGCTGAAGGTTTGTCGTGAACTACCCTGGCGACGCGACATCTCTTCACTGAACTATCTCCTTGCGTCCCATGTGTGGCAGCAAGATCACAACGGGTTCACGCATCAAGACCCCGGCTTCTTGGACCACGTCATCAACAAGAAGGCTGATATCGTGCGGGTTTATCTACCCGCGGACGCGAACTGTCTCCTATCAGTCTTCGACCACTGTCTCAGAAGCCGCAACTACGTCAACGTCGTCGTCGCAGGCAAGCACGCCTTGCCACAGTGGCTGACCATGGATCAGGCGGTCACTCACTGCACGGAGGGCGTCGGGATTTGGCAGTGGGCCAGTAACGATCAACTAGGCGAGCCGGACGTGGTGATGGCATGTTGTGGCGACACGCCTACGCTTGAAGTCCTTGCCGCCGTCTCTATCCTGCGTGAGCATCTGCCCGAGCTCAAAATCCGCGTAGTGAACATCGTCGATCTGATGAAGCTCCAACCGAGCACGGAGCACCCACACGGTCTCTCCGATAAGGATTACGATTCGATCTTCACGAAAGATAAGCACATCATCTTCGGCTTTCATGGATATCCTTGGCTGATCCACCGCCTTACGTATGCCCGCAATAACCGAAATCTGCACGTTCGCGGGTACAAGGAAGAAGGCACGATCACCACGCCCTTTGATATGCGGGTTCAGAATGATCTCGACCGCTTTCACCTCGTGCAGGATGTACTGGATCGTGTCGCTGCTATCGGCTCTCAAGGGGACTATCTGAAGCAGCAGATGAAGGACAAGCTGATCGAGCACAAGCAATACATCGATGTTCACGGCCAGGACATGCCTGAAGTCCGAAACTGGAAGTGGAACGTGACTTCGAAAGCCTAGCTCAGCTAAGCCTCCAACAGTGCAAAGCCGACAATTCCCGCCTCCTCTCCTCATGCATCTGACTCACGAGAGGGACGCGCATGATCAATGACCTTTGGTACAAGAATGCAGTCATCTACTGTGTCTCCGTCTCGACGTAGTTGGACACGAATGGAGATGGTGTTGGAGACTTTCAGGGTCTATTACGGCGGCTCGATTACCTTCAAGGGCTGGGTGTCACAGCTCTTTGGCTCATGCCTTTTTACCCGTCGCCGGGTCGGGATGATGGGTACGATGTTGCGGACTACTACGGCGTCGATCCGCGCTATGGAACATTGGGCGACTTCGTCGAATTCACCCACGGATGCGAGCAGCGAGGTATGCGGGTTCTGATTGATCTCGTGGTCAACCACACGTCGGATCAGCACCCTTGGTTCCAGGCAGCCCGCCGTGATCCAAAGTCGAAGTATCGCGACTGGTATGTGTGGTCGAAGAAAAAGCCGAAAGACGCTGAGAAAGGAATCGTGTTTCCTGGAGTACAGCGTTCGACGTGGGATAAGGATTCTATTGCCGGCGAATACTACTTTCATCGCTTCTACGACTTTCAGCCAGATCTCAATACTTCAAACCCAAAGGTGCAGGCAGAAATCCTGAAGATCATGGGGTTCTGGCTGCAGCTTGGCGTATCCGGCTTTCGGATGGATGCCGTCCCCTTCGTTATCGCGGCCAAGGGACCGAACGCGGGTCAGAATCCGGTAGAACAGTACGACATGCTTCGCGAATTCAGCCAGTTCCTCACCTGGCGGGAAGGAGAGGCGATCATCTTGGCGGAGGCGAATGTGCTGCCCGGAACCGACATGAAATATTTCGGCACCGCTGGTGAACGGCTCCAGATGATGTTCAATTTCGACGTAAATCAGCACCTTTTCTATGCACTGGCAAGTGCCGACGCGCGACCGTTGGTGAATGCCATGAAGGACACCAAGCGAAGGCCAGCTACCGCGCAATGGGGACAATTCCTGCGTAACCATGACGAGCTGGACCTCGGACGGCTTGAAAAGAAGCAACGGCAGACTGTCTTCGACGCCTTCGGTCCCGAGCCGGAGATGCAGCTCTACGGACGCGGCATCCGGCGAAGATTAGCTCCGATGCTTGGCGGCGACCGGCGACGTCTTGAGCTGGCATACAGCCTCATGCTGACCCTACCGGGCACACCTGTCATTCGCTACGGCGATGAGATCGGCATGGGAGATGATCTGCGGCTTCCGGAGAGAAACTGTGCTCGTACCCCAATGCAGTGGTCTACGGAGCCGAATGCAGGTTTCACCAAGAGCGAAAAACCCGTCCTTCCCGTGATTAACCATGGCCCCTACGGCTTCGCTCACGTGAACGCCGCCGATCAGCGGCGCGATCCGAACTCGATGCTCAATTGGATGGAGCGTGTAATCCGCATGCGCAAAGAAGTGCCGGAGATCGGCTGGGGTGACTTCCGGTTTGTTAGCACGGGAACACAGACGGTGCTTGCGATGGAGTACGAGTGGCGCAACAACGCGGTTCTATTCATTCACAACCTTGATGGCGCTCCGAGGGAAATCCGGATGGATTTGGAACGTAATGGCGAGGGTTGCGCGCTTGTAAATCTGCTCTCAGGCGATCACAGCGAGCCGAATGCAAAAGGCAGGCATACGATCCTGATGGAAGCATACGGATACCGATGGTTTCGCGTCTGCGGTTTGGACTATCTTCTGAAGCGTGATGCGGTGTAAACAAAGCGTTCGCGGAACTACGGCTGTCTTCGCTGCGACATTCTTCGGATGCCGTCTCAGCGCTTTGCCCGATACGCGATCAGGCATGCTCAACGTAGTTGAACGGCCGGTTCTCCGCGCTTTTCCAGAAGTAGGCAAGAATGATCACGCTTGCCAACGCCGCGTACGCACACCATACCGATGTGCCAGCGTATCGCTTCACGCCGATAACAACCAGCAGGATGACTAAATTAGCCGCTCCAAAAGCCACCATCGTAAAGACCCTGGAGAAGAAGAGCGATCCGCATGTTGCGATGATGTAGAGAACTGCAATCCACGTCATGTTGGTTGCGTCGTTCACATAGACGATGCTGTCACGGTCCACTGAGACTCGCAGCGGATACGCCGTCAGCCCCCAAAGCATGTAGAGCGACAGCAGGCCTCCGAGTACCACGAACGGCATCATCGCCCGCCGTCGCGCTCGCGTCTGCTCGAAGAGCATCACGCTCAGCGGCATCAGAAATGGCAATAGTCCTTGGGCATAGAGCACGAATGCCGCGCCCATATTATGCGCCACCTTCGCCGAAAGAACTCCGTCAAGCCCCAACCATACGAAGCCTTCGATGAACTGATGCAAGGCGAACAAGGTGGGCAATGAGGCAAACAACAATTCGCGGCGGTGCTTGACCTTTGTCAGCGTCACGATGCCCACAGTCCCGAGCACACCGCTCCCCACAAAGTTCGCCGTCGCCGAGAAGCACATATTGCGTTTACCTGTTATCAGTAGACCAGATCGTCAAACAAATGGGCTGCGCTCTGAAATGGCTTCCCCCCCCCCGCTGGTCTCGACAACGAACCCAACTCGCGCGGCAATACTCAATCTGATAAACCCGATAATAAGCTTCCCTCCGTAGGAGGGATGCACTCTTCGCGAGATAATGCACTTGAGGGTCCAGAAAAAGACCTGATTCCGAAGACTACGAGATTGGATGATTTGATGGCGAACTCGGAAGTCACAGCGGAAGCCCACCTTAAGGCGCTGCTGATGCGTGGTACTGGTGAGATGGCGTCCCGAATGCGGGATCTGGACTGGGCTGCGCTTCCGGCCGGCCCCGTCTCGTCCTGGCCTGAAGAACTAAGAAGCGCCGTAAGTATCTGTCTGGCAAGTCGCCACGCCATAGAGATTTGGTGGGGGCCGGAATACTTGCGTTTTTACAACGACGCATATCGTCCGATCCTTGGTGCGACCAAGCATCCGCAGTTCATAGGGCGACCCGGACAGGAAATGTGGGCGGAAATCTGGGATGTGGTCGAGCCGCTCCTTCGTTCTGTCCGGGAGACGGAAGAGGCGATCTACCGGGAGGACTTGCAACTCTTCGTGACACGCAATGGGTACCTGGAAGAGACCTATTTCTCGTTCTCCTACGGTCCGATCTTCCGTGGAGGTGAGGTCGCCGGTATATTCAGTCCTTGCACCGAGACCACGGCATACGTGCTTCAACGTAGACGCTTAAGCCTTCTGAGGAAGATTGCCGGATTGAGTCCGTCCGACAGCCTAGATAAAGCGGCTTTAGCCTGCATCAATCTGTTGTCTGAGAGTTCCATAGATGTTTCGTTCGCGGCGCTCTACCTCTGTGGCTCGGGGAATGAGGCGGGCGCCCTCGTCGCACAAGCTGGCCTCGATTCGGCGTCGTTATTGCCGAACGAGATCGATTCTGTCCCCAACGGCGCGGCAAGCGTTTTTACCAGCAAGTATCTTGAAGTTCTGAAAACCCGCGATGTCGTAATGTTGGAGGATCTTCCAATCTCGCTCGGGCCTCTCAAGGGCGGAGCATGGCACGAGCAACAGCGCACTGCAATTTTGCTCCCGTTACGAGGAGCTGCAGATTCCTCTATCGTCGGCGTCCTTCTGGCCGGAGTTAGCTCTCGTCTTCCTTTCAACGAAGAGTACCGGGTCTTCTTCGAACTCTTGGCAGAGCACATGTCGAACGTGCTTTCCCGGACCTCTGCACTCCTTGAGGAGCGCAGACAGACCAAGTTATTCTCGTCGATGTTCAATAGCGCGCCAGCATTCATTGCCGTGCTCCATGGGCACGAGCATGTCTTCAAATTCGCGAATCCGCCTTACATGCAACTGGTCGGCAATCGTGATGTTTTGGGGAGATCGGTCGCAGATGCTCTTCCCGAAGTGCTTGAGCAAGGGTTTGTGGATCAGCTTGATGGGGTCTTCAGGTCTGGAGCACCGTATCGCGGTGACTCTATAAAAATTGATCTTCAACGGGCTGAAGGAGAGTCACTCCAAAGCAGATTCGTCACCTTCGTTTATCAGCCGACTAAAGATGCCAATGGGCAGGTAAACGGCATCTTCGTGCTCGGTATGGACGTGTCGGATAATGTTGCGGCTCAGGAGGCCTTGCGAAGATCAGAAAAGCTCAGTGCAGCTGGCCGACTAGCTGCAACAATCGCACACGAAGTTAATAACCCGCTCGAAGCGATGACCAACCTCTTATTCCTCGCACGAGATGGTGTCAGCTCAGAAAGCGCAATGTACCTCACAATGGCTGAGGATGAGCTCAGCCGAATCGCACACATCACCAAACAAACCCTAGCTTTTTATCGGGAGTCTTCTGCTCCAATTTGCTTCGATCTGGGTGACACAGTTGAATCGATTGCGGTCTTCTATCGTAAGCAGGCGCAGCGCGCCCATGTGAAGTTGTACACCCATCTCGAGTCGGGCTGCGCGATCTTCGGAGTCGAGGGTGAGATCAAGCAGGTTTTATCCAACCTGATTGCAAATTCTCTAGACGCTATGGTGGGTGAACCAGGCTCGATCTCGATTCGAACACGCACGCGAGCAGGTCAAGTGTGCCTCATGGTCTCAGATACAGGAAGCGGCATACCGGACCAGGTCCTTAGCCGGATTTGGGAGCCTTTCTTTACCACGAAAGCCTCGGTCGGCACTGGGCTCGGACTTTGGGTGACGCGCGACCTTGTAGAGAAGCATCATGGGACATTACATGTCCGAACACGAACTGGGGGACCATGGCATGGGACAACATTCCTTCTCCACTTCCCATGCGCAGCGAACTCCAATGAGGTTACCCCTGACGTCGTCGCTCAACAGCAAAAAGCACTTCAAAACTTACGGTAGGTACCGAGAAACGCGCTTCTCGCCAGTTTGGATTGCTGACGAGAAGCCGACCTACCGAGACTGCAACCGCAGATCCAATCGTCGTTAGACTATGAGGATGATTACCCACATTGACCACCTCGTGCTGACAGTTCAGTCATTGGAACGGACGTGTTCTTTCTACGAACGCGTCCTTGGTTTTGAGCGCAAAGATAAGCCCGGTAAGCCAACCGCACTCAGCTTCGGTTCATGCAAGATCAACGTTCATGAGATTGACCACACATTTGAACCGAAGGCACACGCTCCCACTCCGGGTTCCGTTGATTTCTGTTTGATAACAGATGAGTCGATCGAGGCTGTACTCGATCAGCTTCGTTCACTGGGTGTGCCCATTGAAGAGGGTCCGATCAAGCGTAATGGCGCGCAGGGAGAGATGATGTCTGTCTACTTCAGAGATCCAGACCAGAATCTAGTGGAAGTGAGCCACTACCTGTGACCACGATTGTATTACGTTCTAAGTACCGATAAACGCTCTTATCATCAGTTGCAGACAGCTACGCTTTCCGGTTCAAGACTGCCATCGCGTTCTGCAAAGTTGTGTGGTCCATGTGAGCATATCGCGCGGACATCGCGATCGTCTTATGGCCTGCAGCCTCTTGAATCACCTTGAGGCTCACGCCAGCCTGAGCAAGTCTAGAGCAAAAAGTGTGGCGAAGGTCATGCCACCGAAACTCCTTGATCTTCGCATCCTTCAGTGCAGCCTCCCACCACTTCTTGTTATCGCCGATTCCGAACACTACATCCTCAGGCGATTCATTGGGCCGGTCGACTGCCCGATCTTTACGCTCCAGTGAAAGCTTCTTGAGCTGCTTGAACGCCTTGTAGACGTCCTCAATCATTGGTACGGTGCGACTCGATCCATTCTTCGTATCGCGCAGTGTGATGACCCTGCGCGTGAAGTCGATGTCCCGCCAACACAGGCCATACTGCTCGCCTTTGCGCATCCCGGTGCCGAGCGCGATGTCGAGCTCGTAAATCCGGTGCAGAAGGCGTTTTTTGCGCTGTTCATTCTGGGGACCGCACTCATCCACTGCGCCTTGAAGCACAGCCCTCAGCCGTCTTTCCTCCTCCGGTTTCAGATAACGAACGACGCCGTTATTCAACTTGAGTTGACTCACCTCGCGCGCGGGATTCACCTGAATCTTGTCACGCTGCTTTCCATAGCGGTAGATCGAAGAAAAGGTCACCTTGTAGCGATTCACCGTCGCCGGCGCCCTCCCCAGAGTGTCCAACCAATCAGATATCTCAAAAGGCCTGACAGAGGCCGCGGGGCGGTGCCCAAAGTACTTCTTAATAAGTCCGATCCTGTACGGAGGGTTGCGCTGGTCCTTATAGACGTTTGGTCGACTCTGGATATGGCGCAGCAAATCGTCACAGAGCTCTCCGACGAGCACCGAAGAGCCGACCGCAACGGCCTCTAGTTCTCTTGCGGTCTTGGGAACGCCCTTGGCTGACTTCGGGACATGGCCCTCGCCGACTCGTCTGAGCGTCCGAGCCTTCTCGACATATTCAATCGCGGCAGCGCGATCCCTCCCGAAGGATTTCTTGACGAGCTTCCCGTCGATTCGGAAACGGGCGTACCAGTTTCCGCTGGGGTCGTCTTCTCTTTGGTAAACACCTTTAACTGGAGCTGGGGGCCTGGGCATCTCTGTACCTCGGGAGCGGTCATTAGGGTCCGCCCCGTCGAAAACAGCATACCGCTTACTGGGATACTTTTGGGATACTTCGTACCGTTTATTCCTGCAATCTCCTGCAACGCCCCTCTCGTAAGTCATAATGCAAATCGTCAATGTTTATAGGGCTATTTGCAGCATTCCGTTGCAGGGGTTAGCATCGTCATGCAGTGGCTTGGACACACTCCTAACGCGAAGGTCGCAGGTTGGACTCCTGCCCGGGCCACCATAAATCCAAGAAAATAAATAGCTTATAGAGTACTCCTTGAGTCGGTTGGCGGCAGACACGGGTTGGTACACCCTTTGGTACACCTTGTCCGTATTGCAACTCATTGCATCATCAAGCGAATTGATAGCCATGACAGGTATGTGGCCGATGTCGGGATACCCACCGCTGCGTCGCATCATCCGGTCGACGATTGACAGTCCATCGACTGATCGACATCCTCACGGAATGTCACCGTTCGCTCTCTTTATCCACGTTCTGCAATCGGCTGGCAACGTCGGTTGGAAATATACGAGCGATTGCGGCTGGCTGGACTCAAGACTCTGCAGATGTCGATGCGTTACGCGCAACTACCTCTTATGCGTAAGACCTAGATGCAGCGCAATCTGGTTGCAATGGAAAAGTCGATAGCGGAGCTTGAGAATGCCCGACTTAGAGAAAACTCCGGTTCCGGCGTAATTCATGCCTCTGGTTTGGGTATCACTTACCGCTATTCGGGAGGCTGTGCGAATGAGCTCGTATTCTCTCAAGACGAAGGGTGCGAGTCGACCCCCATAACGCCACCAATATGTCATCTTCAAAATTATTAGTTTTGCAGGGCATAGGCGACTACCCTTAAAGACTTAAAATCAAGTGGGATACGAAAGGAGATACCTCCCGCAAAATAGAAGTCGCGCTGGCATCTTTTTGGCCTCAGCGAGATGACAGCATCAGGGCAAGCGCGGGAACGCCGAGCGCGAGTGTATCTGCATCGATCAGATAGGTTGTGGCAAGCTATGTAAGAGCTCTTTTCGGGACGATCCGACAGGCTCCGTTTGGATGGCCCACAGTCCGTGGCCGGGTATTTCGAGTAAGATGTCGCTCTCGGTTCCCGCAGCCCGTGAGATAGCACTGACAATGGCACACTGGGGGCGGCGGCCCACCGGTTCCCAGTCGCGAAGCTCCAGGAGGCACGTGAGACAGGATGCGAGGCGAGATTGTTGAAGGTCTTCAATCCCTAAAGGGCATGTGCCAGGCCGCTGTCCCGGATATAGACCTTGGGTGATTTCACCAGACGCCTTTCGTTTCGCATTGGTGGCGGCGGCCTCGTCTGAGATAAATGCGTAACTCTATCGGTTTGCGGGCGCCTGCGACAGACTTGTAGTCTCCTTGATTGAGGCGGCCGGAAGATACCTTCCGGCGAGTACGCGGCGAACCTCCCATGCCTGCGGGATGATCATGACAGAGAGAAATGACACGATCGTGCCGAGTATCACACCTTCAACGCCCATGACCTTGACTAAATAAATGGAAAGAGCAAGATTCACGATGGCGGCAAGCACTGCGGCCGTGGCCTCTATACGCAATCGACCGGTTGCCGTGAGTAGTAACGCCTGATTGTTGGTCGCGGACATCACGAAAGCGAAGAGAACCATGAGCCAGACCAACTCGCGTCCGGGGACGGTGGCCGCGCCCAACCACAGCCGGATCGCGAACGGTCCGCAGAGGCCGATCAGCAATCCCGCGACTGCAGCTCCGGTCAGGGTCTTACGCCGAACGGAACGGTAGGTCTTGTTCACCCAGTCCAGCTGACGCTTGTGGTACGCCTCGGTGAACGCCGGCCAGAGCGATGGGATCAACAATCCTTGAAAGAGCGTGGCGTACTGGGTCAACTTCCAGGCCACACTGTAGGGAGTTACAGCTGACGCTCCGATGTAATGTGTGATGACCAAGTTATCGGAATTAAGAGCGATCAGAGTAGTCATCTGCATGATGAAGAAGAGCACTCCCTGCCCAAACAAACGCCGTATGATTCCTTGGGTCACCTTGGAGGGCAGCGGCTTGATCCATGGCCGCTGCCAGAAGCAAAGCCATAGGTTCAGGGACAGAGGCCCGACCAGCATCGCCGAGCTGTACAAGGCCATCAGCGTGACCAGCGATCCATGTAGCAACACCGTGCTGAGGATGGCCGCGAGGCCGGAGACGCTGTTGATCATGCTGAAGTAATTCGCTAGGTGGACCTGCTGGTACCCGCTCATCACGCGACCAGCCAGCGTGAGCGGAAGCGACAGCAAGAAGCATCCACCGGCGAACGCTACGCACTCCGCACAACTGTGCCGCATGACTGGATTCGTAACGTGGAAGACAGCTCCCCAGTCGATCAGGTGCCAGACCAGGTAAGCGACGGGCAGCAGCGCAGCTACGATGGCTATCGTGATCCAGAAAGCCGTCGCAAAGTATCGTTGCGCCTTCTCACGGTCATCCTCCGCATAGGCCTCCGCAATGAAGTTGTTGAGCGTGTTGGCAATGCCGAGATCGAGCACCGAGAACATCACCACAGACGTGCTGACGGTCACCCAGATGCCGTACTCAAAGCCTCCGAGATAGCGCAGAGTCAAGGGCAAAGTAATGACGTTGATCAACAGCGTGAGCCCGCGTCCCAGCACGCCGGAAAAGCCGCCGTGCAGGACGCGGGAGAAGCGTGGATCATTCGTAAGCCGCTGCCGGAAACGCTTGTACCAATGCATATCAGTCAAGCGTACACCGGCACGCTCGAAGGTTCGAAGTACGTCCTTCCTCTTGGCTCAGGCGAGGAACAGGTCTTTGCGCATGGAGCGCCAGCCGCGAGCGAATCTCCGATAGTCGCCCGTCGAGCCTAGTATGGAGAGAACACGGCTGATCGTGTGGCGTGGAAGTTCGGCGCGTTGGCGCAATAGCTTTATCTTTCCGAGCAACTGGTTTTCGAGGGCTCGGTCGTTGGCTGTTGCCTGAACGTGTTCCAGAAGATCCTTGAACTGGCCGGCGACACGGTTGTAACGTGCTCGCTCCGTCTCCTGGATCGCCCGCGTACGCTCCTTCAATGTTCTGCTGGAACCGATGCCGAGCTGCTGTTCCCTATGCAGTCGATACAGCATGAGAGGCTCTGGCACCGGCTTGAGGCGGGTATGGACCGCAAGCATCCATGCGAGCCATCCATCGTGAACCCATGATCGCGGAATAGGTTGCCAAAGAGGACGAAGGCTGGATCTTACCAGCAGAGTGGCGCCAGTCAAGACATCGGACTGCAGTAACAAGCGGATGGCACCGCCCCTGCTGGCAAACTGCCTTTGCTTCCTGCTGTTGAAGCCGTGTATCGACCAGAGTGTCTCGGTTCGAGTCTGCGCAGCGGACGTGGCGCGGTCATCGAGGAGTTTCGCATCCGAGAAGACGCCGCCAAGTCCAGGGTCGTTCTCCAGCACAGGAACGAGCGTGGCGAGCTTTTCCGGCAGCCAGACATCGTCCTGATCCGAGAGCGCAAGGAATTCTCCTGAGGCACGCCGTATGGCTTGATCGAAGTTGGCAGTGGATCCCAGATTGGCTGGGTTCCGGACAATCTCCACAGGGAAAGGAGCAAGACGTTGGAACGATTCCAAGATATCTACCGTGGCGTCGGAAGATCCGTCATCACACGCAATCAACTCGAGCGGCAGCATAGACTGGGCCGCTATGCTATCGAGTTGCTGCTGGAGATACGCCGCTCCGTTATAGGTGCAAAGGATGACAGAGACAGAAGCGGATGGCTGTTGGGAGGACATAAACTCCAAGATTAGGCTCGCGGCGGAAGTAGGCCTTCGATGAAAGGCTTCGAGCGGGAACACTCTCTATCTTAATACCCCTTGCGGTCATCGAGGTGCTGCCGCGCGCGAGTCCACCGTTCGAGACGGAAGCGTCTCGTATGCACGATTCGATCCACAATCGATCCTGCGACGAGCCTGCACAGAACAGGGTCTTCGCGCCTTCGCCACATCCCCAGCAGATGGCGAAGCATGACCAAGGTGTGCATCCCACCTGCCCAATAAGTCATCTCGCTATCCCAAAAGGCCGACTCGGCCTCAAGGATATTCCTGAGGCGTGAGGGCGAAAGAGACGTGGCGCGATCAAGATGGGAGAGCGACTGTTGCACGCGAACACCGCCCAACACGTAGGCCCCTTTGCCAGCCCGTGCCAGACGGGCAAAAAGCACATGGTCGCTCGCGTCAAGCCAGAACGCCGGATCGTAGCCGCCGATGGATTCCAGTGTGGCGACGCGCAGGAGGCTTGCGGAGTTGATCCCGAAGAGCGGCGCCCGGGACTTACCTCGAAAGCCCGCGGGTAAAAGGCGCGGCCAAGCCCCTGCCGCGTAGAAGTGGGGCGAGATCAGGCGATCATCACTGAAAACCTGCGGAACGATGGCAGCCATGTTTGTGTCGGAAGACAGCGAGCGTGCAGCGTTGAGCATATCGACTAGAAAGCGATCTGGCAGGCTGGTGTCTTGATCAAGCGTCAACAGCCATTCGCTTCCCTGAGCCAGTGCAAGCTGGAGAGCGTAGTTATAAGCTCCGGCTACGCCTTCATTGTGTGTGGCATGGTGGTAGATGGTCCCGGTGGCCAACTCAGCAGCAGAGTTGGGCTCGGGTGAGTTATCGAAGAGCAAGATGGATAATGAACTGTCGTCCTTGTCTAGATGAGTCGCGGCGCGTATCAGGTCGCGATAGCTAACACATGCCTCGACGCGGGTCTGATAGAGAACGATAACGACGAAGAGGCGAGGGGACATCAGCAATAGCCTACTACGGGTCGTACATGGCGGTGCAATCGCCATGCCATCGGCCGATGCGGCGGTAAGCCTACTTTTGACTGTCGACCATCTTGCGGCCACGCAATCCGACTTCCAGAGATTCTTCCGAGGGAGATGGCAGATGCTGTTCCCATCTCGAAAAAATCCAAAGGCTGATGAAAAGGACGCTGACGGCAAGATATTCAATATTCGTGTTGAGGGGACGCGAGAGACCGCCCTCGGCGGCCACGATGCCAGCCATGGGTGGCAGCAGCATCACTAAGGTAGCGATACCCGAGATGAAGTAGATGCGTGAGAGGTTGATGGGGACAAAAAAGCTGACGGATGCGATGAAGAGGGCGATGGGGGGAAGGAGTTCGCCGGGGAGGTATGCGGGAAGGGCTTGGAACTTATCGTGGTTCTGCCCAAGCTGGGCAAGCAGGCGGCTGATCGGATGGGGGGAAAATACAGGGAGTGTGGCCATGGCGGCGACTGCCAATACCCCAGCAAAGAGGATCACGGTGCGTCGCAGCGAGGTGCGTTGCCAGGTAAAGGCCAAGAGGGGAAACAGGACGACCATGTAGATAACCCTGGAGGAAAGCGCGACGCCAAGCAAAATAACTGAGAGGATGCCGAGCCAATCTATGCGACGACGCTCTACGGTGTGGGTGAAGAGGAACACGGCGATCGAGATATAGATGAAGTTGGTGATGTAGTCTCCGCCCACGACAAAATCCTGCAAATTTTCAAAAGCAGTGAGGAGAAACAGGACGACGAAGGCGAAGACCGTGGAGCGTCTGCGGAAAAAGCGGCAGAGGAAGACGATGAAAGCGGCGGTCCAAACAAGATTCTGCAAGGCGATTCGCCCGAGGAAGAAAAAGGGCGAAGCAAGCCAGAGGGCACCCGGCAGCGGCGTTGGAGGATTGTTCCGAAAGGTTCTGGCGTTGTAGGGATACTGGTTATGGGTCACAGCGACTAGCTCGACCCTGAGTGCGTCTTCGCGGTCGGAGCCCTTTCTGAGCTCGTCGTGGTGTAGCGATTTGGGATACAGAAACGCAAAGGAGAGAACGAGGACAGCGAACAGGGCCACCAGACTCCATCTGGGAATATCAAGCCCGCGCCGGTAAGACCAACGCAGGAGAGTCATGATAATTGCGACAAAAATACACCCGAGGAAGCAGAGGAACGCCGCGGGGCGGAGGGGAACGTATTTCTCGACTACCGCCGCAGTGCAGGTGAGCCAGCCAAGAATGATGAGCAGGATCAACCCAACCTGTTGGGGCCACGTCATTGCGGTGTCGTTTCGACGAAATGTAGGTGCCATTCGAGGCCTGCCTTTATGCCCCGAGATGGCCAAAGATGGGGCAAGCGACGCCATGGGTCAGATGGAAACGCACAGGCTATCTCTGGCCGCGCTGAGGTGCCGGAGCTTTGTATCGATTGATCCTGATCTTAACACAGGCATTCTAAGAATGCCTGGCGAAGAGGCTGCGGGATAGGGGATATCTGCTACAGCTATTAGAAAGACGGCAATCCAAAGTATCGGAAACTTCGGCCGCCGTTGCGCCAGCCGCGTTGCTTACCATTGCGCTCCGGTATGGGACGCCCGAAAGCTCGTCATCTCCGCTTCCATGACCTGCTGCATCGTCCGCCCGACCAATTCACTAGAAAACGCATACCACCAAAGCCGCATTGCCAACGAGGGCTCTTTCATACGACCGCTTCTACAGATATATATATGGACCCAATCCTTATTCATCTTTTCAGATTGCTGCGGTTGCCTCGGGTTTACGTAGAACAATCGTTGCATAGCTACAGAGTTGGGGAAAGGGATGTTTCACCAGGAAGTCAGCCTTTCGTGTTTCAAGTTTATGGAGCCACGGGACCCTGCGATAATAGGGGTGTCCAAAGAGA
>Ga0302302_1000144_pt1 | contig 41833 bp, 35 predicted proteins | sample III_Palsa_E1_3_FD_198766 | JGI IMG/M metagenome (GOLD analysis project Ga0302302, IMG submission 198766) | Peat permafrost microbial communities from Stordalen Mire near Abisko, Sweden - III_Palsa_E1_3 | ecosystem: Environmental > Terrestrial > Soil > Palsa > Peat permafrost | place: Sweden...
TAGAAGAGGGTGGTGTACTCGAGCGTGCCTTCGGCGCGGGTGTGGAACCAGAAGAGCGGGTCTTCCCAATCGCCGGTGATGGACTTGTAGAACTCCTTGTAGTCTTCGTCGGTGAGCTCAGACTTGGAACGCTGCCACATCGCGCTGGCTGCGTTCACCTGCTCGGTGACGCGGGTCTTGATCGACTCCTTCTTTTCTGCGTTCCACTCACTCTTGTCGTAGGTGAGGAAGATCGGGAAGGCGATGTGGTTGGAGTACTTCTTGACGATCTCCTGCAGGCGCCAGGCGTTGGCGTAGGTCGCGCCCTCTTCGTTGAAATGGATAAGAACGGTGGTGCCGGCGACGGAGCGGGCCTCATCGCCGGTGACCTCTTCGATATCGAAGCCGGTCTTGCCATCGGAGGTCCACTTGAACGTCTTGTCTTCGCCTGCCTTGCGCGAGAAGACTTCGACTTTGTCGGCAACCATGAAGACGGAGTAGAAGCCGACGCCGAATTGACCAATGAGGTTGGAGTCTTTCTTGGCGTCGCCAGAGAGTTGGGAGAGGAAGTTTTTCGTGCCGGAGCGGGCGATGGTGCCGAGGTGCGAGACGAGGTCTTCCTCGCTCATGCCAATGCCGGTGTCGGCAATGGTGAGAGTCTTCTTCTCTTCGTCGAGCGTGAGGTCGATGCGCGGCGTGTCGATGCCGTTGCCGACCAGCGCCTTGTACTTGTCGTCGGTCAGGGTAAGGTGTCGCAGCTTGTCGAGCGCATCGGAGGAGTTGGAGATGAGCTCGCGGAGAAAGATCTCCGGGTGCGAATAAAGCGAATGGACGATGAGCTGGAGGAGCTGGCTTACTTCAGTTTGGAACTGTTGCTTTGACATATCAGCTTAATTATCGCCATAAACGGGGAGGACGCAAAGCCAGCGCGAATTGGGCCCAAAAAACGACTGGCCCGCTTGAACCTGTCGGAGGTTTGAGCGGGCCAGAGCGTTCGAATTGCTAGCGCTATTTCTTCGCGACGTCGAAGCGGTCAAGGTTCATCACCTTAGTCCACGCACTCACGAAGTCCTTCACGAACTTCTCCTTCGAGTCGCTGGCTGCGTAGACCTCGGCGACGGCGCGGAGCTGCGAGTTGGAGCCGAAGACCAGGTCCACGCGGGTAGCTGTCCACTTCAGGTCGCCGGTTGCGCGATCCAGACCTTCAAACGCGCCTTCGGTCGTCGACGATGCCTTCCACTCCGTCGCCATGTCGAGCAGGTTGACGAAGAAGTCGTTCAACAGGGTTTCGGTTTTGTCGGTGAAGACGCCGTTCTTTGAGCCGCGGAAGTTGGCGCCGAGAACGCGCAGACCTCCAACCAGCACGGCCATCTCAGGAGCAGTAAGCGTGAGCAACTGCGCTCGGTCCACCAGCAGAGCCTCTGGATGCTGCGTGTGTCCCAGGCGAAGGTAGTTGCGGAAACCGTCTGCCGTCTGCTCGAGCGGAGCGAACGACTCCACATCGGTCTGCTCCTGTGTGGCATCGGTGCGGCCCGGCGTGAAGGGAACCTTGACGTCGTGGCCGGCTTTCTTCGCAGCGGCTTCCACAGCAGCGGTGCCGCCGAGAACGATGAGGTCCGCGAGCGACACTTTCTTGCCACCGGCGTTGAAGTCTTTCTTAATTCCCTCAAGCGCACTGAGAACCTTCGCAAGGACGAGAGGCTGGTTGACCTCCCAGTTCTTCTGCGGCTCAAGTCGAATGCGTGCGCCGTTGGCTCCGCCACGCTTGTCGGATCCGCGGAAGGACGCTGCCGAAGCCCACGCCGTGGACACAAGCTGCGAAATCGAAAGGCCCGACGCAAGAATCTTCGCCTTCAGCGTGGCAATCTCCGCGTCGCCGATAAGTTCGCCCACAGCCGCGGGAACGGGATCCTGCCAGATGAGACGCTCCTTTGGAACCAGCGGCCCGAGGTAGCGATTGATCGGACCCATGTCGCGATGCGTGAGCTTGAACCATGCACGCGCAAACGCGTCGGCAAACTGGTCGGGATGCGCCTGGAAGTTCTTGCCGATCTTTTCGTAGGCGGAATCGAACTTGAGCGCGAGGTCGGAGGTGAACATCATCGGCTGGTGCTTCTTGCCGGGGATGTGCGCGTCGGGGATGGTCTCGCCTTCGGCGACGGCGTACCACTGCCAACCGCCGCCAGGACCCTTCTTCAACGCCCAGTCAAAGTTGTAAAGGTTGTCGAGGTACTCGTTGTCCCACGTCGTGGGCTTGGTTGTCCACGCGCCTTCAAGACCGCTGGAGATGGTGTCCTCTGCATTGCCTTTGCCGGCGGAACTCTTCCAGCCAAAGCCCTGCTGCTCGATGGGCGCGCCTTCCGGTTCGGGGCCAACGTATTTGCTGGGATCATGTGCGCCATGGCCCTTGCCGAAGGTGTGGCCGCCGGCGATGAGCGCAAATGTTTCTTCATCGTTCATCGCCATGCGGCCGAAGGTCTCGCGGATGTCGCGCGCGGACGCAATCGGATCAGGTTTGCCGTCAGGGCCTTCCGGGTTCACGTAGATCAGTCCCATCTGCACGGCGGCGAGTGGGTTGTCGAGATCGCGTTCCCCCTGGTAGCGATCGCTGCCAAGCCAGGTGTGCTCGGAACCCCAGAAGATATCTTCCTGCGGCACCCACACATCGACGCGGCCGCCGCCAAAGCCGAAGGTCTTCAGGCCCATCGAATCGAGCGCAACATTGCCGGTGAGGATCATGAGATCGGCCCAGGAGATTTTCTTGCCATACTTCTGCTTAATGGGCCAGAGCAGGCGACGAGCCTTGTCCAGGCTCACGTTATCGGGCCAGCTATTCAGCGGAGCAAAACGCTGCGTACCCATCCCCGCGCCGCCTCGACCGTCGTGGGTGCGGTAGGTGCCCGCGCTGTGCCACGCCATGCGGATGAAGAATGGGCCGTAGTGACCGTAATCTGCGGGCCACCAGGGTTGCGAGTCGTTCATCAGCGCGTACAGATCCTTGATCACCGCGTCCAGATCGAGACTGGCGAACTCCTTTGCATAGTCGAAATCAGGGTCCATGGGATCGGCGAGCTTGGTGTTCTGGTGCAGGACGGCGAGGTCCAGCCGGTCCGGCCACCACTCAAAGTTGCGCAGAATCTTGCGCGAGTCAATCGTGACAGCGCCGTGCATTGGCGACGATGTCTCTGTAGCGGTGGCAGGGTTGGTGCCGTGCGGCACCGGGCATTTCATTTCGTCCGACATGGAAACTCCTTTGTCTCGTAGGGAAAAGCAGAGGTCTGCTGTGCTGGTTAGATTGGTTGTCGTTGGACTGTGCGTGATGTCGGGGACCGATTCATGTTCGATCAAATCCCAAATGCGTTGGGCTAAGACGGACCTTCGATTAAATCTGCAAGGTCACGGCGTCTGAGCGGATCATCCAGAGCCTGCGGAGCTATGCGTTGGCGTGGCGGCGCAACGGGTGCAGAGTCCCCGAAGGATCAACTCGTACTCGCGAACCATGCGATCGCCGAGGAACTTGGCAGGGGGTTGAGGGACATTGAACCACTCCATATCTTCCACCTCGCCGCAGCGGTCGCAGATGAAGTGATGGTGGCGCATGCCTTTCACATCGAAACGCGCGGAGCGGCCTTCTACCGCGACTTCACGGACGAGGCCCGCTTCAACCAGGTCGCGCAGGTTGCGGTAGACGGTGGCCCGTGCCGAGCGCGGGTCGAGTCGGTTAACGCCGTCAAAGATCTCCGCGGCCGTAGGATGCCCGGGATTTTGCGTGAGGAAGGCCATCACGCAGTAACGCTGCGTGGTGAACTTCACTCCGTTGGCATCCAGAAGATGCCTAATCGTCTCGACGTCCATCGCTAGTCTAGATTCTGTCTCATCTGAGAGTTTGTCAACTGTGTGGCTGTGGAAAGGCGGTGCATCGCGATCGCATGGTTCCTGGCCGGCTCTGCGTGTGACGCGCATCACGTTCGCTTGTGATCCGGGAGACCGCGCCCTCGCCTTTGTTGGGCGAGGATCGTACTCATGGACGGAATATAACCTGTCGCCTGCAAGCTGGCGGTGCCCGACCGGGCGGAGTTCGTAACGATGCTGGTGGGCATCGGTTCCAGCACGGATAGAGACGAACGGAGAGAATATGCGAACGATCGACCTGCAAACCCAAATCAAGTTTGAGCAGATTCTCCTGGCAACGGATTTTTCCGCCGGAGCCGAGATTGCCCAGGCGTACGCGGTGGGCCTGGCGCTGCAGGATGGCGCCACGCTGCAACTGACGACGGTGGTGACGCTGCCTTCGCTCGACGCAATCTCCGAGTGCGCACTTGATTCCGTCCGGCACCGCAGCGAAGAGGACCTGCACCGCCTGGCCGACCACATCCCCGACGTGAAGGTCACGCGAAAAGTGATTGAAGGATTTCAGCGGGCTGGAGCGATTGTGGATGAGGGAATACGGTCGCGCGCTGATCTGATCGTGCTCGGCACAGCGTCCAAACGCGGATTGAAGAAGCTCGCCCTCGGTTCTACGGCCGAAGAGGTCGTTAGAACGGCGGGTTGCCCGGTACTGACCGTGGGCCCGCGCGTGCCGGCGCCTCCGCAGGGTCCAATCGCTTTCAAGAGAATCGTCTATGCAATCGACTTCTCTGCGCAGGCCGCGAAGGGCGTCAAGCTCGCGCTGGCCCTGGGACAGGCTGCCGGGACGAAGGTCTATCTGTGCCATGTCGTTGCTGACCATGGGGCGCCGAAGGATGAGCAGCGCGAAGCAAAATTCCTCGCGTCCTTGAAGGCGCTCATCCCTGCATCCGCGAAGTGCAGCTGCGAGCCGGAGCTAGTCGTCGAACATGGCAAGGCGTCGGAAGCGATTCTGCATCTTGCCAGGCGGGTCAACGCCGATCTCATCGTGCTGGGAGCCAGAAAGGCGTCGTTCTGGCTTGAATTTATCCAGACTGGCCTGACGCCTGCGCTGCTCGCAGAGGCAACTTGCCCAGTGCTTACTGTCTGCTGAATTCGCGCGGGTCACCGAACCCATCTTTAGCTTCAAGAGCCGCAGGGCGGAGAGAAGGTCTCTCCGCCCTGCGGCTCTTCGTGCATTTGGACTAGTGTTTGCCGGGGTCGAACCCGAAGATCACTGAGAACATGATGCTGCGGCCGGGGAGAACCGAGATCGCGTCGGCACCCGAGGGTGAAGTTTGCGTCAGGTTCGAGTTGAACGGATCCGAGTAGGTTGTACCGTTGGCAACGATGGTGTCCGCCGTGATCGCGGTGGCGATGCTGTCGCCGGTGATGTTGTGTTCGTTGAAGATGTTGTTGAAGCTGAGACGGAGTTTGGTGTTATTGAAGCGCGAGTTTCCGCGGATGGTGTAGTTGAGGAAGAGGTTGGTGACGGTGAAGGGAGAGATCGTCGCCTGGTTGTGGAAGGCGCCGTTGTCCAGCCGCTGGGTTCCGACGGTCTTGTTGAAGATACCTACATCCCAGGCGCTGTGCTGATAGGTAAGAGCCTCGGTAAAGATGTCGGAGGGAGTATTCGCGACCCAGAGGCCGCCCGGCGTGGGGATGGTGAGCGTCGGCGTGGTCGAAGTGCAGCCTACCGCCGAAGGGTTGCAGTAGGTGATGGCGCTACCCGTGTACTTGGCGTTGACGTAGCTGGCATTCAGGTAGAGGCTGAGGCCGTGAGAGAAGGCGACGTTGCTCTCGGCTTCGACGCCCTGGCTCACGGAGGGTGGCGTGGGATAGTAGACCGGCTCGCCTGTACTGAGCGGCGTGAAGGACGAATAGCCGCTGTCAAAGTGGATGTGAAAGTAGTCCGCGTCGAACGTCACGTTCTTCAGCTTGAGAACTGTACCCGTTTGATAGGTCGTGTTCCCTTGCTGCTTCGGGAGCACGGAGACCGGGGTTCCCGTGGCTGACTGGGTGAAGTCAAACGTGGAGGAGGGTGGGGTAATCGTACCGGTGGCATACTGCGCATAGGCCGACCAATTGTTCTGAATGCGGTAGTTCCCGGCAACGGAGGGGAGAGTCGCGAAATAGTTGCCACCGTTGGTAATAAAGCTCGCTGGGTTGTTGGTGCCGAGTCCACCGATCTTGCCGCCATTGTCGGCATACTGCTTGGTGCCAATGGTGAAGTAGGAGAACTTGACGCCCGGGGTAATGAATAGCTTCGAGGTAACGTGATACTCGTACTCGACGAACGGCTGGAAGGAGTTCTGGACAAAGTTCTCCTTGAAGTTAGGAAGCGGCGCGTCGAGCCACTTCTGCAGAGGGTCCGCCGGGTACTGGTGGCGGTTGGTGTTGGACCAGCTGTACCACATGCCGGTGCGAAGAACGCCGAACCTCGACACCTGGCTTAGCTGCGAAGTCTCGCCGTAGGTGCGGTAGCTGTTGTACTTGTCGACACCGCACGTGTACTTGTTCTTAACCAGCATGTTGCAGGTGTTCTTAATCGTGACGTTTAGGGGCGCATAAATGGTGCCAATCAGAGCGGCGTTGTCGGTGATCGGGACGGCGTTAGAGTACTTCTCGGAGTTGTCATAGTTGTACGTGTAGGGCTTGACGTCGAGGAGCCAACCCTTGCCGAAATCCTTGTGCACGCCGACGTACTCAAAGTCCGTGGGCACATGGTAGTAGTTGTACTGGTAATCGAGGTAAAGCATCGGATCCGCATTGTTGGTCAACAGGAAGTTGAGCCCCGAACCCGCGAAGGGAGCGTTGGATCCGGTGCAAGTGTAGCCGGGGCCAGGACCATACATCTGGCAGCGCGTGGCGCTGAAGTTCGGCGTGTTGGCGTCCAGCCAGATGACGGCGGAGAAACCGGTGATGGTGGTCTTGTCGGAGAGCTGGTACAGAACCTGGATATCGCCCGCGTTGCGCGTCTGGTAGTTGTAGGTCTGGTAGCCGTTCGAGCCCAGGTGGTGTACATCGAGCATCACGTTAAATTTGTGACCGGGGCCGAAGAAGCCGGAGTCGTATTCACCGTCAAAAAGCTTGGTATTGAAGGAGCCGTAGGAGAAGCCGCCGCGGATGTTCTGCAAGGGCGAGAAGGGTTTGGAGAGCAGGTTGATGGAGCCGCCGAAAGGCGCATAGCCGATCGTAGAGGCCGTGCCGGGTGACCGGTCAAAGTCAATGCTGCCGATGAACTGCGTGGGGAAGAAGGCCCAGGAGTGATGCGAGACGCTGTTGGTGTCCGACCAGGGGATGCCATCGAACTTGATGTCGTAGTCGCCGTCGGGGAACCCGCGGAAGTAGGTCTTGGACTGGCCGAGGCCGACTCCATTGGAGTTCGTCGTGAACGTGCCGGGGGCCATCTCAACGGCCTCACCATAGTCGGCGACCGGGGACATGAAGTTCTGGATCATCGCGCCGGTGATCTCGGTGCGTGACGAGGTTTCGGCGAGCAGTGCGTCCATGGGCGCAAGCGAGGCAGCAACGGAGCCAGTGCTGTCGGCTTCGACGGTGACGTCAGATGTAGTGCCGCCGATCTGCAGCGTAAGCGAGACGGCGTCAGCGTGGTCGGCCGCCACATGAATATTCTTCACGGACGTTTCGGAGAAGCCCGGCGCCGAAGCGTCGACCGTGTACGTCCCAATGGGAAGACCTGCGAGGCTGAAGTGGCCCATGGGGTCCGCTGTCGACGTCTTGATGCGGCCAGTGGCATCGTTCCGCACGATGATGGTGGCCTTCCCAATCAGCCCACCCTTGGCGTCGGCGACGTTGCCCTCAAGCGTCGCGCCGGCAGGCTGCGAGCTGGTTTGGCCATCGTCGTCGGCAATGATGCTTTGCATGCTGGATTGGGAGATCGCCACCGCGTGCAGCGGGACAAATACGAAGGCAATTGCGACGAACCGAACGTTGCGTTGCATCCAGCTGCAGAGAATCTTTCCTTGGCGAACCTTCACGAACACGTCCCTTCCTCGAGGCGTTGTTGATGGCGCGTGATGTGTCTCTAGGTGCGTCGGCGCGTCATGCGTTTGAGCAAGGCTCTGCATGGAGCTGCGAACTGCACCTCACGTGGAGATAAATTCTGAGAACTCGGTTACGAGTAACTTCGGTCCCTGAACGCATTCATTCGGTACTCTTGGGAGAGACAAATGAATGCGGCTGTGGCTTAGAGTCGCAGAACGACTCAGCACAAACGAGGCCTATGGTGACAGCCGAAACTGCGTAATTCGGTGAATGCCAGGTAAAAGGAATGTGAATCCGAAATCGAAGTTGTGAAAATCTCGGGAAATGTCCGATTTGTAATTTTTGCTCTACAGATCTATGGCGGTGCCGCCTGCCACGAAACACGCGGAGGAGAACACGGAATGTGGAGATCCAGGTTGAAGCGTCTCGGGATTCGGAATGCCTTTACAGCCAGCGTCCTGCTGGTCACCGTAATGTCCGCATCGCCTGGCCGCGCGACTGCACAGACTTCGGCGCCAGCCACTCCTGCCGCAGAGAAAGTCATCATCGATACCGATATAGGCGACGATGTGGACGATGTGTTCGCGCTCGCTCTCGCGTTATCCGATCCTCACCTGCAGATTCTCGGCATCACAACAGCGTGGGGCGACACGGATCTGCGTGCTCGCCTCGTGGAACGCCAGCTGAAACAAACCGGTCACGCAGATATCCCCGTAGCCGCTGGACCGAAGACAGACCCCGACACGACCTTCACGCAAGCCGCATGGGCAGAGGCGTATCCAGAGCCCGCCAAGGGATGGCCTCCTGCCATAGACTTCATCCTTGATCAGATTCGACGCAATCCCGGGCAAATCACACTGATTTCGTTGGCGCCACTAAGCAACGTGGGTGCGCTCCTTCAGAAAGATCCAGCCACCTTCCGCAAGCTCAAGCGCGTCGTAATGATGGGCGGCTCGATCCACCAGGGTTATGGCGACCTCGGTTATCTGCCGAACCACGGTCCCGACGCTGAATACAACATCAAGATGGACATTCCGGCGGCAGAGGCACTGTTTGCATCCAGCGTACCAATCGAGGTGATGCCGCTCGACTCCACCCAGTTGAAACTGGACGAAGTGCTACGCGGCACATTGTTCGCGCAGAAAACACCGATGACGGACGCGCTCGATGCACTCTACCGGCAGTGGGCCAGCTATCCAAACAATGTCACGCCAACGCTGTATGACGCGATGGCCGTCGCAGTGGTCATGGAGCCTGCGCTTTGTCCGGTGACGCCAATGCGCCTCCACATCGACGATGCAGGTTTCACGCGCGTCGAACCGGGCGCGCCGAACGCTCGTGTCTGCCTACACTCGAATGCAGACCAGTTCTTCCACTTCTATCTGCCGCACGTCTTAGGCAGCGCAATCCCGAAGCAGTAGCCGTAAGCAACTAACTGGGTTGCGCTTTCGGCGCCCTGACCAGGATTGGCAACACGATGGAGACGGCCATAATGCCGGCGATGATATGGAGCCCGCTCACATAGGATCCGCTGACTTCGCGCATATGGGCGATCAGCAGCGGGCCGAAGGCGCTCGCCATCCCCCATGCAGTGAGCATCAGGCCATAGATCGGGCCAACATTCTTTGACCCGAAGTAGTCCGCCGCGAACGCCGGCATGGTGCCAAATCCCCCTCCGTAGCACATCAGGATGAGGAACGACACCGTGGTGAGAATAGCTACTGAGCCAAGGCTCGGCAGTATCCAGAACAAGCCGACCTGGAGAATGAACATGACGAGGAAGGTCCATCGCCGGGTGATGGAATCGGAGATCCACGCCCAGAAAATGCGGCCAGCGGCGTTGCCAATACTGACGATCCCGACCATGCCCGCGGCCACAAAGACGGTCGTCTTGTCCAGCTCTTGAAATATTGGCGACTCCTGCGAGATGAGCGAAATGCCTGCAGAGGTATTCAGAAACAGGAGCAGCCAAAGGGCAAACCACTGCCATGTGCGGAGCGCCTCGCCCAGAGTGTAATCTTTCGCCGCCCGCTGCCGGTTTTCCGTGGCGGTGGGCGTCCAGCCTTCTGGCTTCCAGCCGTCGGGAGGATTTTGCATGAAGTATCCGGCAGCCATGGTGACGATGAGATAAATGAATCCCAGATACGCAAAGGTGTGCAGCACGCCAACGTGCTGGATGAGCCGCGTGGCCACCGGTGCGGTGACCAGCGCGCCTGCACCGAAGCCGCCGACCGCGACGCCGGTGATGAGACCGCGCCGATCGGGAAACCACTTGACCAGGACCGCGATGGGAACGATGTACCCGAAGCCGAGCCCAATGCCGCCGATGACTCCATAGCTCAGATACAACCACCACAGCTTATTTGCCGAGAAGCTCGCAAGGAAGACGCCGAGCCCATAAAGAAACCCGCCCGTGAGCGCGACCGTGCGCGGCCCAACCTTGTTCAACCAAAGGCCGCCGAAGAAAGCGGAGACGCCCAGCACAAAGATGCAGATCGTGAAGGTGAGGGTCACGTCCGAAATGGACCAGTGAAACTGCTTGACCAGAGGCGTGCGGAAAACGCTCCACGCATATACTGCGCCGAGTGCCATCTGCATAAGAAATCCTGCTGCTGCAATGCCCCAGCGATTCTGGTTCGACATATGATCTCTCCTTGCTACTGTCTGGATCACCTTGGGGGCCGGTACAGGACTGCAACCCGTAGGATGCTTAAGTCGGTGTCAGGAAGAGCGTTGGGCCGGCAGAAAGGGTGACGGAGCGAAGCCGAACCAGCGTAGCACGAAGGTGTCCGCGATCTCTCCAGCGTAGAACCAACCGAGATCCTTCCAGCCGTACCCGGGCGGCCAGCGCGAGGCATGTTCTTTCCACTGGAAACTATACCGCTGAAGAATCAAGCCCGTTCGCGGTAGATGGCTTGGGGAGCTGACGACCTCGACGCTGGTCCAACCCCTTTGCTGCATGATCTGACTGCTGAAGTAGATGTTCTGGATGGTATTCAACGCTTTGTCCTCAACCACAATGGCGGATGAAGGAACTCCCTCGGTTTCGGCAAGGGCGGCCATCGACTGGCCTTCGACAAACTGTTTCATAGTCGCGCCTCCGCTAAAGATGATATGCCCGGCGCGCCCGGCTTTGAATTCTCTGACGCCCTCATTGACCCGCTCGCGCTCTTCCGGCGAAGGTTCTCCATTTTTCAACGTCGGACTTCCAAGCACCAGGATCGTATCGAAGTGGCTCAGGTTGCAGTTGGTGTTCGGCACGGTCGCAAATGTCGCAACCAGGATCACCAGGAAGAAACCAACCAGTAATCCAATGCCAGCGAGCAACCGCAAGATCGATCGCACCATGCGCTATAGCCCGCTGACGGCAATCGGCCCGTCGCCCGCGGTCAGTTTGCGGTACTCCAGAAGCATGTTCAGGCGCCATCGCACAATCATTCCGAACGCCAGCACAAAGAACAGCCCGCCAGACTGCTCCACCGTTAGCAAGGTGTCGAAGTATCCGCGGGCCAGGATACGCACGGCCGCCAGGACGAGAATGACACTGAAAAAGGCGGGCGAACGCTGCATCATGATGGCGTCGCCCTGCTGCACCAGCCGCGATGTCTTCAGCAGCGGATACGCTAGAAGCAGTGCGCCGAGCAGAAATGCGGCTGTCCCCCACGTCCAGGGAATCCTAAATCTGGGGACGAGAAACATCGAGAATCCGGTCGCCATGCCCAACGGCGGAATCACAATTTTCTTCACAGAAACCGCGGTACGCCCCTCGCGTACGCGCCAGACGAGCACAGCCGCCAAGCCTACCAGCGAACCAACAATCGAAAGCTTGTTCGGATGAAACATCTTCCTCATGATAGCCGGTCAATGAGCGGCCACCCTCCAGCGGGTTCGAATCCAAGCGTCCGTTATGGACGCCATCAATTACATTCAACTGAATCAGGCGGTTTCCTGATGCCCTGACTCACCGCGCTGTGATACCGTTTAGCGATCGAAGATGCCTGAGTTCGTGCGCACGTTGAAGCCGACCCTTCCAGAATGCAAGCACAACCCGCAGCCCTCAGGGACCGCGTGCATCCTTCGCTGCGCATGGCTCGCGGGCGCCATTCTCTTCGGCGCCTTGGCCGCCGTACAGGCTCAACAACCCAGCACCGCTCCAGTCGTTGAGCCCGGGGCACCAGGCACTCCCAGCAAAACCCTTCCGCCCTCCACCACAGGCGTCCTCCCACAGACTTCCCACGCTGACATCGAGTTCATGCAGGGCATGATCATGCATCACTCTCAGGCCGTCGAAATGACCGCACTCATCCCGTCTCACACGCAAAATCCAGAGGTTCGGGCGCTCGGCGCACGCATCAGCCTGTCCCAGTCAGACGAGATTAAGTTCATGAAGCGCTGGCTGGCGGCGCGCGGTCAGCCTGAATCCATGGCCATGCCGGGTATGCCGGACATGGACATGAGCGGCAATCCCATGCACGCCATGCCCGGCATGCTCACGCCTGAACAGATGGACGCATTGCGCAAAGCCAGCGGCGCGAAATTCGACTACCTGTTTCTAACCGGCATGATTCAGCACCACAACGGTGCGCTCATCATGGTGAAAGATCTATTTGATAATGCCGGCGCGGGTCAGGACGCAGAGTTGTTCGACTTCGCCACGGACGCAGACAACACCCAGCGGGCCGAAATCAAAATTATGCAGAACATGTTGAAGGAGAAACCATGAAACGTTTCCATACGGCCATTCATTTGGCCGGTGCGCTGTTTGCCTTTGCCCTATTGTCCGCTACGACGAGCGCGTTGCATGCGCAAACGCCTGCGGCCAAACCCGCAGCCGAAGAACCCAATCCGTTCGCACCGCCGCCAGCCGCCCCGCTGCCTCCGGGTATGACAGGCTCCACCACCAACGATCCTCGCGTTGGGTTGAAGCCCGGCCTGTACGACGCCGGCGAGTCTGCCATGGGCATGGAGCATCTCGACTTCCTTAAGAAGCCAACGGCCTTCCAGGTCAATTCAACCAACCCGGACGATCCATCTGTTCAGAAGACCCTCGGTCTGCTTGGAATCGGCAACAGCGCCAAGATTCCCAAGCCGATGCAGCTCGTGATTGCGCAACTGGCCTTCGCCAACTCCGATTTCGCGTTTCAAGGCACCCACCTGTTTCAAGGGAACTTCTACGGCGTGAATTTTTACGACATCTCGAACCCAGCCAAGGTCTCGCTGATTACCTCGCTGGTTTGCCCCGGCGGCCAGGGCGATGTCTCCGTCTACGGACACCTTCTCTTCATGTCGGTGGAGATGCCCAACGGCCGCCTGGACTGCGGCACGCAAGGCTTCCCTCCCCCGCCGCCGCCGCCTCCCGGCCATGAGAAGGAACGTCCTATGCCAGCCGCGAGCCCCGATCGTTTCCGCGGCGTACGAATCTTCGATATCTCCGACATCAAGAACCCCAAGCAGGTAGGAGCCGTCCAGACCTGCCGCGGATCGCACACCCATACCCTGGTCGTCGATCCCAACGACAAGGACAACGTCTACATCTACGTCTCGGGAACATCGTTCGTGCGGCAGAAGGCGGAGCTTGAAGGATGTTCTGGCGAGGCTCCGGATAAAGATCCGAACACTTCGCTGTTCCGCATCGACGTGATCAAGGTCCCGCTGGCGACGCCGCAAGATTCGAAGATCGTGTCCAGCCCGCGCGTCTTTATGGATCCCCGCAGCGGCGCGATGAATGGCCTCAACAACGGCGGCAGCCACGGTACAGAAAAGGTGGCCGACACCAACCAGTGCCACGACATCACCGTCGACTCCTCACTAGGCCTCGCCGCCGGCGCCTGCTCGGGCAACGGCATCCTTCTAGACATTAGGGATCCCGTCCATCCCAAGCGCGTGGACGCGGTCAATGATCCCAACTATTCCTACTGGCACTCCGCGACGTTCTCCAACGACGGAACGAAGGTCGTCTTCACCGACGAGTGGGGCGGTGGTTTGCAGCCGCGCTGCCGTACAACCGATCCCATCAAGTGGGGCGCCGATGCGATCTTCACGCTGAAAGATAACCACCTGTCGCTGGCCAGCTACTACAAGATGCCCGCAGCGCAGACCGCCACAGAAAACTGCGTGGCGCATAACGGCTCGCTCGTACCCATTCCAGGCCGCGATGTCGAAGTGCAGGCCTGGTACCAGGGAGGCATCTCGGTAATGGACTTCACCGACCCCGCGCATCCGTACGAGATTGCGTACTTCGACCGCGGTCCGATCAGCCCCACAACGCTCATCCTCGGCGGCTATTGGTCGGCATACTGGTACAACGGCTTCATCTATGGCTCGGAGATTGCCCGAGGACTGGATGTTTTCAAGCTCGTTCCCAGCAAATTCCTTACACAGAATGAGATTGACGCAGCCAACCTCGTGCAGTTCAACGAGCTCAACGTGCAGAACCAGCCGAAGATCACGTGGCCTGAACAGTTGACGGTTGCGCGCGCCTATCTTGATCAGCTCCAGCGTTCCAAGGCGCTCCCGGCAGATAAGATTGCGGGACTCGATAAGGCGATTCAACGCACCCAGAAGTCCCACAACAACAAGAAGGACCTGGACAAGCTGCACACGATGGCGCCATCAGTAGAGGCCGATGCATCCGGCGCAACCGATCCGGCGGACGCAAAACGGCTGCACGCACTCGCGCAGATCCTCGATCATCCCGTGGCATAACGCATTCCAAAGCGCAGCACCGCACGAGAACGATGCGCTCGGCTATGAGGCCCTACCTCATAGCCGAGCGCCGTTAAGGCTCACCCCCACGCGCCGAGCGGGCCCAGATGCATCTCGTTGGTTGCTTTTCCCATCTACCTCAATGGAGCGAGTAATCGTCAAACCGACGCGCCATCCAGAGAGGCGACCATGAAGCATCCACCTTGTTCTATCGCGGAGCTGGAAGATACCTCCACTACTTCCCCTGAGCAACCCCGCACAACCGAAGCCCCGCGGCCCTAACACTTTCCCGTCGAGGCTTCATGAAGTCTGCGAGCGCCATCGGCGCTTCTGTCGCAGCGGGACTTCCCCAATTCGCAGCAGCACAAGCCGCGCGCGAAGCGGCCACAACGGCCTCCAAATATCCTGACGTCACGTTGCAGGTAAATGGAAAGGCGACGCACCTGTCGTTGGACACCCGCACCACGCTCCTGGATGCTCTGCGCGAAAACATGGCTCTCACCGGAAGCAAGAAAGGATGCGACCACGGACAGTGTGGCGCCTGCACGGTGCTCGTCGACGGCCGCCGCGTCAATAGCTGTCTCACGCTCGCGCTGTCGGTCGCTGGCAGCGAGATCACCACCATCGAAGGCCTTGCGAAGGGCGATGATCTGAGCATCGTGCAAGAGGCCTTCGCAGAACATGATGGCTTTCAGTGCGGCTATTGCACGCCAGGACAGATCTGCTCCGCAACGGCGCTGGTCGACGAAGCCAAGGCCGGCCAACTGAGCCAGGTGTCGTGGCACTCAGCCAAAGTGCGGCAGCCTGAAATCACGGACAACGAGATTCGCGAGCGCATGAGCGGCAACCTCTGTCGATGCGGGGCCTACCCGAATATTGTTGCAGCCGTTCGCGCCGCAATGGGTAAAGGAGCTTCGTCATGATTCCCTTCTACTACCAGCGCGCAGAGCCTACGGAAAGCGCCGTGAAATCTATCGGCATCCGCGGCGCGAAATTCCTCGGTGGCGGCACCAATCTCGTTGACCTGATGAAGCTCAACGTAGAACGCCCATCCACGCTTATGGAGCTTTCTACTTACTTCGTGAAGAGACCGGCGAGACGAACTGCGCAGAGAATCGGCCCATAAACACAGGTGTTTTGCATTCTCCGTTTATCTCCATATTCTCCGAGATATAAAGAGAAAAGGCCCAATTTCGTGGAAACCGGGCACTTCGTAGTTTTATAAGTTGCTGATTCCAGACCATTTACATCAAGCTGGCGGAGAGTGGGGGATTCGAACCCCCGATAGAACTTTTGGTCCTATAACGGTTTAGCAAACCGCCGCCTTCAGCCACTCGGCCAACTCTCCTGCGGGTAGAGTCTGATTATAGCCTGTGACCCCGTACCACGGCGAACCCCCTCACGCGTCCCCTGATTTAGCGATACATTGCAAGGAGCACCTCCCACGCCCGCTCCAGGAGATCGCCGCCATCGACCTCGCAATACCCCCGTCCGCCACGCGACCCTTGCGCCGTACTTTCCCCACACGCAACAAGCTGCGCCTCGTGCCGCTTCTCGCCGCCACCTACTTTATGGTCGCCGGCGGCCCCTATGGCCTCGAGGACATCATCGGCAAGGCCGGCTACGCACGCGCCCTCCTGCTTCTCGCCATCATCCCCCTCATCTGGAGCCTGCCCACCTCGCTCATGGTCGGCGAACTCGCCAGCTCCATCCCGGCTGAAGGCGGCTTCTATGTCTGGGTCCGCCGCGCCCTCGGCCGCTTCTGGGGCTTTCAGGAAGCCTGGCTCTCGCTCGCCGCCAGCGTCTTCGACATGGCCATCTATCCCACCATCTTCGTCCTCTACCTCGGCCGCCTCGCTCCCGCGTGGACCGCCGGCAACCTCGGCATCTTCTGGAAACTCGCCGTCGTCGTTGGATGCATGCTTTGGAATCTCAGCGGCGCCAAAGCCGTCGGCCAATCCGCTGTTGCGCTCTTCTGCGTCCTGCTCGCGCCCTTCGTCATCCTCATCACCGCAGGCCTCTGGTCCTGGCACGGCCACGGCACCGGTGCGCTTCTCCACTCCGTCGGTGTTCCCGACCTCGCCGGCGCCATCTCCGTCACCATGTGGAATTACATGGGCTGGGACAACGCCAGCACGGTCGCGCAGGAGGTAGAAGACCCTCAGCACAACTATCCTCGCGCCATGCTCGGCGCTACTGCGCTGGTCGCCTTCACCTACATCCTTCCGCTGCTGGCCGTAGCCCTCGCCGGCCTCGCGCCTGAGCAGTTCTCCACCGGCGCGTGGACCGACGCAGCCCGCATCCTCGCCGGCCCCATGCTTGCAATCGCAGTCGTTGCAGGTGGCATGATCAATGGCGTGGGCATGTTCAACCCGCTCATGATGAGCGTCACCCGCGTGCCGTTCGCGATGGCGGAAGACGGCCAGGCTCCGCAAATCCTTCTGCGCCGCACCAAGCTCGGCGTTCCCTGGGTTAGCGTCCTCGCCTGCGCGGCGATCTGGGGTCTCGCGCTCGGCTTCACCTTCGAGCGCCTCATCTCCATCGACCTCGTCCTCTACGGCGCATCCCTCATCCTGGAGTTCATCGCACTCGCTGTCCTTCGCCGCCGCGAGCCCAACCTTCATCGCCCCTTCCGCGTTCCCGGCGGCATGCCCGGTGCCATCGCCATCGGCATCGGCCCCACGCTGCTCATCCTCTTCGCTCTCTGGGCCGCCCGCAACGAGCAAGTCCTCGGGCTCAATGCGCTACTCTTCGCCGCCACCGTAGCCCTCGCTGGAGCCGCAGTCTACGGCATCACCGAACTCCTCCGCCGCCGCACCCACGTCTGAAACAAAAGCGGCTCGCGTCTGCAGCTTTCGCCACAATCCACGAGCCGCCTCCAAGCCTTCTGAAATCCCCTAAGCTAAGCTTTGACCTTCTTGTCCTCGGCCTTGGCCTTCCTGTCCTCGAACGCTGCCATCGACTTGGTAATCAACGCGCGCGCAGCAGCGGCATCGCCCCATCCCCGCACTTCGACCCGCTTTCCTTCAAGGTCCTTATAGATGGAGAAGAAGTGCTTGATCTCCCGCAGAATATGCGGATAAATCTGCGAGTAGTTGGCCACGTCCGTATAGCGAGGATTGCCTTCACCCACAGCCAGAATTTTCTGGTCCGGCTGCCCCTGGTCGATCATATCCAGCACACCAATCGGCCGCACTTGCAGCACGCATCCCGTAAAGCTCGGCGAATCCACCAGCACCACCACATCCAGCGGATCGCCATCTTCCGCATACGTGCTCGGAATAAAGCCATAGTCCCCCGGATAATGCACGGGCGAAAACAAGTTACGATCCAGGCGAAAGACGTGCAGGCTTTTGTCGTACTCATACTTGTTGATGCCATCCAGCGGAATCTCAATGACGGCATTCACCAACTCAGGGGCACTCTCACCCACCGGCAGTTCAAGGTAATTCGGCATAAATTTCGGGGTCTCTTCTTCTCTCTACGATTTCAAACCAGGCAATTCGCAACCATGCTGCAACGTCCAGCGTGCCGACCACAGCCTGCAAGAACAGCCAGTGATCTCAAACACAGTGCGATGTCTGCTTAACAGTCTATCGTCTCTCTACAGGCCGGGCACGCACCGTCCCGCACAGCCCTGCGCGTAAGGCCTTTTGCAGCACAATATCCAATGAAACCCTCCGCCAATCCAGCCGCACTGCCCCGTCCGGGCAGCTCCGGATGCTAGGCTGGAGGTTGGGAGTTTGATCCACCTTGATCGAGTCAGAAGTCAGCCCAAAAATCACCAGCCCCAGCCTTCACCCCGAAGGCAGCAGCCGCTTCATTCGCGCCTGCCTCCGGCAATCCGTTGATCGCACCCCCGTCTGGTTCCTCCGGCAGGCCGGCCGCTATATGCCCGAGTACATGGCCGTGCGCAAGCATCACTCTCTCCTCGACATCTGCCGCACTCCTGACATCGCCGCCGAAGTCACCATCACCGCCGCCGAGCGCCTCGACGTCGACGCCGCCATCATCTTCGCCGACCTCCTCCTTCCCCTCACCCCCATGGGCCTCGACTTCGAGTTCGTCGCCGGCGAAGGCCCGCAAGTCCACACCCCCATCCGCTCCCTCGAAGCAATCCAGGCCCTGCGCACCGATCGCGTCGACGAACTAAGCTACGTCGCCAAGGCCATAGAAAAAGTAGCCGCGCACTTCTCCACCCCCCGCGCGGACGGCGACCGCCTCGGCATCATCGGCTTCTGCGGAGCTCCCTTCACCCTTGCCAGCTACATGATCGAAGGCGGCAGCTCGCGCAACTACATCGAGACCAAGAAGCTCATGTACGCCTCGATGCTGCCCGACGAAGCCTTCCCCCCAGGTCAAGATCTCGGACTCCGGCTTCCCCGCCTCAATCACCAGGCGTGGCCGTTATTGATGTCCAAGCTCATCCAAGTGCTCGTCGCCTATGCCCAGCAACAAGTCGAAGCCGGCGCCGACTGCATCCAAATCTTCGACTCCTGGGCCGGCGCGCTCTCCGTCACAGACTACCGCCAGTATTGCCTCGCCCCCACCACCGAGCTCGTGCAGCGCATCAAAGCCCTCGGCGTCCCCGTCATCTACTTCGGCGTCGACACCGCCTCCATGCTTCCCGCCATGGCCGAAACCGGGGCGGATGTTCTGGGCCTGGACTGGCGCATCCCCCTCGACGAAGGCTGGCGCGCCGTCGGCCACGGTACCGCCGTCCAGGGCAACCTCGACCCCATCACCCTCTTCGCCCCGCTCGAGGTCCTCGAGTCCCGCGTCCGCGAAGTCCTTACCCTCGCCAACGGCCGCCCCGGTCACATCTTCAACCTCGGCCACGGCATCGTCCCGGGAACGCCCGTCGACAGCGTCATCCAGGTCGTCGAGTGGGTCAAGCAGTACGGCGTCAACACTCCCCGCATCTAAACACCAGAGGCCCACGACTTAATGAGTGCTGAATCCACCAGCCAGCGCACCGCAATTCTCCTGCTCGCCCACGGCACCCCGGACAAACTCAGCGAGATGGCTGAGTATCTGCAGAAGGTCACCGGCGGCCGCCCCATGCCGCAGCAAGTCGTCGAAGAACTCCAGCACCGCTACGCCGAAATCGGCCTCACCGAAACCAAGCCCGGCCTCGGCGATGACCGCCTTCCCGAAGGCCCGCCCCTCACCCACTGGACACTTCTGCAAGGCCGCATGCTCAGCGAACTCCTCGGCCAGCCAGTCTACGTCGGCATGCGCAACTGGCATCCCTACATCGCCGACGTCGTCGCGCAAATGCGCGCGGATGGCGTGCAGCACGCGCGCGTCCTCTGCCTCGCCCCGCAAAACTCCCGCACCTCCACGGGGCTCTATCGCCGCGCCCTCATGGCCGCCGTCGGCGACAGCTTCACCGTAGATTTCATCGCTGGCTGGGCCGACGAACCACTCCTCGCGCAAGCCTTCGCTGAACGCATGTGGCCAGCCTGGGCCGAAGCCTGCGCTATCGCGGACACGCGCGTCCCCATCCTCTTCACCGCGCACGCCGTTCCCTGTCGCACCATCATGTCCAGCGTCCCCACACCCGAGCCCAAACCCGGCGCGCCCATACCCGCCGACGGCATGCAGCACTACGGCACGGCCCAGAAGCCCGACCCCTACCCCGTCGAGTGCAAACAGACGGCCCTCGCCATCGCCGCCGCCCTCCGCCCCGTTGGCCTCACCGACGCCGACTGGTTCTTCGCCTTCCAATCGCAAGGCATCGCCGGCGCCCCCTGGATCGGGCCCACCGTCCCCGACACCCTCAAAGCCCTCGCCGAAGCAGGCCACAAAGCCGTCGTCCTCCAACCCGTCGGCTTCCTCTGCGATCACGTAGAGATCCTCTACGACATCGACATCGACTTCAAGCTACAGGCCGCCGCCCTCGGCATGCAACTCACCCGCGCCGAAAGCCTCAACGCCTCCCCCACCCTCATTCGCGCCATCGACAACGCCCTCCACCGCCGCTCCACCCGCCTCGATCCCAACGCCGCGCCGGAGCCCGCCCCGGGCCGCCCCGCCCACACCAAAGCGTAAAATCGACTCATGGGAATCACCCGCCAGCAAGCCCTCGACTGCTTCGCCTCCGACGACCTCATCGGCATCGGCATGGAGGCCGACGCGCTCCGCCGAACCCTCCACCCAGAAGGCGTCGTCAGCTACACCATCGACCGCGTACTTCCCTGCTCCACTCCTGACCTCGAAGCCTCATACGCCAGCGCCCTCGAGTCCGTAGCCATGGGCGCTACCGGCCTGCACCTGCCGCCGGTCACTCGCCAGCCCGTCACGCTCGACCACTTCGAAACCCTCTTCTCCGGCATCAAGCAGCGCTTCCCCGAAATCCAACTCCACGGTCTCTCCGCCACCGAGATCGTCGCGCTCGCCGCAGCCGAAAACCTCTCTCTCCGCGACACCATCGCCCGCCTCCACGACGCCGGTCTCGATTGCATCGCAGGCGCCGCCGTCATCTTCAACGACGAGATTCGCAAGCGCGCCCTCCCCGATAAATGCACCACCGCAGAATGGATCAGCGTCCACCGCACCGCCCACCAGCTGGGCCTGCCCACCAAGGCCACCATGATCTTCGGTGTCGGTGAAACCATCGCCGACCGCATCGACCACCTCGAGATCCTCCGCGCCCTCCAGGAAGAGACTGGCGGCTTCACGGCCTTCACCCCGCTGGCTGCCCAGCCCGGCGACGTCAGAATCCCACCCGATGTCCCCGAGCCCACCGCAGTCGAGTACCTCACCACCCTCGCCGTCGGCCGCCTCTACCTCGACAACATTCCCAACCTCCAGGGCTCCTGGTCCACCCAAGGCCTCAAAGTCCTCCAGATGGGCCTCCGCTTCGGCGGCAACGACGTCGGAGCCGTCCTTCTCCAAGAGCGCTTCGGGAAACCCGGTGGCGCCACCGAAGAAGAACTTCGCCGCATCATCCGCGAAGCCGGCTTCAAGCCCGTCCAGCGCGACGCCCTCTACCGCACCATGTTTCTCAACTAACCGCAGCCGCTCCGATCGAACCCTGCTCTCGATCCCGGCAGCCCAATCTCCGCGCACCGCGCAACCCGTTCGACCTGCCAAACAATCTGAACCAACAGACAAGCATCGCGTAAAATTAGCCTCACACCTTAGCAACCGGAGACACACCTGCTCAGCCAACTCAACGCGCTCGCCATGTTCCTCACCTCTCGCGGTCTGGGGCACTACTGGAAAACGCACTACGCTGATCACACCTTCCGCAACGTCTATCGTTGGAACGCCTTCGACATCAGCCTTCTCATCCCCTACTTCCTGGTGATGATCATCCTCGCCTTCTACGGCATCCATCGTTACCAGCTCGTCTGGCTCTACTACCGCAACAAGCGCAACGAGTCCCACTCCAACCAACCTCCCTCCACCTTCGCCGAAGAAGACCTCCCCTTCGTCACCATCCAACTCCCCATCTACAACGAGCAGTTCGTCATCGACCGCCTCCTCGACGCCTGCTGCCGCCTCGACTACCCCCGCGACCGCTTCGAGATCCAACTCCTGGACGACTCCACCGACGAAACAGTAGACGTAGCCCGCGCCATGGTCGCCCGCTTCGCCGCCGGCACCCAAGGCCTCGACCCCCAGCCGGTCTACTACCTCCACCGCACCAACCGCCACGGCTACAAAGCCGGTGCCCTCGAAGAAGGCCTCCGCACCTCCAAGGGCGAACTCATCGCTATCTTCGACGCAGACTTCGTCCCTCCGCCCACCTGGCTCCGCAGCGTCGTCCACCACTTCTCCGAACCCGGCATTGGCATGGTCCAAACCCGCTGGACGCACCTCAATCGCAACTACAGTTTCTTGACGCAAGTCGAAGCCATTCTCCTCGACGGCCACTTCGTCCTCGAGCATGGCGGCCGTTCTCGCGCCGGCGTCTTCTTCAACTTCAACGGCACCGCCGGCATGTGGCGCCGCCAGGCCATCGACGAAGCCGGTGGCTGGCAACACGACACCCTCACCGAAGACACCGACCTCAGCTACCGTGCGCAACTCAAAGGCTGGAAGTTCAAATACCTGCAAGACGTCGAGTGCCCCGCCGAGCTCCCCATCGAGATGACCGCCTTCAAGACCCAGCAAGCCCGCTGGGCCAAGGGCCTCATCCAGTGCTCCAAAAAAGTTCTCCCCAACGTCTTCCGCTCCGACGTCCCCTTCCACACCAAGCTCGAAGCCTGGTACCACCTCACCGCCAACATCAGCTACCCGCTCATGATCATCCTGTCCGTGTTGCTGATGCCCGCCATGATCATTCGCTCCTGGCAAGGCCCGCTGCAGATGATGCTCATCGACTTCCCGCTCTTCATGGCCTCCACCATGAGCGTCTCCACCTTCTATCTCGTCAGCCAGAAAGAGCTCTACCCGCGCACCTGGTACAAGACCTTCCTCTATCTCCCGTTCCTCATGTCGCTTGGCGTTGGTCTCTCCGTTACCAATACCAAGGCCGTCTTTGAAGCCCTCTTCGGCATCAAGAGCGCCTTCGCTCGCACCCCAAAATATCGCGTGCAGCTAAAGGGCGAAAAGTCCCAGGCCAAGAAATATCGCAAGCGCCTCGGCATCATCCCCTGGATCGAACTCCTCATCGGCTGCTACTTCGCCGCCACCATCTACTACGCCATCTCTACCGAAAACTACTTCACCGTCCCCTTCCTCATGCTCTTCGTTCTCGGCTACTGGTACACCGGCCTGCTCAGCATCTTCCAGGGCCTCTTCGAACGCAAGGCCTCCGACGGCGACGAGATCCACGAGAAACCCTACCCCGTCGGCGTCTAATTTCCGGCTTCATCCCCAAAGCAAAAGGCCCGCAATCGCGGGCCTTTTGCTTTCTGCTGGCCTCCGTATTAGAACCGTATGCCAAACGTTATCGGAAAATAAAACGTGTGATTGCTGTTTGCCGGATAGAAGTTCGTCGTCGTATCCGTGATCGTCGCCAGGCTTTCCGGCGTATTCACAATGCCACTCCGCGCAGAGTTCGCGATGAAGACATACCGCGCTTCCACGTACAACTTCGCATGCGTGTCGGGCGAGAACTTGAACGTTCCGCCTGCCCCGACGTCAAATCCCGGCGCATTCGATGTGTAGTAATCGAAGTTGTAGGTGCCGTAATAAATGCCGCAATAGTAGTAGCAGACAAACTGCCGGGTCGGCAGCGTAAAGTTTGCGGTCTTGTGATAAAAACCTACGCCTGCCTTCACATACGGCTCAAACATTCCGCCAGAGTGGAACGTCCATGTTGGCTCCAGCGAGAACGACCAGATATGGCTGTTCCCATCCAGCAGATACTGAATCCTGTCGTTGGAGAAAATGTAATCGTAGATGGCAATCTGGTTGTCCAGCGCACCCTTGGTGAACCCAAACTGATCCCAATCAAACTCGATCGGCACAGCAAGATGGCTGTTGAACCGCGGACCTACACCTGCTTGTATGCTGAAGTTCGGCGTCAGGTAGTCGGACGTGTTGGCCACCGGCACCGTCAAGCCCGCACCGAAATACGCCGTGTACTTCGACGAGTCATCCTGGTTGGTGCCTGGCGGCATATATCCCGGGCGCCCATTCGACTGCGCATGACCTCCGCCCGCTCCCACGATCAGCTTGCTGAAGTCCGGCACCGGCGCAACCACCAGCGCCTCCGTCGGCTCCGCGGCACTCGACGAGTAGGTCGGGCTCAACTCGTTCGCCGTCGCAAAACTACTCTGAGCCTTCATCATTCCAGCGCCCGCACCAACCATAGCCACCACGGCCAACGCACGCCACGCAATACCAGAGAGAGACGCTCCAGACCGGCCGCGCAGCCTCTCCGAAGTTTCGATAAATTTTGTCATGTTGGACTCCTGTAAGTCAGCGGCCTGAAACAGAAAGCAGCTTACTGAACAAGCGTCTTCACTGAGCTCTAGGCCGTCTGATAAATCGGCAGTCTTATCACCGTACACCGTTGGACGAGTGATTCCAGCCGCTGGATTACATTTTTCGTGCCGAAGTGCTAACCGCACAACCCGCGTCCGCTAAGCCTTGTGGCTTCAGTAGGAAACAACGACCTCGACCCTCGTACACTATTGACTAGTCATGTCCATCGCTTCCAACCTCGAACGAATAAAAAACGAAATCGCCGACGCCTGTGCCCGCGCCAACCGCGACCCCGGAACCGTCGCCCTCATGGCGGTCAGCAAGATGCATCCCGCCGAATCCGTCCGTGAAGCCTACGAAACCGGCCAGCGCCTCTTCGGAGAAAATCGCGTCCAGGAGTGGCAAACTAAACGCGCATCCCTCACCGATCTCTTCCCAGCTGCGCAAACCCATTTAATCGGCGCGCTGCAAAACAACAAGACCTCCAAAGCCGCCGAGATCTTCGACGCCATCGACACCCTCGACGACCTCAAAACCGCAGACCGCCTCAACGCCGCCGCCGCGTCCCTCAACAAAACTCTCCGCATCCTCATCGAGGTCAAACTCTCACCCGAAGACACCAAGCACGGCCTCGCCCCCGAAGACCTCACCACCCTCCTCCGCGCCCTCGCCCCGCTCACAAACCTCGAACCCCGCGGCCTCATGACCGTTCCCCCCTTCGACGAAAATCCCGAAACCGCCCGCCCGTACTTCCAACACCTCCGCCGTCTTCGCGACGACAACCTAGCCCTCTGCCCCACCCTCACAGAACTCTCCATGGGCATGTCCAACGACTTCGCCGTGGCCATCGAAGAGGGCTCCACCACCGTCCGCATCGGCACCGCCATCTTCGGCAAGCGCACTTACGCATGAGCCTCACTCTGCGCGCCACCACCAGCGGTTGCACCCTCAACGTGCGCGTTCATCCCGGCGCCCGCCGCAACGCCATCACAGGCATCCACGACGGCGCACTAAAAATCTCCCTCACCACCCCGCCCACCGACGGCCGCGCCAACGCCTCACTCATCGCCTTCTTAGCCGAAGCCCTCAGCATCCCCGCGCGCACATCACGCTCACCACCGGCGCCACCAGCCGCACCAAAACCCTCCACCTCGAAGGCCTCACGCCCGACGCCCTCACCGCCGCACTCGAACCCAACCTCGCCTAACTCCTACGCCACCCCACCATCGCAATCCCCACGATCAGCGTCACCGCACCCCCCGCAAACAACCCAGCCATTGCCCCCGCCAGCCTTACCTCCGGCTGCATCGCCCCAGCACTCGCCACATGGCTCATCACCGCGCGCGCCGTCATCCACCCCACCCCCGCAAACACCGCCACCAATATCAACACCCGCAAAGCCACGCGCATATCTATTCCTCATACGCTTCAATGGGACACGCGAAGCCTCTCGCCGTCCGCGCAGGACCTCACTCCCACTCAATCGTGCCTGGCGGCTTCGACGTAATGTCATACACCACGCGATTAATCCCGCGCACCTCGCTCACAATCCTGCTCGAGATCGCGCGCAACACGTCGTACGGCAGCGCCGCCCAATCCGCCGTCATGCCGTCCTCGCTCTCCACCGCACGAATCGCGCACGTATACGCATACGTCCTCTGATCGCCCATCACCCCCACCGTCTTGATCGGCAACAGCACCGCAAAACTCTGCCACACCTTCCGATAAAGCCCCGCCTTCTTGATCTCATTCGTGCAGATCGCATCGGCCTCTTGCAGAATCGCAACCCGCTCCGGCGTCACCTCACCCAGAATCCGCACCGCCAGCCCAGGCCCTGGAAACGGCTGCCGCTCCAGAATCTCTTCCGGCATCTGCAGGTCCCGACCAATCCGCCGCACCTCATCCTTGAACAAATCCCGCAGCGGCTCAATCAATTTCAGCTTCATATCCTCAGGCAGCCCACCCACATTGTGGTGACTCTTGATCACGTGCGAAGGCCCATGAACACTGGCCGATTCAATCACATCCGGATACAGCGTCCCTTGCACCAGCCACGCAACTTCCTCACCCGCAGACTTCTCCGCGTCGAAAATCTTTTTCGCCTCATCATCAAACACTGCAATAAACTCGCCACCAATCGCCTTCCGCTTCGTCTCCGGATCGGTCACTCCCGCAAGTTTACTTAAGAATCTTTCCGAAGCATCCACCGCGACCACGTTCAGATGCAACTCCTCGCGCATCGTCTTTTGCACCTTCGCAAATTCATCTTTACGCAGCACGCCGTTGTTCACGAAAATGCAAGTCAGCCGATCCCCAATCGCACGTGCCACCAGCACCGCCGCCACACTCGAATCCACGCCCCCGCTCAACCCGCAGATCGCATGTCCCGTCGGCCCCACCTGCTCGCGAATCTTCGCCACTGTCGACGCAATAAAATGTTCCGGCGTCCAGTCCTGTTTCGCCCCGCAAATATCCACCGCGAAATTCTTCAGCAGTTCCATTCCCTGCTTGGTATGCGCGACCTCCGGATGAAACTGCACGGCCCACATCTTGCGCGACTCATCCGCAATCCCCGCAATCGCATTCGACGTCCGCGCCGTCACCCGAAATCCCGGCGCCAACGTCTCCGCGTGATCTCCGTGCGACATCCACACCGACATCGCAGCCGGCAGCCCACGAAACAGCGGCGTCTCATCCACCACCGTCACCTCGGCATGCCCATACTCGCGCTCATGCGCAGGCACTACCCGCCCGCCCAGGTGATGCGTCATAAACTGCAGCCCATAACAAATTCCAAGGATCGGCAATCCTGTATCGAGAATCGCCTTATCGGCCTTCGGGGCCGCATCGTCATACACGCTCGACGGCCCGCCCGACAGCACAATCCCCTTCGGCTCAAGCGCAAGGATTTTCTCGAGTGCCGTCGTGCATGGCAGCACCACCGAGAACACGTTGAACTCGCGAATACGCCGCGCGATCAGCTGCGTATACTGCGAGCCAAAATCCAAAATTACAATGGTCGAAGAAACCGGGGCGAGGGTAGCGGTCGTACCAGGAGTGTCCACGTATCCAGTGTAAATCGCCAGCCTGTGGGCGATTTACTCGCTCTTGTCCCGCTGCCGCGTCGAGCTGACCGCACCCATCAATCCGCCGCCAAACAACAAAATCGCCAGCGCGATTGTCCAGTGCTCGGGCAGGTGCACCAAGTGACAGATATACAGCACGCCAACAATCAGGATGAGCGTCCCGACAGCATAAAGAGCGAACGACATGACATTGTCCTCCAGAGCGAAAGGAACTCTGTCAAGATACGATGCCCTTTACACCTCTCGCGAGCGGCCGGAATCAGGAAAATTGTAGGCTCGCCACAGAGAAAGATAGGCCGCCGACCGCACCACGTGAAAATAATCCGACATCCCCAGGTACACCAGTCCCACCCCCGACCACCAGCAATTCAGAAACGTCTGCGTCTCGACGTTCGAAAACGGCAGCGGCGATGCCGAAAAAACCATCGCCAAAACAATCAGCGCGATCCGCACAATGTTCATCACCATGTTGATCTCGATCAACTTCCCCCGTACCGCCCCACTCTTGAATGCCGCCCGCAGCGCGTCCCCCGCCCCCAACCCCAATTGCATCGCCAGCAGCGGCGCCAGGTACAACGGCCAACTCACCGCCCCCCACAACACATAGAGCGCCAGCGACCCCACAATCAGCATCGCGCAAAACAGCACAATGCTTGGCTCAGCCGCGCGCGCCGCCGGCCCCGTAATACTTACCCGCACCGACACCCCAATGCCCCAAACCCAAATCCCCCACACCACCGCCAACAAACCAGTGCGCAGCGCACCCAACACCAGCATCGCAAATCGCCGCGCGTGCAACCCACCATCCAGCCGCCGCAACACAACAGTCCGCCCCACCGCTGCTCCGACTAACCAAAGCACAATCACCGCCGGAACCATCCACCGAAGCACGGGTGAGGCATAGTTCCACAATCCAGACGCTGCGTCACGCAGGCCGTTGATTGCACCGACCGGCTGGAAGACAGACGCATTTCGAACCCACCCTAAGTCCACCTTAGCGCCCAGCCCCCTGCTCCCGAACGCCAAGCCCGCAAGCCCGAACGCAACAATCCCCACCAACCACCGCCACCCAATCTCCAACCCCGCCAGCGAAGGCCGCTTCCACACCGCCGTCATCACGCCAACGAATGACTGCGTCCCCCGCACCGCCCCCCGCGCTACTTCCTGCTTCCTACTTCCTACTTCCTGCACCTACCTCACCACCAGGTTCACCAACTTACCCGACGGCTTATTGATCACCAGGTGCTTCACGATCGTCTTCCCCTCAAGGCGCGCAGCAACCTTCTCATCCTCCAGGGATGCAGCCTTGATCGCCGCCTCATCCGCATCCGCGGCCAGCTTGATCACATTCGCCAACTTCCCATTCACCTGCACTGGAATCTCAATCTCGCTCTCCCGCGCCAACTCCGCATCCGCTACCGGCCATGGCCCGATAAACACATCCGAAGTCTCGCCCAGATCTTTCCACAACTCCGCCGCGAGGAACGGCGCAAACGGCACAAGCATCAGCGTCAGCGTGCGCAGCAACTCCGCAATCGTCGCCGCATCCACCTCGCCCGCATCCATCGCCGCTTCCGCAGCATAGATCTCATTCACCAAAATCATGATCGCGGCAATGCAAGTATTGAAGTGCCACCGCCCATTGAAGTCCTCGGTGATCTTCGCAATCGTCTGATGCAGCGTCCGCAGCAGTGCAGCACCCGCAACCGTCTGCCCCGCAAATTGCTCCGGTGCAATCTCGTCTCCATGCGTCCCATGTTCGATGTACAGCACATCTGGCGTGTACCTCCCAACCAGGCGGTACACCCTCGCCAGGAACCGACTGATCCCGGCCACGCCCTCTTCCTGCCACTCCAAATCACGATCCGGCGGCGCCGCAAACAGCGAATACATTCGCGTCGCATCCGCGCCATACTTCTCGATCATCAAGTCCGGGCTCACTACATTGCCCTTGGACTTCGACATCTTCGCCCCGTCCTTGATCACCATCCCCTGCGTAAACAGCCGTTCCGCAGGCTCCGAATTCGCAATCATCCCCAGGTCCCGCATCACCTTCGTCCAGAATCGCGAATAGATCAAATGCAGAATCGCATGCTCCACGCCGCCAATATATTGATCAATCGGGAACCAGTAATTCGCCTTCTCCGAATCAAACGGCGCCGCAGAATTCCGAGCATCCGTATACCGGTAGAAATACCAGCTGGAATCGACAAAGGTATCCATCGTGTCCGTCTCGCGCCGCGCCGGCCCACCGCACACCGGGCACGTCGTATTCACAAACTCCGGCACCTTCCCCAGCGGGGACCCGCCCTCCTGCGTAATCTCAATCGACTCCGGCAGCAACACCGGCAGCGCACTCTCCGGCAACGCAACCACTCCGCCAGCCTTCACGCCCTCGTGCCCATTCGTGCAATACACCATCGGAATCGGCGTGCCCCAATACCTCTGCCGGCTCACGCCCCAATCCTTCAGCCGATACGTCGTCGCCTTTTTCCCGAACCCATTCTCCTCGGCAAACCGCGCCATCTTTTCCTGTGCTTCGAGCGCGGCCTCGCCCGTCCATCCGCCCGAATCAATCAGCACCGCATCATCTTCAGCGCCATACGGCAGCGCCAGCTCCTCCGTGTCGACGTTCGGAGCCACCACTCGCTTCACCGCCAGCCCATACTTCTGCGCAAACTCGAAGTCCCGCTCATCATGCGCAGGCACGCTCATAATCGCGCCCGTACCGTAGTCCGCCAAAATATAATTCGCCACCCAGATCGGCAACGTCTCGCCGTTGAATGGATTCACCGCCGTCTTTCCGGTAGCCACGCCATGCTTCTCAATATTCCCGATATCGCCAGTCTCGCGCGCGGCCTTCTGCTCCGCGATCATCGCGTCCACAGCCTTCGCCAACTCCGCGTCGGTCTTCACCCACTCTTTTACCAGCGCATGCTCAGGAGCCAGCTGGATCGACGTAGCCCCAAAAATCGTATCCACCCGCGTAGTGAACACCGTAATCGGCGGCGTGTTCGCCATCGCTGTCACATGAAAGTCCACCTGCGCGCCCTCGCTCCGCCCAATCCAGTTGCGCTGCATCGTGCGAACCTTCTCAGGCCAGCCGGGCATCGTGTCCAAACCATCCAACAACTCATCCGCGTACTTCGTAATCCGCAGAAACCACTGCTCCAACTCACGCTGCTCCACGATCTGGTCTTCATGCCTCCAACAGCACCCGCCAACCACTTGTTCGTTGGCGAGAACGGTGGCACATTGCGGACACCAATTCACCTTGCTCGATCGCCTGTACGCCAGCCCCTTCTCCACCATCTTCAAAAAGAACCACTGGTTCCAGCGGTAGTAGTCCGGCAAGCACGTAGCAATCTCCGTCCCGGCCCAGTCATAGCTGTAGCCGATCCGTTTCATCTGCACCTTCATCTGCGCAATGTTCTTCAGCGTCCACTCGCGCGGAGGCGTATTGTTTTTCAGCGCCGCGTTCTCCGCCGGCAATCCAAACGCATCCCACCCCATCGGGTGCAGCACGTTGTATCCGCGCATCCGCATAAACCGAGCCAGCGCATCGCCAATCGCATAGTTCCGCACATGCCCCATGTGCAGCTGCCCGCTCGGATACGGCAGCATCTCCAGGCAATAAAACTTCGGCTTCTCGCTGGTATGCGGCTCCGCAGCGTAGAGATTCGACTGCGCATCCCACTTCGCCTGCCAGCGCGGCTCAATCTCCGCCGGGTTATACCGTTGCACTTCATTCTTATTCGAACCGCTTCCATCCGAAGCCACAGCGGCCTTTGTTGTCCCTGACTCGTCCATACCTCATTGTAAAGAAAACACCTCGCCCCACGTCAGCACGCCCGCCCTAACAAGTGGTAGCTTGTCTCTCTGGAGAAATCATGCGTCTGCACCGTCGTCTATCCGCCACGCTCTTCGCCCTTGCCCTCACCACCAGCGCAGCCCTCGCCTCCGACCCCCTCAAAATCAAAACCGACAAAGGCAGCGTAGACGGCACCTACACCACCGACCGCGAGGTCCGCATCTTCAAGGGCATTCCCTACGCCGCACCGCCGGTTGGCAACCTTCGCTGGCAGCCACCGCAGCCCGCCGCCAAGTGGTTCGGCACCCTCGCCGCCAAGGCCTACGGTCATCACTGCTACCAGACCAACCCCTTCGCCGACATGCGTTTCGACGACGCAGGCCCCAGCGAAGATTGCCTGACCGTCAACATCTGGTCTCCCACGAAAGCCAAGCCCAGCTCGCTCCCCGTCATGCTATGGATTCACGGCGGCGGCTACACCGCAGGCTCCGCGTCCGAGCCCCGTCACGACGGCCAATTCCTCGCCCACCGCAACGTCGTCATCGTCACCCTCAACTACCGCCTCGGCATCTTCGGCTTCTTCACCCACCCTGACCTCGCCGCAGAATCCCCGCACCACGCCGCCGGCAACTACGGCCTCCTCGACCAGGCCGCCGCCCTCGCCTGGGTCTCCCGCAACATCACAGCCTTCGGTGGCGACCCCAACAACATCACCGTCTTCGGCGAATCCGCCGGCTCCTTCGCCGTCAGCTCCCTCATGGCCTCGCCGCTCTCCAAAACCCTCATCGCCAAAGCCATCGGCGAGAGCGGCGGCGCCTTCCACTCCAGCGGCCTCCCCTACCCGGGCCTCGCTGTCACCGAACAGGAAGACGCAGCCTTCGCCCAGACCGCCCTCCACGCTTCCACCCTTGCCGACCTCCGCAAAATCTCAGCGGACGACATCATTGCCGCCGCCAGCGCTAAAACCACCCCGCCCCCGCCCCACTTCGGCCCTGTAGTCGACGGCTACTTCCTCCCCCAATCCGTCCCCGAAATCTACGCTGCCGGCAACCAGGCCCACATCCCTCTCCTCGCCGGCTGGAACGCTGACGAAGTCCGCTCCATGGTCACCATGAGCCCCGTCCAACCCACCGTCGCCACCTTCACCGCCGCGGCCACAAAAGATTTCGGTGCCCGCGCGCCTGAATTCTTAGCCGTCTATCCTGCCACCACCGACGCCGAAGCGGTCCAATCCGCAGGAGACTTTGTTAGCGATCGCTTCATCGCCTACTCCACCTGGGCCTGGCTCGAAGCCCAGGTCAACACCGGCCAGGCCCCCGTCTATCGCTATCGCTTCGATCTCCCCAGCCCCGGCGATAAGTTCCACCCCGCCGCCGCCGGAGCCTTCCACTCCGACGACATCGAGTACGTCTTCGGCACCCTCGACACCCGCCTCGAAGCCACCATCCGCCCCGAAGACCGCGCTCTCTCCGACCAAATCCAGCGCTACTGGACCAACTTCGCCCGCAACGGCGACCCCAACTCCCCCAACCTCCCCACCTGGCCCACCTACAAGTCCGCCACCGACTGGCAAGTCATGCACCTCAACGCCACCTCCCAGGCCCAACCCGACACCCACCGCGCCCGCTACCTATTCCTCCAAAGCGTCTGGTCCAAACCAGTAGCCCCCTAGCCCACCACCAAAGATAGGGTGCCCCATCCGTACGCGCCTTTGCGGACGGGTGGGATGAATACTCTCGTCCCGCCACGCAGGACCTACGGCTTGGTCGCGCTATCCGCCGGCGGGTTTTGATCCACGATTCTGTACCCCGCCGGCGGCGCAAACAGCGCCGCATCCGGTTCGCCAACCGTCAATTCCTCGACCTCATAGGTGCTCCGCCCCCGCCGCGGATCATCCGAAATCCCTATCAGAATCAATCCAAGCTCTTTCGAAGTCCACCGCTCATCGGTGATCACCAACGGCAACTCGTTCCCTTCTTGTCCAGCAGGTATCGTCCGCGTAGTACGCTTCCCCTGCGCCTCCACGCCGGCAATCATTCGCGTACCGAGATCGCCATCGCCCGCCTTGGGAACAGGACACGGCGTCACTTGCGCTCGATCCTCCACTGCCTTCTTGCGCAACGCCAGTTGTTCCGCACTGAGCGGTGGAGAAGGTGGTGGCTGATGAAATACATGCGCAACTTTCTCTGCGTACGAGCTATTCACCTGCCAGTTCAGCGAAGTCCTCGCCACCGGATCAAACACCGTCACACTCAGCGTAAGCCGCGGCACTCCGCTCCCGTCGCGATCGCAGTTCTGCGCGAACTCGGACAGTGTCTTCCCCGTCCCATCGCGCGCCTCATGCGTCACCGCGTAGCCGCGCACATAGCTGCCATCGCCAAGCTTCTGTTCGAAGGTGCTCTTTGCCGTCGCCGAATAGGCAACCGAACTTTGCCCCGCCTGCCCATACGACATGACGGGGCGATAACCCACCGAGCATGCCGGTTCCGTATTCTGCGCCCCAGCCACGCCCCCCAACACCATCCCGCCGACGACACCGACAACCCAACGAAGCGCCCTGGTCCGCATCGATCGTCCCTCCCGCAAAACTCGTCAGCTACAAGTACGGTAGATCGCATCCACGATACCAAATCAAAACCAGCTCAGTCGTTCAATTCCCAACGAAATCTTCAACCAGCGAGCGAAGCCCCCGCCCTCCGCGCAGGACCGAAGCCCCTGGTCGCCCGCCTAGGACCCCGCCGACAGCGCCCGTAGTGCCATCACATTCCGCATCTCGTCCCCCGGCTCATCCACAGGAGTCTCCGCAATAAACGCCGCATGCGCAAACCGCGCATCATGCAACAACCGCTTGAACGCCGCCGCCCCAATCGTCCCCTCCCCAATATGTTCATGCCGATCCAGCTTCGACCCCATCGGCGCCTTCGCATCATTGCAATGCCAAACCTTCACGGCGTCGAACCCCATCGTTTCCCCCACCAGCCGCATCGTCGCCTCATACCCCTCCGTCGTCACCAGGTCATAACCCGCGACATGCGTATGACAAGTATCCAGACACACCCCCATCGGCGCACAAGCCTTCAACGTCTCGACCAACTCCGCCACCTGCTCAAAGCTCCCACCCAGCGAGAACTCCGCCCCCGCCGTATTCTCAATCAAAATCCGAAAGTCCCGATCCTGCCACGGCAACCCACCAATCGCCCGCTCAATCCCCTGCGCCGCGAGCTTCAATCCCTCTTCCCGAGTCAGCCCTTTCCAGCTCCCCGGATGCAGCACCAAATACTCCGCGCCCAGCGCCAGCGCCCGCTCGACTTCTCCTCGGAAGGCGTCCACCGAGTTCTCCCGCACGCTCTCCGTCTGCGAGCAAAGATTAATCAAGTAGCTAGCGTGGATCGACACCGGCCCGACATCCAGCCGCGCCCGCGCCTCCCGCATCTTCGCGGCCTCTTCCGGCTTCACCGCCGCCGCCTTCCACTGCCGCGGGCTCGAGCTGAAGATCTGAAACGTATTCGCCCCCGCATCCGCCGCCCGCTGCACCGCCGTAAAACATCCCCCTGCCGTCCCTACATGCACGCCAATCCGCTTCTTTGCCATAAATTCAAGACTACCCCAGCATCTGGCAGACGATCACACCCACCAGGAGCTATCATCGCTCCTATGGCTCAACCTCAGTCTTTCAAGAACCACTCGCGATACGACCCGCAGTTCCACTTCGTTCTGATACCGCTACTATTGCTCAATTTGATCGTCGCCATCTACTCGACCGTCCACCGCTGGCCCAGCTTCCCCCACATGCATCTCTGGTGGATTCTCATGTCGCTCGTACTCCTCGGCATGGCCGGCCTCTCCCGCGGCTACGCGCTCAAGAACCAGGACCGCATCATCCGTCTAGAGGAGCAGCTTCGCCTCGCCGACCTCGTCAATGATGATCAACTCGGCCTGATCGAAGCCCTCACCACCGACCAGTTCGTCGGGCTGCGTTTCGCCTCCGACGCCGAAGTAGTCGCCCTCGCCCAACGCGCTGTCACCGAGCACCTTGACCGCAAGCAGATCAAGCAAGCCATCCTCAACTGGCGCCCCGACAACCAACGCATCTGAAAACAGGAAGTAGGAAATAGGAAGTAGCCGGACGCCTGGCATGCGAACAAGCCGCTGCCGCACCCTACAACAAAGGCCGCCCACCCGGGCGGCCTTCACTATTTCCCACTTCCTATTTCCTACTTCCTGTTCCTAGTACACGTCGCGCTGATACCGCTGGTCGGCCTTCATCTTCTTCAAATACTCAGCCGCCTGCTCCGGCGATCCATTAATCCCCTTGGCAATCGACTCGAGCAGCACCTGCTCAACGTCCTTCGCCATCCGGCTCGCATCGCCGCACACATAGAAGTGCGCGCCGCGCTCCAGCCACGCAAACAACTCATCGCTGGCCTCGCGCAGACGATCCTGCACATAAATCTTGGTCGCCTGGTCGCGCGAGAACGCCGTCTGCAGCTTGGTCAACAAGCCGCTCTTCTCCATTCCCTCGAACTGGTCCTTATACAGGTAGTCCGAAGCGGCGCGCTGATCGCCAAACACCAGCCAGTTGTCGCCCTTCGATCCCAACGCCTCGCGCTCCTCAAGAAACGCGCGGAACGGCGCAATGCCCGTGCCCGGCCCAATCATGATCACCGGCAAATTCGTGTCCACCGGCAAACGGAATTTTTCGTTCTTCTCCAGGAACACCGGCAGCGTGCCGCCCACCGGCGCCCGATGCCCAAGCAGACTCGAGCACACACCCTGGCGATGCCGCCCGTGCGCGTCATACAGCACCACGCGCACCGTCAGATGCACCTGCCCCGGATGCTCCGTCTGGCTCGACGCAATCGAGTACATCCGCGGCATCAACCGCTGCAAAATGTTGAACAGCTCCTGCGGGTCTTTCACCACGCCCGGGAAGTCCGTCACCAGGTCAACAAACTCGCGTCCCCACACATACGCCTCGGCCGCAACCTTGTTCTCCGTCCCCAGCAGCGCCTTCAAACCTTCGGGAACATGGTCGCCCGCCAGCTTCGCATACTGATTCACAGCGCCGCGTGCCAGCTTGCCAATGCCCAGCTTGTAGGTCAACGCCTCGCGCAGCGTGATCTTGTTGCCGTCGGTGCCCTTCACCGGCTCAATCACCATCTCGTCGCCCGAGAATCCCAACGCCTTCAGCACGTCGTTGACGGCCTCTTCGCAATACGCCGGAACCACGCCCAGCGCGTCACCCGGCGTATACGTCATGCCCTCGGCGAGCTCCATCTCAATGTGGATGGTCTCCTTCTCCGACTGAGGTCCAGTGAGTAGATCATTCACCACCACGGTCGCAGGGTACGGGTTGGTCTTGCTGTAAACGGGAACCGTGTTCTCGGTGGTGGTCTCTGGAGGGGCAGTCAACGTGGATTCGCTCATATTTCTAAAATTATAGTGAATCAGGCGCGGCTTGTTGTGACCAAAAGCACCAACGCCCGATAAACGTTCCGCCAATTACACGTAACCGCCATGCTAATCCCCGCTATCGGCAGTAACCGCTACATCGCCGGCGGATGATGCGGATCAACAACATGCGCCTCGTGCGCAACCGCCGCCTTCTTCTTCCCCGCGCCATTCGCTTCGCCCGGATTCACCAAGTCCCGAAGCTCCTTGCTCGGCTTGAAGTACGGCACCCGCTTCGCCGGCACCGCGACCGATTCTCCGGTCTTCGGATTGCGCCCCGTCCGCGGCTTCCGCTGCCGCGACCGGAAACTCCCGAACCCGCGAACCTCAACCTTGTCGTTGGCCTTCAATGCTTCAATGATGGAATCGAACAGCGTCTCGACAATCACTTCGCCGTCGCGGCGAGTTAGATCCCCAAGCGCAGTCACGTGATCAACCAATTCCGCTTTCGTCATGAAACCTCCTGCAGGTACGTGTTGGCAATAGCTCAACCTGTTGACGTGTGCCGTCCTGGGAAGGACGCGGCAAACTGGGAGAAACCGCATTCACTACCGCAAAGCCCGTATTTGCTTCACTATAGCACTACATCGTGATCCGACGATCTTGCCTTGCCTGAAACGGCTCTTACCCCTTCAGCTTCCCTCGAACTCCCATCGATTGCGCAGCCTATTTCCAGAGGAAATAAAATCCAGGCGACCGATTGAGCATCTGCGTCGGGTTCGTGAAGATCCCGTCTGCATCATCATTCAGCAGGCCCAACAAACCCCGCTTCTCTTTAGACGGACGAACGACGTTTGGTTCACCCGTTATTCCCACAGACTTCGCCGTTTCCATCAACGCGGTCCGGAACCCACCCTGCGCGTCAATCAACCCCAGCGGCTGCGACTGCTCTCCCGTCCACACCTGCCCGGTAGCCAGCGGCGTAATCTTCGCGTCGGTCGTATGCCGCCCCACCGCCACATCATGCACAAACTGCCCGTACATGTTGTCCACCAGCGATTGAAAGTAAGCTGCTTCCTGCGGCGTCATATCGCGCGTCGGATCGCCAGCATCCTTTAGCTCTCCATGCGAAATCACCACCGGCTTCAGCTTCGCCCACTTCATCAGGTCGCCGTAGTTGGTCCACTCCATAATCACGCCAATCGACCCCACCACCGAAGCCGGATTCGCATAAATCTTGTCGCAAGCTGAAGCAATGTAGTACGCACCCGAAGCTCCCACCGACTCCACCGAAGCAATCACCTTCTTATGCTTCTGCTCCCGAATCCGCATCACCTCATGATAAATCTCCTGCGACGCCGCCGCTCCCCCGCCCGGAGAATCAATGTGCAGAATGATCGCCTTGATGCTGCTGTTGTTCCCGTACCGTTCCAACTGCTTGCTGATCTTCTCTGTGTCGGCGTCCGTAATCACGCCCGACACATCAATCACGGCAATCGAGTTATCGCCAAAATTCAAACTGCTCCCGCCCGAATCCATGCCGACCATCTTTGCCATCGACGCAAAGAAGAGGCTCATCGCAATCAACCCCATCGCAAGCACTCCCAGCACCAGCACCACCCACGGCCACGCCGAATGTCTCGGCGGATACCCCACCGGCACCGCCTGCCCATACGCATAGCCCGTTGGATACGACCCGGGAAACGTCATCCGCGGCGCCTGGTATTGTGTCTGGCGAGGGTCCGGCGATTGCGGCGGCGGGGGAGGAAATGGCTCCGACATGGCCTTGAGTCTACCAGTTACATCCCAAACCCGTCGCCGACGTACCACCCACTCCCCACATATTTTCAGGCTCCCCGCCTGTGCAACCATCTAACAAATAACATAGGATGGTAGGCGACCCGGGCTCAGTATTCTATTGCACCTCTGCTGTCGTGATTCTGTGGCCGCCCCAACTGGCTGTTATGCCATCCGGCCACCGCCCGCAGAGGACATCGCATGGAATTCCCCCACCCGGATCGGCCAACCAACTCCATGCCTCCTCCACGCCTCAGCATCGTCATCCCCGCTTATAACGAGAGCGCGCGTATCGAAGCCGCCCTCACCAGTGTCCTCGGTTGCGTCGAAGCCCGCCACTGGGACGCCGACATCCTCGTAGTCGACGACGGCTCCACCGACAACACCACCGCCATCGTCCAGCATTGGATGGCCTCCCACCCCCGCCTCCATCTCATCCAGAATCCCGGCAACCGCGGCAAGGGCTACTCCGTCCGCAACGGTCTGCTCCAATCCTCCGGCGATATCGTCATGTTCACCGACGCCGACCTCTCCGCCCCCATCGAAGAAGCCGAGCGCCTCATCGCCGCCCTCGACGCCGGCGCCGACGTAGCCATCGGCTCCCGCTGGCTCGACAAGCAGAAGCAGACGACCCACCAGCCTCTCTACCGCCGCTTCTTCGGCCGCTGTTTCAACTGGGTCACCCGCAAGGTCATGGGCCTTCCCTTCAAGGACACGCAGTGTGGCTTCAAGGCCTTTCGCCGCGAAGCTGCGCAAACGATTTTCCGCCTCCAAACCATCGAGCGCTGGGGCTTCGATCCCGAAATCCTCTTCATCGCCCGCAAGCTCAAATACACCATCGTCGAAGTCCCCGTCACCTGGGGCCACGACGAGCGCTCCCGCATCAGCTACCTCAAAGACGGCATGAAGATGCTCGAAGAGATGGCCGAAATCCGCACCAACTCCCTCCGCGGCCGTTACGACGAAGCCATCGCCGCCATGAAAGACACCAGCAAAATGGTCACCGCCCCGGTAGAGCGCGTAGACCACGCCGAAGCCAGCTGACAGAGAACTAAGTACGCCGGGTGCCCCATCCGTACGCGCTTTTGCGGACGGGTGGGATGAAGGACCCTACCCCCCGAACCTCTCTTCGTTGTCCGCAAAACTCCTCAGATGATCGCGCACCACCTGGTAGCACTCGCACGAAATCGCCTCCAACCCCGCCAGATCAAGCAGCGCAATCTTTCCACGCGTGTACTGGATCAGTCCCCGCTCCTGCAGATGCCCGGCCACCACCGTCACGCTCGACCGTGTCACCCCCAGCATAGCGGCCATATACTCATGCGAAAGTGGCAGAACCTTGTCCCCCACCCGATCCCAACACAGCAGCAGCCACCGAGCCATCCGCTGCTCCACACTATGCCGCGCATTGCAACCCGCCGTCTGCGCCGACTGAATAAACTGCGCCTGCAGATACCGCAGCGTCAGGTCATGAAACTGTTCCCCACGCCTGAACTCGTTAGTCGCCGCCGCCATCACCGACGAATACCCATACCCGCCAATCTGCATATACACCCGGTTCAAACTCCGCCGCGTCCCCATCATCCCCGACGTCCCCAGGATCGCCTCCGGCCCGGCCAGCGCAACCTCCACCTCGAACCCATCCTTAAACGTCACCGTCATCGAAGCAATCCCCTCTTCGATGAAGAAAAGATTCGCAATGCCGCTCCCCGGAAACTCAATCTCGCGACTCACCGGCAGCTCAACCCGCTCCAACTCCAGCCGGCCAATCACCTCAGGATGCAGCCGCTGCAGAATGACATTCTTAAAGGCATGCACACGCTTGAGCTCATCTTTCTCAAAGAATAGATAGCGTGCACCGCAGCCGCCGCCCCACCAGCGACCCTTCCCGGTGCCACGATTTTACTCCCCACCTGACCTTTCGCGCCCAACCGCAACCCCGAAAGAACGCCCCGGCCTTTTACCAACGCCCCGAAATTGTAGTTGCCGATAATGCGACTTTCAGGGAGCTTCGACGAAGAGGGTGCCAAGGCGATCAGGAAGAGCCCGGCTCCAATCGGAATCCAGACGCGCGTCGCCGAAGATTGATTCACCGAGCCATCGTTCATTTCCGTCAGTACGGCAGGGCGACCTGACCGGTTCCACAATTGGAACAGCGTCGCTCCTTGAAACCCTATTGGGGCCAAGTGACAAGTTGTTGTATGTCCAGTTGTGGACGTCTTTTTCGATCGCCGGACACACGTTCTGTTGACGCGCTCGCTAAGTAGAAGATAAATATGGCGTGTAGTTTGGAGGTACACGTGCACCCTTGCATGCTGTTTTCTTCGCGATCCAAAGAGTCCGCCGAACCCCCTCTGGGAACAGCTCGATGGCTTCAAGTGTCAAAGGCAAGTAACGATGGTCAGCTGCAAATCAATCGGAGGCTAGCGAGATGATCAACAAGAATGCAGGAAGAACAATCGTCAAGAGACTGCCGGATTTCTTCGGAGTCGGTACTCTGTTTTTGGCAATCTGCGCCGGGTCTTGGACCTCGACGGTGGCGCAGCAGCCTTCCGCTACAACTGTCCAAAAGAGCGTTGAAACTGCGGCGCTTCCAGCTCCAGGGACGTACAAGATAGATCCGCGTCACAGTTTTGCCTATTTCAGCGCCTGGCACCATCTGGTAGGACGTGTGCGCGGTCGTTTCGACCAAGTTTCAGGGACCATCACCGTATCACCGGATCCAGCCGCTTGCAGCGTAGACGTTTCGATCGATGTCGCTACGATCAGCACGCAGGTCAGCCAACGTGATGATGATCTTCGCAGTGACGCGTATTTTGATGTGAAGAAGTTTTTGACAATGACCTATCAAGGGCGAGGCATTCACCGTGTCTCGGCAGATCTCTGGAGAATGGACGGCTCGCTGACCATGCATGGCGTTACCAAAGTAGTGCCGCTCACCTTCAAATACAACGGCGTCTTCGCCGACGCAAAACCGAACCAGCCGGCGAGGGTCGCGTTCCATGGAACTGCAGCCACGAAGCGCGCTGAATTCGGCATGGGAGCGCGAGACAATGCGGCTGAAGTCGCTGATTCAACGGCACCCGATGTCGATATCGAGATTGACGTTGAAGCAGACGCAATACCCACTACTCCCTAACAGGAGCCCTCCCACAATTTTCCTTGTGGCTAGATCGCTGATGCAACTCATCGAGAGACGATCAGTCCCGACAAGTCGGCTTCTCAGTAGTGACGATGTGATTCCCGAAAAACGGGGCGGTCTCAACGGGTCGATGCAACACTATCT